>Ga0302140_10002407_pt1 | contig 24312 bp, 25 predicted proteins | sample I_Bog_E1_1_FD_202095 | JGI IMG/M metagenome (GOLD analysis project Ga0302140, IMG submission 202095) | Peat permafrost microbial communities from Stordalen Mire near Abisko, Sweden - I_Bog_E1_1 | ecosystem: Environmental > Terrestrial > Soil > Wetlands > Peat | place: Sweden: Abisko, Stordalen... | reverse complement strand
AGTTCGTGAAATCCACATTCTACTCCGCAAAGACATCAGAGGCGTCCTCATCCTACGAACCACTCTTTCTCCCCTCCTCCCGCTCGGAAATCACAACGCAAATCACGCCCCAAACACCGCTCATTCTCCTCGACATCTGGTGTCTGCCCCTGCGCGCCGCAACCACGCGCTGGCTCTGGGACCAGCCGCTCCCGTGCTATGCACCCTCTGGCCCCGGAGGGTCGGCACTACTAGCCATCGAGTCGCAAGCATTCTACAAATGGGGCGTGCACCTGAAAGCCACTAAGCGTCTGCTCTCACCCAACCCCTCCTCCTTGGTATACGATTACTCGAAACAGGGCACCGACGAGAAGTGGAGCGAGCCAAATTTCTTCTACGCCAACGCCTCCGCGCATCTCAGTCAGTCCGACTTCGGGCTCTTGTTCCCATGGGTCACGAAGCGCTTCCTGGCCGCCGAGGAGCCAGAGCGCGTTATGCGGCTGAACGTCCGGGCGATCCTGCAACTGATGCGCACTCGCGATATCGAGGTCTCCGCTACGTCGGCGCGGGATATGGAGCTTGAAGGCAAGAATGGCGTTGAAACGAATGATGATGGGTTGATTCTTGCGAGGAAGGGCGTTAGGGCTTGGAATTGGATTAGTACGGATGTGGAGCGTGATTGTGAGGGTGCTGGTGAGGTGGAGGATGCCGAGACCACGGAACCGAGTGAGGCTGTTGTGGGGAATGAGTTGATGAAGCAGAAGACGGGGACGAGCGGGCAATTGGGGGAGGCGGCGAAGACATGAGCAAGGGCTTGCGAGCTGTGAGGGTCTGCGCTTGCGACTATCCGAGATTATGAAGACTTGAGAGTAGAGAGAGTGAGGACGAGGAAGATAACGAACTAACGACCTTGATTTGACCGCATGGAGTTTCAGAATAAGACGGTAGCCTTGCATCTATTTGATTTAGCGTTCCCTTGCCTCGCTCTGGGTTTGGGTTTGGATTGGCATGCTCCGGTGCAGCCACTGCTTGCGTTGTATTAGCATAGCATGCGTAGATCTTTGAATATAGATAGATAGGAATCCCGCTTGGGACAAAGGCAATGGGAGGTAACAAAGCAGCAAATAGAGAATTGAAAGAATTGAGAATGTGTAGGAGTCTACATTCGTTATGTCACTTGTGCTTTAAGAGTTTTCGGTGCAATTTAGTTTTATTTACTTGCTTATGGTTCGCGCATCGTCTTACATTTTCCGTGCTTTGTGATTCTGTTCCAGGCGTATTGCGCTCAGGTGTTGAGGAGGGGGTTGGGGAGGTGTTGTGGGTGTCGAGTGCAGAAGAGTAGTCGTTGTGTAGTCGTTGTGTTGCGAAGCCCTTGGTTGCGGCTAATGTGGTCTTCGTTTGGAGAAGAGTAGTCCTTATGCAATCATTGTGTGGAGAAGTCCCCATTCGAGTATGGCGTTGCTGTATAGAGAAGAAGAGTGGGAAGTTGTGGTTGTGTTCAAGTTCGTACATCTGTCGAGTGACAAGTATTCCATGCAGAGAGAGTCTTGTCTTTGCCATTGAGGAGCCGTTGAGCTCGATACGCTCAAGCAGATGTCATCAAGTTGCGAAGAGAGGGGGAGAGAAACAGTCACGTCAAGTTGCGGTATGACTCAAAGCTTATGGAAATGTTTGTGGTTGTGTGTTCGTACATGACTTGATGTTCAGGATGTGTGAAGGTGTGGAGGTCTTTGAGATGGCGGAGTGTATTTGCCGTTCAGAGATTGGCTCCAACAGCTGTAGAAGGAGTGTTGTTGACCGTGATTATGTTCAATCCTACAGGCAAGTCGGGTTTGAAGTCCATCTCAACACGGGCGATCTTCTCGGGGCGAAAGTACATTTCGGGAAATATTAGACAGCAACTGGGATAATCTGGATCCGTGCTGCGCCTGGCGTTTTCTTCGTCGATGTGTTTGTTGGCGACGTCGACGAAAGAATCAAGCTCTTCCTTCTGAGCAAGGAAAATGTCATGCAACTTTTTGCCCTCTTCTTGCCAGCTGAAAAGACTCGTGCCCTCCTTGAGGTTATGCAATTGCATATCAGATGGCACAAGGCCAGCCGCAGGAGCGTCGAAGAGCAAGATTTCCTTGACGCCGCGGAAGTACATGTACAAAACGAAAAAAGGATCGTTCTCCCATGGCCATCGACACAGTATCTTGGAGATCTTTTTTCTGTCCTGGAAATTGATCGACATCGTGCAGTCATGAGCCAGATGGCTGAAGCAACCATCGCATCCGGCATAGATGTAATCTGCACTGAAGTCGAAGTAGATGCGAGGTTCCGCTAGGACAGGCTGCAGTGCAAGCTGGTACCATCCCAGCGCCACATTGCGAGACTCGACACAAGCATGCAGCATCGAAGGAATGGGAGTCTTGGAGTAGTTGACCCGATATTCAGATGCGGTACAGCCTATCTCTCTTTCCCATTCGTCCATGTACTTCGGCCGGCATGGTTTGTGTTTAGACCACACAACTTCAACAATCCTGGGATCTGGTCTTGCACGCTTCCAGATTAAGAGGCGAAGCTCAATCGGAAGACGTCCAAAGCATTTGAATTTGCGTTGGGAAATCGGCAGAAACTTTTCTTGCCGGCCCCAGATTCCAGTCGGGTCAACCTTTTCTCTATTGAGCTGTTAGCAAATCAACAAGTAGCAAGTCGTTACGGTACCCTTACTTCTTCTCAAGCCCCCACGACTTGGTAGGCTTCAGTGGTAAATACGCAGCGAGCTGCTCTGCAAGCCCACCGAGCGCCTTGTCGTCTGTCATCAAGTCGGCGACCGGTTCCTTCTTCTCGACATGCTTGTGTGTAGTGCCTTGCTGTGCAACGTTGTTGACTTCAGGGAATGATGTGTCCGCTAACTCCTGTCGAGCTAGCGCCAGCTTGAACTTGGTAACATGGCTTTTTGGTGCCTCGTAGTAGATCACGTCCGCGACTGGCTTTCTCTTTGCCAGAGTAGGATCGGATCGAGTTAGGCGCGGGCTGGTTTGTATTTAGCAATGCAACGTGACACGACGGGATCACTTACGCTGCGTCCGTGTCAACGAACCTGCGACGAGGCATTGTAGATGCAGGTCTCGAGGAGCTCAAGCAGCCGAGAGTGAAGATGCGTTGGATGTGACAGCAGAGATCCGCTAGCAGGCCAGAGATGACGCAGTTGAAGATCTCACTGAATGGCCGTCTTTGGCGTGATTGCAATCGCACGGTGTTGACTTGGATGGGTCGTCAATTGCCGTTGTGGTGTTGTGTAGAGGAGGTAGTGTTGTTTGGTTGGCAAGGTTTATTTATGCAGGAAGTTCTGCTCGGCAAGTGCTAAAGTCAACGCGAACTTTACGCGCTTGTCTCTTCGCACAGCCAGGCAAAGCTGCAAATTTTCGTTAAATTTACGAAGTCTTCTCTATTTTTAATAAGTCTTGCAAAGCTGGTTTGCTCAGTTCTCAAGCAGAGGAAGTTGCTGAAGAAGCTGATCGAATTTGGCGCATCAATTGCAAGCAGCACAATGACAATTGAAGACTATTAGAGAATTGTTCTTGATTTGTATTTATCTACTCTATCAGAGATTCCTCTTCAAGCTCTTCTACTCCGCTCGTTCCTGTTGTTAACCAGAGTTTCAGTTTACTGGGATGTGGTCTGCAAGAGCTTCTTCCTCTTTATCAAACGTGCTTGGCGGTGCAGCTCCCAAGTACGCTCTTTCACCCAAGTGCCAATGCGGGACGAATCCATACGATCGCTCTACATTGTCTGTACCAAACAGTGCAACAGGTATCATTCTCTTCGGCTTAAATTTCTCCCAGAGTGGCGCCACTGTTCTGAGAATCCTCAAGAAGTGTTTGAGGCATCTAACGTCCTCCAAAGTTTTCGGCGTCGACGTCTGAAAACTGTACACATTTCTTCCTAGGTCCGAAAGCATGGTGCCTTCTTGGATGGCAGAAAAACGATGGCCGGAAATCAAGACGTCTTTCGCGAGATCATTGCACCATCTTGCGGTAGTCACAAGCTTTGTGAGGAGCTCAATTCCATCAAGTTCTTGATCCAGATGGACCAGAATGTTTGGTATAGCCTGTCGATCCTTGAGCCACATGTTTCCGTAAGCATCTTCTGTAAAGCTAGGGACTGGCGTGTGGTCATCTACGATCAAGTTTATTTCGTCTGGCCCGTAGTAGAGGTAATCGCGTTCCGTATCAATGTATGTTCCCCCATCCCCGCAACATGGTCGAAAGGAGAGCCGGTACCACTTTCGAGCGACCTCTCTGGACTCGGAGCAAGCATGAAGTAGGTTTGGAGGGGGAATTCGGGAAACGACGTGGTCTTGAGGCATCAGAGGCGTGAAAGTGTGAAGGTCAAAAGCTGATGTGCGTACTTTCTTCGAAGCTGAGAGCTTTATGATCCTCGAATCTGGCCTCGCAAGCTTCCATATCATTAATCGAATCTCGGTCGGCAGGAGAGAAAACTTCGGAAAGAAGGGACTGTAGATAAATTAACAGATGTCGCTTTCTCTAATTAGTCTACAACATACCCTGGTGCCTTGAACGAAACCCTCTCCTCAAGGGATAGAAAGGAGAAGCGGACTATAAGCTGATCGATATTGTCGAACGAACGTGGCGGACTACCATCATGTCAGCTTGGCAGCTCTCCTGACCACAACGAGGATAACGATAACATACACCTTGCGAGCAATCTGCAGCTCTCTCGCCTTGGTATTTGGTTTGTGTGATTTGGAGATTGGCAATCGAATGCAAGAAGGTGAGATCGTGACGTCTTGGTAGTCCAGCTTTCGAAGCTTCGATCTGAAGAGGCGTTAGCTTGGACGTTCAATCTTGTATTGGGAGGAGGGGAGTGCGTACCCCCTTTTGGGTATCACATCCTCGAGGAAATCTTTGCATGCGCTTTGTTTGTCAAGCTTGCGCTTTGACATCTTAATGACCTGTTGCGACTCGGTGACTAGAGATCGAGGGGCGTAGATAGAACCGAGAGGAAGCTACAGCGTGCAGTAGATGTTGGTGGACGACTTCTTCCATGCCAAAGGCCGGCACCTAGAGCTGCGCGAGCAGTTTCGGGCAGATGAAGCCCCGCACTGAACACCGAGGATTCAAGTACGAAGATGACGAGATTTCAGGGGGAAAATTCGGCAAGTAATTCTAGTCACGGTCTGTAAATTTGCAAGTGAATATGATTTACATGATCAATTCGGGGCAGCTAGGCAGAATGCTCTCCATATCTAAAGTCCATGTACCAGAATGTCCGCAACCTCTTGAGAACACCGAGCAAGTAAAGCTGCAGCAATAAAGTTACCATTATTTCCATCTGTATCATTTCATGCAACAAATTCAATGTCCCAGCCAAGTAGAATGTCCCACGGCTATACATCTTCCGAGGACCTAGTTCTCCTTCTCAACGCCATGAAATCTCGCTCTTTGAATGCTGACAAGGTTCCAGGGCAATGTCTTGTCAAAATCGTCTGGATTTTCGACATGAGTGTTGTAAATGTCAACTAAAGACCGATATTTCTGCCAGCCAAATGCATCTTCAGTGACGACGAAGTCTGATTGTTCAGCACCGCCTTGGGACATTCCTTCTTTTCTCCCCACCAATAAAGCCTCGGTTGCAAATGGATAAGAGATAGATATGCGATAAAATTGTTCCGAGTAGCTTGTTACTTCTTGAACGACTTTCCTGACTTTAGCCCTTGTGTCGCAGTCAATGTCCCAGGCATGTGGGAAGAAGCGAGAATGGTCACTGGGGTCCCCGCCAGTTAGGTAGGGAAAGTAGAGAAAATCGGACGAGAAGTCGAAATAAACCCGAGCTGCGTCTGGATCTCCCCAATTGATTGCCAACTGAAACGAAAGCTGATACCATTGCTTGGCAAGCCGACGGGACTCTTGGCATACGTGGAGAAGGGACGGTACTTTGGCTGTGGAGTAAAGTATATCGTTGCCGTCGGTCTTGCTAAGGAAGATGTTGACGACTCGCGGAGCTGGGCGGGCGAAGGTCCAAACCATTTGACGGAGCTCAGGTGGTAGTTTGGGGAATAGAGCGAAAGCCTTGTGGGTTTGCTTGCCGAGGTTGTTGGGAGAAAGGTCGATCACTGTATCTTCGGTGGTGGCAAGTCGCACTTCCAGAGTTCGTATCCGCTGTTCGAGAGCCTCGTTCTTCTGGCGGAGGCCGGCATTCTGGCTTTGGATGTCGGTGTTCTGCTCTTTGAGGTTCGTGAACTCGGATTGGAGTTCCCGTAGGCTGGGTGAATGTTCAGCAGATGGTCTGTACAATTGAAGGTGAAAGCTTACATTTCGGCGACGGACTGATTGTCCGTGGAACGCTCGGACATTCTCCCAGATTATTCGAGACGACGTTGGGTGATGGATGCACCTAGCTGCAAACACCCCTTCGTTAAGGTGGAGTTGGGCGTTGTGGAAAAAGGAAGTTGGAAGGTGGTTGAAGAAAGAAATAGCTCTAAGCGAGGAAGGAACGGGGGGACATGCCAACGACGCGCTAAATTTCCGACATCAAAGAAGGTGAACAGCTTGATTGTTCTCAAGATGCTAAAACAATCAAAGATGATGATTCTTGCCAGTCTCTCTAGGCGAGGCGACTTTCTCACATCACGCTGCTCAGATCTGATGGAGTCGTGACGTGCATATGTTGAAGCATGGCAAAATGGATGAAGACAACTTCGAAAGAAAAGAAGGAAAGAACGTATGAAGGTATAGTATCTTTGCATCAAACTCATTCATTACTTCTTCTCCTTATGTTTCTTATCTTTCCGTTCATAGTGCTTGTCTCGATCTTTCCTCCTTGCTTTCCCTTCCTTTTCTGCTTCACCTTTCGTCAGCACAGTTCGACGCCCAGAGAGGACTTACATACGCTGTTTCTTGACTGCTCCTCTGCCTCGATCATCATCAACGCTCTTCTCGAGCTGGAATGTATTATTAACCTGGTCCCTCCACTCGTGCACTCTCTCAATACTTACATTCTTCCGTCTGCCTTCCTCCCCTCCGCCAGCTCTTGCTTCACCTTTAACGCTCACAGCGCTTGCGGCGTTCTGCGCAGCATTACCATCTGCTGGCCTCCCACCATCTCTTGCAACAGCTGGTCCACCACGCACTTCCTCACGTACGGACACTCCATACTCGTTGCCTCTCCCACTCGAGACCTCGAATTTGTACTTTGGCTCCACAAACACCACCTTCTCTTCCCCTTTCGGGAACTCGAATTTCTCGGGAATAAGATTGGCCGTCTCTTTCCTTGTAGCAGGGTGCAAATCATATATCCATTCATCTACCGTAATGCGTTAGTAATTGAGGTGGGCGGTCCTGGTTGAGGGACACTCACCGCCATTTCCAGGCTTGGCGCGATAGTACAGCTTCATCTCTTCGTCCCATATCCAATCAGACCACTGTGCTTCGATTGGCTGTGGCTGGTGTTCTCCATCTTCAAGCTTGTCTCCCTTCGTCTTATCTCCATCTGGCTCCTTAATCTTGAGCTTCTCGTCAGGCGTAGCAGGCTTCTTCGGCTTGGCCTTCGACATCCTGTGTAACCACAATACTGGACAAGAACACAGCAGCTCAATTGACCATCAGTCGCCCGGAATCTAAGGGAACGAGAACAAGGCGGTCCAAATATAAGAAAGCGTTGGGACCCGGACCATGCCACCACGCTGCACTCCATCGAAACGCCCCGCAAGTCGCAGCACCCAAAAGCAAGACTGCACCAGTCCCACTTTCTCCTTTTATCTCCGCCTGCAAGTAGCTCCCAAAAGGGCCAGCTTGCCAATCGGAAATGCAGCGGTTGCATCATATATTTGCACGATTCAGCCAAAGGAGTGCACTAAACAGAGCCACGTCGACTGCAGTCCAGGCACAGGTGCAGAAAATGATCACGTGTGCTGCACGCCTACCCAATCTTGACTCGGCGTCCATGCCCGGGTCAGCCAAGTGGAAATATTGCATAGATACTACTCGGGCGTTGCGAGGCTGTGGTGGTGCGCACAAGGCGGACAAGGCGGCGAAATTGATTGAAAAGCTTTTTGGAAAAAGGACGGGCTGATGCATTGGCCGAGTTGAGTGGCCAATTGGAAAATGTGAGGCGTGAGAGGAAAGATGGGTATTGGTTGGATATATGCCGGAAACATCCGACTTTTGGGGGGAGATGCAGCTCTTCACTTGAGGGAAATGGTCAATGTGAGGGAATATATGACAGCATGAAGTGAGGTTCGAGAATATCACGTGTGATGAGGGCTTTCTGAGCTTCTGAATTGGGATTAGGCAGCCCCTTTTGTAGGTCGCTAATGGACCTTGATAGCGGTCCTGGTGGAGCAATGGTAGACCTTCACTTGAAGGAGAATGGTAACAATGGCGAGATCTAACGATATGGGAAAGCCCGAAAACATAAGGTTAATGCCGCAATTGAGGTGCAGAATCATGGTGACACCTGCCTTGAGCCAGAGAAATAGCTTGAGAAATTAGTTCAACGCGTGGCGTTAGCTATTACGTAGCTATCTCTATCGTATATCTCTCTCAATCCTGTCTATCTTTACTTCTAGATCTCGCTTTCTCGACCTCAGGCGTAGAACCTCCAGCCTTTCTCCGGTCCTTGATCTCCACAACTTTCATATCCAGCCCAACTCTGAACTTCTTGCCCCTCCACATCACCGTCGTACCGCCAAGACAAGCCCAAGCCCAAATCGGCCACGCGAGGAGCTCCCGTCCAAGCCAGGCTGCGATCCACTCTCTGAACGGCCGTAGTGAGTGTCCAAGCGGTCGGGCGAAGGAGGGTGTGTCGTCGTCAAGTTCTACCGATGCTCCGGAGTGAAGCTTGGCGTACACAAGCGTATCCATGCCCATCCACGTCGTTACACTGATCAGCCAACAGATGGCAAATGCAAGCCATGTCTGCGGCATTCCGAAGGCAGAATGGAACCAAGGCAGCGTGGTGACCGCGAATGCTCCATACGCTGAACAGAGCAAAGGCTCCACGCCAGGCTCTACTAAGGTTGCGAGCGTAACGGTCCACTTCCTAACTCGCAGCCAGCGGACTCGACGAGCAATGTACTCGCGTACTGACATGCCCGCCATGGGCTGGATCGCCAGGTCTCCAAATACTAGTCCGTGTTTGTAGAACTTTTGCCCCGCTTTCTCTTCTTTGACTTTCTTTCGCCAGAGGAGGTCGCCGATGAGGTGATCTTCGCAGATATTCTCCGAGAAGAAGTCGATGCCTGGGGAGTAGTGAGACGCCCCTGAGGTCAGGTAGTTAAGATGGGAGCGGCGGAACATGTTGGATTTTCCGACTATGCACGGCGCGATGGAAACTGTGTTTATTGCAGTGTAAAACTTCGCGTGTGAGGAAGCCATGAACATTTCTTCGAGACGACCACCGCCGGTTCGAAGAATTGTACCGGGCGTAGACTCGTTCTTGGGTGGAGAGGATATGTCGTATGCTGCTGAGTTGGTTGAAGAGACTTGTTGGCTTCCATCATGGTCTCCCAGCAGACCTCGAGCTTCTTCTCCTACACTTGCTCCTACGCTGTCCACAACGAGGGGGAGCTGGTGGACGAATTTGTATGGCACAGCTTTTGTCCCACCTGGTCTGAATCCGTAGAGCTTGTCTACCATCCGTCCAGCGACTCCTTTCCCAACCCAGACATTGCAGTCAATGACCCAGCAGATATCTCCTTTAGCTTCCCTGTATCCCCTGCTCATGTTCCGGATTTTTGGATTTGGTCCCAGGTTGTGTATTTCCCCTCCATGGCCGGCTAGATTCGGGTCCTCTTCCTCAACAAATATCTTTGTATCAAACTTGGGAAAGTCTGCCAGCAGACATTGTAGTACAGGGTAGGCAGGATCGCTGGATGATGCCACACAAAAATAGATTGTCAACTTCTCCAAGGGATAGTCTTGTCGGAAAGTCGCTGCGAGGCATTCGTATAGCTGTGGCTCGAGCCCCTTGACAGGTCGAAGAATCGTTATATGCGGAACGTCTTCAAGCTTCAGGGTCGGAGATACGGCAGGCTTCGGCTTGGAGGAGTAATAGCGGTATCTTTCGACTGTGTAAGCAGTATGATCTCCGCCAGCATGGACGTTTCACCTACAATTGGGTAAATCCTATGGCTTGGACGACCAGGACGGAAAAGTACCAGATGCCGCACGACAAGGCGATGGCGAAGATCCACGTCGACATTTATGGTCTGCTGCAGCTTCGACTGCTCTTGCAGCAGCAACAGGAGCGTCTTGGGGCCAGATTGTCATACGGGGACGGATCCGAGTCCTTTTTAGTCACATTTGTCTAAAAGTATTCCGCGAGATCGGGAGGTCGGCCTTTGAAAGGAGACACGTGATCTCGCCGGGATTTCTCGCTCTAAAAATCTTTCGCGGATTTGAAGGAAAAGAAAAAGCTTCCCACTCCCAACCACTCGAATGATTTTCCACGCAACATTCCCTCAACCTCCTTGAGGAACCATTTCGAAGCTGTAAGTACACGATTCTGTTCATTTGACATCGACGAGAACAGGGTGAACCCTGTCGTGCATGCGGTGATGACACAACTCGATGCTTAGAGGAATGACTCTGACTTTATGTCGCTCCTCCATGCTGGCTCAATTCTCTTCGAGAAGACTACAACGGTATCTGAGCATTGCAAGAATATTACGCTGTTTATTGGGAACAAATAGTTTCAGGCGAACTCTGCTAATCCTTTGAATTCACAGGGACTCGACATGACCCCACCATAGCTTCGTCCTCACACGATGGCAGACACAGCAGCGATCACACCAACCGACCATGGCGTAAAGCTATCGGTCTCTCCAGAACGTTCGAAGCCTCGTGGACCCTCGAAGCGCGATCAACTGAACAAGCTGTATGCGCTTCCCGCTCCTCTTCGAACGTTTCCTCTGCCAACTTTCGTCCCCCACAACCCCCTCTCACTCTTCCATATTCTGTTCGTATGGTTTGCCCAAACAGTCAATCCACAACCCGCTCATCTCGCACCACTCTATCAGGGGTGGTTTTCGCCGGAGACCCGGTCCGTCCACGTCACAGACGCCCGGTCTATCCGAGGTCTGTGGGAACAAGGATTTTATGGAAAAGGAAGCTTGAGTCGAAGTGAACCTCAATGGCTGGAGCTGCAGAGGACACGAACAGGGGTAAAAAAAACCACGAAGGGCGATATCACGGCTTGGGAGGTGACGAGTACCAGGCGGGCAGCACGGCAAGAGAAGAAATGGGAGAGAGCAAGAACGGAAAGAGAGGCTATCGAGCAGAAGCTAGCAGAAGAGGCAACAGCAGCTTTAGACGAGGCGACTGACTCTACCGGTGCTACTAGTTCATCAGTCACAGATGCCTCGAGCCTCAACGCCGTGGAGAAAGTCGTCATAGAGCCTGCAGAATCACTTTCGAATGCCGTGCCACACCTTCTGGCTCCTGTCGGTCCATTAGAGCCTCTCGCTCTTCCGAATTCGGATGTCGAACTGAAAAGTTCGACCTCGAGCGTTCTCTGCTTCAGCGAGAATATGGATCGAAAGTTCGTTGAGCAATTCTATGCGGCTCCAGTCGATCCTGCAAAACTGCTGGCGTTGCCAAATTCCACTCAATATCCTCCGAGCACTTCAAGAACAGAAGATTTGTCAGAAAACTTGCCAAAACCCCATTCGAGAACAATTGCCAATGGTCATGCTATACCAAGTCCGAGGCCACCTTCATTCGTTGCTTCAAACGAAGACAGACCAGACTCGAAGGATGATTATGGACTAGGTATATCTGCTCCTTCGAAGCTAGAAGAAGTCGAGATTGTTGGTGGATCAGACACGAACGAGGACACCGTGGACGAGTCGGTTCATTCAACTCATTCGGAAGATACTGTCGAAACCCATGATACCGCCCCCATCGGTTCTGCTCTGGTCAATGGGAGCCCATCCACGCCAAAGATTAAACGTCGAAAAAGCGTTCGATTTTCACCAACGGTCGAAAAGACCACCTTCATTCAATCCGAGCCGCCAAGCCCCGAAAAGGCAGCAACAGGAACAACAACACTCCAAGAAGAGCCCTTGGTCTTACGAGATCAGGAGCACGCACAGCTGACTCTTGAGGAAGCTTTCTTCCTTGCCTATGCCCTTGGCGCTCTTGAGATACTCGATCCCGACACTAAGAAGCCAATACCTAACCAGGACCTCTTCTACCTTTTCCGCAAAACATCCTATTTCCCGCCTTTAGCGAATCCATCTCTGTCTCCGGACGATCCATTCATGACCAACTACGTGGTATACCACCACTTCCGATCGCTCGGCTGGGTCCTACGCTCGGGCATCAAATTCTCGGTCGACTACATGCTCTACGTTCGTGGGCCTGTATTCTCACATGCCGAATTCGGAGCCCTCATCCTACCATCCTACAGCGATCCGTACTGGAGCAGCAATCCCTTTCTACAAAATTACGTGAAAAGCAAAGAGACTCGGACATGGGCCTGGATGAATCGAATCCACAGAGTGATCACGCAGGTCAAGAAAACGTTGGTCCTGGTTTATGTGGATATCCCTAAACCTTTGGACGCCGAAGAGGAAGCAAAGATGGGCATTGATGCTATGCTAGCGAGATATAAGGTTAGGGAGGTCATGATGAAGAGATTTTCCACGAACAGACAGCGAGATTGAGTCGTTGGCAAAATGTAACAATATGTTAGGATATTGATGATATCGATGCTTACGAATAACAATTCTTCGCGTCGCTCAAGTCTGTAGTTCCTCAGTCTCCTTGTTGTCTTGAATTCTCACTTTTTTGCTTGCTATCCTTTCAGTTTTTCTAGCCCTTTATATTCGTTCATGTCTTCATCAGCTGTGTTCATTATCTGATTCGGTTCTCCGGCCACTTCTTTCTTCGATTGACAATGAGCAAAGAAAGCTTTCATGCGGTCCGAACAATAGTATTGTTCAAGACTTAAAAAGGATAGTTCTTTACACCTGATAATTTTGACAATCCATACGCAGCAGCTAATTCAACAACAAATCAATACACTCAATACAGATTTAACACCACGACTCAATCACACAACAAATAATTCTCACATTCCAACATTTCATCCCCTCATCAATCAACATGTCTAGCTTTATCTTCATCAACAGCAGTCTCAGCAGTCTCGGCAGCTCCTTCGCAGCAAGAGCCCAACTCACCCGCCGCGAGAACCGCAAGCGCGCCGCTCTCCAAGCCAAGAAACTGCCCAAGCAGGACGACCCCATCAAAGCGACCTTCTTCCGCGAATTCGCCAAGTACCACGCCCAGGAAATCACGCAAGCCCATGCTGGACCAAGAACGGATCTTCATCCAGCACACCACCTTCGAGAAAACTGGTCTTCTCGACCGTATTTCTGCCTCCAACGCCCTCTCAACATGCACAGACAACTGCGGGATCTGCCAAGACACCCTGGCGACGGATGAGCCTAGGCAATTGCCCTGTGGGCATGCAATGTACTTGGACTGTGCGGCTTCTTGGTTCGAGCATGGACGGCTGGATTTCAAGGATCCTGTCTGTCCGATTTGTAGGAGGAGCTGGGTACTGAATCCCAGTCCGTGGGATAAAGGTGGGGAAGGCGAGGCGAAGGAGTTTTGGAGCTGGTTGGATTGCTTCACAGATGGTGAGTTTGAGTACTTGCCTGAGGGCGGGGACTCGTTTTCTTAATCACCTTTGTGGGGCCAGCCAGTGCTGGTTTATTTTTTGTTCTTATTTAGTCGAGTTTGGTAATGTCATTGTTTGTTGTTGTTCTCGAAGGTCAGATGTCAGTTGCAAAGTAATGTTGTGGGCACATGAGTTGAGATTTCATATTCCATGGAAAGGAACTTGGTGCTTATGTAGCATGTGCTGGAAGTCTGAGCTTGTGTAGTGTATAGTAAAATGCCGTTGCTTATTACTCATGAAGATCCGATATATAATTATTTGAATCACAAACTAATTGTTAATTCATGTCTTTTTCCATCCCCCTGAACCGTCAGTGTTATTTCTTTGCTCCCTATATCATACTCTCCACTTCCTAATGTCGTCGTCTTTCCGTCCATCACCACACTTGGCTGACTCCCAGGTGTGACAATCGTCCCCGTCGTCCCAGTAGGAACCGTATACCACAACGTATACTCACTGCCGGTCAGATTCCATCCTGAGCTAAAAGGCCCCAACGGTGTCGTAAATCCTCCCTCGGCACTGCTCAAATCACCAAACTGCGGCGCCAACTGCCATGTACTGCCACCTGGCGCTGTGAGCGATAGACCCACGACATACGTACTCAGTGCATGCACCGGCCCAGTACTCCACCCATGCGAGTGCGAGGTAAAAGAATAATCCCCTTCATATCCTCCTGGCGCCGTCGCTCGATACCCAAAGGTCCCATCGGGGAGATATCCTTCGACCATGGTACTCTCCGTGCCGAGAGGGTTGTTGATGTACCAGCCCCAGGAACGTCGGATGAGGTCTAGTGCGCGTGTAGGTTGGGCGGCGGCGAAGTGCGCTTTGATTTCAAAAGATTCGATAAACGGGACGTGGTTGTTCGGTAGCTCGGGGGAGATAGCACCCAGAGGTCCCCAGTTAGTGGTCAGTTGCTGAGAGATTGATTGTTCCGCAGAGCTTGAAGCGGCGGCGCCGAATAGGAGGGCCATGGAGTTGCCGTCCTCGGGGTGAAGACTGGTGTTGGTATCGTTGTCCTTGTATGCTCTGAAATTGACGTTAGTGGTTTGAAAAAGTGAGAACTAGGAAGGAAAGCTACCCTGCGGCTGCGTCCCAAAGGTTGTTGTTCATGGTTGTCTTCAGGCTGGCTGCGAGAGAGGTCCAGTTGGATGAGGAGGTGGAATCTCCTGCCCAAGTGGCAATCTGTGCTCCTGTAACAAATGCTCTGTATAAAAGCATGTTTGCCTCCGTGCTGTTGTAGGCAGAGAGCAGTCAGCGTTGTTCAAATCATTGAATGAAGAATTCCAAAGTATGGAAACTTTCCAGAACAGAGAAACTTACTTGTGCCCTCCCTGCTGAAGACGGCCCCAGTCATTTGTCCCCGTTACATACAGCATACCCGAACTATCCATCTTTCCAATAATAAATGCCATTGCAGCCTGGTACTTGGGGTATACATAGTTCAACCACGGTCCGTCATTGGTCCAGAGAAGGTATTCATAGGTTCCAAGCATTGTAGCAATGTGATAGGTATCAGAACCGTAGAAGAATGCAGCAGGGCCCGCAAATGGGAGACCTCCATTGCTTGCCTATAGGATGTTAGTTTCAAGCGACCAACTCATGCCTAATTTCTCTCTTGCAACCATGTATTATAATCTTACCTGTGCATTATATAACACATCAATGGTGTACCTCACTCCGTTCCAGTCACCAGTTCCCGCTAGAATGCTCGGAACAGCCACACTTAGGTCTCCCGCCCAAACAATTCTATCCCTCTTCGCACCATCCACATAAATCGTCGGATCGATAGCGCCCGGGTTTAGATTTGCATCATTCATCCATCCTGCGTTCTGAACTGGGAATTCCCTGCCAGTCGTTGCGGGAATGCTAGTGGTCTGTAGTGTATAAGCACCAGCGTACCAAATCCGGTTTAGCAAGTCGTCGCTGGAGTAGAAGTAACCGCCGTATGCACGGAGATTAGACCAGGTTGGTGCGTACGAAATCTCCAGGGTGATGTTCAATATGGAAACAGAGATGGTAGACGATGTTGTGGTGAAAAGAGTAAGGTAGCGGAAGCCGCCGCGGAGTTTGGCGTCCGGCATTGTATATGTTCCTGACGATGTAGAAGCGATGGTGGCATATATCGCTCCGTCAATGGTATTGAATGAATTCGAGTCATCTGACCATTGTCCTGCCCAGTTTCGTGATTCGGAGAATGCCAGACCCATTTCTCCGCTTCCTTCTGCAGTGTAAGTCACTGTGATAATCCCAGCTACTTCTTTACCGAAGTCGAAAATGAGAGTTGATCCATTTCCAGACAGAACAGCTGCGCTTTCAGGAGGGAAGGATGAGATTTCCGTAAAGTTTGTGGAGTATATTATTGCGGGTGATACAGTACGCCTTGTCGGCGAAAAGTTGTATTTGTCCCAAGTCCCACTGAATGATGGTCCGGATGGTCCATAAGCACAATCGGAATTTCTCCAACACCCAGCCGCGGCTACACCTACATTTGTAAAGATAGAGTAGCAAACAGTCCAAAACAGGAGAGCAGACATGTTTGACCCAGTTTGATCCTGACAGCCACTAGAGAACGAAGTTCGTAACGATAGACTCTCGAAGAAACGTATCGAGTGTCCAGTGGAAGACGCGGCTTGATTTAAATGACAACTATTCTGGGTTACTTGCTTGGGCCTCGAGACTTCTATTAATATTATATTCGCATGTCAATCCCACGAGGAGGCGGGAGGCGGAGCAATTCGTGACGAGGGGAATTAGGCGAGGCTTGCAAACATGCGAAGGAGGCGCCTTTGATTCTAACACTAAACAACATTAGCTACACCGAAAAAGCTTGAAATTTGGATTGATGACTTATAGTTACCTGCTTTCTCTCGGCATCAGACGTCCATTGTAAATGTTGTTTGTGGTTGTTGAACAACCTTTAGAGTTAAAGGCAAAGACTGCTGAGCTTACTGATCTGCAGCCAACACGAGTTTGCTCCGCCTGTCATATCTTACCTAACACCAATCACCTCCTGCCTCATTAAGAAGTTAAGTGAGGGGTTACCATCTATGGTACGTAGTACTCGCTGAAAGCTCCCCCGAACCCGAAAGCGAACCCGAAAATCAAGCTATTACCATAAGGTCAGGGATATGATCTACCTTCATGCGTTGAAAGAAGTCATCGGCCCTATTTTAGAAATGAAATTCTAAGCAACGAAAAGGGAGTATACCTGCTTACTATTCAAGGGCGGATATCTAATTGGTTTGCAGAACGTTCCCTGGCTTACGGTGGAGACGGAAGGCCGCACTAATTTTCATTGGTCTTAGTCGTTGAAATTCATTCAACCCCTATACTTCCGGAGGCCACGGCATAAATATTCTCAATTTACGAGTCTCCTGGACTTTAGATATATATTCTATGAATGTGCTATAGCTGGAAAGAACATTTCGGCAATAAATCGTTGTAAGATTATTATTCCTATAGGGTTGGGACATTTGGTGCCGTTTTTTGTGTCCATTGCGGGCCTGGGAGTCACCGCATCGGATGCATTGTGCTTGCGGCTCCCAGAGAAACCCAACGATAGAAGATATATATTTACACTTACCAATTGGAGCTCTTCTTTTCTGCAATTCTCAAATGGACATTGTCTTATTTACGAGTTCCATATCTGAACCAAGTAATTATTTCTCTTTAAGTCTGAATAATTGCAATTTATTTACCTCTACGTATGGACCCTCTAGACTGACAGCATCATCTATCCCGAAAAGCTACTAATGATATTCAATAGTTTGTTGGCCCCCAAGAGTACACCCCTTACCCAGCAATTTTTATTGTGCCAGCGTTCTTTGCAGCCACACTTAGTGAGCACTTGAAAGATATGTACATAGGCTGCGGACGTAAAAACTCGATGTCCTGGAACTGCTTCTCAGCGCTGCAGCATTTGCATCAATATTCATTCAGCTTTTGATTGTTTTGAGAGGCTTTTCCATGCTAAAGGCTGAACTGAATCCGATCATAACGAAGATGATAAGCGTCGGTCGCTCTGCAACCAGAGTCAAGGAATAGGATAGATTACCGTGACTCCCAAGCCAGTGACTTCCCTTTCGCTCAACGAGCTCTATATTTTCGACAGATATCTTGAGCTACTATCGGGTAATCACGTAATAAGAATTGATGCCCCAGAGAATTCCTTCGTGACATTGAGCAGTCCCCATTACAACGAGAATTCCCTTTTGCGTGGGAGTCAATGAAATATATATAGCAGAGGTTTCGAACATTCAAGGTACACAGCGCTCTGGTAACTGTTTTGGTTATTTTATACAAATATCGTTATTAGGCTAAAATTTACTAAAAGCTCTTGGATGATGTTCTTAAGACTATCAAGCCACGCAGTATAAAGAACGCTTTATAACTGTCCCTGATTTTTCACACGAGCAAATAAAGTAATACGGCATGGTTTTGTTTGTGCACTAGGTTGGCAATTCTATGGTCACCCAACTGCGATATTCTTAAATAAAGATTAGAAATGCCTTCGACAAAGTGAGGATTCGCTCCTCTGGTCTGGAAAGGGGTAACAAACGAGATCGCACCCACAGCCATAAACACAGCCATCATTTTCATTTGCCCAACGTTGCACGATCGCACGACTCAACCCTGTGTATTTAGGCTAACCGCAACATGTGAAGAAGAAGGTAGGACAAGACTCATTAAGCATGCGGCGCAGTTCTATATCAACATACAGGCTCAATTCTGCATTCTAGTAGAGTGCATTTGAAGTTTGTCTGGTAGTCTTGCCTCTTGGTTGCATATTGGCTGTAAGGCAATGCAGCAAACGTTTGAGTAAATGCTTGAATCTAGATCAACAACGCTCATATGCTGAAGCGCGGCTGGGGCGAAGTATGGCTTGGGTCGTACTGCAGCGATTAATGTCTAAATCCTTCAGAAAGATTTGGCTAGTATCGTTTCCCCGACACCTCAGTCAAGGATGGCTGTAACGGCAGTTTAATCTATAACCTAATATAGTAGCAACATGTGCCTCAAAATCCAATCTTTCGCACTTTGGCTCTCATATTTTATGGCACTGCCCGCCCAAGCCATCTCAGGATGGATTTGTGTATTATCAAGGATTGAACACGGGGTTGTCTGCCAGCAATAATATTGGCTCGATGCTCCTAATCCTGTCTAGGCGTTGAATGTATAAGAAGGTCACTCTTCCTCTCGAAACATCTGCGAAGCCTTCCTATATCATCAAGTAGTCAAAAGCCTGATTTTCCGCATCTCTTTCGTTCAATTCATAAGATCATACTCTACCAATCACGATATTCAAGAAAATATGAAGATCACTTCATCAAACCTTGTTGCGTGCCTCTGCTTTCTTCCAGCCTTAGCTCACGCTCGTTGGGATGCCATATTTTGGACGACCGATGACTGCACAGATCACGGAACGGGCGACGACGGGAGGGGTGATACGACAGATAGGGGCTGCACATCTATGATAGATGGCAGCATGGGAAACAACGAGTTCTGGTCCGTGTCCTCGGTCAAAGGGGAGAGCGGCTATGTCGTCCTCTGGCAGAACAGCGATTGCACCGGATCGTGGTGCGAATCTGACGGTTCCGGGAATTGTTGCCAGAGCAAAACCTACAGTAATACGCCATGGAAATCCTACAAAGCTAAGGCTTAGGGCGTTGGTACGGGGATTCTTTGAGTGGTGAGCTGTTTAGTGGTGATTCAGAACGGGTTTCGTGATGGAAAGGTGATGTGGCGCAGTTCGAGATTGATATATATCCTCAACCCAATAACGGAAGAAATACTCGCGAGAGATGAGAAGCTTGCTTTCGGATGAATACTAAAATGTTATTAATTGGCTTTGAGTTTTCGTCGCATTAATTTCACTGCAACCGTTGTCGAGATCAAGTAAGGCTGTGCTCAGTAACCAGAATCACCTTCCACACTTCCCTGCCTCTAAAGAGTTATCCGAGAATGGCATTTATCTACAGGTTCCAATATACCTTAAAGGCCACTTCAACGCAGACCGTATTTAATTTAATACCCATCTAGCACTCTCTTAAGCCTACTGTGTGCAGCCATTTTTTACATATATAGGCAACCAGAGCAGCACGAACGTTGCTGGAAAGGCAAACAGCTTTGAAAGCGACTCTTCCAAGGACCTCAAAATTGACACAAATGACGCAGCTTAGTTTGAGGCGGCACAAAAATGGGAGAATAAAGAACTGACACTACTTGACCGATGATATGGAATGCTCATTTCCTTCGCCGTGGGACCAACTTCACTCTCTCCTTCCACAAACACCGCACAACAGACTCTATTAGCTTAACTGGTCTCAGCTCGCACAATAGCACCACAATCAATATGAATGAGCCGCCGGTATCACAATTTTAATTCCCCCTTTCACCGTGGATTCAAGCTTTAACGGATTCTAAAATTGAATTATCGTTCTCCTTACCATACTCTACCTCAGCTGTTGGCTGTCTGTCATTAGCACAAGTACCCTACAAGGTCCAGTATCTATTTGAAATAAACCGAGAGCCTGTTCCCTGCCCCACAATACTCAGCAACATTTCCCGGACACAGCATAGAACAATCCGAATTGGGTGCTGCAACGGATCCTTGCGAGAAGCTGTTTCCACAGTAACCTGTTTGTGGATCAGTATTCAAGCCGTATTGAAAGAGATCTTTGAGAGGAACGTACATTCTCGCCCGTACTCAGTGCCCCAATAAGCAAAGTTCTCGCAATAAGCCTCGCAGACCTCAAGCGTCATCGTATCACTCGCCAACGCAGCAGCAGACAATGCTCTCGTCCCATTGCCTTCGGTCTGGCAACCATAATAGGTGTACGGACCCACCGTCGGCGTAATAGTCGGTGTCTGGGTTGGAGTCGTCCCTGATTGTGTTGAGGAGATAGGGATGATGATCGTGTTGTTGAAGTTATAGACATTGAGTCGGTCTGCGCCACCACAATATTCGGAAAGGTTCCCGTTGCAGAGTTTGTTGCAGCCACTCAAGCCGTCTGCGGTCGTGGGGGCGATCGTACCGCCGTTCGTGAAGCTGTTCCCGCACCAGCATTCGCCGCCGTATTCGCAGCCTGCGAGAATGTAGCCTGCAGTCTGGCACGCGGTGGTGCAGCTTGCGACAGTCATGTTAGATGCTCCACCTAGAACTTGGACACCGGTTTGGAGAAGACGGCCTGTTGTGCCCTCTCTTGTTTTGAATTAGGACGAGTAAGATGCTTTAGAGTGAGAGAAGCTCACGTATAACACCCAGTGTAGCCCCAATTTGGAGGCCCCGGATCTGTGACTGGGCCGGTCTGCCCGTTCCAGAAGAGACTCAGCCTGTCTGGTCCTCCACATGGCTCTGTAGCATTGCCGGTACAAGCCATGCTGCAATCAGAGGGGTTGACAGCAAGTGCCGCTCCGGGAGCGATCTTTGAATCGCAGACTATGAGAGTAATTCAGTAAGCTTTCTCTACTTAATATAAGAATTTTGGGAGTTTACAGCACTGAGCTCCATATTCAGTTCCAGCGTATAGAAAACCTAGGGCCGTGCAGTAGCTCATGCATGATTCATCTGTCATGGCAGTGTTGTTGCTGTAGCTTGCTCCATTGAGTGTGCGCCCGACTTCCCTGATTGGTATGTGAGCACGGATTATGACGGGTCTTTAGATTTATACTTACGTGTAGCAGCCTTGATATGACCAAGATCCAGGAATCGCTGCAGGTGGACTCAGAACACCGGTTCTCGCTTTCACTGTGCTCTCCAGAGCATCTGAAAGCTACATATGTCAGGAGACGTCCTTCTATGAGTTTTCATCGCAGAACTCACCTGAGACAGTAAAATGCTTGCTCCAAGAGCAGATTGAAGAAGAGTTGAAGCCATGTTCAGTGGTCTAGAGTGATGAATGAAGATGGAAAAGCTCATTATCGCTCGATTTTATATTAAAATCTCACTCGAGCTAGACACGGCGGCGCGGGGCCTCCGAACCCGACATTGATATTGAAATTGAGGCAGACTGAAGGATTTAGCCGTGGAACTTGGAAAGGAAGCACGAGAAGCGCCGTTGGGGCACAAGAACGGAAAAGAACAGGAGAAGAACATTTCTTTCTTGGCAATGCCGCCAATGCATTCTAGAAGCAAGGAGCGAAAATGGTTTTTGAACAGATGGAAGTTCGTGGAAAAATCTAGTTCTTATGAGCAATCTCGTCCTCAATCTTCCATTTCAAGGTGAAATTCTCAAATGAACCATTCAAGTGCATTTGGAAGTTCTAGTACTTTCCAAATCGTTGTGGTTGTTGCACAAGTGACATTTTGTGACCTTTGTGTGATCGAGTTGTATTTGTGCAAGTACGACCTTCTCCAAATAACTCCTCTTAATTGTGCTGGATTGTGAAATGGTACAGAGTACCCATCTTCAAACTCTTTATTGGAATGATTGAACAACCTCCCATTCTGCGGAAAAATTGAGCGTGCTTCTATTTTTAGCACCCTGAGACGAATCTACTCGAAGTCCGCATGACCAAAGGAGACCTGTTCTTGGTGGCTATCTGATGGAATTTTTCCAAATATGGATAGAACTGTAAAAAGCTGTTCAAAAACTAGCACTTTTCATCAGAATGGGGATTCCGTTAGAGAGAAATCAAGAAGTGTTTGAGCTGCATGGCTTGTTTGGAGAGATTTCGCTGTTTCAGGGGCACAAAGTGCGGGGTATGGCGGGGTAATCCAGATGTTTACTTCACCATTGAATCGTGGACACGATTCCACAGTGGTGCCGGCTGTTCTTAATGAGATTGCTGGGTCATCCTCGAGCTTCAGACGTATTATTATCACGCATGGTCAGCTTGAAAATTTGTTAGAGGAAGATGAAGGATAGGTAACGCTGCTGAGACAGGAACCAAACAAACCCTGAACGCGCTAGAGGTCGCCTAAAACACGCTAAATTTCAACCCCTACGCTGTTTGCAACTACTCCAACCTCCTCCATCTTCCTCCTTCAAACACAGCAACAATCACCAACCACGATTGCCACTTGGCCGTAATCTGGCTACACTGTCTCTTCAGAGTACTCAGATACCAACATGAAGATAATCAGTCCTACGCGGTCGGCTCACAAGTCGCTGGATCGGAATCAATTCCTCGACCTGGAGATTGAACGACTTCAAGAGGAGATTGGCGTCAAAGAACGCATCGGAATTCCCTTACCAATCCATCTCAAGGCGCAATATCTCGCATTATTGGAGAACTTCACCCACGTACATGCCAAGTTGAAGAACGTAGAGGAGGAGACGATATTATATCAGAGCCTCCAAGCCCACGAGTTTACATGCTTCAGGCACCTTCCCACCGAGCTGCGATTGAAGATCTGGGGGCTCTCTTTCGCCCCTGACACACAGCCTCGTGTTCACTGCATCAAGATCGTCAATTCGGATACCGATCGCGAAAATTTCATCTCGAATCAGCTTGTCTCTCCTATCCTCCATGCGAATCACGAATCCCGCTCTCACTACTTGAGCAACATCCAGTCGGTGTTCGCATTCGATACGTACATCAATTTCGACACCGACATTGTCTACATACCTTACATTGACCACCGCATATTGGAGTTTGGAAAGTTCTTGGAATTTAATGATACAAAAATGATACAAAAGCTGGCAATGCGGAAGGATCTCTTCTGTAACATCCCGCTTCCGGGCCACTTTGCCCAAAAGCATGTTGCGATGATGCAATCTTTGTATGCCTGGAAAGAGATGACCATTGTCTTTGAGGACAGACGCCAACCTGCCCGGGCTTGGAAGGATACTGCCGTAACTTTCAAGGAGTTTTCCGCGAGACAGAAGAGACAAAGGGCGGAGAGGTCCTATGTGCGGCAGCATACCAAAACTTTGAACGATTTCATGGAAGACTTCGAAGAGAGAATCATTCATTTCCGCTTTGGTCGTCTTGAAAGAGGGCCGACTTATGCCGGAACCTGCTCCCTCCTCAGCGATCCTTGAGCTGGATACACCCAGTTTGTGATGTGGAAATGCGGAAATATGGACAGAGTGAATTTAGACGTTGGATTGCTTCTCGACTTATGATAGAAAAATCATTTTGCGTTACGTGCTTTCTAGATACCCCTGCTTGGCGTTGGAAACTGGACGACCTGGATAGACTATACAAGCCTTCGTGACGAGGTCATTGATATGACTCGGCTTTATACCACAGTAGCATCCTCACGGATGCATATTCTGAATAATTGGGCAATAATGATAAAGTATATGACTTCATTCCAGGTTCCAGGCTCATCAACTTGTGACTGACTTCCCTTTGAATGAAGACGAGTAGTGCTTCGCCACATTACTGATTTCCTTCCCGAAGTCGGGCCTCCAAAACGAACAACCTTTTCTCACCTTTCCATTTCGCTTCTCACGCACTTCATTTATCACTTCAGATGTTCTGCAGGCCCATCTCTTCCAATTCAGACTTCTTATCAGCCGCTCCTCAGATCCCCAAAACTTTGCACTTACTCAATAAACTTGGAATTAACAAATAGGAAGGACAAGATGAACGAGAACAAAGTGTTCCCCAACACTGCCTAGAAGTCATTGGCTCGCCTAAATACCAACTCTAGCCCCTAATACACGATGGCGAAAGCACTCTCGGTCCCAA
>Ga0302140_10002401_pt1 | contig 24349 bp, 36 predicted proteins | sample I_Bog_E1_1_FD_202095 | JGI IMG/M metagenome (GOLD analysis project Ga0302140, IMG submission 202095) | Peat permafrost microbial communities from Stordalen Mire near Abisko, Sweden - I_Bog_E1_1 | ecosystem: Environmental > Terrestrial > Soil > Wetlands > Peat | place: Sweden: Abisko, Stordalen... | reverse complement strand
TCTGCCGCAGGTGAGGACCGCCATATCCGATTCTGACAAGATTGACCGTTTTTCTTTAGCAAGGGACTATCATGCAGGTACCCACCTTCTGAGCGGCGTGCCCATCAGGGACCGCAATACCCCTCACCGCAGTCCACGCCCTCGTCCGCCGTGAGTCCACGCCAGCCCGCCTCTGCACCGTCTGCGCTGTCCGGGCCACCACCAAACAACTTCCCATCCGTCTTCTACCTAGACTGGAACGTCTTCCAGCAATGTCAAGTAGAGATCCCAAAACCTTTTTTACCTCTCCCATTCGAAATCTCATCTACCATTGGAAATACAGAGAATTGGCAGGATATCGCAGCTGAGTTTTTCAGCACGGTACACACATGGATGCCCATCATCTCAAAGAAGAATCTCTACGAGCATATTCGCAACCCATTAGGCCAGATTCGATCAGACTATGCACTGCTACTCTTGGCTATGGATCTTCTTTGCTGGATTCCAGAGGGCAGTGATCCGAGGACATCGACGTACAGGGCTGCGAAGTCGTTCTACCTAGACTTGGAAATCCAGGGTTTTGTCTCTCTTCAGGTTATGCAGGCGGAGATACTGATTGCGCTGTTTGAGTTCGGACATGCGATTTACCCTTCTGCTAATGTCTCGATAGAGGCGTGTGTGCGGTATGGTTGTGCCCTGGGCATCAATTGGGATGCTAAGTTTCCGGCTAAGCGGCCGTTCTCGTGGGTTGATGGAGATGAGCTGAATCGTGTTTGGTGGGCAGTTATTATTCTAGATCGGTATGCTTCCCAGGGGTGATTGAGTAGCTGAAAATATTATGGCCACTGATGTTGACGACCACATAGGATCTCCAGGATCGGCTTCCCACGCCGCCAGTTCTTGACTGAGGATCCCACTCCGGAAATCATATTGCCGTCTGATGATAAAGCGTGGGATGAAGGGGTAAATACCAAGCCTAGCTGTGTATTTTTACATCTAACACAGTGAGCAGGTGATGCCTCCCAAATGCTTCAAAGTGCTTCAGCCAGATAACCCGAGGACACTTGGGCAATTCGCGCTGAAAGCAGAAGCCACTCGACTACTAGGGCAAGTTATCAGACATGTGGAGGCTCCCAGCTTCGGTGATCCATTTCATGCCGAGGAAGGGCTTCTCTTGCACGGAGCTCTTCGAGCTTTGATCACAGTCACCGAGTTCGAGGGCGAGACCCACAATCTCGATGTTATGAATCAGACTGCAATGTGCTCCATGTGGGTGGCCCCACCCAACACCGCCACTTGACATACGTTTTCGACGCTGACAGAATCTAGTGCTTTAACTTTCCTGCACGAAGCTCACGCGTCAAGAGATTCAGAAACTTCCAAGTACTTCGAACGCATCCACCACACTAAACACGCCACAAAGCTCGTGCGACAGTCCGCTGAAGAATTGACGAGCGGAGGCGAGGCTCCGATTAGATCATGTGTTAAATCTGCGTCTCCATTCATGATAATCCTGCTGTATCAAATGGCAACTGCCAATTTGCGACGGTGTCGAGACCAGAAAATAGATGGGAATTATGAGGATTTTTTGGTGATGAAAGGCGCCTTGGAAGTGTTTGACGAGAGATGGAGGGCTTCAGGTAAGTGATCTGGAAAAGCACTTGCTGATAGCTAACCTGTGGTAGGAGCGCATTTGAAGATCTTAGAAGCGAGGGAAGTGCTTTCCGCTTGCTAGATTTTGTTTGATATAATGGTAAAACATGGGACGAAGATTTGTATTTCAGGGCATCGACGTTTAGGTGGCGCTGGTGAACTTCAATACCTCGTTCCCAACGACAGTCTGAGCAGGATATCATGTTAGCGATAGTAAAGCAAAGAGAAAGACACACACATTTTTCACATTTCCAATCCCAGTGACTTGTCCCGTTGCATTCGCTCCCATGATATTGGCATAATTAGTCGACATCAGCTGAACGCCGGACACGAACCCTTTCTCATCGAATCCGCAATGCCCACCCCCGTTCGGCGTGTTGTCAACCGTCTGCATGACTCCAATCTGAGCTGTCGACATTCCCGCATCAGTTGCAAGCTTCTCGTACGCTGTAACAGCTTTTGGGATTGCTGGCTGCAGAAGTGCTAGCTCGTCCTGCGTACTTTGGAAATGGATCTTCATGCTCGTAGCAAGAGTCGCAGCATCAGTGACATTGACTTGCGGCGTCAACGCACCGCAATTAAGTACAACGCCCGTCTTATACTGCGCTCCAAAAGCTGGAACGAAGAATCCAGACAACAGCAGCGAGCCACCAGAAACCCCGGTAAAGAAAACATTCCCAGGATCAAACGCCACGTCTTTCGAGAGCTGCGTTTGGATGAGCGAGTTGACAGCTGCGGCGTGTGCAACGCCATCCGTTCGCTGCAGCCCGCTTCCACCGCCCCAGAAGAGGTTCTTGTTTGGCGCGAGCACGACGACGCCCATGAGGTTGTTCTGCACGGCTCTACGGTAACGGGGGAGTCAGCAAATACCCAAGCGGGGTTGTTTCGGGAAAGGACATATTGTCTTAGGGGAATATCATGGGACAGGCCAGAACAGGAAAAGGGGTTCCCCCCAACACCTACTGGTTGGGGAAGTCGAAGAAGGATTGCCCGCCGTCTCCGTGTAATAGGACGTTCAAACCGGCGGTTCCTGTTGAATTGGCTGTTGCTGTTCCACCTGTGACGCCAGAAGCTGCTATGAAGGAATTGGCTGGAGCGCTGATTTTGTACCGGATTGAGAGGCCGCTGTACAGTCAGTGATATTTCTATGGTTCAGCGCGAGACACTTACTTGATTGTCACGGTCTTGTCCAGGATGGTTGATCCATCTGTAGCTTTCGTTATCCCGCCTGATGCAGAAGCTGCGGCGGCAGCATTGGTTTTGGTGTTAGATGTCGTCCCAGAGGTGGACGGCCCTTTGTTCTTCGGTAGAGACTCAACGGGAACGGCCCACAATAGCAAGAAAATGAACCAGAGAAGACGAATCCATGATTCGTGCATTACGAGAAAGCAAACGTCCAGCGTCAAGAATGAAAGAAAGAGATGAAGGAGAAGAGAAATCGGGTGACGAGTGTACCTACCAAAGCTGAGACGAATGCTGGTTTTGTTGGAAACCATAAACTGATCGTTTGATGTTGAGGAACTCTTGAGGCATTCAAGAGCCTTCAAACCGCCAAGTGTGTTTCCCCAAGGCTTTAACCTGGGGTTCATCGAGCTGTGAGTCCAATGGTGAGGCATGCTGTTTGACTTGGCACGCCAGTCAATGGTGCCAATTGGATCGGATTAATTGACTCTGCAGCTTGGAAGACGGATATTTCGTCACATTATCTGGATGTTCTCTACTGCTCTGGTATTGGTGGTGCGTGAGGCCTTGAGATGCTGGGTATGGGAAAATTGTTGTTTGAGGAGTCGGCGATCAGAAATTTTGGGGGCGGAAAAGGTGATGTGGGGGTTGGTCACGTGGTGGCACAATCGCGGGCAGCTCCTTCCATTCCAGGCTCTTTCCTTACTGTCATCTGTCTCGTCCCATGTCCATCACATCACGCAATGACAACAATACCAGAGCACTCCATATATATAACCAACTTCAATTGCCACGGTCATCCCTCTTTCGCTATTCCCATCAACCATCATCCACTCTCCGTCGACGTGACGTCATGTCTCCCCAATGAACAAAGTCATTAGCATTTAAAAAGGCGGCTAGGATATCAAATGAAGGCACTTTAACCTCATGTTCACGATCATTCGTCCTATTACACAGAGATATCTGATCTGGCATCAATTACGACGACTAGTATTAAAATTGGAGCCAAGGGAAAAAACATTCAATCATCAATCCCAGGTAGATCATGAGCCAAAATTGACGTTCGATGAAGAGAAGCCGATCTCCCCACATATCTACTCATCAACATCTCTTGGATCGTTCTCCTTCCAAAACTTCTCATATTCTTCCCAGCTCTGAGTCGAGAACTCCTCGGGCTGGGTGATTGGGGCAAGAATCGCACCCAATTGTTCGAACTTATCCAACTTCTTTTTCGTCACCTCTCGAGTCTTGTTGATGCTATAGACGCTAATCCTGTGCGCCGAACTGGTCACATGAAGACCCCAATTCCATGCCGCCCGAACGTTCAGCGGCTGTGTGTTCAAGGAATTGTCCCAGCATCGGCAGACGATTTCGACCCAACCTTCAACGTCACAAGGAACGTCGAATTCCCAAGTCCGCCACGTCCACTTACCCTTCTTCGACAAGTTCTCATTTGGCACAGCGTACCAGCTGAAGCCGCCATCTGCAGACAACTCTACTCGCTCAGGCCACCTCCCACCTCCGGAGTACGCCCAGCCTTTGCAGTGAATCGCACCGTTATGGATGACGACTTGCTTAGTCCAGGGTGACATGATCGCTGAAGAAACCGGCATCTCTTGGATCTGTATTCCGTCGGTGGGACGTTGATTGTGCTTGCCGATTTGCTGGTTGAAGTAAAGATATTCCTTACTTTGGACTGGTGCAAGGGAAGGATTTTCGATTGCTTTGATCCGGTAAAGCCATTTGACACTTCGAGCGCCGATATATCCCATCACCACCACTCTGAGCGGATAGCCATGAATCTTAGGCAGCGGTTCGCCATTCATTTCCCAGGCAAGCATGACCTCGTTCGCCTTGACTTTGGACCAAGGAACGCTTACCAGATAGTTCATGACCTGGTCAGCCTTGAAATACGTCTCAGCTCCATATAGTTCCAGATGTTTTGCCCCATTGATCAGACCACCACAGTCCTTGATCACCTTTTTCAGGCTTATGCCCACATATCTCGCTGTACCGATTGCACCTTCGGCCCATGGAGCTTGCGGAAGCTCATCACCCTGTCCAGGATATAGAGCGATTTGCTCGATACGTCGAGTTCCAGAGCACTGCCAATGACACAAATTAGCATTGCCTGGGTAGCTCGAAGGAGTCGAAAGATCCTCAAATGTGCCTTTCAAGTAAAGGCACCTATACCAAGAAAACAGTTCACGAGACCCCGAAAGCAGTCCGAGGCTCATTTTACGAGTTGCTTACCTGCATGGTGATCAACTTCTCCATCCGCGGAAACTTAGACTCATCCATCAGATCATCGAGTGTGTAAGTTTTGGGGTTTGCAACAAGACCGTCGAGGGTCATGGTGAATTTCTCTTTGTCGATTATCGGTATACCGCCATGATTCCGGACGAAATGAAGCGGGTTCGGTGTGATTGGTTTCGCTGTCACAAGTCGCTTGGGAGGTTCGCCATTGTAGGGAAACTGGAGAAGGTGCAACATCTCCGGGTGTTTCTCTTTCAAGACACAAGCCCAAGAGTCGTCGGGAACTGAATCTAACTCGCCGCCGAGTGCGTGATGCCACAGTTTCCAACGATATCCATCGAGTACGGGATTTGTGTCTGGAATAGGCGCCATCTGATATTCAGGGTGCGGAGGAAATGATTGAGAGGTAAGTATTTTATGTGCTATCGCTTTCTTTTCCGGATACTTTTCCCATTCCACGTACCTGAAAATCGGTCAATTCATCGTCAAGTGATGCGCTTCGGAGACAAATTTACCCTTTCCAGCCTTCGATTTCGCGTGCAAAGAGTTCCTTCGGGTCGCCCAAAGCTTTGATAGTGTCTTCGTCTTTCCAAAATCCCCCCCATTTTGCTGGCGGGATAGCAACTGTGTCACGGCCAGTTTGGTCCAGGAAGGGGAGCTCGGCACCTGACAGGCCTTGTTCGATTTTCCATTCGTTGGGGCGATTAACAGTCTCCATATTGAAACTTCTCAGGAATAGGGATTTCGAAGCAATTGGATTCTTGATGCTTTGATTTCTCTGCGTTTATTTGCTTGCAAGGCGGATTTTCTTTCTCAAGAAAAGATGGGAGTTTTGGAGCTTAAAAATGTGAGGTCATGCAGGTGCAGCAGGGACCATCAACACCCGGACAAGGGACGTCAGCAGTACTGTGGAGCCAGGAGCCCACAAAATGGCTAAGTAATCATATTGCAACCGGTACTAGAATTAAAAGGGAAGGGGTTTCAGCCAATGGCGTTGAGGTGGAGCCCACAAACTTCGCATACACTTGCCGTCGTAGATATCTCGGCAACAGAATCCGAAGTATCTGGCAATGTCCGAAAAATAGTTGCACGTCCTCCGAGTACATCGGCGTTCGTTCTGTGCCATGATGCGAGTTTCACCATCCATACCACTTAGGTCTGACGTGATCAAACATAGAACCTTCTCCTTGGATAGCTGCATTGCCAGCTCAAGCTCACTTTGACGAGCAAGTGCTTCCGATTCGCTCTGTATCTATCTCTTAGATGTTCTCTTGAAGTTAAGCTGCATTTCACGGAGGCTTCTCCGCGCTTGACTTCACAAAGAGATCTACGCTATCATGCACTTTCTATCGTCAGACGTGAGCCCATTGGCAAGTCAGTTGCTTTGGCTCGTTCACATACAGCTCCTATGCAGCGCCATGAAGCGCATGAAATAATTAAGGGCTTAGAATCACCGTTGAGCTCCTTGCATCTCATCCATGTTTATATGTGGAGCCGTTAGTTTCAGCGATGAACATGACGTATGTACGAAGGGAAAGCATCCATTGGCACTTTAGCAGAGCTTTGAAAGCGAATGTTATGTTTCTGCTTATTGGGTATCGCAGGCATTTGAAGAGTTTCCACCGAGTATGTCCTTGCCCAGATTCTCAGAGCGACGCCGGCAGTTTTCTAGGCTTGACCTCAGAAGTCCAACCATTACCTGAGAATTCCTTCGCCTTATCGCATTTGTAGATGTACGACAAAAGGTACCGGAAATAGAGGGGTAGCTTCTGATACTATGCTGCACTGTGCTTATTAAAGATCTGGTGCATCTAAGAAAGCCCCCGCTTCAACATGCCCGAAGTTTCCGGCTCCCAAAAACAATTTCCGCGATTGGATATCTTGACTACCCATCATTTCGATTGATCGTAATAATTCGTCCATATGTTGAATTCTCATCATTCTTATATGCAATCGCTGGGATGTACCATCTTGTGGACTCTGATATCTGATTTGAGAAACGTCAACGGTCGACAGAGCCTTACATCACCATTGTGATTAACATCGACTGAGCTGTGCTTGATGCATCATGAAGCAATTAACAGACATGAGTTGCACACTAGATTTTGATTTGTGGAATCTGTCTGACAGACCCTAACCCATAAAACGTCGTGGTTCGTTTAGGAATTTTTAGATCCCCTCACAAGATTCTAGAAACCCCTCACGAAAGCCCTACACTTTCAAAGTTTAACTTTCTTTTGAACAGTGTCCAACATGGTCGTTATTCTTCTCCACATACCACCATTACCCGAGACTGACTTGCAACTAGGAACAGACAAACGGTAATGATCCGACGTACACACTTGCTGGAGGTAAGTTGCTTGTTTCTGGTGCCAGCTGTTGTCTTACAAAGATACAGGTCAACCAAGCGAGGACCCATCTTCTGCTTTACAAATTCGAGCTGGGCAGGGAAATGGCGGGCTCTCAGTTCTTTGTGATACTCAATTGATCGAGACACTGGCACATTTTGCCCGAGAGAGAATTCCAGAGAGGTAAGAAGCAGGTCTTTATGCGCAGGCTCCATATTTAATTTCTCCCAGGAGCGTTCATGCAAAGGCGGCTGGAACTTGGGGAGAATTCGAAGTGACACACGACAATAGCGATCTCACCGACGCCAAATTCCTCACTGGCATTGGAACGAAGACGAAGGTGCTCCAACGAATCTCCACCGTAGCGGGAGAGAAAGGATCCAGCGACACGGTTCGAGATGTTCGAGGATGGGCAATGCGTTTCTTCACTGAAGATGGCAACCAAAGACTTTGTCTTCAATGACCTGCCCGTCTTCTTCATACGAGATCCGATCAAGTTCCCGAGCATGAATCGAAGCCATAAGTGTCACCCACAGACAAACGTTCCAGATCCGAGCATGTTTTGGGATTTCCATGTAAACAATCCGGAGGGGATACACGCGCTGATGCAACTTTTTGGGCAGCGCGGGATTCCTGCCTCGCTTCGGCACATCAACGCGTTCAGTGTTCACACTTACACACTCAGCAAAGAGGTACATCTTACCATTGAAAGTTGAGAACGTAGCTGACATCAGTGAGGACGGGAGGTACAGATATGCGAAATGGCATTGGAAGCCAGACGCAGGCATCGAGACTTTGGACTCTGCCACGGCGCTCAGATTGGCAGGCCAAAAACCTGACTACCATATCAAAGATCTCTTCAATGCCATTGAGAAAGGCGATTATCCAACTTGGACGCTGCACGTGCAAGTGGTCGAGCCTAAAGATGTTAAAGATGCTCCGATCGATATCTTCGACAACACTTTCACCTGGCCACATGAAAAGTATCTACTGCGACCACTGGGACGATTGACTTTGAACCAAAATGTACGTTAAAATTTGGTATAGTATGATAATAGCTAATGAATTTTCCTAGCCAAGCAATTACTTCCAGGACATTGAACAGGCTGCCTTTTCGCCATCTGCGATGGTTTCTGGTGTCGGCCCTTCAGCTGACACGGGTAACGATCCCAATACTCCTTCTCCATCCCAAAGTTCACTCACTAACAGCCCCAAACAGTCCTCCAAGCAAGGATGTTCTCATATCCCGATGCAGCCCGCCACCGTCTCGGTGCAAATTACCTCCAACTCCCTCCCAATCGACCACTCTCGGCTGTCTACAGCCCCCACCAGCGCGACGGTGCTGGAACAATCAACGGCAACTACGGCGGCGACCCCGATTACGTGCGCTCCGGCTTCCGCAAAATCAACTTTCGACATACTCATTGCTACCCTGACGGCCACGAAGTGTGGAACGGCAAGATGCAGAGCTACGCAACGACGGTTACTGACCAGGATTTCGTGCAACCAAGGGAGTTGTAGGAGATTATAAAGAGGGAGGGCGCTGAAGGGCAGTTCTTGGAGAACATCGTGCCGACTTTGGTGCCGGTGTCAAAGGAATTGAGTGAGAAGGCAATTGGTGAGTAACTTGTCAATGATGATAATTTAAACTAATGGGCTCGAAGCACTGTTCGCAAGGGTGGACAAGGGGCTTGGAGAACTTATTGCATAGGCTGTTGAAAAGAAGAGGGGTAAGACGGCTTAAAGTATGATTCTCGGAAAGCAATTCGTTGATCATATGTACAGTTTTTCTCATGTCATAAGTAGTTCACGAGTATATTCGCCGTTGAAACTTTTACCACATCCTTCCTCACTCATACTCATTGACCTCTCTCCACACCTGCCCAGCAACAGTTCCACCATCCACTAAAATATCATTTCCAGTGATATAACTCGCATCTTGCCCACAAAGAAATGCCACTACACCTGCAATATCATCCGGCGTCCCCACCCTCTTGCATCCACTCAGGCCAACCATAGCCTGCACATACACCTCCGATGGGGCTTTCAACTCAGCAGCCCCCATGGACGTCTGAATTACGCCAGGACTAACACTATTAATCCTCACTCCTTGATCCCCATACCTTTTCGCTGCAGCCTGCACTCTCAAAATATTGCCCCTTTTCGCCAGTACATACGCCTCCCCAGCATCTTTCGGAAAGCTTTCCAACACGAAGTCCTCCGCCTTCGCCGATCCCAGGTGCCGTTCCAGCTCTGCTGGCAATTTCGCAAAGTGCCCCGCCATACTCGAAATACACACCAGACTGCCTCCTTCCTTCACCTGCCCATAAAAAGCATCGATCACGTGCGCCGTCCCCCTCAAATCGACCTCGTAGATCTTCTGAGCTGTCGCCATTGTTGGCGAGACGCCAGCTGTATGGATTATCGTTTCAAAAGGCCCCAATTGCGCCATGGCCCTGACGGAGTCGAATGAGGAGACGTCGACGTAGAGAGGGAATATATTGTAGCCTTCTCCCAGCAAAGTCGCGGTCGCTGCGTCCGGGTTGAGGTCTCCTAATATGATGCGGCAGCCTGAGCCTAGACGCCGTGCTATGGCGAGACCCATGCCGCCTGAACCAATTATTGCGAGAAGTCGTTGGGACATTGTCTGTAGCTTTTGTGTGAGTTCTAAGATTTTTCCGGTTCAGAAAATTGTGGTTGTTGTTATATATCTAACAGCAATGCACGGTGGCGTGAGAGATGGCGGGGTTGTGGTGGTACGATTATTTTGGGAAATGGTCCATGTGATAGTCCGTAGTTGGGACAATAGGTGGTCCAACGGGCAGAAGGTCCTTTCGGTCAATTGAAGCATGGTCTCATGGTGACAAATATGAAGATCGAAAGTTTGGGAGAAAACGTCCAGAGATTAGTTGCCGAGGCTCGTTTAATAAAATAGGGGGGAGATCCACGCGCTCGATGCGTACTCTCGCTGTGAACACAAAATGCGGCCCCTAATGTCCCAACCGTATAGAAACAATGCCGCGATTTCTTACCCAAATGTTCTTTCTACTTATAGTATATTCATAGCATACTTTTATAAAGTCTGGGAGCCTCTTAATTTGAGAACATTTATGTCTTGGGCTTCCCGAGGGATGGGGTAAATGTTCCTTAATGACTAAGGACAATGAAGATTAGTGCCGCTTTTTGTGTCCATCGAGAGCGTACTCCCGAAACAATCCATGTTCTTATGAAATCCAGCATAATCCCTCTCGTTCTTGCCGCTTGCTTACCTCTATAATCTATGACCCGTCTAGAGTTGATCTTGACAAAAGGGTAATTTGCCGATTCTGTCGCATATGTTGAGAAGACTAGAAGTTCTAAAGTTCTTTCGACAGTACGTCCGATCCAGATCTTATTATTTTCAAGTGTCGGAAAGATGCTGGGCAGCTGTTTAATATCCGAATTACTTGCAAGATTTGCGTGGATTAAGGTGCTCGTGCAGTTGGACTTAAGGCCTGGACATACATGATTCTCAGTATCAGTGTTCGACGAGCGTGGACGTTTCCCTGATTTTCGCCTTGAAAAGCTTACCACCACTGCACTGATTCACAAACCATAAACTCAAATATGATTAGCTCGATTGCTGGCCAGTTCCAGAAGCGTTCGCAGCGTCGCACAGACCAGCATATATTTGCGATTGGCGCAAAGGGTATTCTGGGCCCTGGTTGCTGATCAAATGGACTTGCTCTCACGGTTTGAAGCAGTGGCTCGAACCTTAAAGATAGACGCAAAGTGTGATTCTCGCTTCGCACGCCCGGAAACAGCGGGATCGTCCTATCTCAAACATTCTTGACTGAGTGTATGTAGCGGCTTGATTCAGTCCTCTGTTCTGGTCCCCCGGAGCCAGTTTTCACGCAGCAATCGCAGAGTGGTCATGTTCCTTGCGAACTGCTGCTCAAAGCGAGGGGAACTTCGACTGAGTCAACTGTTGCATGCCTAAACTTAATATTTGCGGCTAGTGAGGTGTGAACATCATGGAAGTGAGCATCCGAGGTAGTGATGGAGATGAATTATACAATATTATCAATCGAGGGCTTCTTCATATTTGCGTTTTCTATATTACTATCTGAAGCATTGTACCTTTTTGTCATCAACTTCCTGCGAACGCGAATATCAGTAGCGACAATACTGCAAAATGATTTTTAGATCGCTCCTGACGACGTATGTTATTGCTATCAAGGGCTTCATTTCAGCATCTGCCACTGATGTGCCATTTTCCTCATACGACTTCCCGCCATGTTCTGTAAGTTTTCAAAATCGGAGTTTGGCGAGCACGCCGCGATTCCAAAAAACCCACGAAGCTAACATCACGGCAGCTGGAATGTTTAAGCACCACTTTCTCCACTATTCCCGCACTCGCAGAAAACTTCAAACTCCTCTGCAGCCATCCTGATCTAGAATTCTCCCTCGCAAACTGCGTTCTAGCATCATGTACATTCCCGGATCAGCAAAGTAAGTAGCCATACTCCGCACTAGGTGCTTTCCTAGAACCTCCTAACACCATGCAGAAGTCGGAACCATAAATTCAAACCTATGTGTGGATCAGTCAGTGCAAAACCACGCATATCTCGGGACTATCATCCTCGCGATATTAGGATTCATGACTCAAGGGGCCATTGCAATGCGTATATACGCCCGCAAAACGCTGGCATCAGCTCTCGGCGTGGGCATTGACGATTACTTGATTGTGGCCGCGAGTTTGATCATTGCGTATGTGCAGATTGCTGGAACTGTCGGTAAGCCATATCACATCCTCACCTCTTCTTTCAAGATGCCTACTAGCTCCTCCAGTCCTCAACTTCGTCCCGTCACTCTTCGCTGACAAAGTCAGAGGTGCTGGCATTAGGACTGGGCAAACACACATTCAACGTCAACCCCTCGAAGTTCAAAGCAAATTTCATCTTGTACTGGTTGGACGAGATATGCTATCAAGTCGTGATGACTCTCATTAAGAGCTCCATTCTCTGCTTCTACGTAAAGCTACCATCATATCGTTCAACCCCTTCAGCTCTATCTGATCAATTTCTTCAGCTACGACTCTTCGCCCTGGAAGAACGCTTCCGCTATCTTTGCTACGGCATGCTAGTATTTGTTGTAGCCAACGGCGTGACCTTCTCATGCGTTACCATCTTCCAGTGCCGTCCAATACGTCCGTCCCACTTCTCTCCTTTTACCCGTTCCCAGGAAATTGAACACAGAATATTGACAAATATTAGGTGGAGTCTGGGACAACAACATCCCATCCATCTGTCTGGACAATAACACAGCCACTTTCGCCTCAAGCGGGGTTTCAATAGCAATCGACTTCATCATCCTGCTTATGCCGATTCCGCGCTTGCTCAAGTTGAAGGTCTCGAGAGCTAAGAGGAACTCGGTGTTGATTATGTTTAGTTTTGGTCTGCTGTGCGTGGTATCTACCCCGAATATAGTTCAAGATATGCTAATGGATTTACAGAGCGTCGATCGTAAGGTGCGTCTAAGCCCACTACCGCTTTGGAAATACCCACGATTCAAGACGCCAATGCACAACCCTGATTCTTCCCCAACGTCTTCTGATAAAAACGCTAACTCCATTCGCAGTGTAGTCCGCCTCCCCTTCATAATTCCCTTCGCCAAAACTACCGATCCGCTCTGTAAGTCCCTTCCCTACCCTCCTCCCAACCTCTATCCCACCTCCACGCCCCGCCACACACCAAAACAACACTAATCTGCCCCGTTCAAGTCGACAACATCGGCCCCGGCATCTGGACCGTAGCAGAAATGACCTCCGCTGTAATCGCCGCCTGCCTCCCCGCCACCAAATCCCTCCTCGAGCACTGGTTCCCCGGGCTCCCCTTCTCCTCCCCCGACAGCCGTCCAGCAGACCATTCCCCGAATCCAAAGCCAATCCCCGAGGGAGCGGTCTCGAGGGTCCTAAATGCGCTGCTTTCGAGCCGGGACAATGGTAGGGAAACTCGTGAAAAGGGAGAGAGGATGTTTTACGAGATCAGGGAGGGGAGGATTGAACCGCTGAGGACGAGGTTCTCGGGGTTAAGTACAGGCTTTTTGGAGCAGGGTGGCTCATGGGATAGCCCGAACTTAGGACAATAAGTAGTTCAAATGGGCATAACGAACTTTAGGTTAGTAAAACAAGGTTCACATAATGATAAATATAAAGATCAAAAGTTTGTGAAATCGTCTAGATGGTAGTTGACGAGGCTCGCTTATTACAAAAATTAGGGGGGAGATTCGGACGCTCGATCTAGACTACTAGGAAGACCTAAGTGAGCAAATATACATGTCTAAGGACACTTCTAAGTCAATCGATATATTGAGACCCTCTTCGAAGATCATCAATCTCTCCACGACCATCAAGGCGCCCACCTCGAAATCCTCGTATTCTCATCCGGCGGCTCCCAGAAATCCTCTGGTCCCAACTCAGGCATCTGGTTCTTTTCTGCCCAGCTACGAATATCCTCGAAGTTTTTACAGACATGCTTAGTGTTGAAATCGACGAAAAGACTCGGGCTTGTAAGGTTTCCAACCCATACGGAACCAAAGACGTCAGTGTCCATTGTACACATCAGCCGCTGTCGGATGAAGTCGACACAATGAGCTGGATCTTTGTTAGCATATTCAAGGAGATCCCTTGAGGAGTGAGCACTTACAGACATGCCAATGGAGAACATCTGGACCGTCTCCGAAAGCTTCTTTCCCTTCCGCTAGGTAATAATCATAGTTGTAGTAAAGGGATTGCCGGACAAGGTTCTGTATTCTCAGCATAGTTTCCTGGATATCGAGAAGTATACTTACTAGGCAGTGAAGTTGATGTAGGCCTTCGACATAAACGGGATATCCGCCTCCGTATTTCTCTCGCGCATGGGCATGGTCAGACGTCAGGCCAGCATCCTCCCTTCGTGATGCGGGAAGGAGGATTGATCGATCTGTTTTGCTTATTATTAGTTTAGTTCAAGAGCAAAGGAAGGTGGAAATCTTACAGCTTACTCCTAGATCCTGCCATGCAGCATCCACTTCTGGACTGCCGACCTGGCGATAGATGTTCTCCTTCACAAATCTGCCGTCAAAGTCTTTCAAATTGTATGATATATCAACATCATCAAGTATCGGTGCTGTGAAATACGTGTCAGCAACACTTTATATGTTGTTTTTTTTAGCTTGGAGGACTATTACAATATTTCGAGGTGTGTTTCGTGCAAGTCTGGTCTAGATGAGGAGGAAATCTTTGTCCGATGCAAAAGCCAAGCCCAAGTATAAGTAGGACTGTTATGCCAAGTGAAAAAGTGATGATGTATGGTGATGATATGCGCCTCTGAAAGGAGGACACCGTCGTTGATTCATCTGAAACAGGCAGGAGGCTTTCGGTGTCCTCTGCACAAACAGAGTGGTAGACTTCTGTGTGGTTCTTAAACATTGTATATTGTTGTAGATGGCGTAGATTAGATTCACTGAGTATAAGATATACTTCGTGTAATGTTTCCTCTGATGTTTCATTGACACACACACAATAAATTATAGGAAGAGTAAGAAGAGCAACAGACAAGAAGCAAAACGTCAATGGTTGAACGATGAAGGAGGCCTAACCAAACGCTAGCTAACCGCGGTGACCAGAGGGAGAGAGGATAAAAATAACTGCTTGAAAGACTTCAGCTTGGCTTGTGGTGATTGATGCATAGCCACTACGAAAGTTTCTCCAACAGCGCATTCAAAAGTTCAAGCGACGGAGATTTCTCAATCGGCGTGCATCTAAAATCTGTGGTACCGCCGTGGCATAGAGGCAGGATTTTTGTGGCTTTCCCTCAGCCTCGTGGGCTAATTCAGGGGGGCCCAATAGTTGTTGCAGGTATCGACTTCGCCAACTCCAGCCCAGCCGCAAGTTGTCGGACTTATTTTGACGACTCCCAATGAAAGTCCCGCAATCTTGCTAAATTCTGAATCAAAATGCTTGTTTGGACCTCCATCTATCTTCAAGTTAAGCATTGCCCCACACGTGTCCTGGTGTTCGAAACAGAGAAATGCGCTCTATCGGGAGGAATCACTATGTCCATTCTTCATGAGGTACACTAGAGATAGCCATTTGCAGACTTGAAGTGCCCATAGCCACTACTTGTCCTCTCCTTTTGTTTCAAGTGTGATCGAGTGATCCTGATTTCAGCTGAACAAGCATGGTTGCTGAATCCCATGGGCAATCCTGGAAAACCGCACCGCTCTTGTCCAACATTTATACCTCACGTAGTACAGGTGTACTTGGAAGTATTTAATAAGAGCGCGAAGAGCCAAGCACCGGAACTTTTGCCAGGAAGACAAGTTACCTACTCTTTCTATTGCCCACCAACAGAAAGAGAAACCACTCTTCCATCAACAAACGATATGCGTGCTACTTTCGTTTTCTTGGCATTGGTCCAGTCTGTTGCCATCATAGCTGCCCCGGCCAAGCTTGCTGAAAGGGATCTTTACTGGGAAGGTCCTGATGAAGGAGTACGCTATCTCACGTAAGATAAAGCCAGAACTTCAGTTTAGAACACACCGTACTAACTCAGAACAGGCATTACGGAGAGTACGGAAACGATGGAGGAGACGGTCCTGTGAAGAATATCCAGAAGAAAGACGCTGAGCCCGAACCTCAAGTCGATATTTCCGATCATTTCCTCGCGTAAGAGAAAAGTTCTAGACTTTGATACACAGCAGCTGATTACTGCTAGCTGCTACACAGGATACGGACCTGGTCCGTGGAGTGAAGTTGACAGGGATAAGATCAAGCGATGTGCCAAAGAACGGATGAAGCGTAATCCCCAGTTTTCTGATGTATATTTAGCGTAGGTATGGGCCTAGATTTTACTGGACTAGACTTGTGCTGACGGAATAGATGCTACATTGGATATACGACGCAAGACAAACATGACATTGAAAAGAGATGTGGCAAACCGAGGTGAACAGTTGTCGGCTGACTAGGAAGCTCACGAATCGTTCCTGTTCACCAAGTCTCATTGGCTTAGGTACTGCGAGGTTGTTCGGTATAGAGTTTAGTTGTGTTGGTGTTACCGCTTGCACTTATGATTGGGGTTATCTTTTCTGTTGTCATGGCTTTCCTTACGGTGTTCCTCTTGTACTAGAGCGATATTTCCCCAAGATTGAATTTTGATAAGTCTTTTGAACCACTTCGAGGTCCACGTCAGTTTGGTCACGTGAAAAATGTCAACATCTGGATCACTTCAATGTCCACTATGGGAAGTAGGGAATGCCATCAGATAAGCTCGATGCATTATAAAGTAATATCAAGCCAACTCTCTACCCCCAAAAAATGCCCGCCACCTACGTAATCACAATTGCCGAGGCCGGTTTCCCTTTCCCCTCGCTTGCGAACCGAGATCATAAAGGGGCTCTGATATAGCCGAAGTGGGCCCAATCAAGGATCACATCACAAACTTTGTTCTGCTCTGGGATATACTTCCGGGATATTTTCCTGTTCCTGTTCGGGAGTATTTCCGATAATGGATACCGGTTCTTCGTAATGATGGCATTTGGGGACCCATATGCCGACCACGTGGATGTCTGATAATTTCGATCTTTACAAAATTAATGGCGGTCTCCCCAGCCGGCTTCTGCTTTTGTGTTTCCTTTCCTGTACACTTTTATTTTGGCACTTCCCGATTGTAATTTTATCAAGGTTTTCTGTGACTCTGGCGTTGCGGGCTTTATTCCATCATCACTGTGATTTCTGAACAGTGTGGAAGTGTTAGCCATAAGGCAGGTGCCATGATGAACGGAGTACTGGGAACCTTTTTGGCGGTGGGACTTCTCGCATCTCATGCAGGAGGAGTTCCCATTTATGAACCCAGAACCGCATTGCGGTCAAGAGGTAAAAATCCCATGTCTGGCCTTAAAAGAATTTACTGACATCATGACCTAGATAATACAACTATAATCGGCATTTCAGCACCTCTCCTGGATAACTTCAAGCTGTTCGCAAATTTTACTGCAGCATCATACTGTCCCAACAACGAGAACTCGACTTCTGAGTCTCTCATCACCTGCCCTGACAATGCTTGTCCTCTTGTTGAGGCTGACAACGTGACATCCTTGATCGAGTTTGGCGGCTCGCAAGTCTCCTTCTCTTACCTGATTTCTACTTGCTGACTCTTAGCAGGAACGACACAACGATAGCCGACATCAAAGGCTTCGTAGCGCTAGATCCCACGCGATCCTTGGTTGTTGTTGCGTTTGCTGGGTCGGGGAACACCATTCGCAATTGGCTGGCAGATTTCACATTCGTCCAAGTACCGTACACCCTCACCGGGTGTGTAGACTGCTGGGTCCATACCGGTTTTGACTTAGGATGGGCAGAGCGTCGGGATGCTGTCCTCTCCGCCGTTGTCTCTGCACTCTCAACAAATCCAGATTATTCCCTCATCATTACAGGCCATAGCATCGGCGCTGGAGTTGCAACGCTCGCTGGAGCTGAGCTAAGGAGCATGAATTATACCGCTGACATCTACACCTACGGCTCCCCACGAGTGGGAAACGCCGCATTCGCGGCTTTCGTGACTTCTCAAGCACCGGATTTGGGGGCGACCTATCGAATGACACATGAGAATGATCCTGTCCCGCAGTTACCACCTACCTGGGTGGATTATGAACATACCAGCCCGGAGTATTGGTTGACGAATGGCACCGATACCACTGATGTTTACGCGGCAAGTGATATTGTGGTTTGTGAAGGGATTGGAAACGACGGATGTAATGCGGGGACTGGACTTGTGCCGATTGATGGCACGGCGCATAATCATTATTTAGGTTTAATTAGTGCTTGCCAGGGGCCGGTGGAGTTTTAAGGAGAAATGAAGGCACTCTTGAAATTCAGGGAGTTTGAGAGAGGAGATAAGAGCGCGTGCCATTGCTCTGCGTACAGTACCACAAAATTTGCTCTTCGCAATGTTCAAAGCTACCTTGAACAATCAGATCTTGGATTATCACTCTCAGACCGGTCAAACTGTTGCCGAGCCTTTGTGACAATAATAAAGAACTGACAACATGTACGAGGTAATGTAGAATTGTTGTACACGGAGCCACGGCGCAAGTTCCTACTAAAAATCTCACTAGGGCCTTTTCAAAAAGGACTTAATTCTCATTCTCACACATTGATCTTTGAATCTGCACTCACTCAAAAGCATGATGAAGATATTGCGTGCAAAAAGTGCAGTTCAAGAGTCGGGATTCCATTCTTGAGTGAGTTGAGTCTCACACTCTCTGTTTCTGAGCCACTTTTCATACTCAAGGATTCCAATCCCGTCCCAAAATTCCCCATTTCCAAAATCATAAAGTCGTAAGCCCGGGAGCGTGTTCCAGCTCACTTCGATCCCGTCCTATCCGTGAAGACCCGCTCTATGCCAACTCCCAGATGCACCGAACCCAAAGTCCTTCAGCTGAAGATATCCAAAATTCTCATAACTCATACCATAACAGAAAATGCAAAGTACAAAACACACGCAGGTCATAAAGTAACCCGTCCCACAAATCTCATCTTGAAAAGTGCGCGTCTTAACGCTTCCCACCATATGCTGATTAAGTTAGCAGTTTTTCAACCTAGGCGCAATTGAGAAACTCACAGGTGTCACGTGGCGGAGGACGTGGTGGGGGAGGAGGTTTTTGGTCGCTCATTGCAGCGCTGATGCTGCTGAGAAGACCTTGGCGGGACAGATTGAAGGAGCTGTCGAGGTGTCCGCAATAACGGCGGAAGGATTGAGAAGCCAATTTGTCGAATTGGTGCCGATTGACCAAAGATGACTCTTCTCAAGTGTTTGAAGGTATAATCTCAACAACTGAGTTGAATGAGGGGTTGAGTGAAGATAGGTTCTTTGGCAAGAATTGTGTTGAGTGGTGATTAGAGGCTTGAAGATCAATGACAACGAGCGACTGTTGAAACGTCTGAAGAGACTGAAATAGGACAATGAATATCAAACCAAATCCTTCGAAGGATTTTCTTTCTTATAAGTACACAGAAAAGTAAATAAAGGAGAGTAAAAACCCATGGCTGGGAAATGCGTCAGGCATATATATCAATGACTCAAGCCCGAGGTTGCATTTCAGGCCCTCTCTATCTCTGCATCCGATTACTCGGTGTTGAAAAAGCTCCACTTGAAACAGAGCGAAGGGCTCGGGATTTTTATAAGGGGGAGTGCAGCCTAGAGCCGAGTCACGGGATGTTTGCCTTACCGAGGAGGCAGGGGGTTACAGCCCCCAAACACCAGGCATCCGTCACATGACAGCCAATAAAGAACTGATAATGATGCAATTCTGGTGCTGCTGCCTGATGAATGACCTCAATTAAGATCTGTTATTGCATATGCAGAAGTGAAATGTGGAAATGTCTCGCCGTTGACTCAGCGGAGTCACAGGTCTCCCTTCCCGCCCCCTTTATGTAAGCGACAATTGCCGAATCTGACGCACGTCACTTGGCGAGATCTCCCCGCTACACAATTGAGAGCCGAATTGATGATATTAAACAAAATGCTTTGAAATATCGGAAATATTACTCGTTTCTTGGCTTTGTGATTATCCCCCCTGCGTTATACTTTAAGCGGCTTTAGATTCCACCTCAAGATGGGCGCTTCCACCCCATCCAGCCAAGCCACCCCATCCGACCTAGTCCTCGGTTCTTGTCGCGGTGGTAGAGACGAGAGGTAGCTTAAATTGTCTTTCTGCTTGCCGGAGGAGCTATTGCTGCATCAGTAACACAACCGCAGCCTATCATCACTTCATACACACTGATTAAGAAAATGGGATTCACTCACTCCCGGAAGGCAAGACCGACAAGTAGATCTCCTTGCTGATTGAACACTGGTAAGGTACTCAAATACTCACCAGCACAGGGCTGGACTTGATGAGGAGCATTCATCCATTCATCCATGAAAGGACTCTCAAGGATACCCAGATTCCGGATAAACTCCGTTGTGCGGGCAACTGTGAGTCGATCCGCAACATCGTCTAGGCCGATTGTCCACTTGACGTTGTCGCAGTCGATCTTGATGTCTGCTGGGTTTGCTAGAATAGAGCCAACTTGCAGGACTTGGAGGCCTCCATTATCTACGACCTGGACAGCGTATGTCACCTCGTGGCTCTGATCAAAGCTCATGAGTGACTTTGATGCCCAAGCCCCAGTCGAATCGCACGTGAGCTTCAGCGAGGTCAAACATTTCACTGAGATGAGACTACTACCAGGATTGAAGCCGACCATGGTCTTGCAAATCACTGCATGAAAGTTAGCGACGATAGTGAAGAAGCCATTGCCACGACCAACTTACCCTCCTGCTCAACAGACCACTTCGTTCCCGAGTTCTCGAATTGCATTGCACCATGCCCACTCTTGCGCTCCCAGACCCAGTCTCCCATGGGATCCTCCTTCTTCGGAAATCCCAGCTTGTTGGTTGCAGTATAGTTCGGCAGATGTGATTGATCTGCACTGTTCGCAATGGTGTACGTCAGACGCATTGAAAAGCTATCCTCATCGCTGAAGAAGCCCCCAGCATTCATGAAGGTTGCCTGATTGACATTCTCCAGCAAGGGGAGAATCCAGTCTTCCCAAAATAGTCTGCTGCCGAGGCAGAGTATGGCGTCGCGAGCTGGCTCGCTCGAGTCGGCATCAATCCATGAGGCGGTGTACTGAATATCTGGTGTATATGTCCCCTTCTCCGTGTTTCTGAACAGGAAGCATAAAGCGTTGGAATTGGAGAACTCCTCAGGTGGGGTGTCGCTTCCTGGCTCTCGGTGTGGATACACATTATATCCAACGAGCCTGGGTGGCTTGCCGGAAAAATACTTGTAATCCACGTCTGGATTACTGAAAGTAGCCATGACAGCGAGTGTCGTGCAACCGCCTTTGGCCATCTTCTGCATCCACGACAGCCAAAAGCCCTGAAAGCGAGCTTGAATGACAGGAGAGAGTTTGTTCCACTGCAACAAGTTAGCAATTTTCTTTGGGCGAGGAATAAGGACGGGGAGTTAGTCGATAGTTGAAACTAGTTCCGAACCCTCAAAAGGTCGAACTCGAGAAGATCTGAAAGGGGATGAGGAGATATGTTGTTTACTTCAGTGTTGGCGAAGGACGACCCTTTTAAGAATGGTGCAGACGGCTCAGACGCCGTCATGTAGAACCGCGCTAGTGAGCCAGACTTCTCATCGCCGTACCAACCTATGTTCTCTTGATAGCCTGTGTACGATGGGTCGGTTGGGCTGATGATGTCCTGAGCCACTTTGATCTCAAAGGCTACAGACCATCCCGTGAGGTCGAAAGTCTTGAGGTGAGACTTTGTCGGTGTCATTCTCATTCTGGGAAGCGTTCATTGCCCCAGACTGGAAGTTCCATTGGATGTAGAACGTATGTTTCTCACCATTCGTCTTGATGGAGAAGGTTGGAGGGTTGAGAACAGCCTCTATGTTTTCGGCAGGTTTGATGGCGGTATGTTTGAACCTACGGAGAGGTGATAACTTTTCATCTGCGATTGCCCAAAGGTTTTCAAGAGCTGCGTTGATGGATTTCTGGCTGAAGAACACAGCTTGGTCGTACGGAGAAACAACTCCTTTGGAGACAAGGCTCTCCTGGTATGGATCGAGGGACCGCATCTCAATTATTGATGAAGACTAGAGGCTAAACTTTATTGAATGATGATTACAAGTCTACACGCAAGTCGAATAAGAAAGATGGAGTTCTGCTACGGTGGAAATCAGTCATACATATAGTTTCTTCCCGTTTGTCTTTTGATACCTCAGAAGCCAATCGAAACTCCACGCCCAGCTGAGCCTTCTGGCCAAAGCCTCGCTCGTCTACTCATACTCGAATAGTTCGCGGTGTGCAAGCCACGTTCTACCAACCACCACTGAAAAAGAGGCACGCGCAAATCAGTCAGCCACATATTTGAAAACAAGCCACCTGAAACGTACACGACCCCTTTCAACTCCCACACCTACAAGGCGAAGAAATCGAACAGATAGAATGCGGGGTAAGTCTCTCAGCTGAATCGTTATATGCAGCCCATGGGCCCATCTAGACCTCGCTGTGGCCTGTTTATTAGCACATGATAGCGAAGACAATAAACAATAGGTGCTATGTGGACTTAATAAGAGTTTATGTAATACCCTATACGCTATACGGTGCATATAAACAGCATGCATTGCGAGTTGGGGCTTGTGGCTGCTTGTAAGCTGGCTGAGCAATACCAAAGTCTGTAAGCAGCTTCGTCACTACCGTTGAACTGCTCCAGCATCCACGAAGAAGCGACTATTCAGATTGGAAAGAGAATACATCTGGCAGCAATGAGAAGGGACTTCCCGTCTGAGAATAAGGCGATGAGCGATGTTGAAGAGCGTAGTGAAGAGCGGTGGAAAAAGAATGTGCTTGAACCTTTGAAAGTGACATATCCTCTTAGTCAAGCCGCCTCCCTTTCCAGCACCAATATTTCCAGACTTTCAGTACTTTGTGTAGCAACTCGAATCGCACATGATTGCATTTTTATACCGTTTTCTCCAATGGGTGCAAAATCTCCTGCTGAAGCCAGCCTCTCCGCCCGCGTCCAATGCTTCTTATCTTGGTATCTTACAACCTGATATTACTTTGCCCCATAAGCATCACCAAACTCCTTCCAATGCCACTTACACCATTTTGGATGTCCAAGCATTACTTCGAGGACTTGAAATAATCACATGATGGGAAGTTAAATTCTGCAAAGGAGACGTCAGTAGGAAGTCCTGCTCTCAGTATAGATAGACACCATCAAGTACAATATTGATATTGGACGTTTGGTAAAGGGGAGAAAGTATCTTACCGTCATCTAAGCTCTGCCAGAAATCCACAACCTTCACAAAACAGAAGTCCGTCGTCTCGTACCAATACGTCTCGTTGGGGTTGGAGGAAGTGGTTTCTTCGTAGCACTGCGCTAAAACTGACTGGTTGAAATGGTATCTTTCTTGTACACCGCAAGTAATGTTGGCGCAACCGCGGCAATCTGCGAAGTCGCTCCCAACTGTCAGGTTGATCAAGAAATTTCCATTGATTCCACTCTCTTCAATTGGTTCGGGAAGGGGAATGGTAGATCGTGTGACTGCCTTCGAGGACTTTCCAGCCTTCCCGATCCTTGCTGTATCTGCTATGTTGTCATTGCCTGTATAGTTCACTTGTAGGAACCCGATTGCGCCACAGTTGGCTAGGACGAAACGGTCTGCAGGATATAGTAGTCCAGTCTCGGAGACGTAGCAGTTGTCACTCGTTTTCACCCAGACGCTGTTTGAACACTCTTTATTAGCTTCAAGTGTTTCTTTTTCCACCAATTTCTGCTTCTGCATCCTCGAAATTGTTAAAGGTTTCGGATAGAGGAAATCAGGGGTATACGAGGGGAAGTTACAAGTCTCCGAGCACAGCAGTCCCATGATCTGTCCAACACGTTGCTATCACCTCCGTGCCTGCCGGGATATATTTGGTGGTAACACAGTCGCCATTATCTGGACAGATATTACACTCCGAATCGTATTGGACAAAGGTTGGGTGTAAAGTCAGATGTGCTGCAGTAGACGCAATTCCGCAGAAGCTCAAGTCATCCTCGTCTGAAGCGCAAATATCTGTCAGTCTACTTCCTTCTTGCAATAATTGCAGTCCGTGTGAAAAGGGAAAGGGCCTCACATGTCCCATTATAATCTGCCAGGTCGTATTGTGTGACATAGCACCCATCGCTCGTCCAAAGCCAAGTACTGTCAAGTGGGCAGCAGTGTTAGTTTCCATCCCTTGAAACCACTTCAGATTATTGTACATACGTATCATTCCCAATTGAATCTCCACTCGTCCAACATTCGAGAGTCGCAATTTTTGTATACGTATAGAACGCTTTGTTTGTACATAGCGAGTAGGG
>Ga0302140_10002399_pt1 | contig 24370 bp, 18 predicted proteins | sample I_Bog_E1_1_FD_202095 | JGI IMG/M metagenome (GOLD analysis project Ga0302140, IMG submission 202095) | Peat permafrost microbial communities from Stordalen Mire near Abisko, Sweden - I_Bog_E1_1 | ecosystem: Environmental > Terrestrial > Soil > Wetlands > Peat | place: Sweden: Abisko, Stordalen... | reverse complement strand
TTTGTTAGTAGTAGTAGTAGTAGTAGTAGTAGTCATATCGCTGGCAGTTGTACCACCTTTCGGGGCTCAACTGCCAGTTCTCATGTTATCTACCAACGACGGGCTCGCGACATGGCTTTTCAATTTCGTTGCCGACTTCGGAGTTCAGGTTTAGCCATTTGTCATTAACTTGTTGGTTTTAATTTTGAGTCGGGGGATGGTTTTCCGCTATGGTTTGAGGAATGATCGTTTTCTGTTTTTCGCATGCCAGCCTGGATTGAAAGATTCGCCGCCAAACCGCAGCGGTCCATTTTGCTGCTGAGCCTGGGGTTGCTGCTGGCGGGCAACTGGATTCTGCCGCTGACGGACCGGGATGAGACGCGCTTTGCCGAGGCTTCGCGCGAAATGCTCCAGCGCGGCGATTACGTGGTGCCGTGGTTCAACGGGCATTGGCGGTTCGACAAGCCGGTGCTGATCTATTGGTGCCAGAGCGCGAGTTATCGGGTGTTCGGGGAAAACCCGTTCGCGGCGCGGCTGCCGTCGGTGCTGTTCACCACGGCCACGGCCCTGCTGCTGGTGCGCTGGGGCCGGAAAATGGCTGATGCCAAAACCGCCTTCCTCGCGGGGGCCATGTTCGTGGCCGGGCTGCATGTGGCGGTGATCGGCCGCGTGGCCACCGCCGACATGGCGGTGGTGTTCTTCTTCACGCTGGCGGTGGGGAGCGGCTGGGAATTGACCCGGCCGCAAAACCCCGCCCGGATGCGGTGGTGGTGGATTTTCTACGTGGCGCTGGCCCTGGGCTTTCTGGCCAAAGGTCCGCTGGCCGCACTGCCGCTGGCGGGCATGGTGCTGGGCCGGATCGTGCGCAAACAGGACTTCCGCCTGGGTTTGGTGGAAACGCTGCTGGGACTTTGCCTGGCGGCCGGCTTGACCGCGCTTTGGGGTATTCCCGCCATTGAGCAAACGGACTGGGAATACGTCAAGGTGGGCTTGGGCGAACATGTGTGGCACCGGTCCACGGGCGTCAATGACGGCCATGGGCTGGGGGGGTTGCCGGGATTTGTGGCGACGTTTCCGCTGTATTTTCTGACTTTCTTTGTCAGCTTTTTCCCGTGGTCCACGCGCGTGCCCGCCGCTTTGGGCCGCTGGTGGCCGGAACGCCAGCGCGACGTGCTGGGCTGGTATTTGCTGGCGCAGGCGCTGGTGGTGTTTGTGGTGTTTTCCTGCGTGCGGACGAAGCTGCCGCATTACACCCTGCCGGCGTTCCCCTGTCTGGCGCTGTGGCTGGCGCTGCAACTGCGGGCCCCCACGGATTCGGTTTCCTGGTTCCAGAAGCGTCTGGCCATCATGGGCGCGGTGGTGCTGGTGCTGATGCTGGGCTTCGCGGCCGTGGCCCGGAATTATTTGCTCACGGAAAACCTCTGGAACGCGGTGCGGCCGCAGGTCCGCCCGGAAACGCGGGTCGGCTGCTACGGCTTCACTGAATCCAGCCTGGTCTGGAAATTTCGCGGGGTGATCACCAGCCCGGTGGGGCTCGGCGACGTGAAGGACGCGCGGGATTTTCTCACCAATCCGCCGCCGTTTGTGCTGGTGGTGCCCACGCGCGACGCGGCGGCATTCACGAACGCCACCGACCGGCTCATTCAGGTCCATGGCTTGGATATGGTGAAATTCAAGAACTGGGATTTGACGGCAATTGTGCGCGACCGGTAGCAAGTTGAAGCCGGGGTCCACAACAAAGGAACAAAGGAACAATGCCGTTTTCTTGGGTGTCATTTTGCCGCCCGCCCGGAAGAATGGTGCTTAATCCCCAACCCCGTAGTTGCGAGGGGCAATTTGAGCAAGGCCTTGATCGGCAGCAGGTCGGGAAGGCGACGCCAGGGAAAGTTTGCACCCGCTGGTGGCAGGCGCGGCGCGCACGGAGTGACGCGCCCGACCTCGCTGGGCGCGCGGCAGGTCTTTTCGATCTCATTGCCTGCTTCGGAGTTCGGGCTGCATTGGTGAGAGTTCCACAAGATTTCGCGCCAGTGGCGCCGCCGGCAACAATCTCAATCCAGAGTCAGCCGGCCAGTCCGGTCAACGACTTCCCCGTCTCCATTCGGGTTCCAGGGAATGGTTTCCCCGCCGCCCCTTTGTTCCTTCGTTGCTTGGTTGTGATATTTAATTATTCGCACTCCCCGGGGACGGCGTTCTCGCGGCAGATCCGGGCGTAGATTCCGGCGAGGGGCTTCAGGGAGCGGGGCAGTTTGGGGTCGGCGAAATCCACGGCGAGCAGGCCGAACTTCTTGGAAAAACCGAACTGCCATTCAAAATTATCCATCAAGGACCAGTAGAAGAAGCCGCGCACATCCGCGCCGGCCTGGATCGAGCGGTGCAGCGCGGCGAGGTTCTGCCGCAAATCGCGCGCGCGGAACTGCTCATCCGCCGAGGCCGAACCGTGTTCCGTGATATAAATCGGCAGCCGGAATTTCCGGTGCAAATAGGCGAGGATCTTCGCCATGCCCTCCGGGTAGCGCTCGACCATGTCGTCGCAGACAAAGCCGAATTGCTTGAGTTCCTGCACGGGCGCGCCGCTGGCCGGAATCATGGCTCTGAAATGATGGAAGCGCACCCGGCCATAATAATTCAGGCCGATGAAGGTGGAGGCGCGCCGCCGCCAGCCGCCCAGAAAGGCGTCGAGCACGAATTTGTTAAACGTATAGTGGCAGGCGTAGGCGGTGGCGCGGTCCCAGGGGGAAAAGCGCTGGTAGGCGTGGAAAAAGGTCCAGTTTTTGGCAATGCCCACCTGGGGCGGCCGGCCGGCCGCGCCTTCGCGCCGGAGGATGCGGCTCGCCTGGGCATGGGCGCGGGCCATGTGCGCAATCACCCGGCGGAACTGGCCGAGCTGCCATTTGCGCTGCGGCGGGAACCCCCCGAGCAGGTAGGCAACGCAGGCATAGGTGTCCGGCTCGTTGAAGGTGTTCCAGATGTAAACGCGCTCCTTGAGCGCGGCCACGAGCTGGCGCACATAATCCACAAACGCCGGGATGGCGGCGGCGTTGGTCCAGCCGCCGGCGGCGTTGAGCCAGGGCGGATTGGAGAAATGATGCAGCACCACCATGGGCGTGATGCCCCGCGCCCGCAACTGGTCGAGCTGGTCCACATAACGCGCCAGCGCGGCGGGATTCAATCGCGCGAAGGGCGCGGCTTGCAGGCGCGACCACTCAATGCCGAAACGATAGGCATTGAGGCCCAGCTTCGCCAGCCATTCGACATCCTCGGGATAGCGATGGTAGCTGTCGCAGGCCACGTTACAACGGCTGCCATCCTGCGCGACAAACGGCGTCCACTCGTTTTCGATGTGGCCTTCCACCTGCGTGGGCGCGGTGGCGGCACCCCAGAGAAATCCCGGGGGAAAGGGCAAACTTGATGTCGGCGGCAACGTGGACATGACGCTGAAGCAGGATAGAGTTTGGCGGGGGCGGCTGGCACTAAAAAAACGCCGGGGGCGGGAAGCATGCAGGGCCGCTCTAAAGCGCCCTAATGGCAAAAGCATGGACCATGCAGGGGTGGTACGGGCCACTGGCCCGTCCTGCCGGGCTACCAGCCCGGCGGAGCGGAGCGGGGCGCACGGTGGGAAACGGTCTCCGCAGGCGAGAAGAGCGCCTCACCCGTTCCGTCCGGCGGGTCGCCGGACGGTACGGGCCAGTGGCCCGTGCCACCCTGGTTTGCAACCGTTCGAGACAATGTCCGACTGGTCACGAACGGAACGAAATCGCTCGCCAGCCATCGGCGAAACCGCGCCTCAACGTGCCGGCTCCGCAGGCGAACGGAGGCGCAGCGCGACTCCGGCCACCCCGGCCGATGAATCAATGCAATGCATCAATGCATCAATGCATCACTCCAGAATTGACACGCCGCCCGTATTTTCCTAGCTTTTTACAGCAAAGACCCCGCTGCTTTGCCCCGGACCATCGTCCGGGGATTTTTATTGTGAACACCCGGCGGCGCGGTTGCAGAACCATTATGGCTAATACTATTCTTGTCGGCGCCCAATGGGGCGATGAAGGCAAAGGCAAAATCATTGACGTGCTCACGGAGCAGGCCGAGGTCGTGGTCCGCTACGCGGGCGGCAACAACGCCGGCCACACCGTGATCGTCAATGGCAAGAAATCCGTCCTGCACCTCATCCCTTCCGGCATCCTGCGCAAGAACAAGCTCTGCGTCATCGGCAACGGCGTGGTGTGCGATCCCCTCGGCCTCGTCACCGAAATGGAGGGCCTGCGCGAGCATGGCATCAAAGTCACGCCCAGGAATTTTGTGCTCAGCGAAACCGCCCACGTCGTGTTTCCCTATCACCGCGAGCTCGATGGCGCGCGGGAAGTGCTCAAGGGCAAGAACAAGATCGGCACCACCAAGCGCGGCATCGGCCCGGCCTACGGCGACAAGGCCGCCCGCGTCGGCCTGCGCGTGATTGACCTGGTGGATTCCGCCAAACTGGAAGCCAAACTCACCGAGCGCATCAAGGAAAACAACGTTGTGCTCAAATCGCTCGGGGCCAAGCCGCTTTCCTGCAAGCAAATCTTTGCCGAATATGACCAGGCCGGGCAATATCTGAAGCCGTACGTGCAAAACACCGTGGTGCTGCTGCATGAGAAAATGCGCCAGGGCGTTGAAATTTTGTTCGAGGGCGCGCAGGGCACGTTCCTCGATATTGACCATGGCACGTATCCCTTTGTCACCTCGTCCAACACCACTGCCGGTGGTGCCTGCACCGGTTCCGGCGTGCCCCCGCACCGCATGGACCGCGTGGTGGGCGTGATGAAAGCCTACACCACCCGCGTGGGCGAAGGCCCCCTGCCCACCGAGAACCAGGTCATCTCCGACCTGCTCCACGGCATGGGCCGCGAATTCGGCGCCACCACCGGCCGCCCCCGGCGCTGCGGTTGGTTCGATTCGGTCGCCACCCGCCATGCTTCCATGGTCAACGGCATAGACGACCTCGCCATCACCAACCTTGACGGCCTGGACAGCGTCGAGAACATCCAGGTTTGCGTCGCCTACCGGCACGGCAAGACGCAGTACGATTACGTTCCCAACGACGCCCAGATCCTCGCGGAGTGCGAGCCCGTTTATGTGGAATTCGAAGGCTGGCGCACGCCCACCGACAAGTGCAAGACCTTCAAGCAACTGCCGAAGAAGGCGCGCGAATATGCCAAAGCCATTTCCGAATTGAGCAACGCCCGCCTGTTTATTGCCTCCGTGGGGCCCGGCCGCGAGCAGACCATTTTTGTGTGAGCGGGGCTGGATGCTGGATGCTGGATGCTGGATGCTGAACGCGGTGGGTAAATTTGGGAAACCATGAGCTATCGCAATCTCGAAATCTGGAAATTGTCGTGCAGTTTGGTACCAGACATTCATAAAATGTCACTGACCAAGCTGCCGAAATTCGAAATGTTCGAGGAAGGCACGCAAATCCGGCGATCCATGAAATCCGTCCGATCCAATATTGTTGAAGGTTATGGTCGTCGCCGTTACAAGGCGGAGTTTGTGCATTTTCTAACCTATGCCCAGGCCTCCTGTGACGAAACGATGGATCATTTGGAAATCCTGTTTGAAACCGGCTCGCTCACCGATGAGGAATTGTTTGGCAGTTTGCGGAACCGACTGAATGAGCTAGGCCGCAAAATCAACCTGTTCACCCAATCTGTGGAATCATCGCACCGAACCGGACCAGCGAATACAGAGGCGCCTCCGGTATCCAGCATCCAGCATCCAGCATCCAGCATCCCCCAATGAGCACCGCCGCCCCCGCCCTGACCGCCGAAGCCGCCGCGAACCTGCCGCGCCACGTCGCGGTCATCATGGATGGCAACGGCCGCTGGGCCAAATCGCGGCATCTCCCGCGCATTGAAGGCCACCGGCGCGGTGCTGATTCCGCACGCGAAATCATCCGCACCGCCGGCGAGGTCGGCATCAAATACCTTACCCTCTACGCCTTCTCCGCCGAAAACTGGAACCGGCCCAAGGAGGAGGTGGACGCCCTGATGAAATATCTGGTCCACTACCTCAAGACTGAGACCAAGGATCTGAACAAAAACAACGTGCGGCTGGAAGTCATCGGCCAGATTCACCGCCTGCCCGACAATGTCCAGGAACACCTGGCCAAATCCATCGCCATTCTCTCCAAGAACAACGGCCTGACGCTGATCATGGCCCTGAGCTACGGCAGCCGCATTGAAATCGTCGAGGCGGTCCGGCAGATCGCGCAAAAGGTCAAATCCGGCAAGCTCGACCCCGCCGACATCACCGAAAAGGTCATCTCCGACCATCTCTGGACCCGCAACGTGCCCGACCCGGACCTGCTGATCCGCACCAGCGGGGAGATGCGCGTCAGCAATTTCCTTCTCTGGCAGATCAGCTATGCGGAGCTGGTCATCACGCCCACGTTCTGGCCGGATTTCCGCAAACCCCAGTTTTTCGCCGCGCTGGAGGAATACGCCAAGCGCCACCGCCGCTTTGGCGGGATTTAGAGCGATGGGATATCAGCGCCAGAGATGCAACCGGCACAGTCGTGCGGATTGCCCAAAAATCCTCAAAATCCACTTGCTCAATGGGTCCGGCATCCTCACTCGCGGGCATGCTGCCAAAAGTGGAACAGGCTGTTGTCGAAGGTGAATTGCCAGGCAACGTAGCACTGAAAATCCACCGGGCCGTCAATGGATCTGCCGGCGGAAAAAAGCAAGTGATGCCGCGCGCTTAAATCAATGACTGTGCCGATGTTGAACGCCGTGCCGGTGTTGGGGAAATCGGTCGCGGACTTGGTCTGGTGATACACCTCCGCGCCGATGGCAACGTTGGGCAAAACCTGCTTTTGCAGGACCCCGCCCACAAATCCCCAGTTCCCGCGGCCGCTAAAGGAATTGATACCATAGCCGCCACCGCCATAAGCCGTCCACGATCCCCAGCTCTTTTGCAACCAGACCGGCAGGAATGCCTGCAAATGCCCGTTGCCAAGATTGTCCTGTGCGCTGCCGGCGGGTAATTCCAGCAACGGGAAAACACCCACTTGCGGCAGATGGTTGGTCTCCTGAATAAACCGGTATTTCACGCCGATTTCGGCGTCGCCTGGACCGTAATGTGCGCTGCCTTCGGGTGGCACGTCATAAGCCAGCGGCACAATCAGATGCAGCTGGACATCGGGAACGACGCCGTAATTCAGTTCCAAATGCGGCCCGGTTCCAGACCAATCGCCGCCCATTTTGGCGTCCTGGGAGGCAACATAAAATTCCCAATGGTGATAATCCACGGGTTCGGGGTCGTCGGTGACAAATGGCGGCCCGCTGCGGGCGGTTCCGGCAATTCCAAGGACTGCCAGCGCGGCAACAATGGGCAACGGTCGTGGGATTTTCATGGTGCGGCTCTTAATCGGCGATCAGATAGAACCCGACAATAGTCAGTCCGGCCGCAAGCACCCTTGCGATGATCGTTTTGCCCAAGCGGCCCAAGCGGCCGGCCGATTGACATCGTGATTCCCTCCGAACAACATGCGTCACTAAAATCATTACCTTCATGGTCTGTTTTCCTTTGGCTGGTCCTCTTCACTCCCGGCTACGACCTCATTTGTATCACGCCTTTCGGCGTCGGAAAACGATAGAACGAGTTCATCGCAGACGCGATAAATTTGTAGAACCAGTTCGAAAACCAATTCAAGCTCGGTCAGGCGCGTGAGATTCACGCTGAAATGCGTGAGATTCACGCGCGGGATGGATACATCGCGAAAAAAACAGGCATTTTCCCTATCATTCCGCCTGGGGCTGGGTTGGCATTCTTCTTGCCTAATATTTGATATCAGCCGATGGTCTGAAATCCGTTTTTGGGAGAAAGGTTCATGTGAAACGACGTTTTACTGTTCGATTGCTGGTGGTGGCGGGAGCCGCCCTCGGGACGCTATGCTTGTCATTTTTGGGGTCCCATTGGGCGGAAACGCCGCATGGGCCGGTTTCCATTGCTTCGCCACGATTATCCGCCGCCGTTCCGGCCGTGGCGGGGAGGCCGCAACCGTCCGTAGGCACCAATGCCAGTATCCGGGTTGGCCCGGCGTCCACCCAGGCGGCGGCGCGAGTGACGACGGGGGCGGGCATTTCGCCCGGGTCGGCGATGGATCATTTTGCGCAGTGGGCGGCGCAGTTCAAGGCGGGTTCCGGCAATCTGGTGGAAGGCCAGCGGCTGGCGTGGAAACGGCGCGAGGCGATGCGGGAACTGATTGCCAGCAATCCCGCGCAGGCCCTGGCGCTGACCGTGCCATATACGTGGCGGCAGGCCTTGCCGCCGGAAATCACCCGTTTTTTTGAACAGCAAGTGGACGGACGCGGGGATTTGAACGTGGCCGATGGAATGGATTTTGCGAGCGGCATGGCCACCGAATACCGGACGGTGCGACTGGGCGGGACCAATTACCAGGCTCATGTTTATGGACGGCGGCTGATGCAGCCATGCCGGACGGGGATTCCGCTGCATGGAATCGCGCTGGACGGCCAGATGGCGGTGGACGAGGAGGCGTTGCGCAGGTTGACTCCGGCGGAGGCGGCGGTGCTGGCGCAAAAATACGGGCAGACGCTGGCCACGACTTGTTGCGTGTCCGGGGCGACGGTTGCCGCGTCGCAGGCGGTTTATGCGGAGAGCGGCGGCGGCGTGCTGAGTTTTTCCAGCACGAATTATTATAATTTGGTGAACCGGAAGTGGAGTCTGGCGGAAAGCGGGGGGTCCGACGGCACTCCGGTGGCGGGCTGGGTCATGAGCGATAGCTGGACGCATGGCATAAAAAAAGCGCTCTACATGCGGGTGAATTTCCCGGATGACCTGACGGAGCCGATTTCCGAGGCCGACGCGTATGCGACGATGAACAGCGTGAATGACTTTTACACCTTGAGTTCCTATGGTCTGACGGCGCTTGACGCCACGGTGGCCCCGCTGGTGACCGTGCCGCAAACCAAGGTGTATTATGCCGCGGATCCCAGCCTGTTGCTGGCGGACGCACGGGAGGCCACGCGGCAGGCGGGCTATGACACCGCGAATTATGACCTTGATATCGTGGCTTTCACGACCGTGCCCGGCTATACCTTCGGCGGCCTGGCCTATGTGGGTGGCAAGGGAATATGGCTGCAAAGCCCGGGGGCAGGGGTCACGGCGCATGAGTTGGGCCACAACTATGGTTTGGCGCATGCCAATTTCTGGAATGCCACGGCCAATTTCAGCGGGATGGGACCGGGAACCAATCTGGAATATGGCAATCCCTATGACACCATGGGGGCGGCCAACGCGGGGATTTATCAGTTCGATGCGCCGCACAAAAGCCAGCTGGATTGGCTGGGGGCGGACGCCCGGCAGATAATCACCACCAACGGGATCTACCGGATTTATCCCTTTGATGTGCCGGGGTCGTCGCGGGTGGCGGGCCGGTGTTATGCGGCCGCCGTGCCGAAGGATTCGCAACGTTATTACTGGCTGGAATTCCGGCAGCTCTTTACCGGGAATCCGTGGGCGGAAAATGGTTTGATGTTGAACTGGTCGCCCTGGCTGGGCAGTGACGGTGGCACGCAGTTGATCGACACCACGCCGGGTTCGCCGGACGTTGACGGCCTGAGCCGCAGTGATGCGGCGGTGGTGGTGGGGCGCACGTTCAATGATTTGGCGGCCGGGGTTCATATCACGCCGTTGCAACGCGGTTCCAGCGGCACCGATCCCTGGATTGAGTGCCAGGTCAACCTGGGTGCCTTTCCCAGCAACCATCCGCCGCAATTGCAGCTGGAAACGGACCTGACCAACGTGCCTCCGGGCGGGCTGGTGCATTTCCACGCGACGGCCTCCGATCCCGATGGCGACACGCTGGCGTATGCGTGGACGTTTGATGATCTGACCTTTGCCACCAATAATCTGCCGTGGACCTCCAAGGCCTTTACCACCCCCGGCGATCACGTGGTGCGCTGCGTGGTGAGCGACATGAAGGGCGGCGAGGCGAGCGCCAATGCGGTGGTTACGGTGGGCAGTCCGAATGGCTTCCGGGTGACGGGGCAGGTGACGGACAGCAACGGGGTGCCGTTGGAGGGGGTCTTGGTGGGGAATGGCTTGATTGATCCGGGGGCTTTCGTCGGCGGCTGGACGGACAGCCAGGGACGGTATGTCCTGGTCAATGTGACCAACGTGAACCTGACCGCCTTCCAATTCGGTTATACCTTTGCCGACACGGTGCCGGTGCAGCCCACGAACGATCTTGGGGGCGTCGATTTCGTGGCGGTCCCGCTGCCAACGGTGAGCGTGACGGTGGATACCAATACCGTGGTGAAGAACGACGGCACGACGCATTATTTCACCGTGACCCGCACGGGCGACACCAACAGCGATTTGCTGGTGACCTTCGTCGTGGCGGGCACGGCGCAGGAGGGCTTGAACTATACGCTGGACAACAATCTGACCACCACCAACGTCATGGACATTCCGGCGGGAACCAACAGCCTGACGTTCACTTTTCAAGCGTTGAATGACGGCACGGTGGACGGCCCCCTGAGCGCGACGCTGACGCTGTTGGACGATCCGAATTACACGGCCCCCGGCTATGCGCTGGTGCCGCTGGCCGAGGCCACGATCACCATTTTGGATGGCAGCGTGCCGGCGCGAGCGACGGTGACGGTGGTGGCGGCGACGCCGGAAATTTCCGAAAACGGCATGGATGACGGCGAGTTTGTGTTCACGCGGCTGGGTTCCATGCAGAACGACCTGCTGGTTGATTATTCGGTTGGCGGCAGCGCGGCCCCGGGCGGGGATTTCGCGCCGCTGGCGGGAACGGTGATCATTCCCGCCGGCCAGGACAGCGCCATCGTCCTGCTCCAGCCCCTGAATAATCCGGCCATGACGGCGGACAAAACCGTGACCGCCACGGTGCAAGCCAGTGCGAGCTATGTCGTGGGCACGAACGCTTCCGACTCCATCCTCCTGATCAATGATAATCCCACCACGGTGACGGTGTTTCCGACCAGCGCGCCGCCGAACGACTCGGCCGGGACGGGGGTTTTCACGATCAAGCGCGATGGCGACCTTTCGGAGGCGCTCGTGGTCAACTACACGACTGGCGGCACGGCGGTGGCAGGGGTGGATTATGTGGCGTTGAGCGGCTCGGTGACCATTCCCGCCGGGGCGGCTTCCACAACGGTGGTGTTTCCGACGCTGGACAAAGGGGGGTTGACCCCGGACAAATATGTGACGCTCACGTTGACGAATGATTTCAACTACCTCGCGGGCACGCCAGGCACGGCCACCCTCTATATTACCGAAAGCGAGCTGCCCACGGTCAGCCTCAGTGCGCCGGTAAACACGGTTTCCGAGCAGGGCGACATGTTCGGACAGTTTGCGCTCACCCGCACCACGACCAGCGGCAATTTGACGGTGTATCTGGCGCTGGCTGGCACGGCGGTGCCGGGCTGGAATTACCTGCCGCTGGACCTGCCGGTGGTGATTCCCGATGGCTCCAGTTCAGTGACGCTGGATGTCATCCCCTTTCAGGATGCGATTCTGGACCCCACGATGACGGTGCAGTTGCAACTCGTGGCGAGCACCAATTACAACGTTGAAGCCGGGGCGTCCACAGCCACGGTGAAGATAACGGATGATGGCACGAGCACGATTCCTGGCGTCGGTTTTTGTTTCGCCACGTCGGCGTACCCGGAAAGCGAGTCGCCGGGGATTGCGGTGGCATTGACGGTGACCTCGGCAGTGCCGGTGTCGGTGGATTACCAGGTGATTGGCGGCACGGCGGCGGCGAGCCGTTATTCCCTGCCCACCGGGACCCTGATCCTTTCCAACGTGCAAGTGGCATTTATTCCGTTGGAAATCGTGAACGACACCACGGTGGAACCGCCGCAGACGGTGCGTGTGGTGCTGTATAACCCGACCAACGCCACGCTCGGCGCGATCAAGGTCCACACTTACACGATTCTGGATGATGACGCGGCGGCGGTGAGCGTGACGGCCACGGCGGCCAGTGCCTCGGTGGCTGGCCCCGTGCCGGGGAACTTCCGGATCACGCGCGTCGGTCCCACCAATGCCAGCCAGTTGGTCAATTTCCAAATCACCGGCACCGCCAGCGCGCCGGCGGATTATGCCCCGCTCGGGACGTCGGCCACCATCCCCGTCGGGGCGACGTATGTTGATTTGCCGGTCATTCCCACGGTGGACGTGGCGCCGAGGTCCGCGCAAACCGTTCAATTGACGCTGATCGGCGCGACCAATGGAACGATCGCGTCCCCCAATTCCGCCACGGTGACGATCAGCGATGCCAATACAAATCCGCTGCCGGTGGTGTGGGTGTCGGCCACGAACCAGCCGTACGCGGTCGAAGGCGGCGTTGCCGGCGCATTTGTGTTTACGCGCAATGGCAATACGGCGGGCGCGTTGACGGTTGCGTTTGCGGTGGGCGGCACGGCGGCGGCGGCGCGTTATCAGGCGCTGCCAAACACGGTCACCATTCCCGCTGGACAGACCTCGGTTTCGCTGCCGGTGACGGCGGTGGATGACAAGCTGGTGGAGGGTGAGCAGACGGTGATGGTGACTTTGACGGAAGCGGAAACCTATCGTTCGGCGTATCCTTCGTCCGCGACGGTAACGATTCAGGACAATGACCAGGAGGTCTGGGTGGACGCGAGCGCGTTTGACGCCTCCAAGTACGGTCCGGTGCCGGGGCAGTTCACCTTCGCGCGTTTTGGCACCACGAACACGCCGGTCACGATTGCCTATACGATCAGCGGCACGGCCAGCAACGGTTGGGATTATGCCCGGATCACCAATAATATTGTCATCCCCGCCGGGCAAAAGTCGGTGACACTGCCCATTCTGCCCCTGCATACGGGGGTGCCTGTGGGGCCGGTCACGGTGAAGCTCGTCTTGCTGGCCGAGACCAATTATTCCTTTGGCAGCCCGACGAATGGCACGGTGACCATTGATGATGACATGCCCATGCTGACCCTGACCGCGCCGGTGGGCAGCGTGTTGGAAGGCAGCCCCACCAATGGGGATTTCCGCCTCACCCGGACCGGCGACCCGCAGTATGATTTCACAGCGTATCTTGCGGTCGGCGGCACAGCGGTGTACAACGTGGATTATGCCGGGTTTCTCACCAAAGTCTATTTCTCCTGCGGGGTGACCTCCATTGATCTGACCTTCCCGACCTTCAACAACGGCTTGGCGGATGGCGACCATACCGTGCTCGCCGCCCTGGTCACCAATGCGGCCTATACCCTCCTCTCGCCGAGCAATGCCACGGTGGTCATCACGGATGCGGGGGCGGATCAGACGCCGTTCGTGCAAATCATCAAGCCCGCGGAAAAGCTGGTTTACCTGCCCCAGATCGATATCGGCTTGATGTTAAACGCCCTCGTGGTGACCAGCGGCACCAATCTGGTGACGTGGAGCGAGCAAAACGGGCAGGCCCCGCCGGTGTTTGACAATGTGAATGCAACCAACACCGGGGTGTTGTTTACGAATGCAGGCGTTTACCAACTGCGCCTGACGGCGGATGACGGAACGCTGCAGTCCTATGATCAAATGACGGTGGTGGTGGGCTCCAGCCAGTTGCTTTCGCCGATGACGCTGGACTGGGAGTTTGATGAAGGGAGCGGGACCGTGGTGCATGACGGTTCCGGGCTGGGGCATGACGGGGTGCTGGCGGGGAATCCGCTGTGGGTGAGCAATGGAGTCACGGGCGGGGCTTTGAGCTTTTCCGGGACGAATGATTGGGTGGTCCAGACCAACGGCGGGAATGTCCTGGAAGGGCACGATCAATTCACCCTTTCGTTGTGGGTTTATCTGTCCGGCACCAACCTGGATCGGGGAATCTTCACGGCCAGCACCAACGGAGGCTCCACGGTTTCGCTCGCGACGCGCTCGGTGGCCACCTGCGGCAATTATACCAACGTGATTGAGGCCACCATCGCCACGACCGAGGGGGTCATGCACCGGATCAGCACCAACAACATGGTGGTGACCAACCAGTGGCAAAACCTGGTCCTGACCTGGAGCAACGGCCTGGCTCCGCAGATCTATATTAATGGAGCTTTGGATCAGCCGAATGCCCAGTGGACGGTGCAGGCGGGCACGCTGACCAACTGCCCCAATTTCATCGTCGGACGGGGGGCGGACAGCCCCGCTTCCTGGCGCGGAATGATTGATGATGTCTGGCTGTTCCCCACGTACTTGAGCGCGGATCAAATTCTGGCGATCGCCGGCAATTGCCCGGAGTGTGTCGATACCAACTCCAGCACGAACCTGGTTAACCTCGCACCCGTGGTGAATGCGGGAAGCAACGCGACGGTCCAGATTGACATTCCCTATCTGCTCGCCGGCACGGCCACCGATGATGGCCTGCCCAATCCGCCGGGGAAGTTGACCATCACCTGGGAGCAGTTGTACACCAATAACGTAACCATTCCGAACACCAACAGCCTGACCAATACGGTGGTGTTCACCGATCCGGGGGATTACACCTTCCGGCTCACGGCGGACGACAGTGATATTTCGACATTTGCCCAAGTCACCATCACGGCTGATCTGCCCACGGAGGTGGACATCACCGCGGACATATCGGATGCCTACAACCTCGGGCCGGTGCCAGGCGATTTCACGCTGACCCGCAATGGGGATACGAACGAGCTGACCGTGTATATGACGTTTTCGGGGACCTCCAGCAACGGACTGGATTATGTGCAAATGACGAATGTGGTGACCTTCCCGGCAGGCTCGAACTCGATTGCCATGCCCGTGATGCCGATTTTAAATTACTCCATCAAAGGCGACCAGACGGTGGTGATCACGCTGGTCACCAATCCGGCCTATTACATTGGAAACGGCCAGGCGACCGTGACCGTGCATGATACGCCTTATGGCACGTGGAGTATCCAGCATTTCACGCTGGAGCAGTTGACGCATCCCGAGATCAGCGGGGCGGGGGCGGATTTCAGCGGGGATGGCATCGCGAATTTTGCCAAATACGCTTTCAATCTGGACCCCAAGGCGATGAACGCCAATCCACCATACACATGGGACTTTGAAGTGGATACGAACGACAACCTGGAGCACCTCACGTTGACTTATTCACGGATTTTGCCGCCCCGGGTGGTGCAATATGCGGTGGAGGCTTCCACGGACCTGATGGTTTGGAGCACCAACGAGGTGGAGGAATTTCTTCATACGAATAATCTGGATGGGCTTACCGAAACGGTGAAGACCCGCGCCCGCATGCCGTTTCCCGGCTCGACCAACCTGTTCATGAACATCCAGGTGTGGCTGGAACAGGTTCCGGCCCAGCCGTAAAGGTTGCTTCTTTTCCAGTGATCGAGACGCCTGTTGAAACGAACAAAAACAGACTCAAATTCCGAGATGGCGTTCAATTGCCCGCTTAAATCCCTTTTTCAACCTGGAAGTTTCCGAAAGCGGAGCCCTTTGGATTCTCAAAAGCAATTCCCCCTCAAACGGAGGCAGCTTTTGTTGTTGCATCAAGCGTGTGATCAATGGAGGCGGCATCGAACGCGCCTCTGCATAAACAACCACTGAAACCGGGGAAGTCAGCGTCTGATGCTCCCCTTGATACAACTCGCAAGTGGTGTCAGAATTATCTTCTTTTTTGGTTGATATGTTTGCACAGACAAACCAGCCTTTATTCTCCAAGTCCGGCGCAAGAACAACAAACAAGTGCCGCCCTTTCGGCGGAGTTTGGTAATAGAAGCATTGACCAACCATTAAGCAATGACGGTGTCTTTTGAAACCTCAAACTCCTGCCCTTGATAAACTGCCAGTTCTCCATCCAGCGCATTGTAGCATGAAATTTTGTCTTTGATACGTCCAATCGCTGCTTGAGACTTCCCTTCCAGTTTCAAAATTCGCTCTGGAAAAATTGGATTGCTTCCGCCATTCGGATCCTCGTATTCAGGCAATTGGTGGGTCAATCTGGAAAGTTCCTTCCAACTTTTGCGACCATACTCTGCGAAGACTTCTTCAATGATTTGGCATTCTGCGCCACTCAATTCATCTTCACCACAATCCGCTAGAGCCCTCACATCGTAACCGCAAGGAGGCGAAACGGCATCAAACCATGGAGCATCATCCTCATTCATTGGTCCCCACTTTATCAACTCCAGAATGTGACTTAGCCCCGGTCCATAAGGAAGAGAGACTAGTCGGTCTCCTGTGATCTGGCTTTCCAATCGAACCAATGCTTTTCGGTCTGAAAGATAAAGCAATTTGACCAACTCCATATAATTGCGAACACCGCCAGACAGCATCAGCAATTTGTAAGCTGCTTGCGCCGACTTTCTCGCATTAAACCGGAATCTGATCGTGATCGGCTGGCCACTCATATCGTCGTTCGCTTCTTTTCATGCGCATCGTGCATGCGCTACAAACATATTCGGCTTGAATCCGAATGCTGGCAAGACAATTTCGGAAAAAATCTCTTGACTTCGATATTCAAAAAAGCACCCACCCCGTTCATGCAGCCTTAACGATATTAAAGCTTGGTTTGCTTTTGCCAGCATTTCTCAGACTCAGTGGTTTCGCTTTCCGGCCGCAAATTTCCCTGGTCGGCTATGACTGAGGTCCAACCAAACTGCTGAACCATGACGCGGGGTTCCTTCTTTGCCTAGCAACCTCCCCAAAAGGGGAAACATTTGCCGATGCGGGGCAGCCCGGCAGTAAATTCCCTTGGTTTTGCTCGTGTTATTGCGGCTGGCATCATCGTTGCTTTATGGGGTCTGAACTTTATGATCGAAGCCCTCTTTAACCAGCCCAATTACTTGGCCGCCAAGAAGACGCTGGATGCCGTGGCCCTCCGGCAGGAAGCGATCAACAATAATCTGGCCAATCTGGAAACCCCCGGCTACAAGCGCGTGGATTTGGCCCCCGACTTTGACCAGGAGTTGCAGAAGGCCTCCAGCGCCAACAACGCCCAGCAAATCTCCGCGCTGACCCCCACGCTGGCGGTGGACACCACGGCCAAGGCCAGCAGCAAGGATGGCAACACGGTGCAACTGGAACAGGAGTTGATGCGCATGAACCAGAATTCCGTGACCCATTCGCTGGAAACCCAGATGGTCAGCAACATGCTGGCCAAGATGCGGATGGCAATCACCGGCAAATGATTCCTCGTTATGATTCAAATCCTCACCGGCATCCAAAACACGGCGGCGGCGCTGGATGCGGAACATACCCGGTTGGAGGTCATCTCCCAGAACATCGCCAACGCGCACACCACGCATGACCTGGATGGCAAGCCCTATCAGCGGCAGATGGTGGTGTTTGAATCGGCCCTGCAAAACGCGATGAACGGCCAGCCCACCAGCGGCAGCCTGCCCGCCATTCAGGTGGCCAAGATCGAGCGGGATACGCGGCCGCCCATCCAGGTGTTTGATCCGGGCAATCCCGAGGCCGATGCGCATGGCATGGTGGCCATGCCCAACGTGAACATTCACGAGGAAATGGCGGATATGATTTCGGCGTCCCGCACGTATGAAGCCAACCTGGCGGTGGTGAAGAATGCCCGTTCGATGGCCATGCAAACGTTGTCCATCGGCAAACACTAGTTGTAACCCGCAAACCAAAGCTGTTGTTGTAATATGTCGCCCCTGTCTTCCATTTCGGCTTACTCGTCGGCTCTGCTCCCGCAGATCGACCGTTTGCCGGCGAAGACCGAGGTGGCGGTGCCCACGACGTTGCCGGCCGCCGCGCCGGCGGAGGGAACGGCCTTCTCCTCCCTGCTGGGCAAGATGGTTTCCGAGGTGGACGCGCAGCAGCAGGCTTCCAGCCAGTCCGTGAACGCCTTGCAGAGCGGCGCCAATGTGCCGCTGCATCAGGCGGTGATCTCCATGGAAGAGGCCAATGTGTCCTTCCAGCTCATGGTGGAAGTGCGCAACCGCCTGTTGGAATCGTATCAGGAAATCATGCGGATGCAGATTTAGGACCTTAAATGAACCAAAACCTTTCCAAGCTGATCAAGCAACTCGGCGACATCTGGGGCCAGCTGGGCGCAAGCCAGCGGGTCAGCGTGATCGCGGCCACGTTTGTGCTCATGGCCGGCCTGGCGGCGGCGGCGATGTGGTCCGCGCATGCGGAATATGCGCTGTTGTACGGCGGGTTGTCGGACGCGGAGGCGGCGAAGGTGGTGGCGGCGCTAAGCGATGCGAAGGTGGCCTACAAGACCGGCAGCGGCGGGGCCATCCTGGTGCCGGCGGACAAGGTTTACACGATGCGCATGCAACTGGCCAGCAAGGGGATTCCCCAGGGGGACGGCGTGGGCTTTGAGATCTTCGACAAGCCGAATTTCGGCATCAGCGATTTCGTGCAGCGGGCCAATTACCTTCGCGCCCTGCAAGGGGAGCTGTCCCGCACGATCAGCCAGTTGGACCAAGTCAAGGCGGCGCGGGTCATGATTGTGCTGCCGGAAAACCGGCTGTTGCTGGACAAGGACAAATTTCCCACGGCGTCGGTGTTTGTGCGGGTGGCGGGCAATTCCCAACTGTCGCCGCAGATGATCAATTCGATCCGGTTCCTGGTGGCCAATTCGGTGGAGGGTTTGAAGCCCAACCATGTGGCGGTGGTGGACAACCTGGGCAACACGGAGGACATTTCGGACAACGACTCGGTGTCCGGGCTGTCTTCCACGCAACTGTCGGCGCGGCGCAATCTGGAGCAATATCTTTCCCGGAAGGCCCAGGACCTGTTGGAGACCGTGCTGGGGCCGGGGCAGGCGATGGTGCGGGTGTCGGCGGAGGTGAATTACGACACGATCACCCGGACGGAGGAGAAATTCGACCCGGATGGCCAGGTGGTGCGGACGCAGACCAAGAACGACGAAAACAACGACACGGCCACGGCCCAGAACACGACGCCGACGGGCGTCAGCGCCAACACCGTGACGGAAACCAACCAGCAGGCGTCATCCGCGCCCGTCAACAGCAGCAAGAATCACAAGGTCACGTCCACCATTGAATATGAGATCGGCAAGACCACCAGCGCGGTGACGCAGGCGGCGGGGGGCATCAAGCGGCTGACGGCCGCCGTCACGGTGGCGCAGCAGATGACGGGCACGGGGGCGGATCGCAAGGCGGTGGTGCGGACGCCGGAGGAGATCGAGAAATTGCGGCGGATCGTGAGCAGCGCGCTGGGCGCGGATTTAACGCGGGGAGACACAGTGGAGCTGGCGGAGCTGCCCTTTAATGACCAGTTCGCCACCGACCTCAACCAGCAACTGGACCGGCAGATCACGCATGATTTTTGGTGGAACCTGGCGCGCAACTCGGCTTATCCGGCGCTGGGGCTCGTGGCGTTTTTGGTGCTGCTCCGCACCTTCAAGCGCACGCCGGTGCAGGATATTCCCCTGGGCGTGCCGGTGGGGCAGATCGCGTTCCGCAACGGGAACGGCAACGGCAACGGCAATGGGAACGGCAACGGCCATTCGCGCTTCCCGGATTATGGTTTTGAGCCGGAGCCCGGGGTCGTGACGGTGGATGTGCTGAACCGGCTCATCAAGGACAATCCCAACAACATGACGCAGGCCATCCGGGAATGGATGAACCGCGGCCACACCCCGGAACCCTGATTATTATGCCCACTGCTGAAACCATGCCGGAAGCCGCCGAGAATGGCAGCCTGAACAAGGTGCAGATGCTCGCCGCGCTGCTGGTGATGCTGGGATCGGAAAGCGCCTCGGTCATCCTGCGGCAGTTCCAGCCGCGTGAAGTGGAGGCGGTCTCGCGCGAAATGGCGCGCTTCACGCTGATCACGCAGGACCAGCAGAAGCAGATTTTGAAGGAATTCTCGGAGGTGGCGCTGGCGGCCAGCACCTCGGTTTCCGCCGGGGCGGAGGTGACCCGGCTCACGCTGGAAAAGGCGCTGGGATCCTTCAAGGCCAGTGATGTGATGGGCCGCGTGACCACCACGCGCTCCCCGCTGGGCTCCATGCAGGTGATCGCGGAGATGGATCCGCGCCAGATTTTCAACCTGGTCCGGGATGAGCATGTGCAGGCGGTCACCTTTGTGGTCAGCCATCTTTCGCCGGAAAAAGCGGCGCAGGTGTTGAATTTGCTGCCACCGGAAAAACGCGAGCTGGCGATTGAGCGCCTGGCCTCGCTGGTGGCCACGCCGGTGGAGGTGGCGGAAAAGGTGATGGAGGTGCTGAACACCAAGCTGGGGGTCAAGCAGACGCGCGCCATGACGCAGACCGGCGGCGTGACGACGGTGGCCGACGTGTTGAACGCCATGGACAAGACCGTCAGCCGCGAACTCCTGACCAGTCTGGAGGAGCGCAATCCCGAGCTGACCATGTCCATCCGCAAAAAGATGTTCACCTTCGAGGATCTGCTGCTGCTCAGCAGCAGTTCAATCCAGCGCATCATGCGGGAGATTGACATGCGGGATCTCACGGTGGCGCTCAAGAAGGCCAGCACGCCCCTGAAAACGTTGCTGCTGGGCAACATCTCGCGCCGGGCGGCCGAATCGGTGCAGGAAGAAATCGCGTTCATGGGCAGCGTCAAGCCGCGGGACGTCGAGGCGGCGCAGTTCCGGATCATTGACGCCGTGCGCAAGCTGGAGGCCGAAGGCGAAATTGAGCTGGAAGATGCCCGCGCAACCGAAAATGAAATGGGCTGACACAATTTATCTCGCGGCCCCCCTGCGGGACGTGCGCCGGTTGACGGCCGCACCCGCGCAGGACTGGCAGCCGTTTTTGCGGGAGCGCGAGCAGGCCGCGTTTGAAAATGGCCGGCGCGCCGGGGAAATTGCGCTGAACGAGCAACTGCTCCGGCAGCGCAATGAGACGGTGGAACTGCAACGGGGCATTCTCACCTCGCTCCAGACCGTCCTGCCCAAGGTGGCGCACGAGGCGGAGTCGGCGCTGATTGATCTGGCCTTTGAAGCCGCCCAAAAAATTGTCGCCGGCATGCCCATTGACGTGGCGATGGTGGAAAACACCGTGCGCGAGGCGCTGCAGCAGGCCCAGGACACGGCGGAAATCGTGGTGCAACTGCACCCGGAGGATCTCGCCTTGCTGCGCTCGCACCAGTCCGACCTGCTCAACGGCCTGCCGGATTCCGGTCCGCTGCGTTTTTCCCCCTCGGCGGAAGTGGCGCGCGGCGGCTGCATCATCCAGACGCGCTTCGGGCTGGTGGATGCGCGCCGGGAAACCAAAATTGAACAATTGCGGCAATCTTTGAATTTATAAATCCCATGCTCCCCACCCCGCCATGTCCCAGCAGCCGGTTGCAGCGCGCTTTGCGGCGCGTGCGCGAGACGCGGGTGACCGAAACCTGCGGTCGCGTGGTGCAATTGATCGGCCTCGTGGTGGAATCCGAGGGGCCGCTGGCGGCGCTGGGGGAGGTGTGCCGCATCCAGTCCGCGCGCAACCAGGGGGAGATGCTCGCGGAGGTGGTCGGGTTCCGGAATCATCACCTGCTGCTGATGCCGCTCGGCGAACTGCACGGCATTCATCCCGGCAGCGAGGTGATTGCCACCGGCGCGCCCATGCGCGTGGCCGTGGGGGGCGCGCTCAAGGGCCGCGTGATTGACGGGCTGGGCAATCCGATTGACGGGCAGGGCGCGATTGTGACCGACCACTTCGTGGGGCTCAATCTGCGTCCGCCGCATCCGCTGAAGCGGCAGCGCATCGACCAGGTGTTTCAGACGGGCATCAAGTCCGTGGACACGTTCATTCCGCTGGGGCGGGGGCAGCGGCTCGGTATTTTTGCCGGCAGCGGCGTGGGCAAATCCACCCTGCTGGGCATGATGGCGTCGCAGGCGGAGGCGGACGTGAACGTGATCGCGCTCATCGGCGAGCGCGGCCGCGAAGTGCGGGAGTTCATGGAGCGGGACCTGGATGAGCGCGGCCGGAAAAAATCGGTGGTGATCGTGGCCACCTCCAATGAGCCCGCGTTGAACCGGGTGAAGGGGGCGTTTCTGGCGATGGCCATCGCGGAACATTTCCGGGACACGGGGCAGAATGTGTTGCTGATGATGGATTCAGTCACGCGCTTTGCCATGGCCCAGCGCGAGATCGGCCTGGCGGTGGGCGAGCCGCCGACGACCCGCGGCTACACGCCGTCGGTGTTTTCGCTGCTGCCGCAGTTGCTCGAACGCGCAGGCGCGGGCGAGCAGGGAACCATCACCGGCCTGTTCACCGTGCTGGTGGAGGGCGATGACATGAACGATCCCATCGCGGATTCGGTGCGGTCGATCCTCGACGGGCACATTGTCCTGACGCGCGAGCTGGCCACGCAGAATCATTATCCGGCCATTGACGTGCTCGAGAGCGTGAGCCGCTTGAACCGGGATTTGCAGCCGGCGGACCGGATCAAGCTGACCGCCGAGGCCCGCGAGCATCTGGCGGTGTACCGCAAGAACCAGGATCTGATCAACATCGGCGCGTATCCGGCCGGGAGCAGCCCGGCGATTGACCGGGCCATCGCCCTGCACACGCCGCTGAACAAGTTTCTCCGGCAGAACGTCACCGAAGGGTTTGTGGCCGCGCAAAGCTGGAGCCTGCTCGGCCAGACCCTGAAACCCCCGACCCGGCCATGAAAGCCTTCCACTTTCCCCTGGAATCCCTCCGCACGCTGCGCCAGCAGCGCGAACACATTGCCCAGCAGGGTTACGCCCGGACGCTGGTGGCGTGCGATGACGCGGCGCGCGGGCTGCAACTCGCGCAACAGGAACTGCAAGCCGGCCAGCGGGTGCTGGTGCAGGAATTGCAGACGGGCGCGGTGGCGGACCGCATTCTCAATTTGCGGACGTGGTGTACGGTGCTGGAAATCCGCTGCCATGAGCGGGCCGCCGTGCTGGCGGAGGCCCGCCGCGCCGCCGCCGAGGCGTTTCGCCAGATGACCGCCGCCGTCCGCGACCGCCAGGTCCTGGACCGCTTTCACGAGAAGGCGCAGCATCTCTGGCAGCGGAAATTTCTGGCGGATGAGCAAAAAATGTTTGATGAGCTGGCCGTGCAGCGCCAGTCGGCCGGCCTGGATAAATCCCTTTTGAACTAATATGACCCGCCTGCTCCAATCGCCCGTGACGGTCATGACCCTGGCCGCCGTGATGTTTTTCACCACCTTGTGGCTCCTGTTGCGCACCCTGCCGCTGGGGCAGGTGGCGCCCGCAGTCAAGGCGCTGCCGGTGGCCGAGGATGATCCCTCGTGGAAGTTCCGCAATCCGGACATTGACCAGTGGGTTTCCCAAATCAAGAACGAGCGCGATGCGCTGGCCGTGCGCGAACAGCAGCTCAAGGAATGGGAATCGCGGCTGGTGGCGGAGAGCCGGGAAATCGCCTCCGTGACCCAGGCGGTCAGCCGCACCCAGCTGGAATTTGACAAGCGCGTGCTCCTCTTTACCGAGCAACAAAAAGACAACGCCAAGAAGCAACTCAAGGTGATCGCGGACATGACCCCCGACGGAGCGGTGGCCATGCTCAACGAAATGCCGGATGACGAGGTCGCCCGGCTCCTGTACACGCTGAAGCCCGACATCTCGGGGGCGATCCTGGATGCCATGAGCAAGGTGGGCGGCCCCTCGGCCAAACGCGCCGCCGCGCTGACCGAGCGGATCAAGGACATTCTGCAAATTCCCACCAATAATCCTCCCACCAATGTCAGCCCTTGACTCATGGCTCGCCGGCATTGCTTCCACCCCGTCCCCGCCGGCTGACCGCGCCGACCGGAAATCCTCCCCGGCGGCCCCGGGTGATTTCGACCGGGCCATGCAGTCCGCGCTGGCCCCCCAGCCCACGAAACCCGCCAGCCAATATACTGTCCGCGCCGAAACGCCGGGGGACGTCACTTCGTGGGATGGCACGCCGGACCGGAAAGAATCTCCCAAGGCGGCGAATGAAAAGGCTGATAAAAAAAAAGCGGGGGCCGCTGCGGGGGTAAAAAGCAGCACCGATGAGAGCATGGCCGCCACCGGCACCCTCTCGAATCCATCCCCCGTGCTGCCCTCGCTGCCGTTGTATCTGCCGGGCCTGAAGGCGGCAAGCGGCGTTTGTGAAAACATGGACGTCAACGGGGTCGCACCAGCTTCCAAGTCGGCCGCCTCGCCGGTTTCCCAACCGGCATCGCCGGACCTTGCAAACACGGGTTCGAACGTTTCCGCCCCGCTTCCGAAACGCCCTGACTCGGCCGGTCTGAACCCGGCGACCGAGGTTTCGAAAAAAGCGGATGCCAGCAGGGTAGCGCAACAGGTTTCCGAACCGGCCGGGCGAGGCCAACCCCAGGCATCTGGAGCCGCCCGGCCGTCCCTGCGGGACGCACCTGCGGAGTTGGAATATATTTTGGACGAGTCGGCTACGAAGTTGTCGCTCCCGCAGAGTAATCAAACGCCCCCGGCTTCGAAC
>Ga0302140_10002394_pt1 | contig 24381 bp, 19 predicted proteins | sample I_Bog_E1_1_FD_202095 | JGI IMG/M metagenome (GOLD analysis project Ga0302140, IMG submission 202095) | Peat permafrost microbial communities from Stordalen Mire near Abisko, Sweden - I_Bog_E1_1 | ecosystem: Environmental > Terrestrial > Soil > Wetlands > Peat | place: Sweden: Abisko, Stordalen... | reverse complement strand
AAAGTGGGCCGCTCAACCTTTTGCCCGCTTGCTTCGTCTACAAAAATGGCAATAACTTTCCCGCCTCGGAAATCGCCAGGATAAATTCCGTGGAGAAACGGCTTATGAATAGCAAGATGAAAAATCGTGTTTTCGGATCGATGGCGCAAGTGGCGATTTTAGCCGCGCTCGCGGTCGCGGTTTTAACCGGGGCTCTGACGGTCCGCGCACAGACGCCTTCGAATTTCAGGGGCACCATCACTGCCATCGCCGGCACCACGCTGACCGTCAAGCCAGATACGGGCGACCCTCGCCAGGTGGATGTTCCATCAACGGCGGCAATCCTCCGCATCGCTCCCGGACAAACAAATCTGAGCGCCGCGGTCCCCATCCAGTTCAGCGAGCTGGCCAATGGTGACCGTGTGCTGGTCAAGCTGGACCCGGACGCCTCAGGCCCCACGGCGCAGGCTCTTCGAGTGATCGCAATCAAGCAGGAAGACGTAGCGGCCAAGCAGCAGAGGGATCGCGAAGACTGGCAGCGTCGGGGCGTGGGCGGATTGGTAAAGAGCGTTGACAGCGCGGGCGGCGTCGTTGAGATAACCAGCGGCGCGGGAGCCGCAGCCAAGACCATCACGATTCACATTGCTCAGGGTACGGCCAAGGCCACCATTCTCAAGCGGTACGCGCCCGCATCAGTCAGCTATGACGCGGCGGTGGCGGCGCCAATCAATGCGATAAAGGCCGGCGACCAGTTGCGCGCACGCGGCGAAAAAAACGCGGACAGCACTTCGATGGATGCGGAAGAGGTGATCTCAGGCACCTTCCGCAATCTTTCCGGAACGGTAATCTCCACTGACATCGGCGGTTCTACGCTGGTGGTCAAGGATCTGATCACCAAAAAGCAAGTCACCGTGCACATTACGCCCGATGTTCAGATGCGGCGTTTGCCTGACATGATGGCGCGAATGCTGGCGGCGCGGTTGAAAGGCGGAACAGGCGCGGCCGGCGGTGGAACTGGTGTAGGGTATGGCGGCGGTGCCGGCGCAGGGTCAGGCGGCGGGGTTGGCACAGGATGGAACGGGAACAGGCAAGCTGCTGCAGGCGGCGCACCATCGGCTGCAGGCGGTGCCCCACCGGCCGCGGGCGCCGCACCTGGCGGCGGCAATGGACAATGGCCAGGCGCCGGGCGCGGCGGCCCTGGCGGGGGTGATCCGCAGCAAATCCTCAGCCGTGCGCCTGCCATTCAGTTGGCGGATTTGAAAAAAGACGACGCGGTGATGGTGGTTGCAACCGACGGGACAACAGACGTAACAGCCATCACGCTGGTGGCTGGCGTGGAGCCGCTTCTTGAGGCTCCCGCGGCAAGCCAGAGTCTGCTCAACAACTGGAGCATGAATTCCGGGGCGGGCGCGGCGGAAGCAGCGGCCCAGTAGACGAATTCACAAACTGACGTTGAAACAAGCGAGGGAATAGTGTACTCAAAATTGCATAGCTTTAGCCTTTATTTGATTCTTGCCGCAATGGCAATTGCGTGCCTTGGTTCGGCGCTAGCACAAACTGCTGCGCCACCGGTGCAAACGCCGGCCGCGCCAACAGGCTCCGCATCCACAAACGCCTCAACCGCAACTCTGCGCGGAACCATTACCGACCCCACCGGCGCTCTCATTCCCGGTGCCACCGTCACCGTCACCACCGCTTCCGGAGCGCCAATAAGGGAGACGACCGCGGACTCGTCCGGTGCCTATTCGGTAACCGGCCTGGCGGCAGGCAGCTACATCGTCCGTGCCAGCTTCCCAGGATTTGCGCCCTTCAAAATGCCGGCGATTGCGCTGGCGGCCGGTCAATCGAAGCGCGTAGACGTTACGATGGCAATCCAGGTGGAGCAGCAGAGCGTCACCGTCACCGAAGATACGCCCACCGTAAACGTCGAAGCCAGCGGAAACGCCAGCGCGATTGTGCTCAAGGGTAAAGACCTCGAAGCTCTGTCGGATGATCCCGATGAATTGTCAAATGAGTTGACTGCCTTGGCTGGCCCTTCGGCAGGCCCCAACGGCGGACAGATCTACATCGACGGCTTTACCGGCGGCACACTCCCTCCAAAATCCGCAATTCGCGAGATTCGCATCAACCAGAATCCTTTCTCTGCGGAGTTCGACCATATCGGGTACGGCCGCATTGAGATTCTCACCAAGCCCGGCACAGATCAACTGCACGGGCGCGGATTCGTCCAGGGCAACGACAACACCTTCAACACCGAAAACCCGTTTGCTCCGCCGCCGGCCTATCACAGCGTTCAGTACAACGGAACCATCAGCGGATCACTCAACAAGAGTGCCTCCTTCTTCCTCAGCGTGGAAGGCCGCAACAGCCCGGATGCCAGCATCTACTCAGTTGAGGTCCCGGTGCTCGACACAGTTACTGGCATGTATTCCATTCCCACCGCGCCAACCACCGGCGCCCTGAACACCACGGCCAACCGTGTGGAGGTTTCGCCGCGCCTCGATCTGCAACTGGGACAGAAGAATACACTCACCCTGCGCTACCAATATGAAAACGGATCGTCAAGCGGAAGCATTGGCTCCACCTCGCTGCCTACCCAATCCTCTTCTTCCAGTACGACTGAGCAATCGGCGCAACTGTCCGATTCGCAGATCATCAACGATCACATTGTGAATGAGACTCGCATTCAGTACCGCCTGGCGCCCACCGTCACGACGCCGGTCAATATCACGCCGACCATCTCCGTGCCAGGCTACTTCACTGGCGGCGGCAGCAGCGGCGGCAAGTCTTCCGACCACAGCACGCACATCGAATTGCAAAACATCACCACCATGTCGCTGGGTGCGCAGGCAATCAAGTTCGGGACATGGCTGCGCGACAATCGGGACGCCAACACTGGGCTCGCCGGATTCAATGGCGGTTTCAGTTTTCCTTCAATCAATGCGTATGTTGACACACTGAACGGCCTGGCCATGGGGGAAACCATCGCCCAGATCGCAGCCGCCTGCCCCACTCCCGGCACATGCACCCCCAACAAGCTGACCTACACCACAGCCGGAGCCTCAGGCAAGCTCTCCTACACTGAAAACGTCTTCGACGCCGCAGTGTTCTTTCAGGACGATTGGAAGGCGAATCAGTTCCTCACACTTTCCGGCGGCCTCCGCTGGGAAGGCCAGAATCACATCGCCGACCACAGCGACTGGGCGCCCCGCGTTTCCTTTGCCTACGCACTGGACGGACACAAAAAAGGCACAACCTCCAAGACTGTCCTGCGTGGAGGGTTTGGGCTATTTTACGATCGGTTCGGCATTGGAAGCTTGATGGGCCTGGCTCGGTACAACGGCGGGGCAAACGCCCAGATACAAAACATAATCAACAATCCCACCTGCTTCAGCACCATCAGCCTGACGGCCGCGCTTAACACGCCAGGGTCAAACTGCGCCACATCGTCTCTGAACCCGCCGCAGATTCAGCAGCTCGATCCCACCTATCATTCGCCATACAACGAGCAGGTGGGCACGACCCTGGAGCGGCAATTGTCCAAGACCACCACTCTCACCTTTACCTACCTGCACAGCAATGGCGTGCACCAGATGAACACGCGCGACTCGAATGCTTATGAGCCGCTGCCAGGAACAACTTTCTACAACAGCACCACGGGACCCAGGCCAAATCCGTCGCTTGGACCCGTAGATGAAATCTTTCCGGAAGCAGTGTTCAGGCAGAACCAATTGATTGCCAATGTGAACGCGCGATTGAAGCCCACGCTCAGCGTCTCGGGCTTCTACACAATGAACTTTGCCAATGGAGACACAGGGACAGTCTCGAACTCCTACAACCTGAAGCAGGACTATGGCCGCGCTGCGTTCGTCCGCAGGAACATGCTCTTCATGATGGGCAACTACACCGGCCCATTCGCCATCACCTTCAACCCGTTTCTCATTGCGCAGTCGGGCCGGCCCTACAATGTGACCACGGATACTGATCTTACCGGCGACGACTTCTTCAACGATCGCCCGGGGACGGCGAACTCCGCCTCGTGCAGCTCAGGCTCGACTGAGTTCGTGAATACCTCGTTTGGCTGCCTCGACATGACCCCTCAAGCCGGCGAAGCGCTGCTCCGGCCCAACCTCCTCAACAGCCCTGCCTCAGTTGCGCTCAACCTCCGCGTGAGCCGTTCCTTTGGACTCGGCCCCAAGCTCCAATCGCAGAACAACGCCAATAACCCGAACGGACAACGGCCTGGAGGCCCTGGCGGTCCGATGGGCGGCTTTGGCGGACCCGGCGGTGGACCCGGTGGCGGCGGCGGAGGCGGCGGCCGTGGCCCCGGCGGTGGTGGCGGCGGATATGGACCGCCGGGAGCCAACACAGGACACAAGTATTCGCTCACCTTCAGCGCACAGGCGTTGAATCTCTTCAACGATATAAACTACGGAACTCCCTCGGGAAGCGTGGTTCCGACATTGCTGCCTGGATCGACGACCCAATACGGTCCCGGGCCCCGCTTTGAGAAGTCCACCAGCCTCGCCGGCGGCATCTTCGCATCGCCCTCGGGTTCCGCGTCGCGCCGCATCTTCTTCCAGGCTGCGTTCAACTTCTAGCTCCACAAACGTCGTTGAGCCAGCGCAGGTAGGTGTCGATCCTGTAGATCGAAGAACCCAGAGACAGCAGCGTGAACCCAGAGACAGCAGCGTGATCCCGGAGGTAGCAGGGGGTTTTAACCCCCTGAAAACGCAGCGGATCGAAATGGCCTTCAGGCCCGGGCCTCTCACAGCTGAAGTACTGAATTGGGCGAAAAACATTAGGGCCGGGGCACAGCGCTCCGGCGCTTGTCACGTATCCACCAGATCAATCGTTGCTTTGAAAGGGCACGACTTCAGTCTTGCCATAAAGTCCGCAAACGAACGTGGGCTTTAGCCCCTGAGGGATGTCTTCCGCAAGTTCACTTGCAACCTGTTCAGATCTCCTTAAAATGATCAGCGCGCCGCTCCAACCGCGGCCCCACCGCCGCCAGCAAATGCATCCGTCAGCGAGATCACCTTCAACTGAGCCTTCACCGCATCCAGCGTCGCCGCGGTGGTCACCACAATCTGAACTGTCTCCCCCGGCAGAATGTCGAAGTAGTTTTCCGAGAGCTTCACGTCCAGGTTGCCCAAAGTGATATAAACACTGCGCGCCAGCACCGACGAAGTTATGCTGATCTTGTAACTTCCGCTTCCTCCTGAGGTCTCCGCCTTCAGCGCGGCGGGCTTCAGTTGAATTTCCTTAACCGGCGCCAGATAAGCCAGGTTGCGCGAGATCTGCTTATCACCCTCAGTCAGTTCCGCCACAACAAACACACGCGAAGTATCAGCCGCGCCTGCATCAGCCAACTTTTTCAGTGGCCAATCGAGATAGACTTTGCTGGCCAGCGGACTAACATCCACAGCCTGCGATTCTTCCAGCAGCACTTTACCGTCGAAGTTCATCAGGCGCACCCGCAACGTAGCCGATTCATCCTTGACCTTGTCCGAGACGATATAAACCTTCAGCGAGCCATCCTCCACATGCGGCGAAACCAGAATCGGAGCATAAAATCGCCGTGCATAGTATTGCAGCGCCTTCCAGCGCCCGTAGTAGTCGATACTTGACCATGAAGCTACCGGCCAACAGTCGTTCAATTGCCAGAAGATCGATCCCATCGTCTCCGGCCGGCTGCGGCGAAAATGCTCCGCGCCGATCTTGATTCCTTCAGCCTGTAACACCTGACTCACATAAAGGAAGCTCGGAAAATCCTTTGGCTCCGAGTAATCCTTCAGCAGATAGTTGTGGATAATGTCATTGCCTTCGTTGTTCTTCTGGTGCGCAAGCATCACCGCGGTAAATATCCCCGTTCTGTCTTCCGGCTCGGTGAATGCTTCAACCGTGCTCATCTCCGGAAACGACTGGAAGCCATACTCCGTCACAAACCGCGCATGGTGTGTTTCATAGGTCGAGAAAGGTACGCGGCCATGCCACACATCCCAGATGTGCGCATCCCCGCTCTGATAATGTTCGCTGAGTGCTTCATAGTCGGAACTGGGCGAACTGGGCCAGTAAGGCGTTTCCGGAGCCAGCCGCGCCACCACGCGATTCAGAATGCCGCTGAATACGGTCAGGTAGTCCTGCCACATCTGATAGCGGACATCCGCGGGCAACGTCTCCCTGCCGTTCCAGCCGATCGCGCCTTCGGTCTCGTTGTTGCCGCACCACACCACAATGCTGGGATGGTTGCGCAACCGCCGCACCTGGTCGTCGGCCTCGGCTTCAACATTCAGCTTGAAGTCGTAAGTGCCCGGCTGCCAGTCGTTGCCAAACATGAAGTCCTGCCAAACCATGATGCCGAGTTCGTCGCAGATCTGGTAGAACTCGTCGGTCTCATAGTAGCCGCCGCCCCAGTGGCGGATCATGTTCATGTTGGCGTCGCGGGCAGACTCCAGGATGCGGCGATAATCCGCTTCGGTAACACGATTCGGAAAGCTGTCGAACGGGATCACGTCCGCGCCCTTGGCGAACACCGGAATGCCATTCACAATCAGTTCAAACGACCGGCCCCATTTGTCCAGCACGCGATGCAGTTCGATGGTCCTCAGACCGGCCTTAACCTTGCGCTGCTCCGCCGGCTGAACGCCCGTGCCAACCAGCGCCGTGAACTCGTAAAGAGCCTGATCGCCATACCCTGCCGGATACCACAGCTTTGGCTTCCGGATTTCGATCGGCAGATCGATGACGTTGCGCCCGACATGAAAATCTACCGTTGCATTCTCGGTTATGGGGCTGCCGTTGTCCGAGTACTTAACCGTGACCGTGCCTGAGCCGGCGGTCGAAGCCTCGATTTCAACTTCGGCGCTCACGTGCGCCACTTCCCTGCTCACATCGTGCTGGCGGATCACGAAGTCCGCTATGCGAACCTTGTCCCATGCCTCCATCCGCACCATGCGCCAGATGCCACTGGTTACAAACTTCGGCCCCCAGTCCCAGCCATACTCATATGCCGCCTTGCGGACGTATGTCTTGGGCTCGGTCTTTGTCCGTGGCTGCCAGGGATCAAGCGCGGCAACGGCTGCAGCGGCTTTGATGGGAGACGGAAACACTACCCGCAGTAGATTCTTGCCAACATGCAAATTGCCCTTCACAGGCACACGCCAGATGCGAAACATGTTATCTGCTGCAAGCACCTGGGTGCCGTTCAGATACACCTGTGCCGTTGCATCCAGCCCGTCGAAAACCAGGTCCACGTTGGAACGGGAAAGCAATGCTAGAGTTACGTCGAAGCTAAGACGATATTCCCAGCTCTCATTCTCGATCCACTGAAGCTTGGCCTCGTTATCTCGGAAAAATGGGTCGGGGATCTTCTTGTTGGCCAGCAGATCCAGGTGAACATCGCCCGGAACGGTGGCCGGGAGCCAGCCTTTCTCGTCCTGCTCGGCGCCGGCGGTAACCTGCCGGAATTGCCAGCCATGGTCCAGAGCCTGCACCGCGTTCTGCGTCGCCCTCACCTGCGCATCCGCCGATTCATCTCCCATACCCAGCATTCCCCCAACCAATACACAGCAGATGACCGCAATTGCTCCCCGCATTTCCCTTCCTCCATGAACTGCCCTGCGCCCGGCCTTTCACCCGATTTCCCAATGCATTCGAAGGCCGCCGATAAGGTTATCACGATGAAGTTCGCGCGACTTGTGCGCATCGGAACAACCATAGGACCTCATCTCAGCCATCCTGTCGAAGCAGCGTCCGATACAACGCTTCCCACTCGTCCGCCTTCTCATCGATGTTGAAGTTGGTCTCGATTCGCGCGCGGGCAGCGCCGCCATTGCTCTTGCGCTCTTCCCCGGATCTCTCCATCCCACGGAACATGGCCAAGGCCAGGGCCTGCGGATCGCCGGGTGGCACGATTGCGCCGGTCTCTCCCACCAGTTCACGAACGCCCCCAACATCCGTAGCAACAACTAGCTTTCCCATGGCCATCGCTTCACCGATCGCAAGCGGCATGCCCTCCCATGCCGACGCGAGCACGAATCCGTCCACGGCGTCCAGCAGTGCAGGCAGATCGCGCCGCACGCCCAGCCAGCGCACCGCATCGCCCAGACCATGCTCCGTCTGCAATCGCGCGACCAAATCGAACTCCGTTCCACTTCCCTCTCCGGCAATCCATAGCCGAGCGTCGCTGCGCGATTGGCGGAGTTGCGCAAAGGCCCGCACCAGGTTCGGATAATCCTTTGCAGGCACGATGCGCCCTGCCGCTAGCCAGATGAAGTCCGCATCCACGCCCATCTCCGTCCTCATCCGCTCCCGGCGAGCCAAATCCGGGGCAAACTCGGTAGTGTCGATTCCGTTTGTCACCACCGCGCACTTGGCGCCGGGCACGGCCTTTAGCCGAACGAACCGCTCTGCGGCCCTCTCGCTTACCGCAGTGGTGCGGCAGGCGAGCCAATCAGTCAGCCGGTACGCCAACATCCGCCCCCATCCACCCTCATATACGTTGTGAACGGTCGAAACGACCCTAGCCGACGGAAGCAGCAGCCTCAGCAGGCGCGCAATCATATTCGCGTGAAAGCTGTGGCTGTGAAGCAGGTCCGCGCGGAAATCGCGAAGAAATCGCCACGCCTCAACAACGCCCACTAACACGCTGAGCGGCGTCTTTCGAATGTTCAGATGGATAACCGGAAGTAAAGTCGTCCATTGCTCCGTGACCGGCCCACGCAGGACCAGCAGGGCGACCGTATGCCCTCGGGCCGCCATCCGATCCGCCACCGCAAGCGCCTGCCGTTCCGCTCCACCCATGCCAAGCGACGTAAGCACATAGACGATTCGCATTCCAGCCACATTCCACCAACTGATTCAGTGGAACTGATCATAGCGCCAGACTGCGATGATTAGCGCTGTCACGCTTTGCGCCTTGCCGCGCACCACCTGCCAATCAGTTCATCGATGGACACAATACCCGGCCCAAGAATCAGAATCAGCAGCGCAGCGAACCAGTAGTTATAAGCGTCCGCGCCCTGAAACTTCTCGGGAGCGGACAGCACCCCGAGGAATGCATCCTTCTCCGCTGTCCAGAAAGCGACAGTCATGTTGACCAACAGCACCAGCGAGACAATGCGCGTGCCGACGCCCAACGCAAAAAGGATGCCGCCAACCAGTTCGATCAACGCGACAGCCACCGCAGTTTGCGCCGGCATGGGAAGGTTCAACGTAGCGAAATACTGGGTCACCTTGTCCAGATGATTCAGCTTGCCCCAGCCATCTTGCGCAAACTGCCAGCCCCAGTAGAGGCGTATCGCCAGCAGCAGCGGGCTCCTGAGCCAGTTCAACATGGCAGCAGCGCGCGCGTAGGTATTGCTTATAAAGTCGATGAGCTTAGCCATCTCTATCCTTCCCAAAGCGTGCTTCAAAGAACTCGCTTTGTATCAGGGCATGACTTCAATCGTGCCGAGAAACGCTATAACAACGAGGGGTTTTAACCCCTGCGGAAAAACTCATTGCTTTGAAAGGGCACGACTTCAGTCGTGCCGATAAAGCCAATAAAATGAGTTGGGCTTTAGCCCCTGAGGGATCCTCTTCGCCACGAACAATGCCTTTTTCCGCAACCTCTTTAGCCCCCGCAGGATGACCTCTCCCGGCGCCACGGCCAATTTTGAACCACGCTCTAATCCTTTATCAGCGATTCCAGCTCCGGCGCGCAGATCCACCCCAGCTCTGCCCAGTTACTGAACCATTCGCCCACCAGCCGCGGACGGCGCGATGCGGGTGCCGGCGAGTCCTGAAACCCCGCTTCAATCGCTTCATTGAGCCCAAGACCCTGGCGAATGGCCCCCAGGGTCAAAAACTCCTCCCGCTGCAGCCGCCGATAATACACCGACAGATCCACGCGATGAGCCGCCAGCCACGTTGGCCGGGCGCGGAGCTTGGGCAGTTTGGCAGGCGCATCGGGATTACTGCCTTCAGCCTCTTCTGAGCCTTCGTCGCGCATGTGGCCCGCCTCGCTCGTTCCTCGCTTCTCCCGGTCATGAAGAGCCAGCACCAGATCGTCGGCGGGATAATCAAGCGCGATGAGCCGCAGATGAGGCTGAAGAGCTAACCGTGAGCCGCCATCCAGGGTTCCTATCTGGTCAATGGTGAGCGGCGGGTAGTCTGCGCCGTCCCAGGCCTCCACAAAGGCCCATTCAATGCGCGCAACATCCATCGCCAGCCGGTGGCGCCGCCCCGTGAATTGTCGATTGGCAGCAAGCCACTCCGGCAGCTTCGATCCCAAGTTGCGCATGGTGAACGACCGGCTGGGATGAGCCGTGAGATAAGCAATCGACATGGCCTGAAAGGCGCTGCCGCCAACCACCGCTCGCAATGCGCGAAAGTCCTCGATCAGCGCATCCAAAACCCGGTACCAGTACTGGCGGTTGTAGATTTCCAGGCGCTCAAACGCGCTTAACCTGCTATTAGGGGCGATGAACGACTCAGCCACAGCCGTCATGGCGCGCCCATCCCCGGCCTGCGCGCGCATGTTCTCTTCCGGGGTTAGCGGTTGCATAACGGCTGCGGCCATTTCGCGCTGCAGCGTTTCAAGATTCATCGTGCAGCCTCCGAAAGCGCCCCGGCATGATGGTTTAGATAGCGTTCTGCCTTTTTTGCCTCGGCGTGAACCTCGTCGAAACTGGGGATATGCTCATCCCATTCCAGAAGCGTGGGCGTCGGCCCGCACCGTTCGATGGCGCGCGCATAGAGCTGCCATACCGGGTCGATAACCGGATGGTCGTGCGTATCCAGGATGTACTTCTCATAGCGCGAGTGGCCGGCGATGTGGATCTGCGCCACGCGCTCGGCGGGAACGGCATTCACGTAATCCATCGGCTCGAACTCGTGGTTCACCGATGAAACATAGATGTTGTTCACGTCCAGCAGAATCCCGCAATCGGCGCGTTCCACCACTTCCGACAAAAACTCCCACTCCGTCATCTCCGATCCGGTGAACGCTGCATAGCTCGAAACATTCTCGACAGCAACGGGAATCTCCACATAGTCCTGCACCTTCTTTACTCGCGCCACGGTGCGTTCCACCGCCTCCCACGTATAAGGCAGAGGCAGCAGGTCGTGGGTATAAGTTCCGTCCACGCTGCCCCAGCACAGGTGGTCGCTGAGCCACGGGGTTCCAGTGCGGCGGACTAACTGCTTCAGGCGGCGAAGATGCTCGGGATCAGGCTCAGTCACCGAGCCAAAGTACATTGACACGCCGTGCTGAACCACCCGGTACTGCTCCAGGATTCGATCCAGCATGGCCAGCGGCCGGCCCGCATCGATCATGAAGTTCTCCGAGATTATCTCGAACCAGTCCACCACCGGCTTGCGCGAGAAAATATGGTCGTAATGAGGAATGCGCAGGCCAATGCCTACGCCGTGATCCTGAAACGCATTAAACCGATTTCCGGGCATAAAGACAGATCTCAGTGGTTAGTGACTAGTCGTTTGTAGAGTCGAGCTTTGAAAGGGCACGACTTCAGTCGTGCCGAAAATGCCGCAAAATCAGCGCGGGCTTTAGCCCGCGGGGGAAGTTCTTAGTTCGCAACCAACCCCAATACCGAAAGCTTTGTATCAGGGCACGACTTCAGTCGTGCCGAAAATGCTACAAAATCAGCGCGGCTTTAGCCCCCGGAGGAAGTTCTTAGTTGGCAACCAACCCCAATACCCGAAGCTTTGTATCAGGGCACGACTTCAGTCGTGCCGAAGAACGCCAGAATAGCGAGGGGTTTCAACCCCTGCGGGATCACCCCTCCGATTGCCACGCCCATTTTTTGAAACGCGCTCTCTCGCTCAGAGTTCGGTGGCGCGGAGGAATCCATTCTGCCTGTCACCGCCGCGCCACCGTTTGGAGGAGGGACTAAGCAAGCTTGGGCGCTGGTGGTTTTGATCCGTCGGTGGCGCATCCGCCCTTGCCGGCGCAGGTGTTCTTGCCTTTGCAGCCCTGGTCGCCGGTCTTGCACCCGCCGGTCTTCGCGCAACCGTTTTTGCCTTTACAGGCGTGCTTTGCAGGTGGAGTCTGATCCAGGCTGGTAAGGCGCAGGCCGGCCTTGGCCGCGTTTACCTTCGCATTACCCTGGGTGGCCGCCTGGGCCGATACCTGGGTGCCGCCAACCAGGCCGGAGAGCGCCGCGGTGAGAAGCAGTGCATTCAATGGGTTCTTCATGATTGACCTCGCTTGGGGTTGGGGCGGAGGGGTCCGCCGGTTGTAGCCACGCAGAACCAGCCAATGGCCAATCCCGCACAATCCGAGTCACGCACCTTAGGAGTGGACACCTGCCGGAAAGGTTACAGCGAAAGTGGTTCGTTTGAACAGAAAATCTTTCCCCTCGGCGCCTACTATGTCTAACATCGCGTGCGGACGGACAATAACCCCGTCTCACGTCCCGGAAAGACGGACTGAGAAAATCCTCTGTCTAACTTCCCGGAAGGACGAACCGCGAACAGCCTCTGTCTCACGTCCCGGAAGGATGAACCGACAATAGCCTCTGTCTCACGTCCCGGAAGGATGAACCGACAATAGCCTCTGTCTCACGTCCCGGAAGGATGAACCGACAACAGCCTCTGTCTCACGTCCCGGAGGGACGGACTGATAATAGCCCAGGATGAAATCCTGGGAATGCGTCCCAGTCAAGTCCGTTAGCCCTGTAGGGGCGAATGAATGACCGCCAGATCCCATTCGCTTTTAATCCGAATGCTCTCGCTATTCGATTGGCCGCCAATGGTTTCATGCGCTACTCTGATTCTGCCTGTTGTCCCCAAAAGCGCAACAACGGAATCAGGAGCCCATTTGGAAAGCACCAAAGGAATCCGCGACATAGGCTGGGCCAGCCTGGCATTTGCGCTACTGCAGAGCCTTTGCACCGCCCTGCTCACCATCAGCGGCCTTCGTGTCGCCATCGGCCTCGGAGCCCTCGCCGCTTCCGGCGTCTACGCTCCGTTGCTCGCATTTCACCGCGACGCGCTTCGCATCCCCATGCTGGCCCTGGCCACCATCGGCGCTATCGTCAACCTGGCCGTCCTCGCTTGGATTTGGCGCCTGCGCGCGCAGCCCTCTGCCGCATGGCGCAAACGCGACCTCAGTCCAAAAGAGAAACGTTCCGAGCAGTTGCAGGTCGTCCTGGCGGTTCTAACGCTGCTTCTGGTGGGGCTCGAATCCTGGTCTCACGTAATCGTGCACCGCCCTCCAGCGCCGGCCGGGACCGTCCGGATCAGCACGCAATAGTTGCAAGAGCGAGTCCCAGGATTCGCTCTGTGTCAGGGCACGACTTCAGTCGTGCCGAAGGGGGCCGGAGAAAAAAGGGCTTCAGCCCCTGCGGGATCTACACCCAGTCTGCCAAGGTTTTTTTGAGGCACCCGCTACGGGTTGACCCAAAATTGTGCGCCCCTTGGCGCTTGTCAGGCCGGCTCGCTGGTCTCGCTCGACGGCGCTCCCACCCGGCTCCACCGCGCGCGCATGTCCTCTCGGAACCTCTCGCGCTCTTCCGGCGTCATCCCTTCCCAGCGATTGCCTCTGCGCCCACGCCAACCGCCGGACCGATCCCGGCCATGTCCATGGAACCCTCCAAACAGGATGCGGCAAAGAAACAACAGGCCCAGTGCCTGCCAGAAGCCGATCGTATGCCATCCGAACAAAGTTGGCGTAAGCCAATTCCACAGGTGCATAACCACCTCGCCAAAGCCCCATGTGAAAAGCACAATCGCCAGCGGTCCTACAACAAAAATCCACGGATTTCTCCTTACCCAACCGTTTGCCATGTTAGTTCCTCATTTCCTCGTAATCTCGTCGTGTATGCTCTGCAGCCGCTCACGCAGATGAAGCACCGCATAGCGCTTGCGTGCAAGCAATGTGTTGATGTTGACGCCGCTTTCCGCCGACAACTCCTTGAAGCTGAGCCCCTCAATTTCGTGGGCCACAAATACCTTGCGCTGCTCGGCGGGCAGTTCCCCCAGCGCAATTTCCAGCTCGGCAAGCAGTACATTCCGCACGAAAAGCGCATCCGGTCCGTCGTCCGGCGATGGCAGCAAATCTTCAATCGCCGGCAGCTCGCCGTCTTCGTCTTCGCCCGCCGCGTCGGTAAAATTCTCCGGCCTCTTCTTGCGGAACAGATCGGTAATGCGATTCCTCGCCACACGAAAAAGCCACCCGGATACGAAGTCGATGGGCTTCATCAGCCGCTGAGCCTGAACCAGCTCGAAGAACACCTCCTGAAGTAGCTCATCGACGTCGGCTTCGTTAGGCACGCGCTTGCGGATGAAACTGCGCAGCCGCGGCTGCTCCTTGGCAATGACTTCGGAGATTTGGCGGTCTTGCTCGATCATCAAAGTCATGCTCACTTGCTTGCCCACCCATTCATGAAGACGGACAGGCAGCGCATATATTGTAGAGATTTCGATGAATGAGATTAGGCAGGCGAAAGGCGTAGCGTAACTAACTTAACTCAATACGATGGTGCCCCCGGTCCCTCGCTTTTGGGGACCGGGGAGACTTCCAATCCAAGCGGCCGTCGCGTTAGTCTCACATACTTTCACCTCACGACGGCCCAGCCAACGCCATTTCCCTATCCAGCCGCGCATGCAGCCTTCCGCTAAACCCCGCCGGCAGCTCAAACACCCGCTCATCCGCCATCAGCACCACCACATTCCGCGTCGAATCAAGCACCGCCGAGCAAATCTCGCAAGTCTCCAGATGCCGGTCAATATCCGCGCGCAACACCGCATCCACCTCGCCGTCAATGTAGCCGGAGATGTGCTCCCAAACGTGTTTGCAGTCGATCCTCATGCGCGCCCTCCAAACAGTCCTCTCCGTTTGGGAGCAAACCCTTTCAGCCGCGGCGCCAGATTCCGTTGCAGCAAAGCCCGCGCCCGGTGCAGGCGGACCTTGACTGCCCCTTCGGTAATGCCCAATGCCGCGGCGGTCTCGCGTATATCCATTTCTTCGATGTCCCTCAGCAGCACAACGTTACGGTAAATCCCCGGCAATGCCTCAATTGCTCCCCTTAACAGGCCCCCAAGCTCCTTCCGCTCCAGCGCCTCAGACGGAATTTCTCGCCAACTCGTTAGGATAGCCGGCGTGTAGTCGCCGGTCTGCTCGTCGGTCTCCGCGTCCAGCGAATCCTCCCGCCGCGTTCCCAGCTTTCGCAGCCGGCCCAGCCCCTCGTTCCGGGCGATTGAAAGCACCCAGGTCCGGAATTGCGAGTCGCCGCGAAAGTTTTTGAGATTCAGATACACCTTGATCGCCGTCTCTTGCGCTGCGTCCTCCGCCTCCGCCTCATTCCTCAAAAGCGAAAACAGCAGGAAGTAAATCGCGCGCTCCGACGGGCGAATCAGGTCGTGAAATAGCTGCCTCTCCCCCGCAAGGATGCGGCGAATACAGTCGGCCTCGAACTCGGGATCAGGCGTCTTCACTCAAAAAGACTATAGCGCGAAGGACCTCGATACCGTATCTTTTGCCCCGCTCAACCCCCCTTGAAAAAATAACTTTCATCAATTCAAAAAGATTCCTTGCATAAATTTACAAAATGCACTGTACAATCTCCACGAGGAGACCCATGGCCGGAGATATTCAACTACAGTGCAGCGATTGCGGGCAGGACTTCACCTTCACCGCTGCTGATCAGGCGTTCTTTCAGGAACGCGGTTACTCGACCCCAAAACGTTGCAAGTCTTGCCGTCAGGCAAAAAAGAACGATCAGGGGGGTTCCGGCTACCGTTCGGCTCCGGCACAGGGAACACCTGTGATTTGTTCGGGATGCGGCCAGCCTACAACAGTGCCTTTTGAACCGCGCGGCGATCGTCCGGTATTTTGCCGGGATTGCTACCAGGCTCGTAAAGGCAGCGGTGGTGGCGGAGGCGGCGGCAGTTCGCGCGGCCGCGGCCGTTACTAAGCAAGCAGGCGGTCCGGTTTCTGGTGTTCGCATCGCGAACCGGACCATAGCTTCCCCGCAAGATTTCTCAAGCGAATCTCAATAGCAATGGCAGCAGGGGCGGAATCCGTCTCCGGCGTTCATTGAACGCAAGTCCCTTGTCTCTTTTCGATGAAGGGTATGGGCTTAACGGGCTTCGGAGAAACTCATTTCCCACAGGCCTTGTAACAGTCCCCCACCGGCGTTGCCGACCCGCGAAGGATGAAGCTGTGCCCCATTCATCGGACGCTTTTGTCCGATGAGTGGGAGTCCGCAGAACTCGATGGCGTCCAGTTCTGTTGAACTTACATTTCTGTTCCTTATATGGGCACGACCGGGGGACCTCCAGCGCTCTTCCGTGCGATTGCGCCTCCGCCCCCGACCTGCTGATCCACCTCCAACAGCCATCGCCCCGCGCACATCCACTAGTGACGCGTTATCATTGATTGAATGTGTCTTGCTCTCTTTCCTGCCGCCGAGCATCCTGACCGCCCCGCTCTCCGGCTCAATCCATGACTCGTGAGGACCGACCGCAAACCCATGTCCCCCACAACTCCACAACTTGAAGTACGCAACCTGCGCAAGACCTACGATGAAGGGCGTATCGAGGCGCTTCGCGGCGTCGATCTCGCCATCTCAGCCGGAGAATACGTGGCCATCAGCGGGCCCAGCGGAAGCGGCAAATCGACCTTGCTCCAACTCCTCGGCGGGCTCGACACCCCAACCAGCGGCGAAGTGCGCTTCCAGGATGAAGTTCTCGGCAAGGCCATCGATCTCGATACCTACCGCTCCCGTCAGGTGGGGTTCATCTTTCAGGCCTTTTATCTGTTGCCTACCCTGCGCGCCATTGAGAACGTTCAGGTTCCCATGCTGGCCCTCGCGGAACACTCCAATAACCGTGCAAAGCGGGCACAATCCCTCCTCCACGAGATGGGCCTCGATCATCGCCTCAACCAGTATCCAAACGAGCTGTCGGCGGGAGAACGGCAGCGCGTCGCGATAGCGCGGGCGCTGGCCAACGAACCGGCGATTCTGCTGGCCGATGAACCAACCGGGAATCTTGACAGCGTGAATTCGGCGCACATTATGGAGATTCTCTTGAGCATCCAAAAGCAGCGCGGCATGACGTTGATCGTGGTTACCCATGACGATGAGATTGCCCGCAGGGCGCCTCGGCACATTCGCATCCGCGATGGCGTCCGCGATGCCCTTCGAACTGACGCCGGGTACGAGAGGCCTCAGGAATGATTCGCGAAACCAGACTCATTGCTTTGAAAGGGCACGACTTCAGTCGTGCCACAAAGGCAATAGACTCAACGCGGGCTTTAGCCCCTGCGGTATGCCCTCCGCCAAACCCACACCCGGTATCCAGTTCTCCCGCATCCCGCGGATTCCGCGCCTCAATTGCGGCAATGGCTTGTTGGGCGCTGCTCTCCACCATACCCGCATCCGCAGCGGATGTGCAGAAGATCCTTGCCTCGCCGCTACAGCAGGTTCAGTCCGCGGACTTTCGCACCACCGGCCACCTGGTCCGTGTGCAAGCGACTGGCGCCCGGATAAGCTATCCCATCACCATCAAGGCCCACTGGTTCCCCGGCGTCCTGCGCGTGCTGGTCGATGTTGGCACAACTTCTAAAGCAACCGCGAGTTCCTCTGCGAGTCTCTTCCCGCCTGCCCATATCCTCCTGGAGATGCGGCCAAACGGGCAAAGTGTGATCAAAACTGCTCACCCTGGCGATGCGGCGCCAGCTACTCTGCCCTTTGAGAAGTGGAGTGACGGCCCGTTGGGAAGCGGATTCAGCTACGAGGATTTCCTTGAGCCCCAGTACTTCTGGGCCAACCAGACAGCGCTGGCACAGGCACAGTTCGGCGCCCGGCAGTGCGATGTCCTCCTCAGCGCCCCCGGCCCGTCTGACCGCACCCACTACAATCAAGTGAAAACATGGCTCGACAAGAGCATAGGTTTTCCCGTATACGTTGAGAAATCGCTCAGAGCATCGGGAGGGTTGAAGCAGTTCACTTACTTGGGACTGCGGCACGACGAAGGCGTTTGGTCAGCCAGCCAGATTGAAGTGAAAACAAGCGGGCAAGCCGGGTCAACTCTGCTCATCATCGATCGAGGAAGCGCGAAAGCAAACTTGAGTCTAAAAGATTTCAGTATCGAGCAACTCACGCATTTCCAGGACCGCTAATGTATGTAGCTCTCTGCATCTTCTGCTTAGTAGCAGCCGGAATCTCAGCCGGGTTTCTCTACCAATTTATCGGCTCTCACCGTGACCGCATAAGGTTTGCCGGCGACGGACGCTTGGTCAAGATCGGGCGCGGCCACAGCCTGTATGTGCTGGAAAAAGGCTCCGGCGGGCCGACCGTGATCTTTGAGGCCGGTATCGCAGCCACCAATCTCAACTGGTATCACATTCAGGAGACCGTCTCGCGCTTCACCGGCACCGCATCCTACGACCGCTCCGGTCTCGGCTGGAGCAGTCCAAGCCGCACCGCCCGCACCCCCGGAAACATTGTCGAGGAATTGCATGCCATGCTGCACAGCGCGGGCATCAAGCCTCCCTATATTCTGGTCGGGCATTCCTTTGGCGGCCTGGTCATGCGGCGTTATGCCCAGGTTTATCCTGAAGATGTGGTGAGCGTTCTGCTCGTCGACCCCATGCGCTGCGAAGAGTGGCCGCCGCTCAATCCAGGCAAGCAAGCTGAAATCGATCGCGGCAAAAAGCTTTCAGGTTTTGCGGTTCCCATCGCACGATTCGGCCTCGCTCGTCTCGCCATCACGTCGCTGCTTTGCCGCTCCGGACGCATCTCCGGCAAACTCGCCGGCGCGGCCGGAAACGGTGGACGCCATGTGCTCAAGCGTGTCACCGAAGAGGTGGGCAAGATGCCCCGGGAGACTTGGCCCATGGTGGCCGCGCATTGGTCCCGTCCCGGCTACTACAAGGGAATGCGCAGCCACGTTGAGGCGGTTCCCGACACGGTGCGGGAGATGCAATTCACCGAGCCAATTCACGAGATTCCGGTACTGGTGCTCACGCCTGGGAAATCCACGCCGCTTTCAGAAGAGCGGCTCGCCCGAATTGGCGACAATGTGCAGCAGGTGATCGCCAGGGCCAGCGCCCACTGGATTCATCTCGACGAGCCCGACCTGGTAATCGAAACCATCCGCGAGATGGTAGAAGCAGCAGCCCGCGAGCCGATCTCCGCTACCGGTTAAGCCTTGCAGGATTAGCGCCACAACTAAAGTCCAATCACGATCATCTTATGGCCATGACTGCCAACCATGGCACATCGTCTTCACCGTCTTCGCCTGTCAGGATTCGCTATCCCCAACGGCGTGCGCTTTCCCTAATCGCCCTGGCAGCCCTGGCCACCCAGACAGCGCTCAGCCAGACCGCTCCGGCAACCACTGGACCCCGTCCTACCAACGTCGCCTCCGAGCTCTTTGAAGAGCCCGATTGGCAGACGGTCTGCTCCCAGGCGCTCGCAAATCCCTTGCCGCCGGCCGCCGCGGCTCTCGCCGGGTCAGCCTCTGCCCAGCCCGCGCTTGTAGCCGCCCAGTGCGATGAGCAGGCACTCTACTACGGCTTCGGCCAGAGCCCAAACTATCAGGCAGCCCTCCAGTGCGCGTACCGCCATCGCGCTTATCATCACGACGGCTCGCTCCAGGGAGCCGGTACCCTCGCCATGCTCTACGCCAATGGACACGGGGTTACGCGCGACTATGCGCTTGCCATCCGCTTCGCCTGCGAGGTCGGCAAGAGAGCTGGCCAGAACAACCCTGAGCGCATTGGAAGACTCGAAGCGTTGCGCGATGGCAAGTTGCCTGCCGGAACCGCCTTCGATCTGTGCGACGAGCAGATGAGTGGCGCAATGGGTGCCTTCTGCTCCGATCTCTCTGAAAAGCAGGCGGACGTGGGAAGGGCGCGAAGGATCGCCGCCATCGAGGCTCACTTGTCCCAGCAGGCCAAAACCATGTTTGCCGATTTACAAGCAGACGAGAATGCTTTTGAGCAAGCCCGCATCAAAGGCGAGTATCCCGGCGGCGGTGGCAGTGGTTCGGTGGGCTTTGCGCTCGACGATCAAAATAAGCTGCGCGAACAGTTCGTCATCAATCTTGAGCGTTTCAGCGCCGGCAAGCTGCCCAAAGCCTCACCAGCGATTCGGCAGCAAGCGCGACAAGAACTGGACGCAGTCTGCGCGGCAGCCCTCGCTGTACCCCGCGACCCGAGCACCCCCTTCACATTCGGAAATCCAACCGTCAATGGTCTAAAAGCGACCCAGGCCGCCTGGGAAAAGCTCTTCCGGCAATGGATGCTATTTGTGCCCGCTGCCTTCCCCAATCTCTCCCAGGACGCAGCCGCGACGGAGTTGCTGCGCCTCCGCATCCATCAAGTCAGGAAGGCTTCCTACTGAACGAATCTTGATTTCATAGACCAAAGAACCGGTTCGCAATCGCCGACTGTGCTGGACGCTCCCTTGGGATTGGCCCATCTTCGTTCTATGTCGATTATGCCGGGACACACTCCGGCGCCACCGGCAGGCTGTCGTTAAGCCAGTGCAGATAGGTATCGATGCTGTGATAGCACCCCAGACCCTTCTTCGCAAACAACCATGAGTCGAAAGGGTAGGCCACGTCAACGTGCTCATAGTCCAGGATGAAGTCGATGGTCGGCGGAACCTTGGGCACAAAGTCGCGGATATTGACAATCCGCCAAGAGGTGAGCGGCAGTCCCGCGAAGACGTGCTTGAACTCAAGATTTCCCACTTTGGGCGAAGCCAGCGTGCTGATCAGCGAGATGTCGAATTTGTGCTTGACGCTGTTCTCCAGCACAAACAGCGTGGCCAGCGCGGAGCCCAGGCTGTGCCCGGTCACAATCGTAGGACGCTCGCGGCGCGTGCGGCCCGCGGCGAATTCGCTCACCACCCCGCGTTCGGCCTCACGCCGCAGCACCAGTTGCTCAAGCTGGTCGCCGAAAGAGCCGGTCAGCTCCGGCTCTGCGGCACCCTCAGCCGCCTGTCCCGGCGCAGCGTGCGGCACCGGCGCCACCTTCATGGTGGAGTAGATTTTGTCGAACCCAAACGCCACCCGCCCAGCCGAGGGCACCTGCTTGAACGGCACCATCACGATCGACGCCGCGTCGTCAATCCACTCAATCATGCCCTCGGTGCCCCGAATGGCGATGATCCGGTTGTCGGGCTTGGCAATCTCGTGTACCACGATGCCGTAGAATTTCGGATCCTCAATCTGAAAAAGGAAGTCCGACATGATGATCCACGCTGAGAGCTCCCAGCCGGATGGAATCTTCTGCGGAGCGGGGCGGAGATTGCTCTCGTCGGCCGCGTACATGTCGTAGGCCGCAGCAACGAACTGCCCATAGAAAGCTGCCTGATCAGGGTCCAGTGGAGTAGTCATGCGTGCCTCCCTGCCGTGGTATGTAACCGGGTGCTCTCAGTGTGTAACGATCTGCTTTAGCGCTTCTTCCCTGCCTTCGGATCGGCTTTCTTCAACACCGGCTTGCCAGCCTTCTTCGGCAAAACAGCCTTGCTGCCCCGCGAATTTGCCCCAACCGCAGCCTTGCCCGTCTTCACCGCCGCCTTGCCCGGCGCAGCCTTCGCCAAAGCCTTAACCGGAGCCTTGCCCGCAGCCTTCACCGGCGCCTTGGCTACTAACTTCCCGCTCCCCAAAGAGGACGCGCCAGCTTTGCCCGGGCTCTTCTTTGCCGGAACAGGAGCTGATGCAGCTTTTCGAGTCACAGGCGCTGCCTTAACCTTCGCGGGCTCCGGTCGAGGTTTCAACTTCGCCGCTGCCGGCGCAGTCACAGCCTTTGCCGTTGTTCCCGAAGTCTTTACCGCCGCGCTAGTCTTCGCCTCCGCCGCAGGCGCCGACTTGGCTTTGGATTCCGCCTTACCCTTCTCTGCCGCTACCGGAACAATCTCCGCTGCCACGGCTGGAGCCGCAGTCTTCCCAGCCACCTTAGCCCCCTTCGCCCCCCGTTTCACCGGCGCAGCAACCGGTTCGGGCTCATCCCCATCCACGTCCCCGTCAGCATCGCCATCCAGATCGCCATCCGGGTCATTCTCCGGGTGTCCCACCTCGATCGATATATCCGGCTCCTCCCCAATCTCCGAGTCCAGATCCACCTTCGGCAAATTCAACCCCAGATCGATCTCATCGTCATCCCCCCCAAGATCATCCAGATCCTCGTCATCGTCCTCGCCATCCTCCGCATCCTCATCGTCGTCGAAGTGGTCCTTCACCTTCGCCTCGCCACGTTTGGCGCGAGTTTTCTTCACCACCTCCCGCGGAGGCGGAGCCGGCGGCGAATGAGGTTCCAGGAACGCCCGCATCTCCTCGGGCGCCGTTAACCGCCCGTCAATCAACTCCAGAAAAACCGACTGCACCACGTCCCGGTAAATAGGCAACTCGGCCGTAATCCGCATCTCCTGCAGCAGCGCATGCGGAATCCGCGTCCGCGCCTCAGGCCACACCTTCAAAAACTGTTCAAACCGCTCCCGAACCGCCGCATCCGTGCTCGTAAACCCAAGCCAAAGAACAGCTTCCGGATCATAGCTCGTAAACAGCTTGTAGCTCGCCGACGGAGTAGCATTCTCCTTCGCCAGCAGCACCTTCGCAAACCCCGCAGCCATCGCATCCAGGCTGTTCCACTCCTCCACAAACCCCGGCCGCAGCAACCCCTTCTTCAGCGCCGCCAGATCCTTCGCGCCCATCTTGGCCGTCAGCAACTGCATCTGCGCCGCCGACATATCGGCATGAACTCCCTGGCCCAGCAACTCCAGCGCCAGCCCGTGCAGCGCCCCCAGCTTCTCCTCATCCGCCTTCGCCGCCGTCCACGCCGGGAACAGCACCTTCATCCATCCCTCGGCCTCCAGCGCCTGCAAGACCCTGAGCCCTTCTTCCTCGTGCCCAATCTGCTCCAGCTCCCTCCGCCGCGCTTCAGCCCCAAGGTATTCGGTCACATCCTCCAGCTTGGCATTCTCATACCGCGTCTTGGTCTTCGGGTCCAGTTCCCATCCCAGCCGCGTCTGGTACCGCGTCGCCCGAATCAGCAGCGAAGGATCCTCAATAAATCCGTAATTCGACACCAGCCGCAGCGTTCTCGCTTCAATGTCCGCGGCCCCGTTCAGCGGATCCATCAGCAGCCCAAACGATCCCTCGTTCAGCGACAGCGCCATCGCGTTCGCGGTAAAATCCCGCCTCCGCAGCTCTTCATGAATCGAAGCAGCGTGATATACCGGCTTTCCCGGCTTCGGGTACTCCACCCTCTGCGTACTCACCACATCCACACGAACCGTTCCCGGAAAGCACAGATAAAGGCTGCCCTGCACCTGGTCCTCGCCCCACACATTGGCGCCCATTTTCTCTATTATTTTCTTAAGGTTGAGCGCATTTCCATGAACCGCAACTTCAAGCTCACGGACGGCATGTCCGCTGGTCAGGTCGCGCACCGCGTCCCCGGTCAGAAACAGAATCATTCCGGCTTCGCGGGCCGCCTCGCGCAAGTGGTGCAGCGCGCTCTGCTGATCGGCCGAAAGCCGCTTTTCCAGGAGATAGATATAGTCCGGCATCGCGTTCACTGCTCCCAAGGTCTCAACAACGGCTCGTCCATTTCTCTACGCCTTGCCGGTATCGAGCCCGCGCTTGTCTTATGAAAGAAAAGCTGCTTAAGGCAAGAATTTCCGCCCGACAGGCGTTAGGAAGCCGCAATTGTCTCCACATTGTCTCTGCCAAGTATTTGAGGATGTTACGCTTACACCGCACCCCGGCAGAGGTGGCAAACCAGTACATTAACACAACCAAGCCAGATTGGCTAGAGCATCTTAAGCCAAATATTCACAACAAAAATAGCTTGTCATCCTGAGCGTAGCCGAAGGATCTGCATTCCAATAGCTCTTTACAACGATCTCGCTTTTTACAAATATCTGTCATCCTGAGCGAAGTCGAAGGACCCGCGTTCCTATAGCTCTTTAGCTTTTTACAGCTCTTTACAAATATCTGTCATCCTGAGAGCTTGTGACTTTTTTGTTTTTCCCAAAAATCGACGCTGAAAACAAATGGCTTATATGCCAAAAAATCGTTCAAATTCAAAAAAGTCACAAACTCTGAGCGAGTGACATAACTTTCGCAAACCATTGGTTTCATTACCGCGTAGTCATGATCGAGGCGCGGATGCGTCGCCGGATAAAGCTCGACTACACGGTCTTCTGGGCGGCCTCCGTCCATCTTCAAACTCATCCGTCCATCCTGGCCGATGCCCTCCACGGTCCCGAGTTCACGGGTGGCCAGCTTCAAGTCGGGCGAGGGCGCGCATAGCCTTGAGGCAACGGAGCAGGGCAGGGCGCTTGGTCGTGGCTCCTGACAAGCCCTCGTCCTTTGAAAAGCGTCTTGCATCCGGCCCGCTTCAAGGCCGCGAGCTGCAAGGCTGTACTCTGGTCGTCA
>Ga0302140_10002386_pt1 | contig 24428 bp, 21 predicted proteins | sample I_Bog_E1_1_FD_202095 | JGI IMG/M metagenome (GOLD analysis project Ga0302140, IMG submission 202095) | Peat permafrost microbial communities from Stordalen Mire near Abisko, Sweden - I_Bog_E1_1 | ecosystem: Environmental > Terrestrial > Soil > Wetlands > Peat | place: Sweden: Abisko, Stordalen... | reverse complement strand
GGGCAGATTGCGACGGCATCAGATCGTGCAGCAGCAAGCGCGGATGACGCGCCAGGAGACGGAGAAGCGCATTGGCTGGACCCTCGGGCTGGCGACGGCCTTGCTCCCAATTCTGCAAGGTATCGACACTGATGCCCAAGGCGATTGCGAAACGGGCCTGGCTCACTCCCAGGAATGCCGCTCGAAATGCAGCCATATCGCCTTTTTGGTACGTGCCCTGGATCATCCTTTGGCGTACCGCTCCCCTGATTCTGAAAACGGGCTCGCCGATTGCCCCATCAGGATCTGGGGCGCTGTTCTGATCGCGCTTGGCACGGAGACGAGCGAGCATCGCCGGATCGGGTCGGTGGGCGCGAATTTCGTCCGCAGTTTTCGTGATCATGCTCATGTCTCACCCATCGTGGTAGAGCGCCCGATCCTTGGGGCCAGCCAAGCGAGCGCTTATGATGCGGATGATGTCATCGCCATCACGTTCAGTCCAGGTTACTCGCACAAGGAGCAGCAGGCCGTCCACAAGTCAGATTGTCGTCCATCGATCCTCGACGCCTTGGCTATGGTCGTCATCATATTCAGTGATCTCGTCTGGGTCATAGAATACTTTGGCCGCCGTGGTGAAATCGATGCCATGTCTCCTGAGGTTGGCCTCCTCCTTGCCGGAATCCCACTCGAACCGCATGAGCGTTTATACGTCATTGGCGTATAGAGTCAATCGGTATCGCACCTATACCATCAGCGCCCTTGCCGCTCAGAAGCTCGCGGCGATGGACGATCAGGGCGGGAGGATCAAGCCCCGCGATCTGGAGGATATCCGCTTCCTCACCGAACGGTATGGTGCTGACCTCGATGAGTCGATCCGCACGTCCATTGCCGACCTGGTGGCTGATGGCGGCGTTGCCCTGGCGAATAAATACCGTCATGCCTATGTGATTGACGAAGAGCGCAGCGAGGATGATCTCACTGCGACCGTTCTCAGCCTTCTTGCCTATCGGGATAAATGCACGTTATTCATCCCCACCGGAAGTGATTCGGTCGAGGCCGTGCTCCTGCGGGGCGGGCGGGCCAATATCCGGACCTTGGAACGGTACCGGATCATCCTGCGTCTGGAGGGCCGCAACCAGGAGATCGAGCACGCACCAAAGACTTGGATTTCACGGTCCCAATCCGCTCATTGCCCGCCCGGAGGTGGACTTGGCCCGTCAGTGCCATAGTCGGCTGCGATCACCCTGGCGAACAACGAGGGTGGCCTGCCCGGGCTAGCCATCAGGGGTTGTCACACGTGTGCTAGCGCCGCCCTCGACGGCGGGGAGGTGGCGTCGGCGTACCGTGCTTCCTGATCGCAGCGGTGACGACCTCGGCGGCGTGCCTCAGGACCTCCACCGTCTGAAGGACCGCTTGCGGGCGTTTCACGGGTCGGCGAGCCGTTGACATGGTGGAAGACTACCGATGGTCCGCAGGGATTCCACCGGGGGAGAGCGGGGAGGGTTCCTGCTGGCCGAGCTCGAGCCAGGGAACCCCCCCGTGGGCCGTCCCGGGCATCATCCTGTTCCCCAGGACCAGACTTGGTGGTGGACCAGTGCCGGGGTCAGCGGTCCGACTGAGAACCCAGCGGCGATGGCTGGCCGACGCCTCTGCGCGGCTGAACCGGACCGACGTTCCTGGGACTACGCCCTTGTCAGGGCTGGCGCTGATGGCCACACGGGCCTGACCGACGCCCCTGCTGCGCGACTGGGCTTGTGGTGATGCCGCGGTAGTATCTGTAACTTTTGTGAAATACACTTGCCAGGGGAGTGGATGCATACGCGATACTTACGCACACAACTCCCCCACGGTGGCGACGCTGGCACCCTCACAGACGTTCCTCTTCGAGCGGCAATCACGGTCAGGGATTCCCGCGCTGACAGGCGTCGACGATCCGTCGGATCTGGTCCGGCGACGACACGCCGCGTTGACGGCTCTACGAACCTCCGGTGACGCTCCTGACGGAGCTGACGGTATGACGGGCCTGGACGAGGACTCCGGTGCGATGCGCCTGCACATTCCACCGCTTGGGCTACGCCCACGTAAAACCGTGATTTTACCGTCTTTTGTAAATTTCGTGTTTTCACACCCCTTATCTCTTTAAGACACAAGAATGGCGATCGTGAACGAGACGCGACCAAACTGGGGGCCATTATCAAGGGGTTACGTCGATTCGTTCTGCCGGCATCGCTTGCCATTGGGCTATTCTCCCGATTTTTTCCCGCTGTGCCATAAGAGTCCGTCTGGCGATTGCTGATCGAGCGCGACCTGGGAGGTGGGCTCTTTCATGACTCGTGGTGTTCTGATCCGACAAGGATTTACAGGGCCTGGCTTTTGGCCGTTTCCCCTTGTTTTCACCCACCTCTAGTCCGTCTGGCGATCATGGCATCCGCGCGACTCCGCTCGTTCGACCGATCCGCACCCATCGCTTCCTCGACGGGTGTGATGACCGCCGTCCGTGGGCGCAGGATGGCCGCCGGAGCTCCGCTCCTCATGCCCTACGGGCCGGTGGTTCGTCCGCTGGGGCTGTCGCTCGCAGTGCGTGCCGCACACAATGGGATTCAACCCGGCGATGGTGCCTCTCCCGGAAGAGGACAACAGGGCGAGGTCGATCGTGGTCCGGTGGCGGTGACCTGTGACGTGCTTTTTCGCAGTGACACCCGTCGTCGTGCCATGTAACGGCTTAAAAGTACGTTACAGGGATAAGGGGGATATGTCCCTCGTGAGGATCTCACCGCGTCAGGCGTTTGGGGGATTTTCGGCATAGGCCCCGTGCCGCGGCCCTCCTTGCGCTGTGCTCGTCTGCTCTCCTGGTACGATGGGTGCATGTATATTCGCAAAGATAGGAACCGGGTGGAAGTCTGGTCTGACCGCAATCGCCACGTCCTGCGTGGTCGGTGGAACCTGCAGGGGCGTGCTATTCCTCCTGCACTCGTCGAGCGCGTCACAGCACAGGAACTGGACCGCATCCAGGACCGCCTGAAGCGATACGTGTGTGCGGGGTATGATGAGGTCTCCTATTCGGACCCGCGGCGGATGGCCGCTGAGGACTTCACCGCAGCGGCCACCTGGTGGTGCAGCGCCGTGCGCTCGGAGATGGCTACTCCCGATGACATCTCGAACCTCCTGGTCGCCTCCGTGCGGCTGGCGGCAGCCCTGAAGGCCACCGGTGTCCGCCGTCCGCGTCAGCGCCCCTCCCGCGCGAAGGCGTCCGCCGTCCACACTTTCCCCCACATCCCCCCTGCCACTCCCCACGGAACGCCACCATGAGCATCTTCGAGTCCACCCCGTCACCGCATCAGGCGTTCGCATTCCGATCCCCCGGGTTGCCCCGGATGGAGTTCAATCCCTTCCTGAGCAAGGTGCTCCATTTCGACCGGCCCATGCGCTGCTTCCATGTCGCCTACTCCCAGGTGATCTATCCGACTCCGGTCATCCTCGTCGATTGGGCCCAGCCTGGTCCGTTCGAGGCCCGTTCCCGTGCGCTTCAATTCAAGCAGCGGCAAGCCGAGAATGGCGATGGCATCGCGGATTGGCTCATCAATTCCGCCTGGGCCTTGGGCGCGCACTGGATCAGTCATGCCGACCTTCTTCCAGGCACCATCCTGACGGCACGTCATGATCAGGCCTATACGCCGATGATCGTGGCGATTGATCGCATCGTCCGGCCCACCGTGGCGTCGCGCTATGCCATCCCATTCGAAATACATTGCGCTGCTCCAAGCCGAGCCGACGGCAATGCCGTGCCCGCGCCCAGCGCCCAGCGCCAGAGTCGGCGCGGGTCGGAGCAGCGCAATGTATTTGTCCATCCCAGTGAATACGGGTTATTCCAAGCGGGAGGAATTGCCGTCGGATTCAAAGGCCGGCAGGATGAGGCAGTCGGCCACGCGATGGCCACTCAAGGCACGCTGGGCATCGCGCGAGAGGGCAGTTCGGGTATCGATGGGACACTATCCGATGCGGTATGCCGTGATCAGGTCGACGTGCTGCATGCCCATCGCCGTGAGCGCCTCGGTCGCACAGCCATCGGCCAGCCGCCGGCGGGCAAAGTCCACGATCTCCCGAAGCAGTGGCGCTGTGATGGGTGGCTTCGGGTCGGGGTGATCGAGCAGCTGCGCAATGCCCAGGAACTCCAACGAGTCTCGGGGTGTATGCGGGATGTCGGGGAAGACGGTGAGCAGTCTGGCCGCAGCCCCCAAGGGCCCCAGCGCAGTCCGCATGGCGTCCATCCGGTCTCGACGGTAGCCCGCCAGTACCAGGTCGTAGGACGTCAGCGAGGGAATCAGGGCTAGCAGGACCGAGGGCGTCTCAACTATTCCAATACATGGGACACCGTGTTGGGCTAGCCGTCGTCACGCCGTCTGCCTTGACGATCCAGTCCGACCTCACTCCAGTGGTTTTGTCGATGGGCAGGGATTGAATGCGGCGCAGCAGCAATGTCGTCTTGGGACGCGTGACGAAGAACGAACCTGCCAAATGGAGTCGATGGAATCGCTCAAGATCCTGGTAATCCCGGTCCATGATGTAATAGGCACCGGGCTCTGGAATGATCTAGTCCAGAGCGTTGACATCGTGGATTTTCCCGTCGGTTATGTGGATGAACGTCGGAATAGAACCGCGCAAGTCGACCAGCGTATGCAGTTTTACAGCCGCCTTTGTCCTGCGGAACTTTGCCCACGGGAAAAGTTCCAAGCAGAGGTCGATGGTCGTAGAATCCAACGCGTAAAGCGTCTGCGTGAGGTCGGCAACAGTTGTGTCCTTGCCATAAAGTTCCCCGAGCCTCGGCAATCAGCAGTTGGGCGAAGCCGGCAAAGACTCGCCAATCCCGTTGCTCGTTCGCATAGGCCAAGGTCGTACGCGAGACGGTGCCGCGAATTCCCAGGTGGTAGAGCTTGGCGGGAACTGCCCGCAGACAGGACTCGATGTCCCGCAGGCTCTCCCGGCAGGTCAATTGGGCGAAGGCCATGCACAAAAACTGATCCAGACAGGAGAAAGTTCGCGATGGCCGTCGATCCGGATATCGCTTCGCACATCAATGGAGATCCCGCAAGGGCAACAGGTCCATAACCTGAGCGAACACAAGCCGTCCGGTATGCATGGAGCCCCCTGTCAAGGGGCTGAATCAGCCCCAGGAGGGCATTCTGCATTGAAATCGTTTCACTTTCATCTATGCATATCACGCGGTAAATACCAGTCGTCTATCGTTTTTACGTCGTCCTTAGTTGGACAGCAGTGATCTTGCCTCTCTGCCGTCCTGAACCAGAGACCTCAACATCCACCACCAGTCTCGGCATGCTTCTCTACCACAGAGACCCGAGCACACGCGTCAGGCCTGCCGAACTCGGTCTGAGAATCATGGGTAGCGTACCTTGGTACGGTCCCCACGTGGCCGGCACATGTACATACTGTCTGGTGCGCTGCCGCGAGCGTGAACGACATACCACTGGACGTCGGGAGCAGTTCCGATGAGACAGCACCGTCTTCCTAGACCTCTTGTGCCTGACACCGGAGTATCGATGCCTAGGTTACGTCTGCTCGCTGCCAGTGCGTTGTTCACCCTCCTGGCAGCGCCATATGTCCATGCTGCGCAACAGGTTGAACTCCACCTCGTCGATGGACGTGTGGTCAAGGGCGAACTCGTCAGTGAAGATGACGCGGCCGTTACGGTGAAATCGACCTTGGCATCCAAGTCCGGTGCCCCGATGTCGATCACGATCGGATATAAGCGCGATGACATTGTCAATGTCGTCAAGATGGCGAATCCCGAGGATGTCTACAACAGCAAGAGCGGGGCAGCCAAGAGCGCTGATGATCACCTGACGCTGGCGCGCTGGTGCAAGGATCAGGTCCTGACCGATCACGCCATCGAGGAGGCCAAGAAGACGCTGGCGATAGACACCAGTTCAGATGGGGCCCGCAGACTGCTGCAGGATCTCGGCCTTGCTGAAGTCGACGGGAAATGGGTCAAGGAGAGCGAGTGGCTGGCGAGCCAAGGCAAGGAGCGCTTCCAGGGCAAGATCATGACTATTGACGAAGCTAACGCCTTGCGTGCGACGATGAAGGAACAGCTTGCCGTCCAGACCGCTCAGAAGGCGCTCGATGACAAAACGGCCCATCTTGCCAGCATCGATCGCCAGTTGGATGCCATCAAGAAGCGTGCTCCGCTCCTGGATGCTGACGTGGCCAAGGTGACCAAGGAGCAGGCGGCTGCTCAGGCACTCGTCCAGGCAGCCACGGCGGCCAAATCGGCCTACGATGCGGCGCAGCGGGCGTTCGATTCGGCGCGCAATCAGCCTCGGCCGCCCGGTGGCTATGGGCCTAACAACCCAGCCCCCAATATGGCCCAGCTGAGTCAGAATGTGAGCGATACCCAGAAGGCGTACTATGCCGCTCGTGATGCGGCCGTCGGTGCTGATGATGTCGTGAGTCAATGCAAAGCGAAGATTGCCGCTCTGACCGATGAAAAGAAGACGGCGGACAAGAAGACGAAGGATCTGACCGCGAGTCGTGTTACTGCGGTGAAGGATATGGACCAGGCTCAGGCTGATCTGAATCAATTGACCAAGACCGCTGGCCCAGCTGGAGCGCCTGCAGCCGATCCCGCCAAGCCCAGTGCACCCCCCTCGGCCTCACCGGTGGCAGGCCCGGCACCGTCCGGGTCGACATCTACGGCAACCAAGACGCCCTGAGCGCTCACGCTCTCCGTCCGGCGGAACGTCAGCGAAAAATCGCAGCTCAGGCGCGTCCTTTGATCGCCATCCTGCTGACCGTCCATGGACGATCCCATGTCATTGAAAAATGGTGGTTTCAGTCGCGATGAGCGAATCGCCAACGGTCTCATCACCGCGTGCAGCATCATCAACCATGATGGGCGCTGCCGTTGCGCTTGGCCTGCCCCTGCCGCGTAGTGCGGTCAGGAGAAAGAATGGAAGCAGGGCCGGATGTCCACCTGGCTGACCAGGGGTCGCATCGCGAGGACAACAGGACTGCGGCCGAATGTCGTGCGGCGTGGTTGGTGTCTCCCAGCGCCTCGCTCTGTGCCTGATGGCTGATCCGGCCCTGACCTTCCAAACGAAGATACCCTTCATTTGGCGAGTCTGTCAAGCGCCACCTGTCTGCACAGGGTCGCGCACCTGCGATTACCTACGGTACGCTCCTGTCTTTTGAACCGCTAGGGGCACGACCTCCATCTCGAGCGCGCCGTGGAGCCTTCGAGGACAACAAGGTGGACCCCTGGGCTGTCACACAGTTGGGCGTGGCCTAATTGGCCGGTGCGCCCTTCTTGCTTCTACCCTTGGGCTTGAGCGCATTGATCGTCAGTGCCGTACCCGCGCTCGGATCGATAGTCGAGGTAAATGTGAACGTGGCGGAATCGCCGACCTTGAGGTTGTCAACGGTCGCCGTCTTCTTGTTCTTGGTAATGGTCGTGGTCGCCGTGATCGTCAGGACCATGGTGGTCGCATTCTTCCCCTGATCATCGGTGATGCGGAAGTCGATCGTGCCTGCAGAGGCGTCAATCGAGATGATGGTGCCCTTCCCCGATTGTTGGGTCCCCTGGGCCTGGCCTGGGGTCGTCTTTGCGGCTCCAGGCGGATCTCCAGCAACCAAGGGTCCGGCCAGCAGCACCAGGCCGAAGAGTACGATGGTCATGGCGGAGAGTAGGCGCATGGACGGGTCCTTATCGATGGGAATGCAGGGGATCGTCGACACCGATGGCCTGCTGCGTGGTCGTGGTCGGCTATCCACTCATCTATGACCTTCATGACCTGTCACTCACGGTGCTCTTTCATGCCTAAGTCGTGGGGCTTGCTCTGCGACGGCGCACCTCCGGCTGGTGATTACTTAGGTACGCAATGGATCCGTGCGCGACGGGAGGGAAGCCAGAACGCACTCGTGCTCGCGCGCAGGTTCGCCATCCACGTCTGAGGATGCGGCCGCCTCCTGCTACGCCAAATGCCGCGACCAATCAGCACTGTGCGGACACCTGGGTATCTCATCATGATGTGGCACCTCAACCGTTCATCAGGGCCTGCTGTCCACGATGCGTACCACTCGAGCATGGGTGGCATCAGCGCCAGTGTTGAGCGCTTAAGTTGCGGAAATCTCCCTGTCGCTGAACGCCATGATGCCGCTATGGATGGCACAAATGACCGACGCGGGACGCACCTGTGCGCGCGGCACACAGGACTCAACGGCATGGTATCCCAGCAGGTTACGATCTGGAGGTGTGAACACCCCGTGCCACGGCCTCCATTCTTGCCCTTGACCGGTTCTTCTCGACAATCAATCATGCGGGACCTGCGTATGCGCCTTGTGTCATTGCTGTTACTGACTATGTGTCTGCCCTTGTGTGCTGCCGATCCAACTACGGAAGCCGAGGCCGAGGCCCTCATCAGCCAGGCCAAAGCTGCCATGCGGGAATCGGACACCGAGCCAAAGCGCATCGTCGATGCCGCCATCGATTTCGGCGCGGCACTGGCGTATTATGACAAAACGCATGACCAGGATAAGGTTTGCGATCTGCAGGCCAATATCTTCTGGTGCAAGAAGCGCATGAACCTGGATTCGTTGACCGAGTACGTGGCGCAGAAGCATCAGGATGCGTCGGTGCAGACGGCACTGGCAAAGGTCGATCAAGTGGCCGCCACTGCCGTGCCAGCAAGCGAGGCACAAGCCTATTTCGACCGGGCTCAGGCTTTTGCCGACAAGCACCCGGATGACCAGATGGAGATCGCCATCCATTTCTTCGAAGTGGCGGAGCGGTTCCAGGGCAGCGAGATCAGCCTGAAATCCCAGCGCTTGAGTCTCGATGCCCAGCAACGCTATGCGCAAAACCTGGGCGATGCCAACACCCGCAAACGCGAAACGCTGTTCAGCAAGTCGGTCACCAACGGCACCAAGCAGGACCCCCCCAGCCCGGAGGCGCTGAAGACGGCCGTCGCGACGGTGCGGGATCTGCTCAAGGATGACTACGCCAAGACCAAGCCCAAGCAGCGCCAGGCGCTAATCGCCAAACTGCTGAGCCAGGGGCAGGAGACGGCCGACAACCCCCAACTGCGCTTCGCCCTCTTCAGCGAGGCACGCGATGTCGCCATCGCGCAGCATGATCCTGAGCATGTCATCACCGCCGTGGATCTGTTGGCCGCCTCATTCATCGGTATCGATGCCCTTGCCGCCAAGAAGGCGGCGTTGGCGCACGTCAACCTGAATGTGGTGCAATACCTGGACAAACTGCTGGACAGCCCCGATGACGGCGATGCCAACACCAATGCGGGCAAGTATTTCACCTTCGAGGCAGGCGATCTGAAGACCGGATTGCCATTGCTGAGCCGAGGTTCCGACAAGGGGCTTGCCAAGCTCGCGGACATGGAACTCGCCAATCCGACAGTTCCGGCGCAGCAAGGGGAGATCGCCGACCTGTGGTATGATGCCGGGAAGAAGAACAACACGACCTCCCGTCTCAGCCTCCTGGCGCGGGCAGCCTACTGGTACGAATTGGCCGAGCCGGCGACCAAAGGCATCAATCATGCGGTGATGGAGAAGCGGCTCGAGGAACTGCACAATCTCCTGCCGCTGCCTGCGAATTTCGACTACGATCACATCACTGCCGTACAGTGGGAGAAGCTCAGGGCTCCGATGTTCGAGATCCAGGCGACACGTCTCCGCACCGAGACCAGCTTCCGCCTGGTCGCAGGCGTGACCTATCGTGTCGTCCCCCACCCCACCGAAACCTGGTCCAATGCATCGGCGATCAGGCGCATGGAGTTCACCTGCACCGCGGCCGGGGATGATAGCACAGGGCGCCGGTGGGGCGACCTGCAGGTCGGCGTAGGCAGCACTCCGGGCAAGAAGCCGGGTCTGATCACCGGCGATGGCGATTTGTGCTTCTACGCCAACTTCCCCCGTGGCCGGCCGTACTCCGCCAGCGGTTCGATCCGGGTCAAGGTCATCACCCTCGACGAGGAATGAGCCGCCCCTGCTGACCGCCTAGGGCGGCATGCCGGCGACACACGCGGCTGCGAAACGCGCAGGATCGGCTGCACCCAATTGGCGAAGCTCATGGTCCGCAGCACGTAATGCCTCTGCTGCGAACTCGCCTTTCATCAGCTCCGCAGCACGTCGGCGAGCGGCGGCGGCGTGGACCACCATGCCTGCCTCATGGAATTCATCGGCGACCGCGCGATAAGCGGTCTGGGCCTGCTCCCGGTGCATGTCCAGCACCAGGATCGCCGCGCGGACCGAGGCGGCATAGGCCGATGCCCAGCGCGTGCCTTCATCTTCGAGTTTGCGAGCATAGGACGCGGCCTCACGTATCCGCGTTGCCGGGATGGTGCCTTGCACGCAGGCCATGACCACGGCCTGAGCACGCAGCCCATGCATGAACATGCGCTTGAGCTGCAGACGATTCTGCATGCTGGAACGATAGCGTGGCCAATCCCGTTCGAGCGCCTGCAATGCCCCCAGGCCGTCGCCGTCATAGAGCAGCGTACGCGCACGGGTCATGAGATCGAAGAGGTGCTGCAGATGCCAATGCTGGCGCGACCATTGCGCCACCGCCTGGGCGGATTCGCTTCGTGCCCGCTCAGGATCGCCATCGAGCAGCGTGAGCCAGGGTTTGACCACGGTCGCCATGGTGACCAGCGTGTAGAGATCGCCAAGTTGTCCGAATTCGCGCTCGACCTGGGTGACCAGCATACGCAGTTTCGCGAACTGGCCGCTATAGCACAGGACCGGCATCCAGCACCAGGCATACACCGAGCCCAGCTCCCAGGTGATATCCAGGCACTTCTCACGGTAACGTCGTGCCGCTTCCTCGCAGCAGGACACGGCGTCGGTCCAGCGCCCTTCGCACCAGTAGGAGTAGGCCTCGGCCGCCCAATTCCACGCTGCCGCATGTTCGTTGTGCAGACGGCGTGCGAGCGCATGGCCTTTGTCGATGAGCTCGCGGGCACGGAGCCGGCCCCCTGCCCCCCCTTCCGCAGCGGTGAGGATCGCCTCCCACGCAAGGCCGCGGCTGATGCGGTAGGGATCGCCAAAGTTGAGCGCCATGAGCAGGTGGCGGGAATGGAATTCGGCGCCCCGGACCGTGTCGACACCACCAAGGCCATGGCCGAGGGACCACAGCACATCCATGCGGGCCAGACCATCAGCGGGGATATCGTCGACCTGCCGTTCCTTGAAGGCGATCCCGCGCCAGCGGATGCGCAGGCGCCGGAAGAGCAGCGATATGAGGGCCGAGAGGGAGTTGGTATGCCAGGGGACGCCGACCTCCGAGAGCACGGCACGTGCCGCACGCAGCCCATCGTCCATGTAGCCGCTACGCAGGTACTGGCCTGCCGCCCGGTCCAATGCATGGAGTCGGGTCACCGGCTCGGTGGTCCCGGCTGCGCAGAGGTACGCTCGGGCAGCATCTGGACCATGGCCGGCATATGCCAGGGCATCGGCGAGCTTGAGCTGAAGATCCGGCCGCTCGCTATTGGCGGGCAGGAGCCCAAGGACGATGCGATAGAGCTCGGAGGCACGGTCGAAAGCCAGGGTGTTCGCGGCGTGGTCTGCGGCGATGATCCCGTAGTTGACGGCTTTCAGCCGATCGCCACCGGCGAGATAGTGCGTGGCCAGCGCATCGGCCTCCTGGGCAGGATCGCACAGGGCGGCAATGGCTTCTGCGAGGCTCAGGTGGTAATTGCGGGTCTGCTCGTCATTGATCAGCTGCAGGCTGGTCTCGGCGATCTTGTCATGATAGATCGCGACCTCATCGTGGCCGCCGACTCCGCGCATGCGGATCAAACGCTCCCCTGCCAGGAGATGCATGGCGGAGGCGATATTCTCGCCTTCTCCCACCGCCCGCATCAGGATCGCCAATGGTCGCGGTCGGCCGGCGATGGCGGCGAACTCGAGCAGTCGGCGGGCGATGGTGGGCAGCGCTTCGAGGCGGCGGGCGAGCAGGTGACGCAGCGTCGGATGCTGTTCGCTGGCATCCGGACCGCCGGCAAGGACCAGCTCGTTGAGCAGCAGCGGATGGCCACCGCATTCTCGGTGCACCGCAGTGATGAGATCGCTGCCCGAGGCGATCCCGCCCCGTTGCTGGATCAGCCGCCGCGTCAGCTCATCGACTTCATCTCCCGATAGCGGACCGAGCTCGACGTCGGTGAGGGTGATGCCCGACTGCGACATCGCCTTGCGTGCCTGTGCCACGACCGGACCGCTGTCGTCGCTGCGTGCGCACATCACCAGCAGGAGAGAGGGCGGATGCGGCGGTGCGAGCACCTCGACCAGCGCGTTCATGCTGTCTTCATCGCCCCATTGAATGTCATCGATGGCGATGACCAGGCGCTTGCGCTCGGCAAGGCGGTGGAGCAGGTCGCGCAAGGCCTGGAAGCCGCGCCTCCGCATCTCGTGGGGATCGAGTGTCGCGACGACACCCTCGCCGCAGCGCTCGATCAACGGCACGAGACGCAGTGATGGGAACAGCCGCGCCAGGTACTGGACCTGGTTCGGCAGCAGCCTGCCCACCAGTTCATCGTTGGCGGAATTGAGATATTCGCCCAGGGCATCCACCAGCCCATCGATGGCCTTGAACGGCAGCGATTCGTGCTGGTAGCAGCGGCTGCGTAGCAACAGATGGCTGCTGTCGTGGAGTCGGTGCAGGAAATGATTCACCAGGGCCGACTTGCCGATGCCAGATGATCCGTGGACCAGCAGAACGGCGGTACCGGCCAGCTCCTCGACCTGGCGTCGTGCCGCCTCGAGCTGCTTCAGCTGCTCGGTGCGGCCAACCAGGCCGATCTCCGGGAGAATACGGATGGACGTCGACTCGGGATCAGTTCCCGGAGAGGCGATGCGGCGGAGCTGATCACCGGCATTGAGCGGCCGGCGACCGGGGTCGATCGCGAGCAGAGCCATGCTCAGCGTTGCAATATCGCCAGGCAGCAGCGGGCATATATCCAGGACATCAGGTGCCGGCTGGCTGCGCTTATCGCGCATGATCTGATAGGCGCCTCCGCTGAACGGCGGCACATTGGCGAGCGCCTCATAGAGCAGGCAGCCGACCGCATACCAATCCGACAGCGGCGTCGCCGATTCACCGGCAGCCTGCTCCGGAGCCATGTATTTGGGCGTGCCGACGAGCGTGCCAGTCTGGTTGGGCGCAAGTTCGTCACCTCCCAGTGCGAGACCGAAGTCGAGGATGACCAGTCGCCCGTCATTATCGACCATGATGTTGCGTGGCGTGATGTCTCGGTGGACGAGTCCCGCATCGTGCAGATGGTCCAGACCCGCGGCCAATTGCGGCAGGACCCCGCGTAGGCGCTCGATCTCGTCGGGACTGGCGGAGACGACCTGGCGAGCGCTATGACGGTTCTCGCGCACGGTCGTGATCGCTGATGGTTGGCGGCCACGCGTCGGCGGCGTGTACTCGGCGGCCACGCCGGCGCCGGTAGGCAGCGTCAGGGTGATACCGCCCCGCACGTGGGGGATGCTGCCGCGGATGTGGCCGAGCAGGTCGGTGCCATTGACATGCTCCATCACCAGATACCAGTTTTCCCCATCTTCGATCAGTTCGTAATATTTGATCAGGTTGGGGTGCCGGCAATCGGCCAGAAGGCGGAATTCCCGCTTGAAGCGGAATACGCGCTCAGGATCGACGTGCTGCAGGCATTTTATCGCCACCCGTGAGCGGGTGGTGCCGTCATAGCCATCGTAGACGATCCCGAATCCGCCTTCGCCGATCACCCGTCCTAGCCGATAGCGGCCCTTCAGCATAGGTAGCTCACTCATCACGCCTCATAGGTCTTCTCCCATCTCGCTGCGGACAGCTGCATCCAGGTCGAAATTATGCCAGCCAAGAACCGGCACAAGCGCGGATATCAGACGCAATTCGTTCGCAGTTGCCGTGATCTGAATTGCCACGCGTGGAATGATGTCCTGGACAGTATCCGCGCATGGCCAGCACCACCCCATCCCGGTGGGTGCTCTGGTCGGTGTGCGTGGGCGGAGAGAATCCGCTGGCAAGGATCACCGGGCGATCTAGGGGTCTGGCGCCCCGAAAACGGCGATGACCGCCCACTGTGACCAGGATCCGGCCCAGGCGGCATCCGCTGCGACCGCCGCCGTTCCGCTCGGTCGGGTTATACCCCATAGCGCTCAGGTGGGCCTGGGACCTATGTATCCCCATCAATTCCCTGTCTTCCCCCTGAGCGAGAGACGACCAATGGCCTATGCACGACACACCGTGAGCGCTACGCTCATCCTGCTTGCAGGATTCGCTACCGGTGCGATGGCGGAGGAACAGACACCCCAGACGGCCGATCAGCTTGCTGCTCTCAAGCAGCGCATTGATGCCCTGGAGCAGCAGATCAAACTGCTGCAGGAGAGTGCACAGATACAGGTCCAATCGCCGCCAGCCGGTGCGGCGGTGACGGCTCCGCCTGTCACCTCGGCAGCGGAGTCGGCGCTCGAAGCCCGGGTCTGGAAGCTCGAAGCGGAAGGCCAGACCGACAATGGATTCTCGGTCGGTGGAGATGGCGATGTCACCGTGACTAGGCAGAAGGGGCTGGGCTATACCGCCAGCGCCGATTTCAACCCGATCTTCCTCTTCAGCTCGAAAGACACCTTCCTCTTCGTGGCCGAGCTGAATGCGACGCAGAACGGTGTCGGCCTCGGTCAGGCGTGGGTGGCCTACACGGCTCTTTCCCATGTGATCATCGAAGCGGGCTACTTCCCCATTCCCTTCGGTGCCTACTCCGAGCGCTATTCGCCGACCTGGATCAATAAATTCTCCAATCTCGCACCCACGCCCTACAATGAGGATTACGGGGTATTCTCTGGCGACCAGACCATCGACGGCGCGCAAGTGCGGGGGGACTGGACAGCGAGCACAGGGGTAAGGCTCAACTACCATGTCTTCGTCGCCGCGCCGCCGGTCTATAACGGTCCTGACAATGCCGATCCAGACAATCGCCTCTCCTTCGGCGCCGTGAATACGACCCATGTGCCGCCGACTGTCGGTGGGCGTGTCGGCTTCTTGCCCCAGCCAAATGCCGAGATCGGCCTGTCCGCCATGGCTGGGCACATCATCAACAATCAGACTGTCGATCCGACCATCGATGACAGCCAACGGCGCTCCTTCGCCGCTGTGGCGATAGACGGCGACTACCATATCCAGCGCTTCATCATCCGTGGCGAAATCGTGCGCCTCGACTATCAGGACCCCAGCGGTGCGCGCCAGCATACCCAAGGCGGCTATATCGAGGTATCACGACGCCTCAGCGACCTCACTGGATGGCAGAGCGGATTCGAACCGACCCTGCGCACCGGCAGAATGCAGCGCAGCCTGAGCGACAATGGCTTCCAGGATGTCTCGGAACTGGGAGTCGGACTGAACTACTACTTCACCAGCTTCATCAGATCTTCACTGATGGCGATTGCCACGAGTGCCCATGACGAAGATCAGATTTCCTTCAATTCCACATTCACGTTCTAGGAAGGCGCGCATCATGACCACTACCGCATGGACGGCCAATGCCACAGCGATCTCCCTGCTCCTGCTCTTCGCGGGCCATGCGCATGCCGACGACGCCGCGCAGAATGCCGGCCTGGGGGCCAGGGTATTCGCTGAGAACTGCTCGCGCTGCCACGAATCTCCCGATCCCGCATCGCGCAGCAGCCAGGAATGGCGGGCCATCAGCGTTCACATGCGCGTCATCGCGGAGATATCGCTGGCTGATCAGCGTAATGTGCTGATATTCCTGCGCACCTATAATACCATCTCGATGACCAGGACCCCGGGGTCTGCGGTCACGCACTGAATGCGTTCTGCGATTCCCATAATTGACGACCAATGTCGTCCACCCCTAGAAGGTCGCATCCACCATATGCATCTCCAAGCCCCCCTCCTGCTCATGGCCATCAGCGGAATCTGGACATGGGTGACGGCAGATGACTGGCAGGCCCCAGCAGATGCGGCCGCCGTCATCAATCCGATTCCCTCGACGCCGGAGGCGTCATACGGCGGTGCTGCCGTCTATCGCCAGAGTTGCTTGATCTGCCATGGTGCCGACGGCAAGGGCGACGGTCAGGGTGCGACCTATCTCATTCCCAAGCCGGCCAGCTTCGCCGATCCCACCTTTCAGCGGCAGAGCGACGGTGCGATAGCGTGGAAGATCTCCACCGGGCGTAATGCCATGGCGGGGTTCAAGACCCTCAGCGACACCCAGCGCTGGCAGGTGGTCATCTACCTCCGCTCATTCGCTCCCCATGCGGCATCGGCGGCTGGTAAGTAGCTGGTGGTCCTCTCTTGCCGGTGTCAGCGGACCGCCCTTACCATCGCAGGCTGCTTATTGGCGTGGCTGTGCGTCAAGGCACTCCGGGCGGTCGTGGGCAATCAAGAAAAGCGACTGGTGATATAAAGCCGATTCATTTGGAGCAACTCCGTGATGGCACCACGGGATGCTCGCGTGGTGCGAAAGCCAACGAGGATCGCCATGGTCTTCATGTTGTGCAGGATCATCACCGCCATGGCGCTGGCGACCTGAGGCGTCATTGTACGCGAACGAAGGCGCGGCGACTGGGCAATCCGCCTCAAGGCTGCCTGACGGACAACGACACGCGTGGCCGACCACTCCCTGCGCGCATCGAGCAGCCCGCGCGAGGACTGAGTTTCATCGTGACGCTCGGCCATGACATCCAGGAGACGATCTGCGGCATCGTCCAGGGGCATCTCCCCGATGTGTCCGTCGATGGCATCGCTCGCCCGGTCGATGATGATGGCGAAGCGCTAGATGAGCGCATTGGCGAGGATCTCCTTGCTGGGGAAGAAGCGGTAGGGCGAGCCGATGGGCGACTTCGCTCTGGAAGCGATCTCGGCCATGGTTGCCGCATCGAAGCCTCGCTCTGCGACCACCGCGGCACCGACAGCGAGGATCGCCATGACCCGCGCGTTGCCATGGCGGTGCTGCGGAATGACCCCCTGCGCGGCATTTAGCGTTGACTTGCTTGAGACCATTCTCTAATTATCCCCTATGCGAGCATATGCTCCAATAATGGTTATCCTGCAAGCCATTTCACGGCAACAGCGGAAGGCCCCATCCCATGCTGCACCTTGATCCCCAGACGACCGCCCTCGTGCTCATCGACCTGCAGAAGGGCATCATGGGCTTCCCCTTGGCGCCACGCTCCGGCGTTGACATTGTCACGGTCGGCAAAGGGCTGGCCGAACGCTTCCGCGCTGCCGGCGCGGCCGTGGTCCTCGTCAATGTAGCCTGGTCCCCGGACGGACGGGATGTGCTTCGCCAGCCCGTCGACAAGCCGTCGCCCACCCCGCCTGGCGGCTATCCTCCTGGATTCAGCGAATTGGTGGACGGATTGCATGTGAATGGCGATATCCGCATCACTAAGCGCCAATGGGGCGCATTCCATGGAACCGAGCTGGATCTCCAGCTGCGGCGACGTGGGATTACGACGATAGTGCTGGCTGGCGTGTCGACCAATATCGGCGTCGAATCGACGGCGCGGCAGGCTTGGGAACACGGCTACGCGATAATCCTCGCCGAGGATGGCACCACCTGCAGGTCCGCTGACATGCATGCGTTCTCCATCACCCACATCCTGCCGCTGATCTGCAGGATCGCGAAGGCGGCAGACATCGGCTTCGGCCGCTAGACGACATCGGCATGGCGTGGCAGTGCATCGGACCACTGGAGGGCCTGCCGCGTGTGGCCCAATGGGGGATACTGCTGGCAGCCTCTGCGGTCCTTGGGCTCCTGCTCATCTGGGCGCGCCTGCCAGCGGCCCTGATGCTCGGTCCCATGGTCGCTGCCATCCTGATCGAGACCGGCGGCGGCTCGGTTCGCGTTCCCGACATCTGCTACAGCTTCGCCCAGGCAGTCATCGGCTGCATGATCGCACGCGCGGTGACGGCCCAGATCGTTAGCACCTTCCAGGGTCACTGGCCCCTCTTCCTCGGCATCGCGCTCACCATCGTCGCCGTCAGCTGCATCGTCGGATGGCTGATCAGCAGGCTTGGCATTCTGCCGGATACCACCGCCGTCTGGGGGCTCCTTCCGGGGGCCGCCCCGGTCATGATGCTGATGGCTGATGCGTTCGGGGCAGATGGGCGCCTCGTCGCCTGCATGCAATACCTCCGTGTCGTCTTGGTCGCCATTGCCGCCTCGATCATCGCCCGCTTCTGGGTCCACCCATCGTCCGATCCGGCGCCGGTGCCCTGGTTTGCCGCTGTCGACGGACTGGGATTCCTCGGCTCGCTCCTGCTCGTGCTACTGGGCATGCTGGTGGGCAAGCGCATCAGGATACCCGCGGGGACGTTGCTGGTGCCGATGGCGATCGGCGGCGCCCTGCACGGCACGGGGATGATGGCCATCGAGCTGCCCAGGTGGTTCCTGGCAGCGAGCTTTGCGCTCCTCGGGTGGAATACCGGACTGCGCTTCAACCGCGACATCCTCCGGCACGCGTGGCGCGTCCTGCCGCAGATCATCGTGACCATCGTGCTCATGATGGCGATCTGCGGCGCGCTCGCCTTGTTACTGGTCAGGCTCGCTGATGTCGATCTGCTGACCGCCTACCTCGCGACCAGCCCCGGGGGGGTGGATTCCGCCGCCATCATCGCGGCATCAAGCACCGTCGATCTGCCTTTCGTCATGACTATGCAGATGGCGCGGTTCCTCATGGTCCTGCTCGTCGGTCCGGCGGTCGCCAGCTGGGTCGCTACCAGCCTGCTGCGCGGCCTGCGCTCCAGGGCTGGCACACCAGGCGATGACACCCAGGGCCCTTGATCCCTCGCATCAGCAGGTCGCGCGCGTCCCAGATCTGAGTATCTGCACTCCCCAGCCGTCTCAGATGGACAACACCATCATTATGCATAGGTATGTATTCAGGTAATTATCACCATGCGACACACCTGCGTCATGGCCATCCTTGTCCTGCTCGTGGCCGGCCGCATACCGGCCTCTGCAGCGACATTCGACGTGAAGACGCTGGGTGCTAGGGGCGATGGCGTAGCGGATGATGCGCCTGCCATCCAGGCCACAATCGATGCCGCCGCCAAGGGCGGCCCTGGGAATACCGTGCTCATCCCGGCTGGATCCTATGCCCTGCTGTCCCCAGGTCCGGACCGCGGATTCTACTTCCGCATCCCCGCCGAGGCTTCTGGACTGACGATCACCGGCATCGCATCCAAGACTACCTTCCTGGTTGCCGGTGGGCGTTCGCCATTCGTGGCCGATCGCTGCTCCAACTGCACGATCAGGGACATCATCGTCGATTTCAAGACCATGAATGTGACGCAGGGGCGGATTACCGCGGTCGAGCCCGGCAGCAAGTCGATCACGATCGCCCTGGATGCTGGATATGCCGCACCGACGGAGGCGATCTTCACCGCCCATGACCGCTATAAGCCGCGCTTGCGCATCCTGAGCGCCGGACGTGACTCATTCGATTGGACGCTGAATCTGGAGATAGTCTCGGTCACCCAGCGGGGAACTGACTGGGTCCTGGAGCTCGAGCGCGAACTGAAGCAGGAGCAGATCGGCAAGCGCGCGTTCATCTGGGGGAGCCAGCAAGGTGAATGGTGCCCGTTCATCGAATGCCGAGGCACCACCAATGTCACCGTCGAGCGCGTCGCAGACTACGCCGGGGGTGGTTTCGCCGGCGGCGGGAGTGCCGGCACGCTGGCCTTCACCAATGTCTATTCTGGTCCTCCCCCGGGCACCAATCGCCTGGGCTTCTATGGTGGCCACCAGGGCCATTCACGCGCCCAGGTGGTGATGAAGCACTGCCAATGGCTGACCAGCAATGATGACGACGTCAATGAACTGACCGAACTGCAGGACATCCGTGCCAAGCCGGCGCCCAATACCATCCGCATCCGCCGGTCATCCGACTACCGCATCGGCGATACCGTGGCGATCTGGGATTATGCGAACGCCAATAGCGCCCACATGCGTGCAAGCGCAGTGATCGCCCAGATCGCCGATGCTCCGGACAACTGCCAGGACCTGGTGCTCGATAGGGATGTTGCCGTCGAGAGGACCGGGAAGGGCGATGGGCCACCCCCCAAGTGGAACGACCTCGCCGACCGCGTGGTCAACCTGACCTCCGGAGGGACTTGGACCCTCATCGATTGCGCGTTCAGCTCCTCCTTCGCCCATCCCCTGTTGGTGAAATCGGCAGCGGGAATCACCATGGACCGCTGCCGCATCTATGGCAGCGACATGAGCGGCTTCTGCGGTGGCATGCAGACTTACTGGAATGAGGGACCGCAATGCCGCAACGTCACCATCACCAACTGCGTCTTCTACGACATCGACGGGATCAGCTGCTTCCTCGGCATCGAGGTGCCCAACGGGGTGTCATCGGGCTCGCGCGATCAGGACAACCTGGTGATCGAGAACAACGTCTTCCTGTCGGGCGGCAACCACCCGGTATGGAATGGCATCACCCCGCGCGGGGTGGCGCTCTTCGTCGGCAATGCCCATGTGGCATCGGTGAAGAACAACCTGTTCGCTGGCTTCCCGAATGCTAGCCTGGCGGTCTATTCCTCCGATCAGGTCACCATCAGCGACAACATCTTCCTGCGCTCCCACCAGACGGCCATCACCGGCAACCGCTGGGAGCGATCGGCGAACCTCGATCCGACAGCGCTGATCGCGATCAGTGCTGCGGATCAGGTGACCGTGCATGGCAATATCCTGCTCAACGAGGGGCCATTCCTCAAGAAGCTCGTCGATGTCGCCGTCAACACCTCCCGCATCGACGGTGCTGACACGGGTGTCGCCCATGGCACCGCGCATCTGTATGAGGCGGTACATGCAGTGGTCGTCCATGCATCGCCGCCGCCGGCAGCCCCAGCCGATGCCGGACGCACCTATGCCACCGACCTGGCCGCTCCTGACAGCGCGGTCACCTTCGCCGTGACGGTGCCGATGGCCGGGCGCTATCCGCTCATCATCACCTATGACAATGCCAGCACGGATGCGCACGGAGAGGGCAGCGCGGCTACGCAGCGTCTGATCGTGAATGGCGATGCCAGCGCTGCGCAACTGGTCACCTATCCCTATACCGGCGCATGGGGGCGCTTCAATCCCGCTCTCCTGACCATGACCTGGGCAACGCTCAAGGCGGGCGCGAATACCGTGCAGTTCGCGCACGACACCAACGCTGTCAGCCTGCAGAGCATCCTCATCCCGACCACGCCGTGATCGTGCCGGGGGTGCGCCTGGGCGGCTCAGCAGGGCCGTCGCCCTCAGCGGGCCGCTTGGCGCACGACGATCGGGACATAGCCAGTCTCCATCCCAGCCGGCGGGACCACGATCAACGCCGGATCCATGGTCACCAGCGTCCCTGAGCGTGGCGGCGCCATGTAGTCCCGATCGATGGTCCAGGTGGCATGGACCTTCTCGATGAAGGCCTGCAGCCGCGCCCGCTTCCCCTCGCTCCAGTGGTATTGCTGGAGCGACGGCTGGTCGACGAAGCGGTACCAGCGGTAGGTCACCACCGAGCCATCGACGAGCGTGACGGTCAGCGGGCCGCTGCGTGCCCCTGGCTGGCCCCACGCGCCGGTGCTCGGAGAGGTGTAGGTCGCCCCCGTCCCCGCCAGCGTGAACTCCTGTTCCACCAGGTGCGTCTCAGGCGGCACCTCAGCCGCCGCGACCGGCACCCTGACTCCACCGTCGTTGCGGAAATATTGCGGAAAGGACCCTTGACGGCTGATCGGGCTACCCGGCCATTCCAGCCCCCAGATGTTGCCGGCGAACACCGTGGTGGTGCAGATGCGCTCGATGCCGCTCAGCTTCATGCCCGACTGGTCGTAATGGGGTGCATGGGTGGTGAGGGTCGACGACCACGCACCGGCCGCGTTGAACCGGCCTGAGCTGGCCGGGCCCCCGTCACGCCAGGCTTTGACCTCGTCGTAGAGGGCGGATTTCGCATAGTAGGTCACATCCTGGACCAGGAGCGAGCGTCCGTCAGCATCGAGCGGGAATTGCAGCCGGGGGATCTTCGAATAGAGGACTCCGTGCGCATCCTGCGCATCGAAGCGTGGAACGGTATTGATCTCGATCGCCCCCCCGCCGATATCCCCGGGGCGGGCATCGAGGCCGCGGCCGGCGAGATAGGGATCGTGGAAGAGCGCGCCGATCTTGCTCCAGGTCTCGGGGATGTAGTAGGCGATCGGTCCCTTGAAGTTGCTGGACGACAGGAAACACGTCCAGCTCTGGTCTCCGGTGGGCGGATCGCCGGGTGTCGCTTCGGTGAATGGCAGAGCCATCCAGGTGTAGCCCAGGAACTGCCCATTGGGATTGCCCTGGAAGGTCAGGCCATCCGGCGGGATCAGCAGGCGATTGCTCAGTTGCGCAATGCCCAGGCGGTTGTCGGGCAATGCCTCATTGCCGCGGAAGAAGGACCACCCGGGAGAGCCGACCTCGTAGTCGTAGCACTGGGGGGTGGCATTCATGCTGAATTTCGGCGGGCCGTAGCGGAAATGGTTCCCCGCCCAGTAGCCGAGGCCCCCCTCCACGGTCTGGAAGACGCTGCTCCAGGTCGGGCCGCGCTCCGGCCATGTGCGCGCCAGCGTCCCCACCGGTGCCAGCGGCGTGTCCTTGTCATCGGCATTATCGGGCAGGATCCAGGTTCCCGGCAGGCCGATCTGGATGTTGGCCAGCGGCTGGCCGATCAGCGGCCAGGCGGCGGCATAGAAGCCCATGCCTATGCAATAGGCCGATTGCTTGGGCGGCCGCGATGCCTCATAGCCGATGTAGCCATGCAGCCCCTGGGAATGGGCGGTGACGCGCCCGGGTTCTGGCACGGCGCCATTCTGCGCATCCTGACCACCACAGGTGCGGCAGGCGATGCCAAGCATGAGAGCCGGTGCCGGCAATGCGAGTCGCTGGATGAGGACGTGCAGCATCGGACGCATCTCGGATGGATACCCACAGAAAGAGGGCGGTGCGCTCAGTTGGCGACGAACTGGTAGATGCGCATGGCGTGGCCGGCGCTTTTGCTGGTGGTCTCGGACGACATGCGCACGGTCAGACGGTGCGCCCCTGGCGGCAGATCCGTGCCCAGCATCACCGTGCGCGGGTAGTGCAGGCCCTGGCTGAAGGCGTGCAGCAGGTTCACCGGGGTGAACGGACCGCCATCGATGCTCGCATCGACGATGCCGGCATCGGGCCCGGCAACGATGAAGGCTCCCACCGCCGTACCCTCGAATGCCAGGGATGCTTCGGCGCCAGCCGCGGTGGCAGAGAGCATGGGTGGTGTGACGAATTGGTCGCGCTTGCCACCGGGGATCGCTTTCCAATCGGGAACGCCGAAGGTCCACCCCTGCTTCACCTGGGCCTTGGCAGGATCGATGAAGCGGCCGTTGCCGTAGTTCAGGGGATCCAGCGGCTCCGCCGGAGCGGCATGCGGCTGCGGCTGCGCCGTCGGCGCGAGCGGTGACGGCCAAGCCCGGTTGAACAGTTCGTCGATCATGGCCGCCGCGATGGCATTGCCAGCGCGGGCGGGATGGACGCCGCCATAGGCGGCCCAGGTGAGGGTGCCCGCGGTGATCTCCTGGGCGACTTCACGGGCGAGATTGATGGTGGAGATCGCGTAATGCTTGGTCACCGCGCCATGCGCCTCGATGGTCAGCGGTGTGCCCTGCGCCTGGAGCGTCTTGAGCATCGACTCGTTGACGAAGTAGGTGACCACGAGATCGATGTTCGGGTTCACCCGCCGAGCATGCCGGATGATGCCTTCCATGCCACGGATGCATTCAGTGCGGGTATGATGGCCATCCTGGTCATCATTGACGGCGAACTCGACGAACAGCAGATCGATCGGACCCTTGTCCAGGACATCATGCTCCAGCCGGAAGGCGCCGGTGGTCGAGGTGGTCGAGCCGATGCCGGCATTGATGGTGGTGAAGCGCGTGTCCGGGAAGCGCTTCGCGAGCAGCTCGCATACCATCGGCCGGTAGCCATCCATCTCTGTTATCGATCCGCCCAGGAAGGCGACCGTGCCCTTCTTGGACCGCTCGAACTGGATGCGGGAGTTACTGAGGGAGTCGCGGAAGATGACCGTGTCGCCGAATGGCACAGCCGCGTCCGCAGCAGCGGCGGTGACGGCGAACAGCAGGGCCAGCGCCAGGGATCGGACGATCAGCGGCATGGAGATCTCCAACAGGGGGACGATAGGGACAGCCATCGACCCGTGCAATGGCCGAGCGCAAGCAGAGCGGATGCCCAAGTGCACGGGGTAGTGTCCACCTCCGTTTGTCTTGGCGGATGTACCTACCGGCCCATGTCGATGACACCAGTGTTCTCCGGTCCCTGGGGCGTTGTGACCGGGAGGGGCACGACAACGCCCTCGGGGAGACGGTGTATGCGCTTCCGACCTGCATGTGTCCGGAGGGGATA
>Ga0302140_10002383_pt1 | contig 24431 bp, 14 predicted proteins | sample I_Bog_E1_1_FD_202095 | JGI IMG/M metagenome (GOLD analysis project Ga0302140, IMG submission 202095) | Peat permafrost microbial communities from Stordalen Mire near Abisko, Sweden - I_Bog_E1_1 | ecosystem: Environmental > Terrestrial > Soil > Wetlands > Peat | place: Sweden: Abisko, Stordalen... | reverse complement strand
AGCGCCATTGAGGTAGGTTTCGGGCAAAAGGACCACGAATTCCTCTCCGCCATAGCGAGCCACCAGGTCGGTGGCGCGAGAAACAGTCTTTTTCATAGCCTGCGCAACCGCTCGGAGACATTCGTCGCCACTGATATGGCCATAAGCGTCGTTAAAAGCCTTGAACTGATCGATATCGAGCATGATCAGGGACAATTCTTTTCCGGAACGCTGGTGTCTGGCGTATTCATAGGCCAGCATGCTGTCAAAGTGGAAGCGGTTCGCCAAGCCTGTCAGTCCATCGGTTGCGGCCAGCATGGCGAGCTTGTCTCTCATCAACTTGAAGGTGATTTGGGTATTCACCCTCGCTCGCACCAGGTCGGGATTTATCGGCTTGGCAATGAAGTCTACGGCACCCATTCTCAGGCCCTTGGTCTCGTCCTCAACATGGCACTTGCCGGTGATGAAGATAACGGGGACTTCGCAGGTTCGCCGATCTGCCTTGAGACACCTGAACACCGCATACCCATCGATGCCCGGCATCATCAAATCCAGCAGGATCAAGTGCGGCACATTGTTCATGGCGATCTGCAAGCCGATCACGCCCGATTCCGCGACCAGAACTTCGTAATCGTCGCACAGGATGTCCGCAATCAACTCCTGATAGAGGGGTTCATCATCAATTACAAGGACAGTGGGACGTGTTTCCATGGATTGGATGGGCCCTGCAAACATCGACGGCATCGAGGAAACAACCGGCAAGCCGATCATCCTGGAGTCACTTGCAGGAGTCAGCGAATTCCCCATCTTTTGAGCGATGGTGTCCGGATAGGGAACTGTGTCAAAACTTCCCTGAAGCGGGTCGAAGCTGAGGTCGCTCGAACGGCTGGTTATTCTTTTCCCTAGCAGTTCCGAACCGGCGAAATGTCCCAGCAAAATCGAAAGTGGCGGGTTTGCTTCGGCGGGTTGGAAAGCTCCAGCTTCATTATTGCCGCAAATCTGCAAGCGGATTTCCGGCGAGTTTAAAGCCATATTTGGCATGACGGATTGGCCACTTTCAGTATTTTGAGGGCCCTTGCTCGGCGAAAGCGGGAGGACTGCGCTTTCGGTGAAGCCACTCTGGAGTGTCGGACTGGTTTGCGGTCTCATTGAGGTTCCTCATCGGCGCAAATCTGATATCCATGAGTCGGCGCTGAAAATACTTTGATCCTTTTCGGTGCCTGGCTTCTTGTACATCCAGTATCGAAGATATTGCGAGCGTTCGAAACAGGAGGCGATTGAGGCAGGGCAAAGGATGTCTTGGAGACGACTTGCTGTATTGTGGGTGGCGGAATGGCGGACATGATATCGGGAGATGGTCGCAATGCGCGAAGCACTCATGAGTCCCTGGCTTGGAGAGAACTGAACACAGTTTGAAGGAAACTCCCTGACTTTGGGGAGCATCATAGCCTCATTGCCGGCAAATCCACGAGAGTATGCCGCGAGAACTGGGGATTGATGAATCGCCTTGCGAGTCTGGTCAATTGAAGATTTCGCGGGAGTTCGGCCATTTAATCCCGTAGGCGAATCGATAGGATTGCGTGAATTTGACTCATGGCCAGGGAAAAGCACAAACAACAAGGTCCGGCCGCCCGCACCGAAATTAGCGGAGCCCCGCTGTCTCGTTATCGCTCCAAACGCGACTTCAGTATTACCGCAGAGCCGCGAGGGGCGAAAGATCCGCAACATCGCAGAACGGATGAGCTTCCATTCGTCGTCCAGAAGCATGCTGCGACGCGCTTGCATTATGACTTTCGCCTGGGTTGGAAAGGGGTTTTAAAATCGTGGGCTGTGGCGAAGGGGCCAAGTTACTATCCGGGAGACAAGCGGCTGGCGGTGCAGGTGGAAGACCATCCGATGGATTACAAGGATTTTGAGGGCACGATTCCTAAGGGTCAATACGGGGGCGGCACGGTGATGGTGTGGGATCGGGGTAGCTGGGAGCCACACGGAGACGTCGACCGCGGACTTGAAGAGGGACACCTTAAATTTGAACTACACGGAAGCAAACTGAAAGGCGCCTGGGCACTGGTGCGCATGAATGGCCGAGCAGGTGGAAGTCAAAAGTCCAACTGGCTATTGATCAAGGAACATGACGAGTTCGAGCGCCCGAAAGAGGGCCCCGCAATCATCGATGAGGCCGGTCTGAGTGCCGTTACTAAGAGAAGTTTGCAGCAGATAGCCGAAGCGAAAGATCATGTTGAACGCAATTCCGCAAGCGCAAATGAGAGATCTGCCGGGAGGCGGAGAAAGGGGTCCGGAGTCTCCGGAGCCGGAACGAAACCGAAGGCGTCCCGGAAGGCGCCAGAGAACCTCAGTGCCAGCTTAAGAAACGCTCGGCGTGAGGCGTTCCCTGGTTTCATTGCTCCACAACTGGCTCAACAAGCGCGAGAAGTTCCAGAGGGAACCGATTGGGTACATGAATTGAAGTTGGATGGATACAGGATCCAAATTCATATTCAAAGTGTGAAACGGACGAGCGGTGCAGCACAAGGGCGTCAGGTCAGATTGCTTACGCGGAAGAACCTCGATTGGGCGCGCCGCATGCCATCGATCGCCGCCGCGGCTGCGCGGTTGGATGTAGAAGACGCGATTCTCGATGGCGAAGCGGTAGCGCTCGACAAAAATGGCGTTGCCGATTTCGCGAATCTGCAGGCGGCCTTTGAGGAGGGAAAAGAAGCGGAGTTGACCTACTTCGCATTTGACCTGCTTCATCTGGACGGCCTTAACCTACGCGGACTCCCTCTCTTCGAACGCAAAACGATTCTTGCGGAGCTGTTGCAGATGCTGGGCAAGGCCTCTGTCCTACGATTCAGTGAGCATTTGCAGGATCGAGGAAGGGAGATGTTCACAGAAGCATGCCGGCTTGGTGCTGAAGGAATTGTATCCAAGCTGGCAACATCGAAATACACGTCTGGCCGTAGTCGCGCATGGCTCAAACTGAAATGCTTTCAGGAGCAGGAACTGGTGATTGGCGGTTTCACTCCGCGGTCAAACGATAGCCACGGGATTGGCTCGCTGCTGCTGGGGTATTACGATCAAGGCAAGCTGCACTACGCGGGGCGTTCAGGCACGGGCTTTAGTCAACAGATGCAACAAATACTACGCGACCGCCTTGATCCATTGTTGCGAAAGAGCCCAGCATTTGCCGATCGGCCCGGAGGAGTATTGCGGGATGTTCGCTGGGTGGAGCCGGTGTTGGTGGCACAGATCGTATTTTCGAACTGGACGCGAGACAACCTGGTAAGGCAAGCGTCATTCAAGGGGTTGCGGGAAGATAAGCCTGCGAAGGAAGTGGTGCGGGAGATGGCAGAGGGTTCAAGCAACGCATCGCCACCGCGAGCTGCAAGAGGGAAGGCAAAGACAAAGGCCAGAAAGTCACGAAGCAAGGGCGGTGCGGTTGGTATGGACATGGCACATATCGCAATTACACATCCCGAAAAGGTGCTGGATGAAACAACAGGAATGACGAAGCAGGATTTGGCTGCTTACTATACCGCCGTTTCTGCTGAGATGTTGCGGTATATTGCGGACCGACCCCTCAGTATTGTGCGGTGCCCGGATGGGAATTCCGAGTCGTGCTTTTTTCAAAAGCATGTTGGTATGGGAGTCCCGGAAAGTGTAAAGACTATACCGGTTCCAAGCAGGAAAGGTGGAGCGACGGAGAACTACCTTACGGTGGACTCGCAAGAAGGGCTGGTTGGACTGGCGCAAATGAGTGTGCTCGAAATCCATTCGTGGGGTTCAAGAAACGAATCGCTCAACAAGCCCGATCAAATTGTGATCGATCTCGACCCTGACGTGTCCATTGACTGGAAGACATTAGCTGGTAGCGCCCAGGAACTTCGCGAGCATTTAGAAGGTATTGGGCTTGAGAGTTTTCTGAAGGGCACGGGAGGAAAGGGATTGCACGTGGTCGTTCCGATCCGCGCCGAACACGAGTGGCCTGTTGTGAAAGGTTTTTCTCACGCTTTAGTCCGGCAACTGGAGGATGAGAAGCCAGACCTCTATGTCACAAAGATGTCAAAGGCGGTGCGCAAGGGTCATATCTTCCTGGACTATCTACGCAATGATCGGGAGGCAACGGCAATTGCGCCGTTCTCGCCGAGAGCACGTGCGGGAGCTCCGGTTGCACTTCCGCTCGATTGGAAAGAGCTGCGAGGGGACGCAATGCCGGTATTTCGCGTCGCGGATTTCGCACTGTGGAAAGAGCGGTTGGAAGACGACCGGTGGGCAGGGATTTACAAGGTTCGTCAGCGCCTCACGAGCGGCATACTGCGCGACAGCCGGATTTGATTCTAGTTTGGGCTAGTTCCTATTCCTCTCCAATTCAGTTCAATGCGTCCTTACAGTCTTTCAAGGTCCGCCAGGAATTCGGGGATATCCGATCCCTGCAGATGGGTGCGCCGGGTGGCAAAACTGGAGGGCTACAATTGATTCCAAGCCGCCATTGGACGGGAGGTACGTCTGCTTATGCCCGATAACGACGAAGGGATAAAAGCCGAACAGAACGAGTCAATCAATGCAAACCCGTTGCGGGAAATCAGCGAGGGCGCGGGTCATTCAGTGTCTCGCCGCAGCTTTGTGGGAGTTGCAGCGATGGCAGGGGCCAGCCTTATGAGTTCCACCGCGCTTGCCCAGGACCGCCAACAGGCGGCGTCTGGACGCCAGGGCAATGCCGCCAGCGATCCGGGCCCGGAGAATACCACGCTACTGAACTTGAACCCGCATTCGAATAAGCCGCCATTCACAGATACGGGGAATCCTGGTCCTAATTGGTACTCGTTCGACATCACTCCGAAGCGACTTGAGGGGGGCGGCTGGACTCATCAAGTGACCGAAAAGGAACTGCCGCCATCCAGGGACCTGGCAGGTGTCAACATGCGTCTCACTGCCGGGTCGTTTCGGGAGCTTCATTGGCATCTTGCCGACGAGTGGGCGATTATGCTCGCAGGCAAGGCGCGAGTCAGTGTCATGCAGCCCAATGGAAAAATGTTCATCGACGACATCGAAACAAACGATCTGTGGTATTTTCCCGCTGGTTTCCCTCATTCGATTCAAGGGCTGGAGGGTGAAGGGTGCGAATTTCTGCTGGTATTCGATCAGGGCAGTTTTTCGGAGGATGACACTTTCCTGCTTTCGGAGTTTCTGGCTCACATTCCACCGGAGGTAGTTCAGAAGAACATGGGTTGGACCCGCCAGGAGTGGGATCAACTACCAGCGACCCAACTCTATATTTTCGAAGCAGAACTTCCCGGCCCGCTTGAGGATGACAAGCGATTCCTGGGCAGCAATCTTGAAACGAAAAACCAGTACACATTTAAGATGTCGAAGATGCCACCTACCTCAACCACTGCGGGCGGGACAGTGCGTGTTGTCGACTCTGGAACTTTTCCTGTTTCTACGAACGTGGCAGCTGCGCAGGTCACATTGAAGCCGGGAGCGATCCGCGAGCTACACTGGCACCCGATTGGCAGCGAATGGCAATATTGGATCAAAGGCAAGGGCCGCATGACGATTGTGAACGCTGAAGGGAAGGCGCGCACGATGGACTTCAACGCCAATGATGTCGGCTTCGTACCGGCAATGGCGGGCCATTACATAGAGAACACTGGCGAGGAGGATCTTGTTTTTCTTGAGATGTTCAAGGCGCCGCGCTACGTCGACGTCTCTCTCAACGAATGGATCGCCCGGATGCCGGATAAGATGGCAAAGGCACACCTGAAGCTTCCGATTTCAGTCATTCGTCGCGCACCTCAAAACAAGAACACCTGCATCGCTGGTTGAAGTGTGTTGTTTGCGGAGGAAATCGAGGACAGGGCCGGGAAGTGCTTGATGTCCCGGTGCTCTAATGTGATCAGACAGTTGCGTGGGCGACTCTTAGGATGATCTGCAGGGAGGGAGTGGGATCGCCGCTGCAAGGGTGGGTCCGCTTCATCTTGAGAGTGAGGTAACACAGCATGGAAACAATCGTGATTGTTCTATTGGTGCTTTTTCTTCTTGGAGGCGGGGGCTGGGGATATTCCCGGTGGCGGCGCTGAAGCGGCTGCCGATCGAAAATAAACGGGCGAGGCTAACCCCATGCCGACCGTTCACCGCACAAGCGATCGCGATGATGGCGCAATTGCGATCGCTTGTGATCAAGACAAATGCATAGAGTGACAGGGAGAACGGAACTGATGGTTCCTCCACAGAAGACGCGCGAATTGGCGCGCAGCCTGGTTGCTTCCGAGGCCGATGCAGCTACGACGTCCCTTCAAAGCGAGCCTGCGACGGTGCGGGTGTATGAGAGGCTTCGCAGGCAGCTCGGCGCACCGGTAGGTGCTGATGGTTTTCAGGCGCTCGCGGCTCGTGCACTAGCTCTGGCCAAGTTTGAATCCCCTCGTCTCAAGGCCGTGCAAATAACTGCGAATGGAGGTTTGCTGGGACTAGGTGAGCTGGACTCGCAAACCGTGCCGGATGACGATGGCGAGGCCGGGATCATTCTGATTTCGAAGCTGCTCGGGCTGTTCCTTACTTTCCTTGGCGAGGCAACAACAATGCGATTAATAGAAGACTTGCGCCTTCAGGTTGAGGTGCACCCGGAACCATCGACAGCCACGGCAGGTACGACAGGCTTGGCGGCGGACGGACCGGCAATGGCTGCGGCATTCGATGACCTTTTGCGGGAAATCGACCGGCTGAGGAATGTCAGCGACCATATTGAAAACCTTGCGGATAAGCACCCCGGCATGCAAGATGGACTGGTGAGTGTTGCGGGGAACATTCGCAGTATTGCCACGGTTCTGGACGTTTTCACCCTGATCCGAAGTAAAGCCGGCGACTCCCAGGAAGATGAACCTAACCGAGAAACGAATCGTTACATGAATTGAGTTCTGCAAGCACTGTATCCAGAACGACTCTGGGTGCGTCTGTCAAAAGATGATGGGCGCCATCCGAATCCTGTTGCGAAGAACACATGGATCGTGTAAGTCTGCGATGCAGGGTTGAAGATGGCGACTCCCCCGGAAATGCGAGATTTGGCCGAAAGGCTTTTGGCTTACGAAGCCAATGCGGACAACACCTCTGAGCGGGTGGAGTCGATCGTTCTCCGCGTTTATGAGAAGCTGCGCCATAGTCTTGGTGAATTTGCCGGAACAGCCGCTTTTCATTCGCTGGCGTCCCGTGCATTAGCGATGGCCAAGTCGGAGATACCCAGTCTTCGAGCGGCGCAGGTGTTTCCGGACGGGGCGTTGAGGGGCTTGGGACACGGTCTGGGACATGGCCAAAGCGAGTTTGGGCCCGCAATTGACACTGAAAACGATAGGGCTGGTACGCAACCGGTTGGCGATGAAGGAATTGTTGTCATTGCCCGGCTACTCGACCTGCTGCTTCTCTTCCTTGGCGAACCAATTACGTTACGCCTGCTGCGCAACGCGTGGCCAGGTGCGGCCTTTGACGATCAAAGTTCTGAGAACGGGAGAACAAAGTGAGCACCCAAGACAAAGTAAAGATAAACAAGCTTCCCACCGGTGTACCGGGCCTTGACGAAATCGTTGGGGGCGGTCTCCCTGAGTTCTCGTTCAACATCATTGCGGGCGCCCCTGGAAGCGGCAAGACAACGCTGGCTCACCAGTTCGTGTTCGCCAACGCGAGTGTGGAACGGCCTGCACTCTACTTCACTGTCCTCGGCGAGTCCGCGATAAAGATGTTGCGGTATCAGCAACAATACTCATTTTTCGATCCTGCCAAATTGCCGGATGCGATCCGCTTTATCAACCTGAGCCAGGTTGTGTTGGACAAGGATCTGGGCGCGGTGCTGGAGGAAATTACCAAAGAAGTCGAAAAGGCTAACCCCGCCGTCGTGGTTGTCGACTCATTTCGTACGATGGTGCGGAAGCCGCAAAGCGATATGGACCTGCAGTCCTTCATTCAACGTTTAGCTTTGTTCCTGGCGAGTTGGCAAGCGACGACATTCCTCATTGGCGAGTACGCCGAGGACGAGTTACGCGACAATCCGATCTTTACCGTGGCCGACGGACTGTTCTGGTTGCGCCAGACGGCGGAGCGAAATTCAATTGTGCGGAAGCTGCAGGTCATAAAATTGCGCGGTCAGGATTCTGTGCCGGGGTTACACACGTTTCGCATAACCGATGCCGGAGTGCAAGCCTTTTCGCGTACGTTTGGGTTGACGGCGCGGAAGAGAAATCCACCGGGTGGTCGGCGGCTTTCATTCGGTATTCCGGAGTTGGACAAGATGCTGGATGGGGGCGTGCGCGAAGGCGATAGCGTGCTCATCGCCGGTTCTTCGGGAACAGGGAAATCTGTGTTGGCTACCCAGTTTATTGCAGAAGGCATAGGCCAGGGAGAGCCAGGAATTGTGGCGGTGTTTGAAGAGCGCCCCGAAGCTTATGCGGAGCGGGCCACCAGCCTGGGTTTGGATCTAGAAACCCCACAGAAAGATGGGAAGCTCACAATCCTTTATCTGCGCCCGCTTGACTTATCGGTGGATGAAACCATGCAGTCGATTCTGGATGCTGTGCAGAAAATCGGCGCCAAGCGACTGGTGATCGACTCGCTGGCGGGCTTTGAGATGGCACTCTCGCCGGGCTTCCGGGCCGACTTTCGCGAATCGCTTTATCGCATGATTTTCGCCCTGACGGGGATCGGCGTGACAATTCTCAGCACGGTTGAGGTGGACGAGTCTTTCACGGAATTTCCGTTCAGCACTTACTCCATTTCTTTCCTCTGCGACGACATCCTCCGGCTGCGGTACGTATCGATCGATGGGCAGCTTCGCAAGATTATGGTGGTTATCAAGATGCGGGGCGGAAATCATGCCAAGGATATTCGGGAATATGAAATCACTTCGAAGGGAGTGGTTATTCTTGGCAAACGTCTCACAGACTATCAGGGACTCATCAGCGGAATTCCGAGTCATTCGGAACGTTCCGGCTCGAAGGATGTGCCGTCATAGGTGCCTTTCTCTAGAGTCCGTTGTAAGACTCACGAGAAGCAGATTATCGTTCGACTTCGCTCAGGGCCGGCTTTCGACTTACCACCCCCGAACTCCACCCCAAAGAGTAAGGACCGCACTTTGGGGCCCCCGGAACTGAAAAATGTTCGGGGCCGCTTTCGCTCCCCATGAGCAAAAAACTGGTTGAATATATTCAGCAAGTTAGCCGCGGCTTCGCCGCGATAGCAAGTCAGCGAGTTAGCGTAGGACCCGATCTCTGAAAACTGTTCATTTCAACCGTAACTCGACGCGGCGAGTCAGGCAGCTCCTGATGAAAGGGACTGATGGAGAGTTGAGGTTTCCCGCCCTCGCGACAGAAAAAGTCGCGACCCAGAGGGTACCCCGACGGGGCACGGAGCTTTTGTGCTGCTGCGTTCATTCCGCTCGCCGTAACTTGCCGAGGCAAGTCGTGCTGCTCAGAATGACAGCCTATGTTTTGTTACGAATTATAGAGACAGGGCACGAGGATTACGGATGGCTGTCCTGGCGTTTGAAGCGCAGCATGAGTTGCAGATCGCGGCGCGGCATGACAAGAACACCGCTATCGATGGTGAGTTTTCGCGCATGGAAATCTGCTTTGCCAATATCGTTCGGCTCGAAGCGCATGACGATGCGATGACCCGCCGTGCCTTTCAAGGGGATGGGCTTGCTCATGATGGGATAGACGGGGATCTCTGGGATGATAGCTGTTGGCCAGCGCTTGTCGGGTAGAGGGACGCGTCCATCATCGGCTACCTCGGCCATGTCTGGCGGCTCATTGGGCCCGTAGATAAGATAAATGCGTTGCCGCGCGCCCTCCATAATCGGCCCGCTGCTGAGCTTGATCCACAGTTCACCATTCGGCTCGGGCTTATCGCTTTCGACGACGAAGCGAGGAGGCACCGCGGCGGGAACGGTTGTCAGGAGAACTGCGCCATCCTTGATTTCCCACGTTCCTTCAGCGGCTTCGTCGAGGGCGCCGTAGGCTAACTCATAGCTGAAGTGGCCGTCTGGCTTGAGGATTAACTGAGCGCCTACCTCCATTTGACCGCCGTTGTAGATTCCCGCGAGAGATTCACGGGTGGGTGCGGCTAAGGGTTGGACGGGCGCTGTTTCTCCGGGTTTCGCTGGCTGCGGAGCGGTCTGTGCCGCAGCCAAAGTCGGAAAAGTTATTGCAAGCAATATGCTGGAACAGAGGGGACCTAGGCTGACTTGGATTGGAATGGCGCGCATGATTTTGCCTCTTCAGGATCCGCCTTCAAGATTACTAGGAGATGTTGGGAAGGTCGCACGCAATCAGAGAATTGTCCACCGATTCGATTAAATCGGCTTGCAGAGCCCTCCAATATTCGCGCAGATTCAGACGAGGTTTAGGCAACACGTTTCTTGACTCATGAGGTTGCCCTCGCTAGTGTAGAAAAAAACAGGCGCTACCCGAACGGAGGACTTCTCATGTTTGTCGTAAAGGGAACCGCACTCGCCTTATTGCCGCTGCTGGTGGCTTCAACTTCGCCAGTGTCCGCACAAGAAGTTGGGTCGAAGGTGGAAGCGACGGCGCTGGCCGGCTACTCCGCGAACGCCTCGGCTGCTGAACGCGATTGGGAGACGAAGTTTCGTGCGCTGCCCTCGACTGACAACCTTCGCGAAGATATGCGCCATCTGAGCGCGCGGCCGCACAATGTTGGTTCGCCTTACGACAAGGATAATGCGGAGTGGATTCTAGCGCACTTCAAGCAATGGGGTCTGGATGCGGAGATCGAAACGTTTTATGTTCTTTTTCCGACGCCGAAAGAACGGGCACTCGAGTTAGTGGCACCCACAAGGTTCAAGGCTAAGCTGCAAGAGCCTCCTATTGCTGAAGATCCTACTTCAAACCAGCAGGCGGAGCAGCTTCCCACTTACAACGCCTATAGCATCGATGGCGATGTAACTGCGCCTCTGGTGTATGTGAATCAGGGTGTGAGGGCGGACTATGAGCAACTCGATCGCATGGGTGTGTCGGTGAAGGGCGCCATCGTTATCGTCCGCTACGGTGGGGCCTGGCGGGGTATCAAGCCCAAAGTTGCCGCCGAACATGGTGCGGTTGGATGCATTATTTATTCCGACCCGAAGGATGATGGTTACTCGGCGGGCGATACTTTTCCGGAGGGTGCTTATCGCCCGGAACAGGGTGTGCAGCGCGGTGCAGTAACTGACACTAACTACCAGGGTGACCCACTCACTCCGGGATATGGTGCAACCAAGGATGCCAAGCGGCTGCCGATCAAGGATAACCCGCAGATAACAAAAATTCCCGTCATGCCCATTTCTTATGGAGATGCCAAGCCGCTGCTTGCGGCCCTTGGCGGGCAGACCGTTCCTCGGGACTGGCGCGGCGGCTTGCCTATCACGTACCACGTTGGGCCTGGGCCAGCAAAGGTTCACTTGAAGGTTTCTTCGAATTGGGACATCAAGCCTATCTATGACGTGATCGCCCGGATTCCCGGGTCTACGTTTCCCGACCAGTGGATCATTCGCGGGAATCATCACGACGCTTGGGTAAATGGAGCCGAGGATCCTATTTCCGGGCAGGTTGCTCTGCTTGAAGAGGCACGCTCGATGGCGGAACTGTTGAAGCAGGGATGGAAGCCAAAACGCACAATTATTTTCTGTGCATGGGACGGTGAGGAGCCGGGGCTGCTGGGCTCGACCGAATGGGTGGAGACGCATCAGGACGAGTTGCGCAAGAAGGCAGTGATGTATGTGAATTCGGATACTAATGGACGCGGCTTTCTCGGCATTGAGGGCTCGCATACGCTGGAGCATTTCATCAATAGCGTGGCGCGGGATGTGAATGATCCGGAGACGAATTTATCTGTATGGAAGCGCGCACAGTTGAATTTGATTTCGCATCCCGGCGATGGCGGACGGCAGGAAGCGCGGATTCGCACCGATCTTCGCATTGAGGCACTGGGCTCCGGGTCAGACTATGCACCCTTTCTGGATTTCGCGGGAATTGCATCGATCAATTTAGGGTTTTATGGCGAATCGGGAGGCGGAATTTACCACTCCGTCTACGACGATTTCTATTGGTACACGCACTTCGCCGATACCGATTTTGTCTATGGCCGCGCATTGGCACAGACGGCAGGTACGGCGCTGATGCGGATGGCCGATGCGGAACTGCTGCCCTTTGACTTCCATAACTTTGCGGACACTGTTCACACGTACGTTGGTGAACTTAAGAAACTGCTGAAGGATCAGCAAACGGAGATCGAGGAGATTAATAAAGAGCTCGACGAGGGCGTCTTCAGCGCGACTGCCGATCCGAAGAAACATTCAGTGCCGCCAGCGCGAAAAGACGTTCCGCCCTATCTGAACTTTGCTCCGCTGGATAATGCCGATGCCGCGCTCACGGCGAGCGCAGAGCGTTTTTCCAAGGCTCTAACCGGTGCCCGGTCGAAAGGCGAACTCAGTATCGAACCACAGACGCTGGCCCAGATCAATGGTCTGCTGATCCAAAGCGAACGCGCACTCACCAGCGATGCCGGTCTGCCTGGACGACCCTGGTATAAACACCAGATTTACGCTCCCGGCGCCTATACCGGCTACGGTGTCAAGACGCTGCCAGCGGTTCGCGAGGCGATGGAACAGGAGAACTGGAAACAGGCCGAGGAGCAGGTGCCGGTGGTGGCTAAAGTTTTGGAAGATGAGGCTGCGCTGATTGATTCGGTCACGGCGCTTTTGAGTGCGTCGCCGAGCGTCAAAGCGAGCGGTGATTAGTTTTTGCTTGGCACCCGCATCTGGCTGCTAATCATGAGTGCAGCGGTCAATGACAGGTTGTTCGACGGCGCCTCAAGGAGTCTATTGGTCAGGGTCGCGCATCTAATCCAAAGCAGTTGAGGGATCGCTCAACCGCTATAATGGGATGAGCCAGCTATGGTTCCCAACGCGGCACGGACCTCCGGATTGAACGCGAACTACGCGGAGAAGCTGTCCGTTGGGGATGCCTTTAGCATCGCGCTTGTGCCGCTGCAAATCTACTAAGGACAACAGGGAATTATGACGAGAGCCCATCAGCACCCGCTTGAAAAGATCCTCGAAAGTCGCATTGCCATCATCGACGGGGCGATGGGTACGACCATTCGCACTTACGGAATGACGGAAGCGGATATTCGCGGGGAGCGGTTCAAGAATGCGACTAAGGACCTCAAGAACAACGGCGACCTTTTTTCCCTGACGCAGCCGCAGATGATTTGCGACATCCATCGCCGCTTCCTGGAGGCTGGAGCAGACATTATCGAAACGAATACATTCGGAGCGACCAGCATCACGCAGAGTGAGTTCTTCGTGGAGGATCCTCGCGAGCACGGCGGCCGGAAAGACCCAGCTTTCTACCAGAAGGTTATCGACGATTCGTTCCTGAATGATCTGGCTTGGGAGATCAATGAGAAATCGGCACGGCAGTGCAGGGAATGGGCAGATCGCGTCGCAAACGAGACGGGGCGTCAGCGTTTTGTGGCGGGGGCGATAGGACCGCTGACTGTGTCTCTTTCTAACTCCCCGGATGCCGATGATGCAGGCTTTCGCGTAGTCACCTTCGACCAGGTCAAGGCGGCGTATGCACACGAAGTGCGGGCGCTGATCGCTGGCGGAGTGGATCTGCTTTTAGTCGAAACAATTTTCGATTCGCTGAATGCCAAGGCGGCTCTGGTTGCTATCCGTGAGGTATTCGAGCAGGACGGACTTGCCGCAAGCGGAAGAGAACTGCCAGTAATGATATCGGCGGCAGTTGGCCGCGGCGGCGAGACGATGATTTCAGCGCAGACCATTGAGGCATTTTGGAATGCGGTGGAGCATGTGAAGCCACTGTCAGTGGGGCTCAACTGTTCCCTTGGTCCCGATCTAATGTATCCGTTTTTGGAGGAGCTTTCGGAGAAGGCGAACGCGGCTATTTCGTGCTATCCCAATGCAGGATTGCCGAATCCGTTGTCGGAGACCGGGTTCGATCTTGGGCCGCCGGACATGGCTCGTTATCTGGGTGACTTTGCGCGCGGAGGGTTGATCAATATCGCTGGGGGCTGCTGCGGCAATACACCCGAGCACATCGCAGCGATCGCCAAGGCGCTCGAAGGCAAGCCTCCGCGCAAGTGGGGAGCTGCGGCCAACCAAGAAGCCGCTTAAGAATCCGACCCAAACTAAAGCAAGAACAGTGCACGAGCGTACGCGCAAGCGAGAAAGCAATATCGACAATGCAATCAAAGCCCCTTCGTTTATCGGGATCACAGCCATTCACCCAAGCGCCGGGTGTCTACATCATGATCGGAGAGCGGACCAATGTGGCAGGTTCGCCAAAGTTCGCCAGGCTGGTGAAGGAAGGGAAGTTCGAAGAAGCGGTCAGCGTGGCTCGGCAGCAGGTTGAGAACGGCGCAAACGTGATCGACATCTGCATGGATGAGGGCATGATCGATGGCGTCGCCGCAATGACGCGCTTCCTGCAATTGCTGGCCAGCGAGCCGGAGGTGGCCAAGGTTCCGTTCATGGTGGACTCGTCGAAGTGGGAGGTCATTGAAGCGGGGTTGAAATGCATCCAGGGCAAGGGCATCGTCAACTCGATTTCGCTGAAGGAAGGCGAAGAGAAATTCCGCAAGAAAGCCGCTTCGGTTCTAAAGTACGGCGCCGCGGTGGTTGTGATGGCCTTCGATGAAAAGGGTCAGGCCGCTACTTACGAGGAAAAGATCCGCATCTGCGAACGGGCCTATCGCATTCTTGTCGACGAGGTTGATTTCCCGCCGGAAGACATTATCTTCGATCCAAATATCCTCACCGTTGCTACTGGCATGGAGGAGCACAACAACTACGCTGTTGACTTTATCAACGCAACGCGCTGGATCAAGGCCAATCTGCCGCACGCGAAAGTCAGCGGCGGTGTTTCGAATATTTCATTCAGCTTTCGCGGCAACAACAAGGTTCGCGAGGCGATGCACTCAGCGTTTCTTTATCACGCGATTGCGGCGGGCATGGACATGGGCATTGTGAATGCCGGCATGCTTGAGGTGTATGAAGAGATCGACCCCGAGTTGAAGGTGCTGGTGGAGGATGTGCTACTCAACCGCCGTCCTGATGCGACCGAGCGCCTGGTGGAGTTTGGCGAAGCGCTGAAGCATATTGGCACGGTGGTAAGCGAAAAGAAAGCCGAAGAATGGCGCAGCGGCACCGTGGAGGAGCGGCTTTCGCACGCGCTGGTCAAGGGGATCGACGCATTCATCGAGATCGACGCGGAAGAAGCACGCGTCAAGCTGGGGCGTCCGCTGCTGGTAATTGAAGGCCCGCTGATGGACGGCATGAGCGTGGTCGGCGACTTGTTCGGGGCGGGCAAGATGTTTCTGCCGCAAGTGGTGAAGTCAGCACGCGTGATGAAGAAGGCTGTGGCTCACCTTACCCCGTTCATGGAGGCGGAGAAGGCTGCTCTGGTTGCTTCCGGTCAGGTTGCGAAGGCGCAAGGAAAGATCGTTCTGGCAACGGTGAAGGGCGACGTGCACGACATTGGGAAGAACATTGTCGGCGTCGTGCTGGCCTGCAATAACTACGAGGTCATTGACCTGGGCGTGATGGTCTCTTGCGAAAAAATTCTCGAACGCGCCAAGGCTGAGAATGCGGATCTGATAGGGTTGAGCGGTTTGATTACGCCGTCGCTCGATGAGATGGTGCATGTGGCCCGTGAGATGGAACGGCAGGGTTTCAAGTTGCCATTGCTCATTGGCGGAGCGACCACGAGCCGCGCGCATACAGCAGTAAAAATTGCTCCACACTACAGCGAGCCGGTGGTACATGTGCTGGATGCGAGCCGTGCGGTGCCGGTGACGACCAGCTTGCTTAGTGAGGATGGCAAGGCTGATTTTGTGGCACAGCATCGCGCGGACTTTGAGGCGCTTCGCAAAATTCACTCGGCGCCGCGCCAGTCGGTCATCTCGCTTGAGGCCGCGCGTAAAAGGCGCACTCCAATCGAGTGGCGTGCTGAGGACCTGCCCGTGCCGGAGTTTACCGGGGTGCGAGTGCTGGATAACTTCCCTCTATCTACGCTGCGCGAATTTATTGACTGGACGCCGTTCTTCCATACATGGGAACTGAAGGGGGTTTATCCTCGGATTCTGGATGATGAGAGACAAGGAGCGCAGGCGCGGCAGATCTTCGATGAGGCTAATGCTCTGCTCGATAAGATCATCGAAAAAAATCTTATTACGGCGCGCGGGGTGTATGGCTTATTTCCCGCCGCTGCATTTGGCGACGACGTCGAACTGTATACAGATGGGGACCGCGGCAAGGTTCTGGAGCGGTTTCACTTTCTCCGACAGCAGGCGCACAAAGAAGGCAGCGAGCCTTGCCGTTCGCTGGCGGATTTTATCGCGCCGAAGGAGACAGGGCTGCAGGATCACATCGGAGCATTCGCGGTCACCACTGGCATAGGACTGAAGGAGCTTTGCGACAAGTTCCGCGCCGAGCACGACGATTACAACGCGATTATGGCGGAAGCAATAGCAGATCGACTAGCTGAAGCGTTTGCAGAATGCCTGCACAAGCGTGTGCGGGATGAGTGGGGTTATGGGCGTGCAGAAGGCTTGAGCATCGATGACCTTATCCATGAGAAATATCGGGGAATTCGCCCGGCTGCCGGCTATCCTGCGTGCCCGGATCATACGGAAAAGGGAACACTTTGGCGCTTGCTGAATGTGGAAGCCAACACGGGGATGCAGATCACGGAGTCGTTTGCCATGTGGCCTGGATCGAGCGTGAGCGGGCTATATTTCGCTCATCCGCAATCTCGGTATTTCTCGCTCGGAAAGATTGATCGTGACCAAGTTGCCGATTATCACGAGCGCAAGGGGATGACCGTGGCAGAGGTAGAGCGGTGGCTGGGGCAGAACCTGAATTACGATCCTGAGAAATAGGATTGGAATCGGTGTGCCCCAGGTTGCGAGTCCGGGCTTAGAAGTCTTCGTCGGTTGAATCCAAGGCAGAGGGTCCGTTTCGCAATACCGCAGTTACTGCTGAGAACGGCTTCATCTCATATTCATTCGGTGGAACCGCGCCTGCGAGGTACTTAACAAAGTAGTCCCAGCGGCGGCGCGTCATGTACTGCGAGGCCGGGCCATAGCCATGCTGGACATTGGGGATGAGTAACAGGTCAAAATCCTTGTTAGCTTTGATTAGAGCGTCTACCACTATCAAGGTGTTATTCGGCGGAACATTGTCGTCCATGGTTCCGTGCGCGAGGAGTAAGTGACCTTTCAGGTTCTTTGCTATGTTCTGGTTTGCCTGAGAGTCATAGTTACTTGAGCCATCTGGTTGCTTAACTACGAGGCCTGCCCATTTCTCTGCCCAATCGTCTTCATAGTCGCGTTGATCGTGGTTGCCGCTCTCTGCTATTCCGACCTTGAAGAAGTCGGGATAGTTGAACATGGCCGCTGCGGTTGCGTTGCCGCCGCCAGAGTGGCCGTACATGCCGACGCGGTCGAGATCGATGAATGGATATTGGGCGGCGAGGTCCTTCATGCCACTAACCTGGTCGGGAATTGTGTTATCTCCCAGGTTGCCATAGTAAGCCTCATGAAAAGTCTTTGAGCGGAAGGGAGTTCCCATTCCATCGATGCACACTACGATGAATCCTAACTCGGCGAGGGACTGCATGTCGCGATGAGCAGCCATGAATTCACGGCTACCGCATGAGCCGATTTGCGGGCCCGGGTAAACACTGTTGACGATGGGATACTTCTTCGAGGGGTCAAAAGTCGATGGCTTGAACATCAGGCCATATAGGTCGGTCTTGCCGTCACGACCTTTCACTTTGATGGGGATTGGCGGAACCCAGCCGTATGCTAATAGCTTCGAGATATCCTGCTTCGCAACTTCCATTGCGATTTGCCCGTCGCTGCTTCGGACTACAGTTGTCTGCGGTTGCGTCGGGGTTGAGTATGTGTCGACGAAATAATGGCCATCGGGCGAAACCTTGATGTTGTGATCGGCATTCTCCGGAGTTAGAAGGGTTTGTCCGGTTCCATCGAAATGCACGCTATAGAAATGCTGGAAATACGGATCGCGATCGGCTTCCTTGCCTACGCCTACAAAATAAATCGTGCGCGTCTTCTCGTCGACGAAGAGTACCTGAGTTACATTGCCTGGACCGTGCGTGATCTGGTTTTTGAGCTTCCCGGTGGTTAGGTCGTAGAGATACATATTGCCCCAGTCGTCGCGCTCGCTGAACCAGAGAATCTCATTGGACTTGGGAAGGTAATGCCAGTTGATTTTACCGTTGCCGCTTTCATAAAACTTCGGCGTGGTCTCGCTCATTACTTCGCGCACATCGCCGGTAGATGTATCGGCAACACGCAGCCACTCCTGTTTATGGTCGCGTGACGTGGAGACGAAGGCCAGGTGCGAGTTATCGGGGCACCATTCAACGTCGCTCCAGTCAGAGCCATGGCAGGCAACATCGTCGCAAAGTGTGGAGCGATGCTGATCGGGAGGCATCTTGAGGCGGACAAGCTTTCTCGTGGCAACATCGATAACTACGCGCTCGATCATGGTTACATTTTCGTCACCTACGAGAGGATACTTCCACGCTTGTAATTTGGGGTGGCCATTAGTTACGGGAACCAGGTACATCTCGCCGGTCTTGCGCTGGTCTTGTTGGAATGTGGCGATTCTTGTTGAATCCGGCGACCAGAGGAGGATGGCGCGGTCCGAGTGCTGCCAGCCGGCGTTGTCGGTTGCATAGCCGTAGTCTTTGATGCCGTCAGTTGTAAGTTGAGTCTCTTTGCCGGTGGCTATGTCGCGCACCCACAGGTTCCAATCGCGAATGAAGGCGCCGAGTTTCTTGTTCGGCGAAAGCGTGAGGGGCGCCTGCTTCTCGCTGCTGGGAATTACGCGCTTGCAGACTTCGGGATCCTTGTGGAGTTCGCATCGATAGGACAAGCCGGCGTAAGTAAGTGTCAGCAGGCTATCGCTGTCAGAAAATGCGAGGTCGGAAGCGGTTAGGTGCAGGGCGTCATCTTTGATAGCGCCCTCTGAGGCCGCTTTGAGGGCAGCGGCGAGTTTTATTTGATCGAAGGCAGATGTGTGAGTGCCTTTGACGGGATCGACAAGGATGTAGGAAACGCCATTCGAGTTAGCGTCGCGGTACCAGAAACGCCCATCATCCAACCATTGTGCCCGCACGATCCCCTGGTTTGCGAGGGGATTGACGTTATAACTCATAAATCTCTCGGCCGCGGCATAGTCCTGGGTTGTGTACTGGCGGGACTGCTGTGGCTGGGCGCTTAAACAGCTAAAGCTGAGGGCGGCTATAGTTGCGGCTACAGAACTCAATCTCGACTGATTCGTTTTAGGCAATCTCTTAGTTCCTTTGGGGATCGGAATGGTGGGTAGCGCAAGGCTGCAAAGTAGACGGTATCCTGCCATTTTATACTGCGAGGATAACTCACGAAATGCGCATCGCATAATTGCGTTGGGCGTGGGGCCGGATGATTGTCCTCCCCTGATACGCGCTGAAATGACTGGGTGTAAGTGGCGAAAAAGGCGACACCCCCTAGGAAGGTTGCGTCGCCTTTTCATTGAGCGATCTGTTCCTTGTTCAGAACCCTAGAAGAGATTCCAGAGCGATTGGTTGTAGACCTCGTGATGGTACTGGACCTCAGAGCCTTTCACAAAGGTTCCAAGTTCACGAGGAGAGCGATTTGCCGCTGCCTGCTTGAGGTCGGTGAACCGGCTCTGGACGTCTGCGCCGAGAATCTCCCCAATCCACGATGAGCTCTTGAAGTCCTCAATCGCCGTCAGGATGTTATCGGGCAGATAACGTTGTGCCTGACGCAGATTATCGATATCTGCCTTTTTGCCGTCGATGCCGGTCTTGAAGATGGAGTAGAGGGTCAGATAGGGATTCGCATCGGGAGCCACTGAGCGCACTTCGACCCGCATGGACTTGGAGTTGCCGATGGGCACACGCACCATCGAACCACGATCTGTGGCCGAGGCCTTGATCTGGTTGGGAGCTTCGAAGTGCGGGTCGAGGCGACGATACGAGTTCACGCTGGGGTTAAGGATCAGGCAGATGTCCAGAGCATGAGTCAGGATGCGATCAATGAAGTCCCATCCGAAACCGGACAATTTTTCCTGACCCGCTGGATCCCAGAACAGGTTCGTTTTGCCTTCGGAGATGGAGACGTTGGTGTGCATGCCGCTGCCGTTGACGCCTACTACCGGTTTTGGCAGGAAGCTGGCGGTGTAGCCCATGTTGTTCGCGATCTGCCGTGTGAGCAGCTTGTAGAGCTGAATCTGATCGGCGGCCGCTACTACTTCGCCGTAGCCGTAGTTGATTTCGAATTGGCTGGGGGCAACTTCGGGGTGGTCCTTCTCATTTTGAAAGCCCAAGGCGCGCTGTACTTCAGCCGCCGTGTCAATGAACTGGCGCAGGGGATCGAGCGGCAGGACATGATAGTACCCGCCGGTGTTGATGAATTCGAACTTGCCTGTTTCGTGGAAATGCTGCTCCGCATCTTTCCCTGCGAACAGAAAACCTTCAATTTCGTTGGCTGCGTTCAACGTATAGCTTTTTTCCGCATAGAGCTTGTCGCTGTATGCCTTCAGCACGCCACGCAGGTCACCGGAGTAGGGACTACCGTCCTTATCGATCACGGTGCCAAAGACCAGAACCTTGCCGTTGCCGAATACGTCGGCAGGGACCCAGTAGAAGGCGCTCCAGTCGATGCCCAGGCGTAGATCGCTTTCCTTCTGCGCGGTAAACCCGCGGATTGAAGAGCCGTCGAAGGTCAGGTTTTCGTAGGATCCCAGCAGGAATTTCTTGTCGTAATCCAGCAGGTGCAGCCGGCCTTCAAGATCGCTGAAGAGCACGGTAACGGCCTTGATCCGCTTCTCGTCAGTCAAGTACTTGATGCGTTTTTCACGAATCTCATCTACCGCAATACGGCTGCTGCGTTCGGCTTTGGCTTCAAGGTTTTTTTCTTCCAACTCCTCATAGGAGAGGGCGAGAAAGTTGCGGTACTCAATAGACATGGATCTCCTTCGATGAAAGACTTAGGGGGGTTGAACTGAATCAACCACCGGCGCCGGGAATTGGGATCGCAGCAATTATGAATGAACAAGAAGAAGTGGGAAGCAATTGCTTCCCACTTCCCTGCGCACTCGATTGCAGAGAGACCGCTTCCGAACCAATCAGGCTACACTAACGACCCAACCAGTGCAAGAGACCCAGCTACCCCAGTTTTTTCATCTAAGGAAAGATTCAGGGCTTCGGTACGCTGTTGATTGTCTTCAGGATGCGAGAGATGATCTGGTAGGGATCGGCTTCGGAGTTGGGGCGGCGATCTTCCAGGTATCCTTTGTAACCGTTCTTGATGAAGTTGACAGGCAGGCGGATGGAAGCGCCCCGGTCAGAGAGGCCATAGCTGAATTTGTCGATGGACTGAGTTTCGTGCAGGCCGGTCAGGCGCAAATGATTATCCGGGCCATAGACGGCGATGTGTTCGGCTACGTGGTCGGAGAAGGCCTTCATCAAAGCTTCAAGGTATTCTTTTCCACCTACTTCGCGAATGTACTTGGTGGAGAAGTTGGTGTGCATACCAGAGCCATTCCAGTCACCCTTGATGGGTTTGCAATGCAATACCAGATCCACTTCGTACTTCTCGCACAGACGCAGCATCAAGTAGCGTGCGACCCAAACGTCGTCAGCGGCCTTGGTTGAGCCTTTGGCGAAGATCTGGAATTCCCACTGGCCTTTAGCGACCTCGGCGTTGATGCCCTCGTGGTTGATGCCGGCAGCGAGACAGAGTTCGAGGTGTTCTTCGACGATGGTACGGGCCAGGCTGCCCATGTATTTGTAGCCAACGCCGCAGTAGTAAGGGCCCTGCGGTGTGCTTGGGTATCCATCTTTCGGGAAGCCGAGCGGGCGGCCGTCTTTATAGAGGAAATACTCCTGCTCCAGGCCTACCCACAGGTCGGGGTCGTTCTCGATGGTGGCTCGGTAGTTGGTGGAATGGGGCGTGCCGTCGGGATGCATGACTTCGCTGAGGACAATATAAGCGTTCTTGCGGCTGGCATCGTGATAGAGGGCGACAGGCTTCAGAATGCAGTCGGATTTGCTGCCCTCGGCCTGCATGGTCGAGCTGCCGTCAAAGCCCCAGAGAGGCAGGTCGTCCAGAGTCGGCGGGTGTTCATAGGACTTGAGTTGTGTTTTGCCGCGAAGCTCCGGAATGGGCTTCTTGCCGTCGAGCCAGATGTATTCGAGCTTGTACTTTGTCATAGGTCTCCTTTAGATGGGAAAAGTGTGCAGGGGTCAATAGGAATGTTAGAGCTTTGTGCATAAAGAAAGTGTCAAGATTTCAAAGAGTTTCGGTGGGTTTTGGGACGGGCTATCGATGATGAGCAACAAGGAACATGAGAAGCAAAATTACCACTGGAATCAGGGCCAAACCGGCATAGTAGAGGATCTTGCGAGAGGTCTGTGATTTGCGGTTTTGCCAGTCGCGCAACTCGGGGCGGTCTTCAACACCTACCTGCTCTGGATGCTCGAGGTCGCGCTTGAATTCATAGGCATGGGCATATCGATTTCTTGGGTCTCGCTCCAGGGCGCGATAGAGAATTTCCTGAAGCTGCGGGGTGATGGTTGGGTCGGCTACCGAGGGTGGGACGGGGTGGTTGAGTAGCCGCTCGTTCATTGCGGCCATGGGATTGGGGCCGTTGAAGGGCAGCTTGCCGGTGAGCATCTCATAGAGGATGACACCTACGGAATAAATATCGGATCGGCCATCGCCGCGCTTTCCTTTCACCTGTTCGGGGGAGATGTAGTTGGGTGTGCCGATGGCGGCGGTGAAGTTGGCATATGTCAGACGTTTGGCGGCGGCGTCACCGGCAATGCCGAAGTCGATCAGCTTGATGTTGTCTTTGTCATCGACCATGATGTTTTCCGGCTTTAAATCGCGATGGACTACACCGTTCGCGTGTATGTATTCAAGTGCGTCGAGCACGCCGACGGCGATGCCGATGGCACGTTGATGTGGCATGGGGCCTTCATCGAGAATTTCGCGCAGCAGGCGGCCATCGCACCACTCCATCACCATATAAATGCGGGAGCGCTTTTCGCCGCCGAAGACGCGCATCACTTTGGGATGGTCGAGCTTTTCACCGATGCCGGCTTCGCGCTGAAAACGGTCAAAGAGGATGGGATCGGCTTCCAGATCCGGATGGGGAATTTTGAGGGCAACGACGCGGTTGTCGCGCGTGTCGACAGCGCGATAGATGGATGCCATGCCGCTGCGTGCGACAGGCGCCACAATGCGGTAAGAGTCGATTTGCGCACCGGCTTCCAAGCCGTCAAGAAAGCCCATTCGGCCGCCTACTCCATCCCGATAGCTTGTTTTACTCTATCGGGAAATTCTTCGAGAGCTGTAAGGAATCCGTAAGTCTTGATCAAAGCGCGAATCAAGATGGGAGCATGTAGGGCCTGCCGCGATACATGCCCACCTGCTCTACCGAGCGTACGCGAATAACCTGCGCAGTTGTATTGTCTCCGCCATCGATCTCGACCGCACGGGCTACCAGTTCGCGGGCGATCTCTTCGATGTCCTTGTTCTGCGAAACGATTTGTGCGATGGCTCGCTCGTTCATCTCGTCATGAACGCCATCGGTTGAAAGCACGAGGGTGTCACCGGCCTGGAGCGTGATGGCAGTTGTGTCTGGCGAGACGAACATCTCGGGTCCGAGCGAACGGATGAGTACGTGACGGGAATCCGATTCGGCGACTTCGCTTGCGGAGATAATGCCCATCTTTCGCTGCTCGTTGACCCATGTGTGGTCTTGCGTTATCTGTTTGGCGTGACCGTTTCGAACGAGATAGCAGCGCGAATCTCCGACATGCGAGACAACGCATTGGTCGTGACGCATGGCACAGGCTACGAGGGTAGTGGCCATCTTCCTACCTCGATACCGGGGGTCCAGAGTGCAGTCGTGTACAGCAGCGTTTGCGTGCTGGACTAGGCGAGGCAGCAAGCCGGTGAGCATGGTTCCGGCTTGAGATTTGGCGAACCCATCTTTGATTGTCGCAATTGCTGTGGCGGAGGCGACTTCGCCAAGATCAAGTCCGCCCACGCCGTCGGCCACGGCGAACAAATAGCCATGGGATCGCGACTCCTGGCGCGAGGAAGGAATGAACGATCCCATGGCGTCTTCATTATTGGTGCGAACCTTGCCGAAGTCGGTTGCCTGGCCGAACTGTACATCCAACATGGACGCTGCCGCCTGAATCATTCTCCAAAAGGCTGCGAGGAGAACGCATTTTATAGATTGTGAAACATTCAACTCAAAAACGCCAAATATCCAAATAAATAAAGAAATATCTAACCGAGAACACTCATGAGTTGTTCTCCTGTTCTCGTCTCTCAACATAAGA
>Ga0302140_10002380_pt1 | contig 24445 bp, 22 predicted proteins | sample I_Bog_E1_1_FD_202095 | JGI IMG/M metagenome (GOLD analysis project Ga0302140, IMG submission 202095) | Peat permafrost microbial communities from Stordalen Mire near Abisko, Sweden - I_Bog_E1_1 | ecosystem: Environmental > Terrestrial > Soil > Wetlands > Peat | place: Sweden: Abisko, Stordalen... | reverse complement strand
GACTTGAGAGCCGTTGGCCGAGTGGACAAAAAGATTATTCAGCGTGGAGGGATCGGTCTGAAAGTTTTTGCCGACCTCCATCACCACGTGGTACTGGTTGAGCTGAGTGAAGATCGTCGAGACCTGGCGCTGTCCGAAGGCGTCGTAGAGCGTATTGTCCACGTCGGCCATACCGATGCCCAGCCGTGCTGCGGTGTCGCGATCTATGACCAACTGCGCGCCCAGGCCCTGGTCCTGCAAGTCGCTGGCCACGTCGGTGACAACAGATTCCTTGGCCAGCTCCGTCGTCATCAAGCGTGTGTATTTCGCCAGTTCGACCGGATCGGGATCTTCCAGCGAGTATTGGAATTCTGTCCGGCTGACGCGGTCTTCCACAGTCAGATCTTGCAACGGCTGCAGGAAGAGCTGAATACCTTCGATGCCGGTCAGCTTTGGCTGCAACCGCTGAATCACTTCCGTGGCGGAGAGTTTGCGCTCCTCCAGCGGCTTGAGCGTGATCTGAATGCGTCCGGAGTTCAGCGTGGTATTCGTGCCGTCCACGCCGATAAACGAAGAGACATTATCGACCGCCGGATCGGTCAGCAGGATTTCGACCAGCTTCTGCTGGCGCTCGGCCATCGAGGTAAAGCTGACCGTCTGCGGCGCTTCGCTGATGCCCAGGATCACGCCTGTATCTTGCACCGGAAAGAAGCCCTTGGGAACCACGACATAAAGCAGCAGCGTGCCCACCAGCGTGCCGATGGTGACCAGCAGCGTAATGAAGCGATAGCGCAGAACCACAGTCAGCGTGCGCCCGTAAGCGGCGATGATGGAGTTGAAGATACTCTCCGACCAATAGTAAAAGCGGGTCTGCTTGGCGGTTTTCTTGTCCTGCAGAATGCGCGAGCACATCATTGGCGTCAGCGTCAGCGAGACGAAGGCGGAGACCAGGATGGTGACGGCCAGCGTAATGGCGAACTCGCGGAAGAGCCGACCCACCACATCGCTCATGAAGAGCAGCGGAATCAGCACGGCGATCAGCGAGATGGTCAGCGACATGATGGTGAAGCCGATCTGTTCGCTGCCTTTGAGCGCGGCTTTCATCGGGCTGTCTCCCTCTTCAATGAAGCGGGAGATATTCTCGATCATCACAATGGCGTCATCCACCACAAAGCCGGTGGAGATGGTGAGCGCCATCAGCGTTAAATTGTTCAGAGAATAGCCCAGCAGATACATCACGCCGAAGGTGCCGATGATCGACAGCGGCACGGCGACCGAAGGAATGATGGTGGCGGCCAGGTTACGCAGGAAGAGAAAGATCACCATGACCACCAAGGCGATGGTGAGCATCAGCTCAAACTCGACGTCCTTGACCGAAGCGCGGATGGTCGTTGTGCGGTCGGTGAGTACACGCACCTGCACCGAGGCCGGCAGGCTGGCCTGCAACTGCGGCAGCAGCGTCTTGATGCGATCCACGACGCCGATGATGTTAGCCCCCGGCTGACGCTGAATGTTCACAATCACCGCTGGCTGGCGATCCATCCAGGCGGCCTGCTGATTGTTCTCGGCGGCATCAACAATGGTGGCCACGTCGGAAGCGCGCACTGCCGCGCCGTTGCGATAGGCGATAATCACCGGCTTGTAATCGCCGCTGGAGAGCAACTGGTCGTTGGCGCCGATGGTGTAGGACTGGCGGTTGCCATTCAGCGTGCCCTTGGCCTGATCGACATTAGCCGCAGCCAGAGCGGTGCGTAGATCTTCCAGGCTCAGGTCGTAGGCGGCCAGTTGCGTGGGATTGGCCTGAATGCGCACGGAGGGCTTCTGCCCGCCAGCAATGGAGACCATGCCCACGCCGGTGACCTGAGAGATCTTCTGCGCCAAGTTGGTGTCGGCGGCGTCTTCAATCTTGTCCAGCGGAAGAGAATTGGAGTAGAGTGCCAGCGTCATGATCGGCGCGTCGGCCGGGTTCACCTTGCTGTAGATGGGCGGGTTAGGTAGATCGGTGGGCAGGAAGCTATTACCAGCGTTGATCGCCGCCTGCACCTCCTGCTCGGCTACGTCGATGTTCTCGTCGAGGTTGAATTCGAGAGTAATGACCGAGCCGCCGCCAGAACTCTCTGAAGTCATCTGCTTCAGGCCGGGCATCTGGCCGAATTGGCGCTCCAGTGGCGCGGTGACAGAAGAGGCCATCACCTCCGGCCCTGCTCCGGGATAGAAGGTGAGCACCTGAATGATCGGGTAATCCACCTCAGGCAAGGCGGAGACCGGCAACTGCTCGTAGCCGATGAAGCCCGCCAGCAGAATGGCGAACATCAGCAGCGAGGTCGCTACCGGACGCAGAATGAATGGCCGGGAAGGACTCAGGCTCACTGCTGCTCCTTCTTAGGCTGATTGCCGTTGGCCTGGCCTGCGGCTTGCCCCGCAGGCTGTCCCGTAGCTTGTCCGCCGTGCGAATGAGCCACGCTGGCGGTCACAATTTGTCCAGCGCGCAGACGATCCGCGCCGTCCACCACAATGTTTTGACCAGCTTGCACGCCGCTGTCCAGGATGGTGAGCTGACCTTCGGCCAGCGCAATCTTCACCGGCTGCATCTTGGCCACCGAAGTCTTCTTGACGGGGTCCGTATCCACCACCCAGACGAAGGAACCTTGCAAGCCCGACTGAAGAGCCGCCGAAGGAACCACCAGCGCGTTGGGCCTGTCTTCCAACACCAAGTGAATGTTCACAAACTGGTTGGGGAAGAGGGCGGAGCCCTTGTTATCAAAGATCGCTTTCAGCTTGCCTGTGCCAGTCGTGGTGTCGATCTGGTTGTCGGCGGTGAGCAGATAGCCCGTGCCCAGCTTTTGCGTGTCGCTCTGGTCGTAGGCCTCCACCGGCAGGCGCTTTTCCGCGGCCATCTTATGCAGGATCTGAGGAAGCCTGTCTTCGGGAACCGTGAAGTAAACCGCGATGGGCTGGATTTGGTTGATGATGACCAGATTGGTGGTTCCTGCAGCGATGATGTTGCCGGGGTCTACCAGACGCAGGCCAATCTTGCCGCTGATCGGTGCCTGAATGGTGCACCAGTTGAGCTGCAACTGGGCTGTCTGGATGGCCGCTTTGTCGGATTCGATTGCGCCCAGGTACTGGCCCTGCGCGGCCTCGTCGGCGTCCATCGCTTCCTTGGATGTGACGCCGGCTTCGTAGAGCGCCTTGTAGCGTTTGTACTCCGCCTGTGCGTTCTTCAATAGCGCTTGATCGTGCGCCAGCGTGCCCTTGGCTTGGTCCAACGCGGCCTTGTAGGGGCTGGGGTCGATCACCATGATCGTCTCGCCCTGCTTGACCTGCTGTCCCTCGGTGAACTTGACCGGCTCCAACTGACCGCTGACCCGCGCCTTGACGGTGACGCTCATATAAGGCGTCACCGTGCCCAGAGCGGTCAGAAAGATAGGCATTGGCTTCTCAGCCACAGCGGCCACCTGCACCGGAACCGGCCGGCCCAGCAGCGCTGACGCCTGGCTGGCGCTATTGGCCGCGTTGAGCTTCTGATTCGAGTGAATCTTCCATACGATTACGACCAGCGCAGCCACCAGCACAAAGTAAAAGACCAGACGCAGCCCGGAACCCTTGTGGGCGGGTGGCTGTTGGGTGGTTGTATCGTAGGCCGAGTTGTTCTCCGCTTTGCTTTCAATGGACATGGTTTGAATTTCCGCCGTTTTCTCTCAATTGACTGCCCGCAAGGGGGCCATCCCTGGAACTGTTCCGTGTAAAAGATAAATCTGTGATCGTTTCTACCGACGATTGAGTTTCGTGAAAGGTTTCGTCCGCTTGACCGGCATCTCCAAAAGCATGTATAGCCCACTCGAAAGACATTTTGCCTGATGCATGGCCGTCGAAACCATTGTATGCGAACCAGCGCGAATACAGCTCGAAAGGAACGTGAGTTAGTTGACTTATGTTTGACGATATACTGAAGATTCGGATTACGTTTTTCCAATGTCTACTGTCCACTGTTTCGAGGACTGCTTGCCCGTGAATCTCCCAGCCGCCGCGCCCGTCCAAGCAATGCCTCCGCTTTGCGTGGACCTGGACGGTACACTGATCAAATCCGATTCGCTCTTCGATGCGGCTTGCAGCTTTCTGCGCCGCCAGCCGCTTCAGTGCTGGAAGCTGGTCGTTTGGCTCAGCCGTGGGCGCGCCCATCTGAAGGCCGAAGTCGCCCGCCATGCGCCGCTCAACGCCGCCCGCCTTCCCTATAACACCCAGCTGCTCAGCTATCTGCAAGGTGAACGCCGCGCGGGGCGGAAGATCTATCTGGCAACCGGGGCCGACGGCCCGCTGGCCGAGCGCGTGGCCGCGCATCTGGGAATCTTTGACGGCGTGCTGGCCTCGGACGGCGCAACCAACCTGACCAGCGGCAAGAAGCTCACCCGCCTGAAGGAGCGCTTTGGCGCATTCGATTACATCGGCAACTCCCGCGCCGATCTGCCGCTGCTGGTCGCCGCGCGCCACGCAATGACCGCCAATCCCACTCTAGGCCTGCGCGCTGGCTTGCGCATGAGGCACATTGCGGTCACGCGTGTCTTTCTGGACCGGCCACCGTTCCTGCGCACGCTCTTCAAGGCCATACGCATTCATCAGTGGGCTAAAAATCTTCTCGTCGTGGCGCCGCTCGTCTTCTCTCACAAACTGAATCCGGCGGGGATCTTCGCAGCGGTCGCGGCCTTCTTCTGCTTCAGCCTGATGGCCTCGGCCAATTACTTGGTGAACGATCTGCTGGACATCGACAGCGACCGCCGTCACCCATCCAAGCGCTTCCGGCCCTTTGCGGCGGGCAATCTTTCCGTGGCGGGCGGGCTGGCCTTGGCGCTGACTCTCTTTGCCGCCGCGCTAGCCATCCTTCCTTGGCTTCCCGCTCAATTTGCGCTCTGGATGGCGATTTATATCTGTTCCACTATGGCTTATTCGCTTTATCTCAAGCGTGTGGCGCTGGTGGATGTGATGATGCTCTCCGGGCTGTACACGCTGCGGCTGATGGCTGGAGGCGCGGCCACCGGGACCGGAATCTCCCATTGGCTGGTGGGCTTTTCCATCTTTCTTTTCCTCTCGCTGGCCATGGTCAAGCGCTTCAGCGAGCTGGAAAACCTGCGCTCGCGCGGTCTTGCGGCAACCCATGGCCGCGGCTACCTGGCCACCGATCTCGAACAGGTACGCAGCTTTGGCACCTCCAGCGCCACGGCGGCGGTGTTGGTCTTTGCCCTCTACATCTCCCGCCCCGACGTTACGGTTCTCTACCAGCACCCTGAGCGCCTCTGGCTGATTGTCCCGCTGATGCTCTTTTGGCTCTACCGTGTCTGGCTGCTGGGTTCGCGTGGCGAGATGGACGACGATCCGGTCCTCTTCGCGCTACGCGACCGGGTGAGTTTGCTGGTGGGTGCGGGCGTGCTGGCCGCGGCCGTCTTCGCCGCCTATTGATCTGAAACAAAAAGTTAAATTAGAAGAGTTCGCTGTGAGAACCGATTCGCATCAAAATCAGGCTGGGCGTGTCTTCGGTTTTCGCATAGACAAGCAGCAAATCCGGTCGCAAATGGCACTCTCGAAAGCCAGCCAACTCGCCGGTAAGGTTGTGATCTTTCCACTTCGGATCAAGTTCCTGATCGACAGCCAACTTGTCTATCGCAGCGGGAAGCAGCGTCGCAAGATCTCCGCGGTATCTTGGACTGGATTGTATCCGTTTATAATCTCGCTTGAATTGGCGCGACCACTCAATCTTCCGCATTCAATTGATCCATTAACTCCGCAACGCTGGAAGCCGAGGGCAGACCACCGCGCCGGACCTCTTCCATGGCTGCTCTGGTCACAGCGTTCGGAACCCGCACATCAAAGGGAAGCGCTTGCTCAGCGGCAATGCGCGTCATCAACAGGCGCACGGCATCGGAAAAGCTCAGCCCCATGGCGTCTAACGCCGCCGCCGCCTTGATTTTGAGATTCTGATCCAAGCGGACGTGAATCATCGCAGTTGCATTGGGTATCGTTGCGCTCATAGATACAATGTATAGCAAATGAGACTTTAACGTCAATTTGGATCTTAGGAAGATAGATTTTATGGTCTCTCACCTTTTTTATCATGAACTCGAAGATGGGGCCCGAATGCATCCGAGTTCCATACTGACTCGTCTAACAAGCATCGTGCGCGGAATCCCCTGTCTACGACGTGGGCCTTCTTTCAGGGGCATCGTCTAGGATTGTAACTAGAGCAGATTATTTGTCAGGAGCCGGTTCGGCAATTGGCTCGGGAGCGGGTAGCAGCCCTATGTGGATTGTCCGGCTTGCGCTGCGGCGACCTTATACATTCGTCGTCTTTGCGCTGTTGATTCTTATTCTCGGCGTCTTCAGCATCGAAACGATGCCCACGGATATTTTTCCAAATATTGATATTCCCGTCGTCACCGTGATCTGGAACTTCACCGGATTGTCAGCGGATCAGATGGCCAACCGCATCGTGACCAACAGCGAGCGCGGTATGACCACCTCGGTCAGCGACATCGAGCACATTGAGTCGCAGTCGCTCAATGGCACCGGGCTGATCAAGATCTTCTTCCAGCCGCACGTCAACATCGGCAACGCCATGGCCCAGGTGACGGCCGTCAGCCAGGTGCAGTTGCGCTCGCTGCCGCCCGGAGCGGTGCCGCCCTTCATCATTCAATTCAACGCCTCCAGCGTGCCAGTCTTGCAACTAGGCTTGAGCGGCCCGGGGCTTAACGAGCAGCAGTTGGCGGATGTGGGCAGGGTCAACATCGGCGTCCAATTGGCCACCGTTGAAGGTGCGCAGACGCCCTTTCCCTACGGCGGCAAGTCGCGCCAGATACAGGTGGACTTGGACCTGCACGCTCTGCAAGCCAAGGGGCTTTCGCCGGTCGATGTGGTCAACGCCATCTCCGCGCAAAACCTGATTGCGCCCTCGGGCACCATGAAGATCGACCGCTTCGAGTACGCGGTCGAGACCAACTCCGCGCCCTCGGTTGTCGAGGAGCTGAACAACCTGCCCGTCAAAGCGGTCAACGGCGCGGTCATCTACGTGCGCGACGTGGCCCACGTGCGCGATGGCAGCTCACCGCAGACCAATATCGTGCGCGTCAACGGCAAGCGCGCCGTCCTGATGAGCGTGATGAAGACCGGCTCGGCCTCCACGCTGGAGATCATCAAGGGCGTGCGCGAAAAGTTGGATCAGATCAAGGACCAGCTTCCCCGGCAACTGCGTGTCGACCCGCTCAGCGACCAGTCGATCTTCGTCCGCGGCGCCATCAACGGCGTGGTGCGTGAGGCCATCATCGCCGCCTGCCTCACGGCCATCATGATCCTGGTCTTCCTCGGCAGTTGGCGCTCGACCATCATCATCGCGGTCTCCATTCCGCTCTCCATCCTCTGCTCCATCAGCGTTCTGGCCATGCTGCACGAGACCATCAACATCATGACGCTGGGCGGCTTTGCGCTGGCTGTCGGCATTCTAGTGGACGACGCCACCGTGGCCATCGAGAACATCAATCGCAATCTCGAGGCGGGCAAGGAGCTGGAGCAATCCATCCTGGACGGCTCGGCGCAGATCGCCATCCCAGCCCTCGTCTCCACCCTGGCCATCTGCATCGTCTTCGTCCCCATGTTCTTTTTGAGCGGCGTGGCCAAGTACCTTTTTGTGCCCATGGCCGAGGCTGTCGTATTCGCCATGTTGGCCAGCTACCTGCTCTCCCGGACCCTCGTGCCCACCATGGCCAAGTACCTGCTCAAAGAGCACGACGATGCCGAGGCTGCGAAGAAGCGGGCGAGCCGCAATCCTTTCATCCGCTTTCAACAGGGTTTTGAGCGTGGCTTTGACAGTTTTCGCCACGCCTATCTGCGTCTGCTGACCTTATGCGTGGACCATGCGCCGGTCTTTCTGATCCTCTTCCTGCTCTTCGCCATCGGTTCTTTGGGGCTTGCGCCTTTTCTGGGCCAGGACTTCTTCCCCTCGGTGGACTCCGGCGCATTCAAAATTCACGTTCGCGCCCACACCGGCACGCGCATCGAAGAGACCGCCGCGCTCTGCGACCATATCGACTCGACCATCCGCCAGCAGATTCCAGCCAAAGAAGTTGTCTCCATCGTCGATAACATTGGTCTACCTTACTCCGGTTTGAATCTCTCCTACTCGACCTCCGCGCCCATCGGCCCGGCCGACGCCGACATTCAGGTGCAGTTGAGTGAGGACCACCGCCCCACCGGCGAATATGTCGATCATCTGCGCGGTGTGCTGGCTCAGCAGTATCCCGGCGTCACCTTTTACGTGCTGCCGGTGGACATCGTGACGCAGATTCTCAACTTCGGCCTCTCCGCGCCTATCGACCTGCAGATCGTCGGCACGAATCTGGAGGCCAACCGCGCCCTGGCCGAGCACATGGCCGACGAGATTCGCCACCTCCCCGGTGCCGCCGACGTGCGCATCCAGCAGCCCTTCAACCTTCCCAAAATGATGGTGGACGTGGACCGCACCCGCGCCCAATCCATCGGCCTGACGCAGAAGGACGTGGCGCAGAGCATTCTGGTGGCTCTGAGCGGCAGCTTCCAGACCAGCCCCAGCTTCTTCCTCGATCCCAAGAACGGCGTCAGCTACAACGTAGCCGTTCAGACGCCGCAGTACAAGATGGACTCGCTGGCCCAGCTCAAGAGCCTGCCGGTGACCGGTGCCGGGATGACGCAGGCTGCCGCCAGCGCTCCCGGCGCGCCTGCTCCTACGCAGATCCTTGGCAATCTGGCATCCTTTGCGCCCGGATCAGAGATGGGCACGGTAAGCCACTACGACGTGCAGCCGGTCATCGACATCCTGGCCAACGTCAACGGAACCGACCTGGGCACGGTCACTCGCGCGGTCGAGCGGCAGATCGCCCTGCACAAGAAAAACGGCGATCTGCCCCGTGGCTCGCTCTTTACCCTGCGCGGTCAGAGCGAGACGATGAAAGCCTCTTACATCGGCCTGCTCGGCGGCTTGGCTTTCTCGATTCTCCTCGTTTACCTGCTGATCGTCGTCAACTTTCAGTCCTGGCTCGATCCGTTTGTCATCATCGCCGCGCTGCCCGCCGCGCTGGCTGGCATTGTCTGGTTCCTCTTCCTCACCAACACGCGGCTCAGCGTTCCCGCGCTCACCGGGGCCATCATGTGCATGGGCGTGGCCACGGCAAACTCCATCCTGGTGGTCAGCTTTGCTCGTGAACAGCTTGAAGTCCTGGTTGGCGACGCGCGGCAAGCTGCGCTGAACGCTGGCTTTGTCCGCCTGCGCCCGGTGCTGATGACCGCGCTGGCCATGATTCTGGGCATGGCCCCGATGGCACTCGGCCTGGGCGACGGTGGTGAGCAGAATGCCCCGCTGGGCCGCGCCGTCATCGGCGGACTCCTGCTGGCTACCGTGGCCACGCTCTTCTTTGTCCCCGCTTTCTTTTCTTTGGTTCATGGATGGCTGGAAGGCCACCGCAAATCACCCCACGGCATACAAACCGTGGGCGCAATCGACGAGTTTGACGAGATTCCGGAGTAGTTTTATATGAGCAACGAAGCCAATCCGCAGCAGCCGAAGCACGACCATGAATCCGCGCCGGAACAAGCGGCCATCTCTCCTCGCAAGGCCCTCGTCGGCGTGGTCCTCTTCCTCCTTGTGGCCGCCGCGCTGGCCGGTTATGGCATCCTGCGCCGCAATCATAGCGCCAGCGTGCTGGCTGAAACCACCACCGAGTTGGCCGCGCCCACCGTCACCGTTGCCACGCCCAAGCAAGGCGCGCCGGTGACCAGCTTTGTGCTCCCCGGCAACGTGACTGCTTACACGGATTCGCCCATCTATGCCCGCACCGCCGGTTACCTCACCCGCTGGTATTTCGACATCGGCGCGCGCGTCAAAAAAGGCGCGCTCTTGGCCGAGATCGCCACGCCCGAGGTCGATCAGCAACTGGCTCAGGCGCAGAATGACCTCATCACCGCCCAGGCCAACGCCAACAACGCCCGCATTCAGGCCGAGCGCTATTCCGGACTCGTCGCCTCCAACGCCGTCTCCCGCCAAGATACGGATACCTTCGTCAATCAAGCAGCTTCCACCGCTTCGCAGGTCAAATCCGCGCAGGCCAACGTCGAGCGCCTTCGCCAGCTTCAGTCCTTCGAGCGGGTTTACGCGCCCTTTGACGGCGTCATCACCGCACGCAATATCGACACCGGCCAGTTGATCGACCCCGGCGCGGGCAAGGAGCTTTTTCGCCTGCAAGCCATCGGCACCCTGCGCGTCTACACCAATCTCCCCCAGGCCTACTCCGGCAACGTGAAGGTCGGCGCAAAGATTGATCTGAGCTTTGCCGAGCACGCGGGCAAGCTCTATCAGGGGACGCTGGTCCGCACCAGTGACGCCCTCGACCCCGTCAGTCGCACGCTGCTTGTCGAGATCGACGTCAACAACAGCGCCGGAGAGCTGCTGCCCGGCTCGCTCGCCCAGGTCCACTTCAAAGCTCCCACGGCCACAGCCACCAGCATCGTCCCCGCCGCCGCGCTGATCTTTCGTAAAGAGGGAATGCGCGTCGCCACAGTGGTCAACGGCAGCGTCGCGCATCTAGTCCCGGTAGTCATCGGCGAAGACGACGGCGCCAATGTGCAGATCGTTAGCGGCCTCAGCGCAGCGGACCAAGTGATCCAGGACCCGCCCGATTCGCTCATCGAAGGCGAAAAGGTGCAAGTGGTCAGCCCAACCAATGCGGGAGGCAAATGATGATGCCTTCGACTCGTCCTCAAAGGATCGCATCACAACGTACTGTCATCCTGAGCGGAGCAGGACGCGTTCTGTGCGGCCTGCGCAGTCGAAGGACCTGCGGTTGTTTTTTGCCGGGTTTTCCATCCATGCTGGGTGCCCCATCCTTCGCGCTTTTTGCGAAGGGTGGGAAGCTGCGAATTCAAATTGAATCTTGGGTGCCCCCGGTCTCGATTTTGAGACCTGGGAAACCACAATCCTCAAGGAATGGGTGCCCCACCCTCGCCGCGTCTTTGTTTTTGCGGCTAGGGTGGGTTCTCATCCCCACGATCCTCCTCACCGGCTGCAAACCCGTCGGCCCCAACTACAAGCGCCCCGGCTTTCAAGCCCCCGCAGCCTACAAGGAAACCGGCGCAACCGCGGTCGTTCCCCCACCCGCTCCCGCCGGAGGCGCATGGCAACCCGCCAACCCCTCCGACACCCTGCTGCGCGGCAAGTGGTGGGAGAGCTACAACGATCCTCAACTTAACCAGCTTGAAGAGCGCATCGAAGCGAACAACCAAACCCTCCGCCAAGCGTTGGAAACCTATCTTGCCGCCCACGACCAAATTACGGTGGCCCGCGCCGCGCTCTATCCCAAACTGTCGGTGGGGCCTTCTGCCGCCCGCAACCATGTTTCGCAGAACGGTCCCTCCTATAACGGCAAGTTCACCGCATACAACGATCTGGCGCTCACCGGCCAAGCCAGTTGGGAGCCGGACCTCTGGGGTCGTGTCCGCCGCACCGTCGAGGAAGCCCGCTCCAACGCCCAGGCCAGCGCCGCCGATCAGGCCAATCTTGACCTCAGCCTGCACGCCGAGCTAGCTGCCGACTACCTCCAACTGCGCGGCCTGGACGCCCAGACCCGCCTGCTGGCCGCAACCATCGTCGATCTCCAGGATCAACTCGACCTGACCCAGCGCCGTCTGGCTGGCGGCATCGGCACCGATGTGGACGTTGCCCAGGCCCGCACGCAACTGGAAACCGTGCGCGCCCAACTGGTGGACATCGGCCAGGCCCGCGCCCAGTACGAGCACGCCATCGGAACCCTTGCCAACGACAATCTTTCCACCTTCAGTATTCCCTTTTCGCCGCTTGACTTGACGCTCCCGCAGATTCCCGTCGGCCTGCCTTCGCAACTGCTCGAACGCCGTCCGGACATCGCCGCTGCCGAACGCCGCGCCGCCGCCGCCAACGCGCAGATAGGCATCGCCACCAGCGCCTTTTATCCCAGCATCACCCTCGGCGGCTCTGGCGGCTTCGAAAGTATGCACGCCGGAACCTGGATTCAAGGCCCCAGTGCGCTCTGGTCTTTAGGCGCGCAAGCTACGGAGCTTCTCTTCGACGCAGGCCAGCGCCATGCCCTCACCGACGCCGCGCGTCACACCTACGAGGCCCAGGCCGCCAGTTACCGGGCAACCGTCTTAGCCGCCTTCAACGACGTGGAAGATCAGCTCTCCGGCCTGAGGGTTCTGGAGGCCGAGTCCACCGTCGAGCAGAAAGCCGTCGCCTCGGCCCAGCACTCCTTTGATCTCTCCAATCAGCGTTACAAAGGCGGCGTCACCAGCTACCTGGAAGTCCTCACCGCCCAGGCCGCGCTGCTTCAGAATCAGCGCACTGCCGTCGATCTCCAAACACGCCAGTTTATCCTCAGCGTCGGTCTGGTTCGTGCCCTCGGCGGCGGCTGGGACGCAACCCAGTTGCCCAAATAGCTCTTATAATCAATCCGGAGCTTCAATAAAACAGAGATGAATAGGGACGAAAAATGAAGATTTTGATTTTGGGTTCGGGAGGCCGCGAGCACGCGCTGGCCTGGGCGGTCAAGCGCAGTCAACGGGTGAGCGAGGTGGTCTGCGCCCCCGGCAACGGCGGCATCGCGGAGATTGCGCGTTGCGTGCCGGTTGATCTGGCCGATGTGGCGGCGATGGTTCAACTGGTCGAAGCCGAGCAGCCCGCTCTGACCATCGTTGGGCCAGAGCTGCCGCTCTCGCTGGGCGTCGTCGATGCACTTCAAGAGCGCGGCCTGCGCGTCTTTGGACCCACACGGGCGGCTGCCATGCTCGAGTCCAGCAAAGGCTTCGCCAAGCGCTTCCTTCAGCGCCATCAAATTCCCACTGCCAATTACGCGGTCTGCACCAGCGCCTCCGAAATCGAAAAGGCCATCGATCTCTTTCATGCGCCCATCGTCGTCAAGGCCGACGGCCTGCACGCCGGCAAGGGCGTCATTATCTGCGAATCGCGCCACGCGGCCATCGAGACCGCCCAGGAGCTGCTCAGCGGGCGCTTGCTCGGCAAGCCGGAGCCGCACGTTCTCTTCGAGGAGTTCCTCACAGGCGACGAGATCAGCTTCCTCTGCCTCAGCGACGGCAAAACAGTCGTTCCCCTAGCTCCGGCGCAGGATCACAAGCGCATCGGCGAGGGCGACACCGGACCTAACACCGGCGGCATGGGCGTCTACTCCACCGACGCCATGCTCGAGCCGGCGATGACCGAGTGGCTTCTACGCCACATAGCTGAACCCACGGTGCGCGGCATGGACGAGGAGGGAACGCCCTTTGTCGGCGTGCTTTATTGCGGGCTGATGATGACCCCGCGCGGCCCTCAGGTGCTGGAGTTCAACGCCCGCTTTGGCGATCCAGAGACGCAGGCGATTCTGATGCGCCTGGAAAGCGACCTGGTCGACGCGCTGGAGGCTTGTGTCGATGGCAAACTTGCGGAGACCGAACTGCGCTGGACTCCTGGCGCATCAGCCTGCGTCGTGGCCAGCTCAGCCGGTTATCCGGGCAAATACAAGACTGGCCTGCCCATCACCGGCCTGGCCGAAGCCGCCAAACTGCCCGATGTGCAGGTCTTCCACGCCGGCTCCGCGCTAAAAGACGGCCAGGTGGTCACCGCCGGTGGCCGAGTGCTGGGCGTAACCGCCGTCGCGCCGTCGCTCGAAGAGGCTCTGGCCCGCGCCTACGAGGCCATCAAGCTGCTTCACTTTGACGGCATCTACTACCGCAACGACATCGGCCATCGAGCGCTGCTGAAGATTGCCGAAGCAATGGCAAAGGAGTTACGAGATGGCAACGCACGTTTTTGACGGTATCGAAGTGGAAGTCAGCTCCGGCAATGTCTTTGCGGACCTGGGTCTGCCAGAGGCCGAGCAGCTCAAAATCAAGTCCGGCTTGGTTATCGAAATCACGCGCGCCGTGCGGCGTCTGGGCCTGACTCAGGAAGAGGCCGGCCGCCGTATGGGGATTTCGCAAGCCAAAGTCTCCGGCCTGATGCGCGGCGATTTCTCCAATCTCTCGGAACAGAAGCTGATGGAGTGCCTGAATCGCCTCGGCTACGACATTGAAATCAAACTCATCCCCGCCGCTGATTCCGTTGGACACAGAAGTTTGGCCGTGGCCTGAGTGGCGTTTTCATTGGATGAACGACCCCGTCGCAAGCAGCGGGGTATCCCAAAAAGCCCGAGTTGAAGCTACGCCGCAAGTGGCGGGGAATCAGACCCGGAAGAGATTGAAAACGACACTGGCCGTGATGAATGCTTTGGGCGTTCAACTGACCGCGAAGTTGCCAACGGCTGCCTGAGAGCAAAATTCCTCATAGCTCGGCTGCCGCTGCCGCCGCCTTGCCAGCACGGATTTTTTCTAATGTTAGCTAGATGTTGGCCGATAGTGTCTTGTAGCGGGACAGAATGGCATCTTCATGCCAGCAGGACCATGGTACTTTTGGCTGGCAGAATAACCTCTGGCCGCGCGAAGGGAGTTTCCATGGGATCGATTTCGCTGTTTAACACCGTCGACAACTTGTACAACACAACGCAGCCTACCACAGACAATACTGCACAAAAGACTGCGGCCACTCAGCCTGATGCTACAGCCTCACAGGAAGACTCGGTCAAGCTATCCACCACAGCTCAGGCCAAGTCGATGTACAAGCAAGGGCAGAGCGTGGCAAATATCGCGGCGTCGCTGGGAACCGACACCAAGACCGTCAATAACCTTCTTGGCATTACGCTTGAAAAAGCAATCGAAAAGACGCTTGAAACAACGTTAAAGGCCTGACCCCAGGCCCGCGTGCTCACAAGTGTATTTCGGCACCCCGTTCAGTTCGGTGCCGACACGTCTTCTTGCGCCTTGTGAGCGTCCTCTTCCTGCGCCAGTTGCGCTGGCGTCCTCTGCTGCTTGAAGCAGACGCGGCAGAGCACCGGCCTGCCCTGCGTAGGCCGGAAGGGAACCGTCGTCTCCTCGCCGCACTGCGAGCAGTTGATGCGCGTCTCCGGGCGTACCCTGGAGCCGCCGCGCACACGCTTGGCCTTGCACACTTTGCAGTGCTTGGGGTCGTTCTTGAACTGTTTATCGTGGAAGAACAATTGCTCACCCGCAGTAAAAACAAACTCGGAGCCGCAATCGCTGCACTTCAAGACTCTGTCTATAAATTCCATGGCCGGCTTCCCCAAAGAAAGGAATAACTATGACATCGGCCATTTTCTGAAAAACTTGCCGGTCCCGTTTCCCTGTCTTCGTGCTGCTATCAACAAAGGGCCCGGGCCGCAACAAGTATGCGGCGTTACAACATCATCCCGGCAGGCCGGGAGATAGAAACAATACTCTTACGCAATCTCCATACAAAGCGTTCAAGCTAAACAAAAGAATCGCGACAGACCGCCCCGTTCCAGCCATGCAATCCGGCCTCCTGCCCGCTTCTTGTTTGCGGGGGTCGCCGGGACGGCGCCTGTCACGATTTGTTTTTCTGCTAATCAACCGGGTGCCCCACCCTCGCCGCGTTTTTGCTTTTGCGGCTAGGGTGGGGCACCACGATGCTTACATTACAGAAAGAGTGAAAATGCCTCAGTCAGCTTCTTTGCGAGCCTTCTTGCGATTCCGCTTGCGCGCCAAAGCAGCCTTAACGCGTTTCTTTTCACCGGGCTTCAGGTAGTAGGAGTGACGCTTGACTTCCTTGATGATGTCTTCCTGCTGTACCTTCCGCTTGAACCGGCGCAACGCATTCTCTAAAGGTTCGCCTTCTTGTACACGAACTTCTGCCAAAAAATCCCACCTCCAAACCTGCCTAGGGGCTTCTCTATGATACGGGAAAGATTAGCCCCGCAGTCAAGTACTGAATGCTGATTCGGCAAATTTCTCCTCGCTTTGCAGATTATTTTGCGGAAATCGTTCACCCTGGTCATTTGGAACCAGAAGCGGAATACCCCTTGAACGCAAACTGACTATTCCGGAGCCGATGAACCGCTGGCGCTCACCCATTCCGGGAGTGCCAATCGTAACCGGGTTTTGCACAGGATTCCAGATCACTCAGCGCACTTGACCGATAAGCAAAACAGAGTCACAATCTTTTGCATTCCTCCGGTGTCTCTTGAAGCAGTTGAGCGTCAAAGGAAGTGGCTGAACCATTTCCTTCCGATTGGCGTACCACGAAGTTCAAGTCAAAGAAAGGCAGGTTCGCTATGCAATCCTCCCCTGAATCCGCTTCCATCTCCATGCCTGCCTCTCCTGCCGAGGTCGAATGCTCCCCCCAGAACGAAGATCTGACCTACCAGGCCATGACCGTCGCCGCCATTCTGCTGGTCCTGGCCAGCCTCTGGGTTTTCTGAAAAAATTGATTCGAAATCATTTTAAGAAGCGCCGGAAATGATTGAAAGCGAATGTGTTTTGTCAGTCCATCACTGGCATTGTCGTCCCAATGGACAGGATGCCCCTGATCGCCAATGACGCCGCAAACTCGCCAACTTGCCATGTCCGCGAAGCGGACGCTAACTCGCTGAATTAATTACAACAATCCTCGTCACGTCTTCTCGCGAATCGTTCCAGTCCAGGCTCCAGTGTCCAACTGTTTCTTATGAGTCCCCCGCTGGCGTTTCCGATACGCTGCGCATGAAAGTGTAGAGCTGGCCTCCTGGTCCACGCTTGTTTCTTTCTAGACAGCGGAAATGATTGAAAGTAAATGATATTTCTCCAGGAAGTACTGGCTGAGTACCGCACCTCAGCCGTGAAAATGTCCTCGCGGAAGCATCCAGAAGCGTCAGGTCACAACTTCAGTCGTGCCGCCAGATGACCCACTAAATCTCAGCGTTAGCCCCAGCGCGATACTCTCAACTGCACCTGAAGATCAGGTTTGCTACAGACAAACTTCCGGATTTGGGCTGTCTTGAATCGAGACACTTTCCAATCTTCGGAAGAAAAACCGGAAAAACACGAAAAAAACCTAAAGCCAAAAGTGTACAGAAATAGTACAGCCATTAAGAATCGGAGGACACACTCACATCCGCCCGCGCTTCTTCCAAGCGCATCAGCCACTTGCACACCCAAAACCTTCCGTTTTTGGATTGTCTGGAAACGAGACACTTTCCAGAAAGTGACCAAAGAAACCGAAGATTCACGAAGAAACCCTCAAGTGAAAATTGTCTCGGAACGAGACAACAACAGCTTAGAAGGCCAGAATTGCGCAAAAAATGTCCTGTAACGAGACAAAATGCCTTTAGCAATTTCTACGTTATGCTTTTGTATCTTGGTTCAATTCGGGAAATGCGGCAATTGCCAAACCGTGCAGAACGATCGCCCGCGAAAAAACCTCATGGAATTAGGCGAATGCGTAATCAGGAAGATGTGGGTGGCGCGATGGAAGCGGCAAGAAAAGCGCTCAAAGGAATCGTCGGCGCTTCCGGCGCACTCTGGGCGCGATCCAGCCTTTTCAGGTCTGCCCGCATCTGCGGGTCGCTCTTGAGCGCAGCCAGCACGGAAGTGAGAATCGAGGCACGGGCCGCGTCCGTCGGCGAGCAGATGCTGTAATGCATCCATTTCCCTTCCCGGCGCGCGGAAACAATTCCGGCTTTGCGAAGATACGCCAGGTGGCGCGAGATCTTGGGCTGGCTCTGGCCGAGAATCTCGACAAAGTAGCAGACACAGACCTCGCGGCCTACCATCAGGTTCAACAGGCGCAGGCGGGTCGTATCAGCCAAAGCGGCAAAGAGGTTAGCCAAATCGAGCGATTTAGAGCAGCAGTCCATAATTTTATTATATACGTCTTGACAAATATGAAAGCTGACCATATATTCGTTTTAGCGAATATGAGGCGCTTGTATGGATACGAAGACTCTGGTTCAGGAAAAGTATGGAGCGGCGGCGCGGGGCGTGCGGGAGAGTGGTTCGGTAGCCTGCGGCGGTGCGTCGATGCGCTGTTGCGACCCAATCACCACCAACCTCTACAACGAAGCTGAAAAAAGCGGCCTGCCGGCTGATGCGGTGCTGGCGTCGCTGGGATGTGGCAACCCGACGGCGCTGATCGAGCTGAAGGCCGGCGAGACGGTGCTCGACCTCGGCTCCGGTGGCGGCATCGATGTGCTGCTCTCCGCCAAGCGTGTGGGGCCAACCGGAAAGGCCTATGGCCTGGACATGACCGACGACATGCTGGCCTTGGCGCGCGAAAATCAGCGTCAGGCGGGCGTTGAGAACGTCGAGTTCCTCAAAGGCGAGATCGAGAAGATCCCCTTGCCTGATAACTCCGTGGACGTCATCATCTCCAACTGCGTCATCAATCTTTCGGCGGACAAGGATCGCGTGCTGCACGAGGCCTTCCGCGTGCTAAAGCCAGGGGGCAGGTTCGCGGTCTCTGATGTAGTGACGCGCGGCGAGATTCCCGCCGAGGTGCGCCAGAATATGCTGCTTTGGGCAGGCTGCGTCTCCGGCGCGCTGGAGGAGCAGGAGTACAAGGACAAACTGGCCGCCGCTGGGTTCACGAAGATCGACGTGGAGGCGACGCGCGTGTACTCGATTGAGAACGCGAAGCATTTTCTGGCGGAGGCGGGGATGGATGTGGATGTCATTGCGCCTCTGTTGGAGGACAAGTTCATCAGCGCCTTTGTCCGGGCTGAAAAACCGGTGCAGAGTCTTTACACGGATGCCGTCGCTGAACTGGTTGCAATCGGCGCAGCCATCGCGGCAAATTGTGATCCATGTTTCAAGTTCCACTTTCAGCAAGCCAGGAAACTTGGTATCTCGCGCGAGGACATGATGCGCGCGGTGAAGACAGCGCAGAGCGTCAAGGAGACTCCTGCGAAGGCTATGCTGGAGTTGGCGCATCAGTATCTTGAAGGCGATCCTGCTGTTTTGCCGGTTGTGAAGAGTTGCTGCGGCTGATGAAATCCCCGGTCTCAAAATCGAGACCGGGGGCACCCAAAGGTTATGAAACCCCATCCGAATCACAGAGGAGCGATTGAATGGAAAGCCCTGTAGAGCTTTGCTGTCCGGTGCCGATTGGTGCTTCAAAGCTGTCGTTCATCGACCGCTTTCTCACTCTTTGGATCTTTTTGGCGATGGCCGTGGGCGTCGCGCTGGGGCGTTTTGTTCCTGCCTTTCCGGCGCAACTGCAACGCTTCCAGGCAGGCACCACGAACCTTCCCATCGCCATCGGTCTGATCCTGATGATGTATCCGCCCTTGGCCAAGGTGCAATATGACAGGCTGGGCGAGGTCTTTCGCAATCGCAAGGTGCTGGGCCTGTCGCTGATTCAGAACTGGGTGATCGGACCGCTGCTAATGTTTGCCTTGGCAGTAATCTTTCTGCGCGGCTATCCAGAGTACCGCACTGGCCTGATCCTGATTGGCCTGGCCCGCTGCATCGCCATGGTGATTGTGTGGAATGAGCTGGCCAAGGGAGACACCGATTACGCCGCCGGCTTGGTGGCCTTCAACAGCGTCTTCCAAGTGCTTTTCTACAGCGTTTACGCATGGTTCTTTCTGGCCGTGCTGCCTCCGCTTGTGGGCTTGAAAAGCGTAGTGGTTGACATTCACATGAGCCAGATCGCCCAGAGCGTCTTCATCTATCTCGGCATTCCTTTTCTGGCAGGAATGCTGACGCGCTTCGTCCTGGTGCGCGCCAAAGGCCGTGCGTGGTACCAGACGCGCTTTGTCCCCGCCATCAGCCCGCTGACTCTGGCCGCATTGCTTTTCACCATTGTGGTGATGTTCAGCCTGAAGGGCAATCTGATTGTCCAGCTTCCATTCGACGTGCTGCGCATCGCTCTGCCGCTGCTGATCTATTTTGTGGTGATGTTTTTTGTCAGCTTCTGGATGGGTCGCGAAGTTGGCGCCGATTACTCGAAGACCGCCACGCTCTCCTTCACCGCCGCCAGCAATAACTTCGAGCTGGCCATCGCGGTTGCCGTGGCCGTCTTCGGCCTGAACTCCGGCGCGGCCTTTGCGGCGGTCATCGGCCCGCTGGTTGAAGTGCCCGCGCTGATTCTGCTGGTGCAGGTTTCGCTGTGGATGAAACAGAAGTATTTCTGAGGAAGAGCCAAAAGGAGAAGATCATGCGGAAGCCCTACAACATCCTCGTTCTCTGTACCGGCAACTCGGCGCGCAGCATTTTGGCCGAGGCGCTCTTCAACACCATGGGCGCGGGCTGCTTCCAAGCCTACAGCGCGGGCAGCCATCCCAGCGGCCAGGTGAATCCCTTCGCCGTCGAGCAGGTGCAAGCGCTGGGTTACCCCACGGATAACCTGCGCAGCAAGAGCTGGGACGAGTTCGCCCAGTCCGGCGCGCCGGAGATGGACTTTGTGGTGACGGTCTGCGACAACGCGGCGGGCGAGGCTTGCCCCATCTGGCCGGGGCATCCGGTGACGGCCCACTGGGGCTTTCCCGATCCGGCGGCGGTCCAGGGCACAGACGACGAAAAGCGCGCCGCCTTTGCCCAAACCCTGCGCCAGATTCGCCATCGCGTGCAGCTCTTCCTGAGTCTGCCGCTGGAGACGCTGGACCGCATGGCCATCGAGAACCGGATGCGCGCCATCGGGCGGGAAGTTTTGACAATTGAGAACTGACAACCACCCTCACCCAAAAGTGGCGCGCTTCACCGTCTGGCGGAAATCTGCTCCGGTCATCTCCACGCGGACACACATCTCGGCCAGCCGCGACCTCATGCGGTCACCGATGCGGTCGCCCAGCGTGTCTTCGTTCTTGGCTGGCTTGTTGCCCTTTTCATCCGCTTTGAAACCGGCGCCTGCCGACAGATCGGCGTAGTTGGTGGTGATAATGGTGGTCTGCTTGTCGTTGTAGCGGGTATTCAGAATCAGCGCGACGGTGTCCCAGACCCACTCGTTTGGCTTCTGCGCGCCCAGATCGTCCAGCACCAGCACCTCGGCGCCAAAGACCGGCTTCAGCAGCTCTAGTTCTGTCGTTTGCACCTGCGGATTGTAGCTGTTCTGGATGCTCTTCAGCAGTTCGCGATAGTCGCAGAAGAGGCCCCGCACGCCGCGCTCCTGCACCAGCCGTCGCAACACGCCCACAGCCAGGTGCGTCTTGCCCACGCCAATCGAGCCGGTAAACAGCAGCCCCTTACCAGCCGTATCCACCGGATAAGCCTCGACAAACTTGCGCGCCGTCATGTGCGCGCGGCCCAGCGAGCCATCCGCCCCGCGAAAGGCCGTCTCGTAGCCATCCAGCGTGTAATGCCGGTAGCGCTCCGGGATGTGAGCAGCACCCAGCCGCCGCTCCTCGCGCTGCATCTCCTGGCACTCGCAGGCGCGCGAGACCCAACGCCCCTGCTCGTTGACCACCCGCACCAGCCCTACTCCATCGCAAATCCCGCATACACTCATCTCTTCAAGCCTAGCCTACCGGGCGGTTGAGCGCAGCAGTGCATCGCCTGTCCTTGTATGTGGAAAAGCTTGAGCGGAAGCTCGGCGCGATTGCCTACAATCAGTTGACAGGGATCAGGGAGAGTTCCGAATGAATCGAATGACTTTGCGCTTTGCTTGTCTTCTGCTTGCCGCTGGCGGCCTGCTTACCTCTTCCACGCTTCAGGCGCAAACCGCTGCTGTCCCCGCGCTGGCGGCGAAAACCGAAGCTGCACCCATCTCCGAGTGGCAGAAGCAGCAAAACGAGCGCATGCTTACGGATTTCCCCTGGCTGGCGCGTTACAAGGAGAATGATTTGAAGCTGGCTGCCCCAACGTCGGGCGAGAACCGCGTCGTCTTCATGGGCGACTCCATCACCGAGGGCTGGAATATCAGCGGCGAGGGCAATTATTTTCCCGGCAAGCCGTACATCAATCGCGGCATCAGCGGCCAAACCACGCCGCAGATGCTCGGTCGCTTCCGCCAGGACGTGATCAAACTTCAGCCCAAGGTGGTGGTGATCCTGGGCGGAATCAACGACATCGCTGGCAACACTGGACCCATGACGCTGGAGCAAACCGAGGACAATCTGGCCTCGATGGCCGAGCTGGCCGCCGCCAACCACATCCGCGTGGTGCTCTGTTCGGTGCTGCCAGCCTTCGATTTTCCTTGGCATCCGGGCCTCGTGCCCGCGCCCAAGGTGCTGGCGCTGAATCAATGGATCAAGGCCTACGCCGCCCAGCACGGCCATCTCTACGTGGATTACCACACGGCGATGAAGGACAGCCGCGACGGCCTGCCCGCCACGCTCAGTCATGACGGCGTGCACCCGCTTCCGGCCGGTTACGCGATCATGGCCCCGCTGGTCGAGGTCGAAATCGAGAAGGCGTTGAAGCAGCCGTAAGGCGGCAATTGCCTTTCCCGCCAATTCCCCCTACAATGGAATAGAACAATTGCAGGAAAGGTCTGTCCAGAGCGATGCCTAAGGAAAAGATTCACCCCCAATACGACGCAGTGAAGGTTTTGTGCGCCTGCGGAAGCAGTTTTGAAACCCGTTCGACCCACAAGGGCGAGATTCACGTGGAAATTTGCTCGGTTTGCCACCCGTATTACACCGGCAAGCAGCGTCTGGTCGATACCGCTGGCCGCGTCGAGCGCTTCCGCCGCAAGTACGCCAAAAGCGACAGCGCTGTGGCCGCTGCGGCAGCAACCAAGTAACCGCGCCCCGGCAAAGGGTTCGCACCACGAGGGCCTCCGCCAAGGCGGGGGCCTTATTGTGTTGCTCTGCGCTGATACGTTCGCGCGCCAGGCGTATGGTTTTAATTGGAAGCAGCCCGACCTTCCATTGCAAGTAAGACCGGAATGAACTGCCGCCAACTTGCTAACTCGCGATTTCCGCGAAGCGGAAGCTAACCTGCTGATTTTGTTGAAAGCAACTTCCTCTTTGACCGCCTTGTCCATTGGGAGACTTCCGCTATGCCCCGCACAAAACGCTCCATTCAAGTGGCAACGACCATCGATGGCTTTTCGCTGATCTGGAATCTGCATCGTGAGCAGCAGTTGACCACCGCTGAGGGCTGGCGGGGCGTGGCCATCCATGTCAAGGTTGCCGAGGGCGTGCGCAAAGAGCTTTGGCTGGAGTACCCGGCGGTGAAAACGCAGAAGGTTGGCTACACCCGAACCGACTTCGTCCAGCAGAATATCTCTCACGCGAAGGTGGAAGCGCACATCCGCCGTGCGATGGAAGCCGGCTGGGATCCCGCTTCTCGCGGCCAGCGGTTCATCTATGAAGTGGATGAACTGCCGGGCTAAGTTGAAGCTTTAACGCAGATCGACTCATTGCATTGTGTTACGCCCAGGATGAACTGCCGCCAACTTGCTAACTCGCAATTTCCGCGAAGCGGAAGCTAACTTGCTGATTTTGTTTACCAAACGCTTCTACCAACTTTTTTGATCCTGAAAAGCGGTGGCCGTTTTGCGCCAATATCGTGCGAGAATAGCTCCATGGCCGTTGTGCAAGTCCAAACCTATCTCGGTCGAGCCAGAGACTTCCTTGAAGGATTCAACCTTCTCAGGGACGATCTGGATGAGTTCAGGTTTTCCTCTGCATTGCTTGGCATTCATTGTGCAATTTCCTATAGCGATGCTTTGCGAACTGGTATGGGCTGTGAAAATGTGTCATCGGACGATCATCGCAACGCGGCAGATGATTTGAAAAAACGCCTCAATGAAGATCAAAGGCTCGAAAACCTGCGCGGGGTTGAGCATCTTAAAAGTCTCCTCTCCAAGAAGAGCAGGATTGAATATGCGTCTGAGACCGCGCGAAGAGATGAGGTCGAGGACATTGTCAAACATGCCCGTCGCTTCGCGGACTGGGCAGAGAAAACAGGAAGGGCTTTGAAGATTTGGGGGTAGTGAGATGATTGAAGTTCAAATCGAGCATGGATTAGGTCGGGCAAAGAACGTAGTGCAGGATTTTTTGGTTCACAAGCTGTTATATCCAAAGGTCTATCTCGATGCCGAATTCAATGGTAAGAAGGTTGATGTGCTCGCGATTGACCGCGAGGGCACAGGCGACGTTCATGCCGTCTATGTCATTTATCAAGGAACGGATATTGAGAATGCATTGGAGACTATCGTTTCAAATATTGAAGCCCCTCCTCCTCCGGCGAATACCCTCCCGCATTTTATCTACGCTGCCGTCGTCAACAATGGGCCGGGCGCAAGCAAATATGTCCCGCCGGAATATATCATTCAAAAGTCGTTTGCCAAGGATGGCGTGGGTCGCATGGGAATCTTGTATTTAGATTTGTGCGAAGACGATCCCAAGTATCAGGTTCGGGTCATTCTAAGGGCTGAGCGCTTCCGCAACTCAAAAGAGCTTGTTGAGATGGCCGATCAATTTGTTGCCTCGCATACCGCAAATTGGGAACTCCACGAGTAGCAGTCCAACTGCTCCCAAACAATCGCCGGAACAGGATGCAGATTATTTCCGGCATTTTGCTACCCTGAATTCTGGACGGCCTCTTCAGACAGACCGTCTCGGATTCAGCCGGGGAAGGCGCCGCCCGGGCC
>Ga0302140_10002379_pt1 | contig 24448 bp, 21 predicted proteins | sample I_Bog_E1_1_FD_202095 | JGI IMG/M metagenome (GOLD analysis project Ga0302140, IMG submission 202095) | Peat permafrost microbial communities from Stordalen Mire near Abisko, Sweden - I_Bog_E1_1 | ecosystem: Environmental > Terrestrial > Soil > Wetlands > Peat | place: Sweden: Abisko, Stordalen... | reverse complement strand
CTGTATGGGATCAATCTCGAACAGGTGCGTACCACGCTCTCCGGCGCCAATGCCAATGTGCCCAAAGGGCACGTCTGGAACGGTCTCCGCATGTGGGAGATCGGCGCCAACGATCAAATCCTGAAAGCGGTCGACTACGAACCGCTGGTGGTGGCATATAAGAATGGCGCGGCCGTGCATATCAGCGACGTCGGCCAGGCGGTCGACAGCGTGCAGGATCTGCGCCAGGCGGGTTATCTGAACGGCCAGCCATCGGTTTTGCTGATCATTTTCCGCCAGCCCGCGGCCAACATTATCGATACCGTCGACCGCATCCGCGCCGCACTCCCGCAGCTCAAATCCTCGATTCCCCAAAGCATCGATCTGACCGTCGCGACAGATCAGACGGTGACCATTCGGGCGTCCGTCAAAGATGTCGAGATCACCCTGCTGATCTCGATCGGGCTGGTAATTCTCGTGGTATTTGTCTTTCTGCGCAATCCGCGCACCACCTTCATCCCGAGCGTTGCCGTCCCTGTATCTCTGATCGGAACCTTCGGGGTTATGTACCTGGCGGGCTACAGCCTGGACAACCTGTCGCTGATGGCCCTGACCATCTCAACGGGATTCGTCGTGGACGACGCCATCGTCGTGATTGAGAACATCACGCGTTATATGGAACACGGCGCCACTCCCATGGAGGCCGCTATGAAAGGCTCCGAAGAGATCGGCTCCACCGTATTTACCATCAGCGTCTCGCTGATCGCGGTGTTCATCCCGATTCTGCTGATGGGCGGAATCGTAGGCAGATTGTTCCGCGAATTCGCCGTCACTCTTTCCGTCGCCATCGCCATGTCGATGATCGTCTCGCTCACGGCGACCCCGATGATGTGCGCTTACCTGCTGAAGAAAGAGCAAAAGCACGGCTGGTTCTATCAGAAGTCCGAACAGGGCTTCGAATGGATTGTGAATGCCTATGGCCGCACGCTGAACGTGGCGCTCCGCTTTGCTCCCATCACCATGGCGATTCTGCTGGCCACTATAGCGCTCACCGTATGGCTTTTTGTGCGAATTCCCAAAGGTTTTTTCCCCGAACAGGATAACGGCCGCATTAACGGCTCCATGCAGGCCGATCAGGATACATCCTTCGATGCGTTGAACGGTTTTCTTCTGCGGATGATCAAAATCGTGAAAGACGACCCCGGGGTCGACGAGGCTCTCGGCTTTACCAGCAGCGACAACACTGCCAGAATGTTCATTTCGCTGAAGCCTCTGGCGCAACGGAGTAATGTGAATGCGGACCTGATCATAGCGCGGCTTCGGCCCAAACTGGCGCGGATTCCGGGCGCCACTCTTTATCTGCAGGCGGCGCAGGATGTCCGCATCGGTGGCCGTGCCAGTAACGCGCAGTATCAGTTCACTCTGGAGGGAGATAGCCTCGCGGACCTGAGCAAATACTCGGCCATCATTCTGCAGAAAATGAAATCGCTGCCCATGATCGCGGATGTGAACAGCGATGAGCAGAACAAAGGCCTGCAATCGATGATCACCTACGACCGGGCCACCGCGGGCCGGCTCGGCATTTCCTCGCAACTGATCGATAACACCTTATACGACGCCTTTGGGCAGCGCCCCGTATCTACTATGTACACGGCGCTCAATCAGTACTTCGTCGTGATGGAAGCGGCGCCCGAATTCTGGCAGAATCCCGAGTTTCTGAGAAGCGTATATATTAAGGCTCCTTCCGGCGCCGAAGTGCCGCTGAATGCCGTCGCTCGCTACGCACAGACCACCGCGCCGCTCGCGGTGGAACATCAGGGGTTATTTCCGGCGATTACGCTGTCCTTTAATCTGCAGCCAAACGCCGCTCTTGGCGATGCCGTGACGGCAATCCAGAAGGCCGCGGCGGATGCCGGGTTGCCGTCGACCATTCAGACAATCTTCGCCGGTACCGCCGAGGCTTATCAGGAATCGCTGGCCAACGAACCGCTGCTGATCGCGACTGCGCTGATAACGGTTTATCTGGTGCTGGGAATTCTCTACGAGAGCCTGATTCACCCGGTGACCATTCTTTCCTCGCTCCCTTCGGCGGGCCTCGGTGCTCTGCTCGCACTGACGCTCACCAAAACCGATCTCAGCATTATCGCGATCATCGGAATCATACTGCTGATCGGCATCGTCAAGAAAAACGCGATTATGATGATCGACTTCGCATTAGCCGCCGAACGGGATGAGGGGAAGAGTTCACGGGACGCGATTTTTGAGGCCTGCCTGCTGCGGCTCCGGCCCATCCTGATGACTACGATGTCGGCCATGCTGGGCGCCCTGCCGCTGGCGCTCGGATCCGGAACCGGCTCCGAACTGCGGCGGCCCCTGGGGATCACGATTATCGGCGGTCTGATCGTCAGTCAGATGCTGACGCTCTATACGACGCCGGTGATCTACCTTTATTTCGATCGTCTGCAGAACTGGCTGGTGAAACGGAAGAGGGTTCCTTCGGAGCGAGGCGCTCACGCCCCGGGCGGATTGCCGGCCGAAGGCTGAAGACGGAAACTGGAAGAACTTCTCCGGCAAAAAACTTTTGGATCACGCCGTGGTCCAGCGGCCGGTTGAAGCCCTAAAGAAGTGGGTGTTCATCCCCGCCGAGAAAGACGGTCTGCCCATCGAATACAGGGCCACCATCGACTTTTCATTTAAATTCGAAAAAAATCCGTCAGCGCCGGTCAGGATCGACGAGCCCGATAAATCCAGGTAGTTCACGGCTAAAACCGCCGGACAGACCGTTGATGACAAATTCTCAATGGCTGGCCCGCGACGGGGCGCAAGTGTACTTCCGACCGCGCTATTCTGGTAGCACCTTTTAAGGTGCGTTCAGACGGGGGCCCCATGCTCGACATCACGAAAGATATTCAATCGCTGACAACATTCCGCAGACGGTCCGGTGACTTCATGAGACAACTCAAAAAGACCCGGCGGCCCGTTGTCCTTATTGTCAAAGGGAAAGCTGCAGCCGTCGTCCAGGATGCCGAAGCCTACCAACGCCTGCTCGATATTGCGGCACGTGCCGATGCAAAGGAAGGAATTCGCCAGGGCCTCGAAGACGTGAAACAGGGAAGGGTACAGGCGGCGAGAGAGTTTTTCGCGGATTTTGAAGCGAAGCATGGTTTATCGCGTTAGCCTCTCGCTCCGCGCACGACGCGATCTCAGTCAGTTATATAAAGATCCAGGCCGGACAATCGGGTGCAGGGCTGATATGGTATCGGGGATTTAGCGAGGCGATACTCAGCCTCGAAAAGCACCCGGATCGATGCCCTGTAACACCGGAATACGGCCAGCTTCGACACCTCCTTTATGGTCACAAACCCCATGTTTATCGCGCGATATACCGCGTGCTGGAAAAGGAGAGGCAAGTGGAAGTGCTTCACATCCGCCACGCGGCAAGGCGCAGCTTCGCGGAGCGCGATGTCGAATACCCCTAAAATAAAAAAACCCCGGTTTTGCCCGGGGCTCGTTTTTCAAAAGAACCTCGCGCAGAGGCGGCGTTACAGGCGATTGACGTTTTCCGCCTGGAGGCCCTTGGGGCCCTGCTTAACCTCGAATTCTACCTGCGAACCCTCGTCAAGTGAGCGATACCCTGACGACTGGATCGCTGAGAAATGGACGAACACGTCGTCCCCGGTCGAACGCTGAATGAAGCCGAAGCCCTTTGCGGCGTTGAACCACTTTACTGTTCCTTGCTCTTTCACTTACCTTCTCCTGATAAGTGCCTGGGATCAGGCAGGGCCCCAAAAAAACGAATAGCTACGGTTTCCCGTAGCTCTCTCTCTTGACTGCCACCAATCCAGACACCATGTATACTGCGTCCGCAGTATGGCACAGGAAATATGTGAGATCAAGGACTAATTGGCGTTTGCGAAGAAAGTTTTAATCGTGGGACGATGAGGGCAACTTCAATGTTGGTCAGCAAGATCTCCTGGAAGCTGTCTGGATGGAATTTGTTTGCGCAATGAAGCGGCGCTGACCGGATGGCTCAGGCGATCGGCTCTGATTCCCGCCCGGTCCGAACTGGTGCACGGCATCGGCGACGATTGCGCGATATTCAGGCCACGAGGCTCGGTTGAGGATTTATTGTTTACCACCGATCTGCTCATCGAGGACGTCCACTTTACCGGCCGCGGCTATACACCGGCGCAGGCAGGCCGGAAAGCGCTGGCGCGTAGTCTGAGCGATATCGCCGCCATGGGAGGGACCCCGCGCTTTTGCCTGGTGTCCCTCGCCGTTAGCGAAGGAGCCTTTGGCCAGAAGAGCTCAAAATGGGTTCCGGCATTCTTTCGCGGACTCCTCCGCCTGGCTGCGGAAACCGGCACTGTTCTGGCGGGAGGCGACCTCTCTCATGCCGAAAAAGTCGTCTGCGACGTCATGGTCGCGGGGTCCGTACCTCGGGGTGAATCGATATGTCGCGACGGAGCGCGTGCCGGCGACGAAATCTATGTATCCGGTTTTTTGGGTGGATCCGCACACGGCCTTAAGACCCGGCAGGGCAGCGCCTGGCGGCGTCATTTGAAGCCTGAGCCGCGCTTGTCCCTGGGCCAATTTGCCCGTGAGAAACTTCGTGCCACCGCAGCCATCGATTTAAGCGACGGCTTGTCGCTGGACCTGCGCCGCCTTGCCCTCGAATCCGGCCTCGCCGCCGAGATCTCACTGCCGCCTATTTACCCGGACGCGACTCCTGACGAAGCACTGCACGGAGGCGAAGACTACGAACTGTTGTTCACCGTCAAAAAGGGAACGCGTGTTCCCGGCGAGTTTCAGGGACTCGCAATTACCCGAATCCGAACTATGACAGCCAAAGGAAGCGCGGGCGACGTGAGGCTCGGCGACAAAAAGCTGAAGCCGCTTGCCTATGACCATTTCGCTCGCCATGCAAAATAAAAAGCAATTGAAAACAGATCGGAACTGACAAAAAATGAGAGTAACTGTTATCGGAACCGGCTACGTGGGCACCGTTACCGGTGCATGTCTGGCATATCTGGGCCATCGTGTGACTTGTGTAGACACCGATGCGGCCAAAGTGGAAAAACTGCGTGCAGGCCAACCTGTAATTTACGAGCCTGGCCTCGGTGAGCTTATGGCACTGGCGGCCGAACGCGGCGGCATTGATTACCAGACGGACCTGAGCCAATCCGTGCGCGAGAGCGACGTGGTGTTCATCGCCGTCGGAACGCCGCCTCTGCCTTCCGGAGAGTCAAACCTCACCTATCTCGAAGCCGCGGCCCGAGGCATCGGAGCTGCCATGGACGGTTCGCGTTATCGCGTCGTCATCAATAAATCCACCGTCCCGGTCGGTTCCGGTAATCTCGTCGAGACCCTCATACTCGAAGGCATCCGCGAGTCGAAGAAAGCCGACCCCGATCAGATCGCTTTCGGCGTGGCCAGCAATCCGGAATTTTTGCGCGAAGGTTCGGCTATCGTGGATTCGCTCTATCCCGACCGGATCGTTGTCGGCGCGGACGATGCTATGGCGCTCGATGTTCTGACCGAGCTTTATAAGCCTTTGATCGAGCAGAAATTCAGTGAGCCCTCGTTTGCGCCGCGGCCCGCCGATCTCTCCGGTGCCCCGATGGTTACCACTTCCATTGCCAGCGCGGAAATGATCAAGTACTCGGCAAATGCATTTCTCACCATCAAAATCGGCTTCGCCAATGAGATTGCCAATATCTGCGAGCGTGTGGGCGCGGATGTTGTGGACGTAGTGCGTGGAATTGGTCTTGACGCCCGAATCGGCAGGCAGTTTCTAAACGCGGGCATCGGCTGGGGCGGCAGTTGTTTCGGTAAAGACGTCCGCTCCCTCGTGCACACCGCTGACGAATATGGCTATCAGGCCCGGATCCTCGAAGCTTCTCTCGAAGTGAATCGAGTGCAGCGCAATATCGTGATCCGTAAACTTCAGGAGAAACTGTTCGTGCTGAAAGGCCGCACGGTGGCACTGCTGGGTCTGGCGTTTAAACCGAAGACCGACGATCTTCGCGATGCGCCGAGTCTTCAGATTGCCGAAAAACTCCTCCAGATGGGAGTTCGGGTGCGCGTCTTCGACCCCATCGCGATGGATGCCTGCCGCGAGCAGAATCCCGAACTGCGTATGGTTTATGCGACTGATGCTATCGATGCGGCTCAGAACGCCGATGCTGTGGTTCTGGTGACCGAGTGGCCCGAGTTCGCTGAGATCGGCCTCGGAGAACTGGCCCGTGTCATGCACAAAGCCGTGCTGGTGGACGGCCGCAACTTCTTTGACCCCGCCATGGCCAGGGCCGCGGGCTTCGACTACGTCGGCATTGGACGTACATTGGATAATACGAAGAGGCAGCAGCGCTCGACCGCGGCATTGATCAGTCAACCGTAGCGATCAGACGTATTGATCGGACCGATTGATAAATCAATAGCCGCTCCCGCGCCAGCCGGATAACGAATGGGTCATGTGATCGCGATTGACGGTCCCGCCGGCGCGGGCAAGAGCACTCTTGCGCGCCGCGTTGCGTCTAAACTCGAGTACCTCTATATAGACACGGGAGCGATGTATCGAACTATCGCGCTCTGGGCGCTTCGTCAGGGGATTGAGCCCGACGATTCGCACCGCCTGGGTCAGCTGGCAACGGCCGCGCAGATCGAGTTGACGACAGACGGCCAGGTGCGGCTCAACGGCGAAGACGTCACAGCCGAGATCCGTGAGCCGCACGTTTCTTTGCTGGCGTCGCGAGTCGCCGCGATCGCATCCGTGCGCTCGGCACTGGTAGACAAACAGCGGCAGTATGCCGAAATGGCCAATGTGGTTATGGAAGGCCGCGATATCGGCACCGTAGTCTTTCCCTCGGCTCGCGTTAAAATCTACCTCGACGCGGATACTTCCGAACGGGCGCGCAGGAGATCGGCGGAGCAGCCGCATGTGCCTACCGCTCAATTGGCCGAAGATATTGCGCAGCGTGATAACCGGGATCGCAGTCGCGAGGTTTCACCCCTCATGCAGGCGCCGGATGCCGTATATATTGACTCGACGGGCTTAACTATCGACGAAGTAGAGGAAAAAATTCTGCAGTTGGTACGGTCTCGAGTCTCCAATGGAAAAGTGGGTGGGTGATTGAAAAATCTTCTGGTGATGAAGTTCGGCGGGACCAGCGTTGGGTCGGCCGAACGGATGAAAGCTGCTGCCGCTCTGATCGAAAAAGCCGCCGCGCAACGGCCTGTAGTCGTGGTCGTCTCGGCGATGTCGAAGATCACCGATCTGTTACTGGATACCACACGCCACGCCGAAGCCGGCGATCACGATGGCGTCGAGCGGAATCTGGCGTTGCTCGAAGCCCGGCATCTCGAGGCCGCGAAAGAACTCGGCCAGGATTCCGCCGGCGTCAGCGCCCTTATTGCTGAGTTCCGGCGAATTGCCAGCGGCATTGAAATGCTGAGTCACAGACCACCGCGCACGATTGATGAAGCGGTAGCGATCGGTGAGCGTCTCTCAGCACTTCTGGTAAGCCGCTACCTGATTTCACTCGGCGTGAAAGCCGAGGCCGTGAATGCCGCGGAAGCGATTGTTACCGATTCCGTTTTCAACAATGCTTCACCCCTGATGCCGGAGACGCGAGCCAGGGCCCAGGCCCGATTGCTGCCTCTTCTGGAATTGGGGATCACTCCCATCGTGACGGGATTCAACGGAGCCACGGCCGATGGACGCCCGACTACGCTTGGCCGCGGCGGGTCGGATTTCTCCGCGTCCATCCTGGCGGCATCGCTCGACGCCGCCGAACTTTGGATCTGGACTGACGTCGACGGCATTATGACGGCCGATCCCCGGCTGGTTCCGGATGCCAGCATCCTCGCCGAAATTACCTACGGGGAAGCGGCGGAACTCGCATGGGCCGGGGCCAAGGTGCTCCATCCCCGAACTTTGGCCCCTCTGGTCGAGCGCGGCATTCCGGTATGGAGCAAGAACAGTTTCGCCCCCGAAAAGCCGGGAACGCGCATTGTTCCGTCCCTCGCTTCCGGCAATCCCGGAGCCCGTGCCGTGACTTCCATGGCCAACGTCGCTCTGATTTCCCTCGAGCCGGCCGGAGCCGCCGGCGGTGGCGTTCACATCATGGCTCGCGCACTCGATGCCATCGATCGGGCCAACTGCGAGGTTCTGGCCGCCTCCAGTTCCAGCTATCGCCAGAGCTTCTGTTTTCTCGTGCGCCTCGAAGAATTGGAACAGGCGACCGAGGCCATCGAGGCGGCGCTGGCTCTGGAACTCGCTCACGGCTACGTCCGCGCTGTGGAGGTGGACCGTCAGGTCGGCCTGCTGGCGGTTGTTGGGGAGGGCATGCGTGGCTTTTCCGGCATCGCAGGGCGCATCTTCACCGCCATCTCGCGGGAGAACGTCAACATCATCGCTATCGCCCAGGGTTCCAGCGAACTCACGATTTCGATCGTGGTCCGGCGGGACGGTCTCGAGAAGGCAGTCCGGGCCGTTCACGCCGAATGTCAGCTGCACTGACGGCGCAATGCTTGAGGATCGGATAAAGAGATCAGATAAAGAGCGTGTCGACCCGTACCGCGAATCCGGGAAGAAGCCCGGAGGTCAGTTCATCGCCCTGCCGGATACTCTTTTCAAACGCCAGATCGCCGGCTTCGTCTCTGCGATGAACTTCAACGCTCCGATTTTCCAGATCTACCACCCAGTATTCAGTGACTCCGCGAGCAGCGTAGAGGCTTCGCTTGATATGGCGGTCCCGGCGCTCATTGGAAGTACCCGGAGAAAGGATCTCGATCACGATCTCCGGCGCTGCCCGGAAGCGCCCGCCCACCAGAGCCTTCCTCATCCGTTCGTTGGTCACAAAGACGAGATCGGGGATCACGCCGTTGTAGTCGTCGAAAATCACTCCCACGCCTGGAACGATCCGGCCGATCGGATGACCACGCAGGTAATCCCCGAAGGCGAATCCGATATTCATCAATGTGGTCTGGTGAAAGAAGCTGGGCGAGGTCGACACGTGCAGTTCTCCGTCGATCAGTTCATAGCGGTTGCCGTCGTCGGGCGTGGCATCCAGATCGGCGATAGTCAGTCGAAGCTCGCTGGCAGCACTCATGGTGTAACCACTCTTATCTCAAATGGTAGCGCGGAAAGTCGTTTTACTTCTTCAACCCCGCGGTCCAGTTTTGCACCAGCGTCAGCGGTTCGGGCACGGCCTGCTCGTCAGGCTGGATAGCGAGGAAGCGCTGGCCATCGGCGGAAACATCGTATTCGTAAAAGCCATTGTCGATTCGCGTTCTGAACAGCGGTCGCGACGCTCCGATAACCAGGCCGGAGCCTGTGATCGCAATCTGCGTCGCCATAAGCCGTCTATCGGGCGCAATATAGAAAAGCTCTTTGCCGTCCCCGCGCCAGCGGGGCAGGACTCCACCAGCCGTCGACACCTGACTCTCGCCTCCCGGGCCAGGGAACGGTGCAATGTAGATTTCGGAACGGCCTGAATCGTTCGACTGGTAGGCCAACCATTTGCCGTCAGGCGAAAACTGGCCGTACGTAGAGTCAAATGGCGTCTGCAGAAAAGGAATCGGCGTGCGGTCTCCTCTTAGGGGCAGGACCCAAAGAGCGGCTTTGAGCTTAGGATCACCCTGTGAGTGATACATGACGAACTTTCCATCCGGCGACCAGCTGGTTGGATACTTGTTCAGGCCGTCAGCGTATAGAAGTTCCTCCCCCGCGTCGCCGCTCGTCGGTTTACGGTAGAGATCATATTGCCCCTGGCGATTGGAATTGAAAATAATCTGACGGCCATCGGGAGACCAGACCCCTTCAAGCTCACTGGCCGAGTCGGACGAGAAGCGGCTGCGGAGATTGCGCGCAAGGTCATAGATCCAGAGATCGTAGTTTTGTGCACCGCGATCGTACACGGCAACAGTAGCGCGCCTCCCTTCGGGCGAGAGAAAAATCGTAAAGAGTTGCCCCGGCTCACCGACCGCTGCAAGCGGCTTGCCGGCCCGGTCCAGCGTGACAAGCCTCTGGCCGCCTTGCACATCGGGCTCTAAAACCAATTCTCCCGTGTCTGAAGCCGCGAACAACCCGCGCCCCGAGCTGTTTGTCGCAATCTGCCGGGCGGCTGGAAGGGCTTCACCCGTGGTCGTGAGACGTCTTGCATCGAACGGCTGAGCCATCAGCGTGTTGTCGCGCAGGAAGAGCAGATAACCCGAAGCGTAAACCGCATTCGAGTTGGCATGCGCCACGATCCGTGTTTCAGGGGAATCGAGAGAGCCCACGTAAATCGTCGCGTCGTTAGTATTGATGACGGTGGCGGCATAAAGAAAATGCCTGCCGTCGGGCAGAAACCAGGGCCAGCGGTGTGTGTTCTCCTTCCGCGCCGGATCGAGCGCAGTGACCGGCGTTTCAGCGCCTCCAGCCGCGGGGATCCGGTGCAACGGGCCGAAGGCTCCCGGCGAGAAGACGATTACGCCTGGCGGGCTCCAGCTTGCCCCGCGAAAGCCGGATAAATTGGCCAGCGTGACTGGGGGACTGCCCGAGAGGTCGATCCTTTTCAGCGTTCCGTCCGTGCCGAAGCCGATGGAACGGCCGTCCGGGGACCAGAAAGCAAAATTTCCTCCTTCGGCTCCAGCCAGAGGCTGCGCGGTGGTTGCATCGAGCGAGCGTACCCAAAGACCGGAACGGCCCTCTTCTAGTCGCGCGAAGAACACGAGATGGCTGCCATCCGGCGACAGCGCCGGTGCATCGACGACGGTGGTTTTTTCCGGCAGCAGGATGGTGGATCGCGCTATCGTCGTGTCCGGTGGTTTCTCACGGAAGTGGACGAATGCAAGCGCTGCGAGCAGTACCGTTGGGACCGCAACCGCCGCAACCCACCCTGCCTTACCGAACCGTGACCGTGAGGGAGCGGCACTCGCAGGCTCAATATCGAGCAGCAACTTCGCGTCGGCGATATCGTGTAACCGGATCCTCTGATCTTTTTCAAGGCATAGCCGCAGCACTCGCTGAACCTTCGCCGGTACGCGCTCCCACTCTGGCTCGCGCAGTCGCTGGCCGATAACCATCTCATACAGCACCACGCCAAACGCCCAGATGTCGGTCCGCTTGTCCACTTTTTCGCCACGAGCCTGCTCCGGCGACATGTAGCCCGGCGTCCCCATAATCATGCCTGGCATCGACAGCGCCGTCGGCGAGTCCGGGCCAAACTCGGTTTCTTCGCTGGCTTTCGCCAAACCGAAATCCAGCACCTTCACCGAACCATCGGGACGAATTTTGATATTCGCCGGCTTCAGATCCCGATGCACGATGCCTTTCTCGTGCGCCGCTTCCAGCGCATCGGCAATCTGCTTCGCTATAGCGAGCGCCTCGTCGAGCGGAATCGGACTCCGTTTGATCCGCTCGGCGAGAGTCGGTCCCTCGACCAGCTCCATCACCAGGTAATTCGATCCGACGTCGTGGATCGTGCAGATATTGGAGTGGTTCAGCGCGGCGATTGCCAGCGCTTCGCGCTCAAAGCGATCCGTAAACTGCCGTGCTGAGATCTTGATCGCGACGTCGCGATTCAGCCGCGTGTCGCGCGCCTTCCACACCTCGCCCATGCCGCCTTTGCCGATAAATGTCTCGATGCGGTAAGGCCCGAGCAGCGTTCCGGCAGATACGCTCGTGTTGCTAAGTAACTCCGCCGCGGGCCGATCCAGCACTCCGTTACGCGCCGTATCCTGCGCCAGCATCGCCTCGACTTTTCGCTTCACCTCGGGATCGGCATTGGCCACAACTTGCGGCCCGCGCTCCCGCGCCGCGTGATACAGTTCGTTGATCTGCTGCCAGCGTTCCGGCGTCATAGCCTTTTGCGGGATTACACCCCGATTAGCCGGTGGCTATTTGGCGGCTATTTCGACGGCGCCGCGCGCCTCCATGCCCTTGTGGATCATGTCGATGTCGAGCGGAGTGAATCTGAGGGGCTTGCAGGCCAGATTGGCTCGGTCCTCGGCGGTCCAGCGGGCTTTCATAACGCCCTCGTCGGAGTGCCGCGCGACGCCTTGCAGGATGTGGGTAATTTCATGAACCATCACGTGTGCCAGAAGCGCGGTACGGGTGCGGTCGGACCCGATGCGGTCCCAGAATATCCGGATATGAACGCCTTCGTAGGGCAGCGCGTAGGCCAGGGCGCCGGGCAGCAGCATGTCGGGAGTGTTGGTTAGGAGTTCGATGGCGATCGCGCCGGGCTCCGAGAGCGGGGCGTTGCCGAGCCGCCAGTGAAGCGTAACGCCGATGTCCGCGAACATACTTGACGCGAGTCCCTCCGCCTGCACTTTGACGGGATCCGGAACTGTGGCATTATCGCGGAGGTACACCGTGACCTGCCGGCCGCTCTCCTGCTTGCCCTGTGCGCCCGCGGCCAGCATCAGCGCCGCCACCGTCAAAATTGTGATCTTCATTGTTTCCTCCCGAGTCGCCCATGAGGCGCGGTCGGAAGGAAAAAACTGGCATGGGTGGCAAATTTTTTTTAATGACTTTGGTGGGGCGTATAATTCAGGGAACTAACGCCTTCATGGCCGTCGCCGAAACCACGGAAACTACGCTGCTTCTGCGCGCCTGGGCGGAGGGTGACCAACACGCCCTGGTGCAACTTACGCCACGGGTTTACAAGGAACTACGCCGTATCGCCGGACATTGCATGCAGAACGAGCGCCCGGGCCGTACCATTCAGACGACAGCGCTGGTGCATGAAGCTTGGCTCCGCCTGGTCGACGTCCGGAATGTGGACTGGCAACTTCGCGCCCATTTTTTCGCCATTTCCGCAACCATGATGCGCCACATCCTTCTGGACCGCGCACGCAAACGAGTGGCGTTAAAGCGCGGCGGCGGATTGCCTCTTGTAAACCTGGAGGAAGTTCTGGACGTTTCTTACGGGAAGGCGCGTGAGCTTATCGCAGTCGACGATGCGCTGCAGGCTCTCGCAGCCATCGACCTGCGCAAAGCCCGGATCATCGAACTGCGCTTCTTCAGGGGATTGACGGTGGAAGAGACTGCCGAGATACTGAAGGTCTCGGCGGACACGGTGATGCGCGACTGGAAGTTGGCGCGGGCCTGGCTGATGACCGAAATCGCCAACAGCGGTTGAGCGGGTTTTTGCGCGTTCACAAGCCATTAACGCTGACCGCCAAAGGGTTAGCCTTCGACGCCGGAATGGTTGCGCTAGACTGAGTCGTAGCTCAAAAGTCTGGTTCGTGGGTTTGGCTTCGTTTTGTAAAAGAGCGCCAAACCCAATAAAACATGCTGCAAGGCAGCTGTAGCCCCCCGGACTGCGGGCCGCGTCGATCATATAGAATATTAGGTTTCAGCAGCAGGAGATTCCCCAGTCATGTTTGATTTATTCCGCAGCCGCGATAAGCTTGTCCGCATCGTTTTGACCGGTTTGCTGGTCGTTGTCGGCCTCTCCATGGTCACGTACCTGATCCCGACTACGGGAGGCGAGGGCTATACCGGAACCAACGATACAACCGTCGTGGCCCGCATCGGCAAAGAGGACCTGACCTCGCAACAGGTCACCCGAGTCATTCAGAATATGACTAAGAACCGCCAGCTGCCGGCGGAATTGCTCGCGATCTATCTGCCGCAGATCGTTCAGCAGATGATTGCGGAGCGCGCGATGGCTTATGAAGCCGGCCGCCTGGGGCTAAAGGTTACTCCGGACGAAACCGAAAACGCCATCATGGATCAGCTTCCGGCGGATCTGGTGAAGGACGGCAAAGTCGACACCACCAGTCTCAACGCATTGCTCCAGCAGCAGGGCGTTAGCATTAACGAGCTCAAAGACGACACGGGCCGGCAATTACTGGTAGCGCGTCTGCGCCAGATGGTGGGGCAGAGTGTGATCGTCACTCCGGCCGAGATCGAAGCGGAATACCACAAGCGGAACGACAAGGTAAAGATTGAATATGCGATCGTCCTGCCCGCCAAATACCAGACCGAAGCCGAAGCTACCGACGCCGAAACCAAAGCTTACTACGATACTCACAAGCTGACCTTCCAGACCCCGGAAAAGCGCAGCCTCGGCATCGTGGTGATCGACCCTGCGAAGGTCACCTCCGGCGTGCTTCCGCCCGATGACGTGCTTCACAAGGATTACAACGCGAACCTCGACAAGTTCCGCACCACCGAGCGCGTGAATCTGCGCCACATTCTGATCAAGTCAGACGCCACCAACGATGCCGCGATGAAGGCGAAAGCCGAGGGCCTCCTCAAACAGGTTCAGAGCGGTGGAGATTTCGCCAAACTGGCCAAAGACAACTCACAGGATCCCGGTTCGGCAGCCATGGGCGGTGAACTCGGCTGGATCGTCAAAGGCCAGACCGTACCCGAGTTCGAGAAAGCGGCTTTCTCTCTGCAGCCCGGACAGACCAGCGGCCTCATCAAAACCGTTTACGGCTATCACATCCTGCAGGTAGAACAGCATGAGCAGGCTCGCCTGCAGCCTTTCGACGAAGTTAAAGGACAATTGACCGCCGATTACATGCAGAAGTATGCCAATGACCAGATGCAGAAACTGGCGGATAAAGCGGTTGCCGAACTGCACAAAGATCCTCTGCATCCGCAGAAGGTTGCCGACGCCGTGGGCGGAACCTATATTCAGGCTGACAACATATCGGCGGGGGAAATCATTCCCGGCATCGGCGTTTCGAAGGAACTGAACGATGCAGTAGCCGGATTGAAGAAGGGCGAAGTGATGGCGGGACCCGTTGTGCTGCCTGGAAATAAAATCGCGATCGCCTCCATCCTCGATTACCAGGCGGCTCACGCGTCGTCGTTCGATGAAGCGAAAGCCGAAGCTCACACTCGTGCCACCCAGGATAAATTGCAGAAAATTGTGACGCAGAAAGCGTCCGACCTTCTGGCGAAAGCCGGTTCGATGAACGGAGATCTGGAGAAGGCTGCGAAGGAAATGGGCATTGAGGTCAAGACTTCCATGGATGTCGACAGGCAGGGCGCCTTTGAGAGTGTGGGTCAGGCCGGTACGCTTCCGGATGCGTTCACCAAACCGGTCAATGCGCTCTTCGGACCCACTGCCATCCCCGGCGGCGGCTTCGTTGTGGCTAAAGTGATTGCGAAAACGCCCGCGGATGCGGCCCTGTTAGCAGCCCAGACCCCGGCCTTGCGCAATGAACTCAAGCAGCAGAAAACTCAGGACCGCGCTACATTGTTCGAGGATGGGCTCAAAAAGCGCTTAGAGGATGAAGGCAAGCTCAAGATTCATCAGGACGTAATTACGCGTCTGGTTCAGGCCTACAGCACTAAAAGCTAGTCTCAGGATGCATCAGATAATCGATTTCCTGCGGTCGCTCTATAACGCCGAGCGACTTCTCGAACTGGTGCGGACGCTGCTCGCCAATCCGCTCGGCCTGGCTGGGCTTTTTGCTATTATCTTCGCTGAAACTGGATTGCTGGTTGGATTTTTCCTGCCGGGCGATTCTCTTCTGTTTACTGTGGGAGTTGCCAGCGGCGCATCCGGCGTTAACGTTTACATGCTCGGCGGTCTCCTGATGTGCGCGGCCATTATCGGCGATAATGTCGGCTATTTTTTAGGTCGTCAGGCCGGGCCAAAGATTTTCAGCCGTCCCAAGTCGCGCCTCTTTCATCCCGACCATCTGCAGCGAACCAAAAGGTTCTACGAGAAGTTCGGATCCCGGGCGGTCGTATATGCGCGGTTTATGCCGATCATCCGCACCTGCACCCCATTCATTTCCGGAGTCGCGGAAATGCCGTATTCGCGGTTCCTTGTGTTCAGTCTTTTCGGGGGCATTTTCTGGATCGCTTTCATGATTACGCTCGGTTATCAATTGGGCCAGGTAGCCATGGTGAGACAGAATTTCGAGAAGGTCGTGCTGGGCATCATCTTTGTATCCCTGATCCCCGCTTTCCTCGAAGTCCGGCGCGCGATGGCAAAACCTGTGACAACATTGTGACCTGTGCGAATTCTGCGCTATCTTCCTACGCTGCTGCGCCGGACGCTGACTGCTTCATTTGACGACGGCCTGTTCACAATTGCCAAAGGCGCAGCTTATTCCGCACTGCTTTCTTTGTTTCCCGTCCTGGCTTCAGCCGCGACGATCCTGATACAGACACGAGCGGATTACGTACGGCGGGCACTGGCTTCGTTCCTGACCCAGGTGCTGCCGCCTGGCACGGGCGATATTGTGCTTGAGCAGTTTCGCTATCGCGGGCAACGTCCCGTAGCCTTGCTTGTTGTCGCGTTTGTACTCTCGTTGTGGGCCGCTTCGAGCGTGATCAAGAGTTTGATTGATGGCTTCAATGCGGCCTACCGCGTGCCCCGCAACCGTTCCATGTACTCCCACGCGGTGGTGGGAATTCTGTTGGTCTTTCTATCGGCGATTCCTCTGGTGGGTGCCTCTTTCCTGATTCTCTTCGGCGGTACCGTACAAGCCCAGGTTCTGAAGGTCCTGAAAGTCGACCCGGTGCTGAATCCCCTGACCGGATGGTGGGAACTGTTATCGCGAGTGGGGCGTTATCTGGTCGCGTTTATCGGCACCTCGGCCGTCACCGCCATTCTTTATTTTTACGGGCCCTATCGAAAGCAGCACTGGAGGTATGTCTGGCCTGGTGCTGTGCTCGCGACCATCCTATGGCTTCTTGCCACCGGCGGCTTCGGCTGGTATGTACGAAATATTACAAATTATAATGTCCTTTATGGCAGCGTTGGCACGAGCATCGCGCTGCTGGTTTGGATGTACCTGATCGCCGCGATCGCCCTGTTCGGGTGCGAGTTCAATGCGGAATGTGAGCGGGCGGCGCTGAACCGGCCGCCGCGCGGGGGCGCGTCCCCGGTCCCCAGCAAGAGCACTTTCGAGTAAAGCTGTCGAATAAAAAAACCGGCGCAGTAACGCCTTCGTAAAAAAGGGCGTCCAAAAAATAAGCAAGTCATTGTTATACTTGCAACTAAGGACGGTCTATCGTCGCATGGCAACTAAACGCCGATCTCTTTACCTGATCCCGCTGTTTGTCCTCGTCTCGGCTGTTATCGGCGGGATGTATGGCCCCCACCTTGAAGTCGCTTCCGCCGCTACCGCGGATGACGATGTCAAAGCCAGCATGAAGGCTTTCACCAAGGTGTATTCGACCGTGGAACAGAACTTCGCGGATCCGGTGAGCGCTGACAAATCGATCTACAAAGGCGCGATCCCCGGGATGCTGCGGACGCTGGATCCGCACTCGAATTTTTTTGACCCGAAAGATCTCGAAAACCTGCGCGAAGAGCAGCGCGGACACTACTACGGTGTCGGCATGCAGGTGCAGGGTCGCAATGGGAAAACCATCGTGATCTCGCCCTTCGTCGGCTCGCCCGCCTACAAGGCAGGTCTGAAGCCGGGCGATGTGATCATCGAAGTCAACGGCAAGACGACCGACAATCTCGATTCGACGAAAGTCGCTGACATGCTGAAGGGCCCCAAAGGCACTCCGGTCGCAATCAAAGTGGCGCGCGAAGGCACTGATGATCCGCTGGTGTTTAACATCATCCGCGATGAGATCAGCCGCAAGAGCGTCCCCGACGCATTCCTGCTGAAGCCGGGTATCGGCTACGCGTTCATTGAACAGTTCAATGAGACCACAAGCCATGAACTCGAAGAGTCTTTGAAGGCGATGGATGAGGACAGTCTTAAGGGGCTGATCCTCGATCTTCGCGGTAACCCCGGCGGTCTGCTGAACGAAGCCGTTGCGGTGGGAGATCACTTCCTGCCCAAAGGCGACGTTATTGTGTCTCACAAAGGGCGCGCTTCGGCTGAGCACGTTTACACCGCCCGCACCGGCAATCATGGCCGCGATTATCCAATCGTTGTCCTGGTGAATCGGAATTCCGCTTCGGCGGCCGAGATCGTTTCGGGTGCGTTACAGGATCATGATCGCGCCTGGATCCTCGGCGATAACACCTTCGGCAAGGGTCTGGTACAGACGGTTTATCCGCTGATCGAGAACACAGGTCTGGCGCTAACTACGGCGAAATACTACACGCCGAGCGGCCGTCTGATCCAGCGCGATTACTCGAACGTATCGTTCTTCGATTACTACTATCGCAACAACACCGCGGCGCGGAATCTGGCCGACGTGAAGAGCACCGATTCCGGGCGCGTGGTTTATGGCGGCGGCGGAATTTCGCCGGACGAAAAGTACACGCCTCCCAAGCTGGATGCCTTCGAGACCGAGCTGCTGACCAAGTACGCTCTCACCAATTTCCGCAGCCATTTCTTCGCGACTCACAAAGCGAAGATCCCGGCCGACTGGGATGTGGATGTGGCGACGATGGACGATTTTCACAAGTATCTGCTCGATCAGAAAGTCGATTTCACCGAAGCCGATTACACTAAAGACTACGACTGGACCAAGCGCCGCTTGCAGTCGGAGATCTATAAGACTGCTTTCAGTGTGGATGAAAGCCGCAAATACGACATCAAGACCGACCCGGAAGTGTTGCAGGGAATCGACGCTCTTCCGAAGGCTGAGGCTCTGATGAACAGTGCACGGAAGGTCATCGTCGAAAGGATGAAGAAGTAGACTCCCCGGCGCAGATCGCAATCCTCGATACAGGTGGCCAGTATTGCCACCTGATCGCTCGAAAGGTGAGGGAACTCGGTGTTTCGACCGAGGTTTTCCCCAGCGAAACAAACCCAGAAAAATTGCGGTCCGCCCGAGGTCTCATCATCTCCGGCGGGCCGCATAGCGTTTATGATGACGCGAGTCCCCACGTAGATCCTCTGGCGCTCCAGGCCGGCACTCCGGTATTAGGTATCTGTTACGGCCAGCAACTCCTCGCTCAGGCGATGGGCGGCTCAGTCCGTAAAGGCGACAAGGGTGAGTTTGGTCTGGCCATTCTCGATTTGATCGAACATGATTCGCGGCTCTTCGCCGGTGTCCGTGATCACCAGCAGATCTGGATGTCGCATCGCGATGTTGTCGAAGCGCCGCCTGCCGGGTTTCGCCTGCTGGCTTCAACGTCGACATGTCATACTGCGGCGATTGAAGATCCCGAGCGCCGCATGTATGGCGTTCAGTTCCATCCTGAAGTTGTCCACACTGCCCAGGGGTCGCGGATTCTTGAGAACTTCGTTCTCGATATCTGCGGATGTGCGAAGGACTGGAATCCCGGGCAAAGGGTCAAGCTGGTGGAAGAACAGATCCAGCGAACGGTCGGAGATCGGAACGTCTTCTTCTTCGTCAGCGGCGGCGTGGATTCCACAGTCGCGTTCACTTTGTGTCTGCGAGCTTTGGGAGCGGACCGCGTGCGCGGAGTCTATGTGGATACCGGACTGATGCGTTACGGTGAGACGGAGTTTGTCGAGATTACCTTCGCAAACCTGGGAACCGGGTCGGTCGAGATCGCGCATTGCGAAGATCAGTTTCTGACTGCGCTCGAACATGTGCGGGAACCGGAGTTGAAGCGCCATATCATCGGTGAGCAGTTCGTGCGTGTGCAGGAGCGCATCATCGAAGATCTTGGTTTGCTGGATGACCGTTGGATTCTGGGGCAGGGGACCATCTACCCGGACACGATCGAATCCGGCGGCACCGCCAAAGCAGCCACCATCAAGACGCACCATAACCGTGTCCCCGGCATCCAGAAGCTTATCGAAGCGGGAAGAGTAGTCGAGCCGCTGGCGGATTTTTACAAGGATGAAGTCCGGGCCATTGGACGCGAACTGCAACTCCCGCGAGAATTGCTGGAACGCCATCCGTTCCCTGGTCCCGGTCTGGCAATCCGCTGCTTATGCGCGGAGGCAGATGAGCCCGTGACCCGTGTACCCGAGGGCTGGCTGATGCCCGTTCGATCAGTGGGTGTGCAGGGCGACTCGCGGAGCTATGCGCCGATCCTGGCCATAGATGCTTTTCCTTCAGCAGACTCGCGACTGCAGGATGAAGCGACGGAACTGGTGAATCGAACCGCGAATGTAAACCGGGTGGTGGCGCGGGTTACATCGCGAGAGCCCCTCGAGAAGCAGCATGTTTATGCAAGTTCGGTAACTCGGGGACGCATTGCGCTGCTACGCGAGACGGACCGGATTGTTCGGGATCTCACGGCAAGTTCCGGATTCGATGCGGACGTCTGGCAGTTCCCCGTAATTCTGATTCCCGTGGGAGCAGGGGAGTCGCGTGACGCTGTCGTACTGCGGCCGATTCAGTCTGTGGATGGCATGACGGCGGACTCTGTTTCGATGCCGGATGAGTTGTTATCGGCGATGACGGCACGCCTGATGGCTATCGAAGAAATCTCCGGCGTTTACTATGATTTGACGCACAAGCCGCCCGGAACAATCGAATGGGAATGATCGCAGGGCAGGCTGGTATACTGGACGAGTTGTGATAATTCTGCTGACAGTAGTTCATGTAGTGGTGTGCCTTTTTCTGATTGTGGTGATCCTGCTTCAGAGCGGCAAAGCGGCTGACCTGGCTGGTGCGTTCGGCGGCATGGGCTCGCAGACGGCATTCGGTCCACGGGGCTCGCAGACGTTGCTTTCAAAGGCGACCACCGTATCGACGGTAGTTTTCATGCTGACGTCGATGTCGCTCTCGATTGTTGCGACGCGTAATCAGAATGTGAACGGCACGGCCCTGCAGCGTCACGGGACAAAGGCTGCGGCACCAGCGACGCCGGCACCGGCAAAGAAGTAGACTCTACAACAGCAAGTCCACTTTGCGGAGGTGGCGGAATTGGCAGACGCACTAGCTTGAGGTGCTAGCGGGAGCAATCTCGTGGGGGTTCAAGTCCCCCTCTCCGCACCAAATATATCAATAACTTAGAAGCCGCTCCGGTAAGAGAGCGGCTTTTTTGTTGCCGCACTGTTAACGGTTGTGTTAACGGTTTGGGTTTACAATGCCCTCATGGGCAAGGCAACCTACGGCACCGGTACGATCTTCAAGCGCGGGCGCATCTGGTATCTGTCCTATTACGTCGACGGGCAGCAGGTGGTCCGGTCTTCACGATCCGCGAATGTTCAGGATGCGAAACGGCTTCGGGACCAGATCCTCGGCAAGAAGTCTCGCGGCGAACTCGGCGATACAGTCACGGCCAACGTCACATGTGGCGAGCTGCTCGATGACCTTCTCGAACACGCGAAGGCCAACATCAAAGCTTCGACGGAAAAAATCTGGCGCTTTGTCGTCGAAGCCAGTATCAGACCGTTCTTTGGACACCGCAAAGCCGCAAACCTGACTACCGCCATATTCAAGGAATACCGTCGCCAGCGTTTGGCGGAAGGAAAGAGCGACTCGACATGCAATCGTGAGCTCTCGATGCTTCGAACCGCGTTTAACCTCGGACGGAAATGCACGCCGCCGAAGGTGCTCACTATTCCGTACTTTCCGATGGTGGCCGAGACAAATGTTCGCCAGGGATTCCTCACCGACGAGGAGTACGCCAAGCTCCGGGACGCGCTGCCTGAATATCTCCGGCCCTTATTCGTGACCGCGTACTTCACAGGGGTGCGCTTAGGCGAGCTGCTCTCGATCGAGTGGCGGCAAGTGGATTGGGAGCAGGGCTACATAACGCTGGAATCGGAACGGACCAAGAGTGGGCACGCCCGAGTCGTCCCGATCCTCGCAGGCGATATGGAGTCCTGGCTCCGGTGGTCGCGGGAGAATGCGGATGGGTGCGAGAGGGTGTTCCATCATGACGGAATCCCCTTCAAGGAGTTTCGGCGCTCCTGGCAAAAAGCCTGTGAGGCGGCCGAAGTGCCGACGCTCAAATTCCATGACCTGCGCCGGACAGCAGTCCGCAACATGCGCCGGGCAGGAGTGGCGCAAGTCGTGCGAATGCGGATCTCAGGCCATCGAACGGATTCAATGGAGCGGCGCTACAACATCGTCGATATCGACGATATCAAGTCGGCCAAGGTGCTAATGCAGAAGAAGCCAGACAAAAGTAGAAGCGATGAGTAGGTCACCGTCCAGACCGGAGTCTTCGGACACGTAGTATGCGGCTTATTTCGGGCCTCATCGGCCTGCTGGAGGAGTCGTCTGGAAAATTCACGCCCGACCTAATTATCCAGACGCCGTCTGGACAATTAGCGCAGTTCCCGTTGTCCTGGTCACACTATGTGCGATTGGGCAATAAACCGACGGGCTGACGCAAATCAGAACTTGTTTGTCTCGATCCAGCGGTCCAGATCGCCTCGATCAAGATGGACACGCCGGCCTTTTCGCACCACGACAAGTTCGCGTCTGTGGATCAGGTGTTGCACCGCCTGCACCGTGCGACCGATGTAGGTCGCTGCGTCTTGGACGGTTAGGAGGCGCGGGGCCGCTTTCGATCTCCCGTTGCCATTATGAATCTGAGGCATGAGTTTCGCCGCGATCTGCGACGCCAATTCGGTTACGAAGACTTCATCGAACATTGTGGTACCGCCTGGAGTTTCCAGTTGCAGTATGGCATATATTTTGTATCGATACAATAGTGTGCAATAAAATTATTGCATTTCGTTGTAATCCATGGCACCATGGAGCCTGATGGAGCGGAAGCCGCAGCAGCAAACCTTGTCGATTCGAATCTCGGATGCACTCCGGGAGTTTCTGGAAAGGTCCAAACATGTCATGTCCAATGGACGTGGCGAAGCCGTCTCCACCTCAGATGTGGCCAAGATCCTGCTGGAGTCGGCCAAGGATGACCGTCTGGACTTCCGGTTGGAGGTTGCGGAACTCCAGCAATCGCCGACTCAAGCCCTCTGGACTGTGCGCCGCAAGTGGGAACAGAAGCGCGACCTGTCGCGCGCCGAATGGATATTTCTGGCGCAATACATTCAAGTCGCCTGCGAGGAGATCTCGGGCACGTGCGCCCTGCCCGGCGCGGAGTCGTTTGCCACTCTCATTGAAGCCTGGCTGGCGTTGCGCGGTCTCCGAACGGAGCTAGGCACGGGGCTTGACAGATACTACCTCGGAAATCTTGGCTCCGATGACGGGACTGTCTTCAATGAGCGGCAGCTCGATAATGAAGTGGCCTCTGGTGTCGGCGCGAAGCTGATTCGGGAGCTGCGCGAATCTCCATATGCGAAGAGGCCCGAGTTCGCGGGCCGCAATTTCTATGTTGCGGTGCGCGACGAGGTTCTTCCCGACGTCGTTGTCATGAACCGGGTGCTCTTGCCGTTCATGCCAGTTCTGTACAGGCTGGCGGTGCGGGGTCACTGGAACCGCGAGCGCCGCCCGGTTCGATTCGCGCGAGAGCGGGAACTGGTCACCAGCCAGACCCATCGCGTGACCGCTCCGGGATTCGATATCTCGTTTCAGCTTGGCAGCGACGGAGAACTGGCCGTGAACCTTTCGGCCACGGAAAAGGATGTGGCTTACGTGATCGCTCCCTATCCGCAGATCTGCGAGTTTTTCGCCTTGACGGAGAACCTGAATTTCGGTGCCGCATGGGAAGGTATCCACTTCCGGGCACGGGTGGTGGGAATCATGCCAGGCGAGCCGCAGCGGTTCTATTTCCGTCGCCCCAGCGATGGAGTCGAGCTGGGTTTTTCGGAACAGGAGTGGAGCACGATCAAACAGCTGATTGCGGAAGCCCTGGCTACACCATGGCTGAAGCAGACATTTTCGGAGCTTTCGCTCGCATACGGCGAGCTTTGAGGAGTAAGAAGCATGAATAAATCTGCGAAGGAAGAAAGGACAGGTACAGCCGTTGCCACCGAAAAGAGGGTCATCCTCTCGATGGGCGGCAAGGGCGGAGTTGGTAAGACGAGCGTCATGACGGGGCTCGCCGAGTGGTTTGTTGAGAACGAGATCCCAGTGACGCTGCTGGACCTCGACACGGAGAACAAAGCCCGCGGCTCGCTGGCACACTTCTTCGGGGAGCAGTCACCGAAGGTGAACATCCACACCCCGGCCGGGCTGGACGCATTCGTCGATCGTCTTGCGGATGGCGCGCCGGTGATCCTCGCGGACATGGGTGCCGGTGCGGGACAGGTCACCTATGACTGGTTCGAACGAATGTACCCGGACGTTAGGGAGGCCGGCATTGGATTCACAGCGATTGGCGTTGTAACCTCGGACCCGGCCAGCGTCGAAAGCGTGCTGGCATGGGCGGCGCGATTGCAAAACCGGGTGGAGTACCTGATCGTCGAGAACAGCGTCGCCGAGCAAACGGATTTCACATACTGGCACGAGAGTGAACAGGCGCAGCAATTCCGGAAAGTGTTCGAACCGGCGGTGATTTACATGGACTATCGCCTGCCCGATCTTGAAAACGCTTCGCGGAATCACGGCGTTACACTCGGCCAGATTGCGGGCCGAACGACGAACGCGCCCGAATTGCAGAAAGCGTCGTACGTGATGCGCGCGCAGAGCTACCGGCGGCGAATGTTCGCGGAATTCGACCGGGTGAAGGAGTTGCTCCTGCCATGAAAGCCATTGAACCCGATCTCACCGACCGGATCGCCGATGGGTTGCCCGCCGACATCCGCGCAG
>Ga0302140_10002378_pt1 | contig 24448 bp, 30 predicted proteins | sample I_Bog_E1_1_FD_202095 | JGI IMG/M metagenome (GOLD analysis project Ga0302140, IMG submission 202095) | Peat permafrost microbial communities from Stordalen Mire near Abisko, Sweden - I_Bog_E1_1 | ecosystem: Environmental > Terrestrial > Soil > Wetlands > Peat | place: Sweden: Abisko, Stordalen... | reverse complement strand
GGCACGCCGTTCGATCCCAAAGAGAAAGACGCCGACAAGCTGATCAAGCGTGCCGCGAAGTACAACTGAGTCGCCATGCCACTGATGGAATTCTTCACCGGCAAGCACCTCGACCGCGGGCTGCACGTTCCGGAACATAAGGACCTGACCAGTCACCTTCCGATCCGGCGCCTTCCCTTCGCTCCCGTGCTGGTCGTGCCGCTTTCGCAGCATGCCGGAGCCCCGGCGATACCCATCGTTCGCGAAGGCCAGGAAGTCGTTCGCGGCGAGCCGATCGCGAAGGCCGGCGGCTTCGTCTCCGTCCCCATGCACGCGCCCGCCACCGGCCGTGTCACCAAAATCGCCCTGGCGCCCAGCGCCCGCGGCGACCTCTCCACCGCAATCTACATCACTCCCTATTCTGCCGCCAGCCAGGAAGTTCTCTACGGCGCGCCGCAGGATATCGACAACATGACGCCCGCCGAAATCGTGCAGGCCGTACAGAATACCGGAGTCGTCGGGCTCGGCGGCGCTGCGTTTCCCACCCACGTGAAACTGAAAGTGCCTGAAGGCAAGACCGTCGATACCGTTGTCGTCAACGGCTGCGAATGTGAGCCTTATCTCACCACCGATCATCGCGTGATGCTCGAACAGCCTCAGGCGGTCCTGCAGGGCGCGCGAATCGCCATGCGCGCGCTGGGTGCGAAAAAAGCCGTGATCGGCATCGAAGATAACAAACTCGACGCGGCAGACGCTCTGCGCGATGCGGCCGAAGGTACCACCGACATCACTGTCGTAACGGTCCCTGCCAAGTATCCGCAGGGCGCGGAAAAAATGCTCGTGAAGGTCCTGCTTGGCCGCGAAATTCCCTCCGGCGGCCTTCCCGCCGATGTCGGCCTTGCCGTTTTCAACGTAGCCACACTGGCCCAGATAGGCGAACTCCTCCCGCATCGTCAGGGGCTCATCGAACGCGTCGTCACCATCACCGGCCCCGGTGTTCGCAAGCCTGGAAACTATCTCGTCGCGCTCGGCACTCCTCTCCGCTGGGCGCTCCAGCAGGCCGACTGCTCCGACCAGTTGTCCTCCGTCATTCTCGGCGGACCCATGATGGGCGCAGCCGCAGGTTCGCTCGATATTCCCATCACCAAGGGCGTCACCGGCATCCTTGCCCTCACCCACAAACAGGTCAACGGTCACTCGCGCATCTACCCCTGCATCCACTGCGCCGCCTGCGTCGATGTCTGCCCCATTCACCTGAATCCTTCGCATCTCGGCATGCTCGCGCGCAAAGATCGCTACGAAGAAATGGAAACCGATTACCACCTGAAAGATTGTTTCGAGTGTGCCTGCTGCAGTTACGTTTGCCCCTCGCACATTCCGCTCGTCCAGTATTTCCGCGTCGCCAAGCAGATGAATCGCGAAAGGAAGGCGCGCGGATGAGCACCAGCACCGTCATCGAAGTACGCACCGCGCCGCATTTGCACTCCGGCAGTTCCGTCGATCGCATCATGCGCAACGTGATCTACGCGCTGTTGCCCATGTGTTTCTACTCGGTGTGGCTGTTCGGTATCAGCGCCGCCGCGCTCATCGCCACAACAACAGCCGCCTGCGTCCTCATCGAATATTGGTCCTGCCGCGCCTCGGGCCGCGAGGCCACTATTGGAGATTTCAGCGCCGCAATCACCGGCCTGCTGCTCGGTCTCACACTTCCGCCCGGTCTTCCGCTCTGGATGGCGGTAGTCGGCGCCTTCATCGCCATCGCGCCCGGCAAAATGATTTTCGGCGGCCTCGGCTTCAACGTCTTTAATCCGGCTCTGGTCGGCCGCGCCTTCCTCCAGGCCGCGTTTCCCACTGCGATCACCACCTACACACCGGCGCTCGCCCTGCACCGGCTCGCGGAATTCATCCCCACCACGCTCGCCATCCCGTTCCTGAAAGCCGCGCCTCTCAAAGACTGGATCGCGCAGGTTCGTATCGATGGCTTCACCGGCGCCACGCCTTTAATGCTGCAAAAGTTCGACCACGTCACAACCGACCCGTGGACGCTCTTCATCGGCACCCGCGCCGGCTCCAGCGGCGAAACCTCCGCGCTCCTGATTCTGCTCGGCGGCGGCTATCTCATCGCCCGCAAGATGATGGACTGGCGAATTCCCGCCGCCATGCTGCTCGGTGCGCTGATCACCGGCGGCGCCTACTACCTCTCCGACCCCGTGAAATATCCCAGCCCGCTGTTCGTGCTGTTCTCCGGCGGCCTCATGCTCGGCGCCCTCTTCATGGCCACCGATCCCGTCGCTTCGCCCGTCACCCCGCGCGGCATGTGGATCTACGGCCTGCTCATGGGCCTCATCACCGTGCTCATCCGTTTTGAAGGCGGCCTGGCGGAAGGCGTCATGTACGCCATCCTGCTCGGCAACGCGCTCTCGCCGCTGATCGATAAACTGACGCAGCCCCGCACTTACGGCGAAGGCAAACGCATGTTCGCGAAGGAGGCAACTGCAAAATGAGCACCATCGTTCCTCCCCCTGCGCAGCCCCAACCGCCCGGATGGCGCATGATCCGCCTGCTCGGCGCAGTCTCGCTGATCTGCGGACTGCTCATTGTCGGGACCAACCTGGCAACCTCTGGACGTATCCGCAGTAACCAGGAAACCATCATGCGTAACTCGGTGTCCGAACTGCTGCCGGGTGCGCAAAAGGAAATCATCTACGGCATCGAACCTTCCGGCGAACTGAAGATTCTTCCCGACCTCCAGGCCGCCGGCCAGCGCCTCTTCGCGGGCTACGACGGCTCAGGCAAGCTTCTCGGCGTCGTCATCGAATCGAGCGCCCGCGGCTATGCCGATTTAATCCAGGCCATGTATTCCTACTCGCCCGAGAAGCAGGCCATTACCGGTTTCAAAGTCGTCGATATGCGTGAAACTCCCGGCCTCGGCGACCGAACCCGCAGCGATCCCGACTTCCTGAGTAACTTTCAGGACCTCGACGTCACCATCGTCGATGGCAAGCCGCTGCATCCCGTGAAGGTTGTAAAACACGGCTCGAAAAAGAATCCCTGGGAGATCGACGCCATCTCCGGCGCCACTATTTCCTCGCGCGCCGTAGGCAAACTCATCGGAACCAGCGTCGACACCGTCATCCCCGTAGTCCGAAAAAATCTGGATCGAATCGAGAAAGGGCAATGAGCGAAATAGTTAGTTGTCATAACGCTGAAAACCCGGGCATCACAGCCGAAGGCAATCCCTTCCGCAACGGACTCTGGAAACAGAATCCCGTATTCTTCATGGTGCTCGGCATGTGCCCCACGCTCGCCATCACCAACAGCGTGCGCAACGCCGTATCCATGGGCTTTGCGACCACTTTCGTCATGGTCGTCTCCTACGGCCTGATCTCCATGATCCGGAAACTTATCCCGAAACAGGTCCGCATCGCCACTTACATCGCGATTCTCGCCATGGCGGTAACGGTAGTGGACTTCCTCGTTAAAGCCATCAGCATTCCGATCTACCTGGCGCTCGGTGCCTACATACCGCTGATCGTTTCCAACTGCCTGACCCTCGAACGCGCCGAAGCCTACGCCGGCAAGCAGCCCGTGATCAAGTCGATGCTCGATGGCCTCGGCATGGGCTTCGGTTTCACCATCGCGCTGACCATGCTCGGAGCGGTACGCGAAGTCCTCGGCGCGGGAACCTTCCTCGGCGTCCACTTATTCGGCAAAAGTTTCGAGCCCTGGGTGCTGTTCCTGCTGCCTCCCGGCGGCTTCATCTCGCTCGCCATGTGGCTGCTGTTGTTCGCCTGGTGGAAAGAACGCAGCGCGGAGCGCGCAGCTATAAAAGAATCTGCACCAACTGAACTCGCCGTGCCCGTGGAGGCCAGAGCATGAACCACGAATCTCTTACCCATATATTTCTCGACGCCTTCCTCATCAATAATTTCGTGCTCTGCGTATTTTTGGGCATGTGCTCGTTCCTCGGCCTCTCCGCGAAATTCGCTACCGCCTGGCGCATGGGCGTCTCCGTGATGTTCGTCATCATCGTCAGCGATATCCTTTCCTTCGCCACGAATCTGCTCCTCGTCAGATTCCACGCCGAATATCTGCGCATCATCATGTTCATCGTCATCATCGCGGCCACCGTGCAGCTGACGGAAATGTTCATCAAAAAAGCCAGCCCCGCGCTGTTCCGCGAACTCGGCGTCTACTTGCCTCTGATCACCACCAACTGCGCCGTCCTCGCCGTGCCCATCTTCCAGACCGCCCGAAGCTACGGCTTCGTGCAAAGCACCGTGTTCGCCGTCGCGGCCAGCGGCGGATACTGCGCCGCGCTCGTACTGCTGTCGCTGGTTCGCGAACGCGTCCAGCTTTCCGACGTGCCCAGCCTGGCCAGAGGCACCGCCATGACGCTCGTGCTCGCAGCCATCCTGTCCATGGCCTTCATGGGCTTCGGCGGCATGGGGAACGGAGGCTAGCCCGCAATGGGAAACGATCTGATCGCCGCCACGCTCGCCGTATTGAAAGCCGCCGCCGGATTCTTTATCGTGATGGCAATCTGGCTGGGCATCCAGGCCTTCGCCCGAAAACGCAGCGGCTGCGCGCGCGATCGCGACATGCTCGACTACATGCTTCACGGCTGCGGCAATTGCCTTCACGGCAACACATGTGAAAAATCGAAAGAAAGGGCCCGGATTGTTTCCGGACCGGGAGCGGGAACATTATGAACCTCTACGAATATGACTTCAGCAACCTGCGCTTAGCCACCATCCTGTCCACCGAACGAATCACTCCCGCCGAAGATCCGGTCGAGGTCCGCCACCTCGTCCTCGACGTTCCCGGCGAGCAAATGGACTACGTCGAAGGCCAGAGCGTCGGCGTCCTCGTGCCCGGCCCGCATGAGTTTGGCGACGCCTATCATTTCCGCCTCTACTCCATCGCCAGTCCGCGTCACGGCGAAAGCGGCAGGCGCGACTCCTTCTCCATCTGCGTCCGCCGCTGCTTCTACATCGATGAAATCAGCGGCGAACGCTACCCCGGCCTCGCCTCCAACTACCTCTGCAACGCCGAGGTGGGCGATGTCATCCAGATCGCCGGACCCTATGGCTCGCGCTTCTCCGTGCCGGACGATTCCATGGCCAACCTCGTCATGGTCGGCGTCGGCACCGGCATTGCGCCTTTCCGTGCGTTCGTCAAGCATATCTATGAAGAACGCGGTGGCTGGAAGGGCCAGGTGCGCCTCTTCTACGGCGCGAAAACCGGCATGGAACTGCTCTACATGAACGACGTCCGCAAAGATCTCTCGCTCTACTACGACGAGAAATCCTTCAAGGCCTTCGAAGCCGTCAGCCCGCGCCCGCATTTCGACGCCCCGCCCGATCTCGAAAAAATCATCTCGCAGAACTCAAAGGAAATCTGGGAGATGGTCTGCGAGCCGAACACCTACGTCTATGTGGCCGGCCTCTCCGACGCCGCCAGAAACTTCGCCAAAGTGATGACCGCCGCCGCCGGTTCCAAAGAAACGTGGAAAAGCGAGTACCAGAAACTCGTGGAAGAAGGCCGCTACTCCGAACTGCTGTACGAATAGCTCGCCCTGCTACCGCGCCAGTCCCGCGTCACCAGCCGCGCGCCATGAACCATGCTGCTCGCGGCGATCAGTTCATCCGCCGGATCGGAATCGAAGCCGAGTGCCGTCGACATTCGGCAAACCGCAATGTCGAGCGGCCAGACGTGCACTCGCGAGAATTCCGCGTCGCTGAGACTGAAGATTATCCTGCCCAGTTGACGAAGTTCCGCGATTTCCCACAGAACAATCGCCGAGACTCCCCACGATTCCGCGGCCAGCGGACGCCGGTGGAAAGGATGTCGCCCTTCACCTGAATTCGCCCTTTCATGCTGCCAATCAGCCCGGCACAGTCCGCCCTTGCCGGTATCAGGCGGGCCACAGGCTTGCCATGCTTCGTGATAACGTCCCCTCCGCGCCCAGGTTATCGAGCAGCGCGAGACATTGTTCCTTGAATATTGATGCCTTCACCTGTATCACGCCAACAATTCTCCCATGGACTGAAAACGTTGGCGCCTAAACCGAACGCCCCGTAAGCCCAAAGTAAGAAGCGGCGCCGAGCATGTGGCGATCGTTGGTCCACACCTCACGCTCTCCAATCTCCTGTGCCGTCGCCAGATGCACTGCATCGGCCGTACGCAGGAACAGACCCGTCGGAGCGGAAACAATCAGCGCACTCGTTCGTCGCAACAGAGCTTCATTGACGGGAATCAGGTTCCACAATCCGTCCTCCAGATGTTCGAAAAAACGCAGACTCAGATCGCGCGCATCGCCCGGCGTCGTTCCACCCTCGCGCGAGCGGCGATGCAGTACGGCGTGAAACTCAGCCATGGCCCACACCGATGAATACACGACACTCGCCTTGCGGACAAGCCCACGAACCCGCGGAGAGTCGGACTCGTTCAGGTAGAATTTTGCGATGTAACACGTATCGAGATACACCGTTACCGATCGCGATCCTCTTCAATGATCTGCGTGCTGTCGCCGACCTCGGGCATGCGCGACCAGACTTCCTCCATCGAAGTGAAAATCCGCGCCTTTTTTGCCGGATTCATGCGCAGGGGGGCTGTCACGGGCCGCAATTCTGCCACCGGTTCGCCACGGCGTTCGATCACGATAACGCCACCTTCCGCGGCCTCGCGCACCAGTTCCGATGTGTGGATATGGAGTTCTCTAACGGAGGTTTTCCTCATGGCAGAGCTTTCCTCATGTACTACATTGTAGCACAATCTGAACTTACTGAAACTTAGTACTGACATTCATAAATACGGTGACGTATTAGCGCTTCTGTGACGTAATAGTCTTTCTCGATGATGGCCGGGCGCAGGCCGCGGCTCTTGAAGTATTCGACGGCCTGAAGGATCGCCTGCGCAAAGTCCGGGTGTTCAAACAGTTTCATGCGCTCGACGTTCCTTTGCCTGCCAGTTGCGAGCATAGCTAAGCCCCGAGAACAGGCCAAAGTCAAATCGAGACAGTGGATTTAAGGAATCCCGCGGCCGGGCGAGCCGGGCAGGGGGCGTTCCAGGCTTTTGGGCCATCGCGCCCAGTATCGCGCGCACCCGTAGCGGCTCGGAATCGGCAACCTTAAGCAAGCGCTCAAAGCGATGTTTCTCCGATAGAAGCATCATCGTCCTTTGGATCGTTTTCTCCGGCGAAAGTTCGCTGGTCTTGCCACCCTGTCGCAGGAAATCAAGGAGCGCCGCGTCGGTCTCGGATAGCTCCTCCCATACTGCCGGTCCGCGCGTGTGGACAATTGTATCGTCGCCAATCGGTTTTCGTGGAAGACTCAAGGCGCTCGTAGAAACTTCTCCGCGCTTGGCCGTCTGCGTCGTGAAGCCTAAGAGATTGGCTGCGGCAATCCCGGATGGAAACACGGCTTTGGTTCCTGCAGTCAGCTTCTGAATGGCGGCCGGATTGGGACGGCTTCTGCCGAATGTTGTTTCACGGCTGCGGTAGTAAATCACTTTGCTCAGTCGTTCGAGCACACCTTGGCGGCTCAGCCGGGACGGCGCTTGGGCAACGGCGGCAAAGGGAAGGTCGCGGAAATCCTGAAGACGCCAGAGCTTCTCACCTCCGCGCTCGATCCGCTGGCGGATGGAACTAGCGGCGCGCTTAGATTAGCAGGCCGCTGAAAAACCCTGGCGTAAAGTCCCGGTGCTGATTATCCCGGGATAGAGATGCGTGGAGACGACATTCAGCAGAACGAGCTATTCAGCTACGGGTCATTGGAGGAGCGTGTACCGGAGAGTCATCCGCTGCGCGCGGTCCGCCAGATGGTGGACGAGGCGTTGAAGCGGATGAGCGGTCGGTTCGACGATATCTACGGTAACGAAAGCCGTCCGTCGATCGCTCCGGAGCGACTGTTGCGCGCGCTGCTTTTGCAGATGTTGTATACGGTGCGCAGTGAGCGCATGTTGATGGAGCAGGTGGAATACAACCTTCTGTTCCGCTGGTTCGTGAGGCTGTCAGCCAACGAACCGGTATGGCATCCGGCGGTGTTCACGAAGCATCGGGATCGTCTGCTGGAAGGCGCGGTCGCCGAGGAGTTGTTCTCCCTGATCGTGCACCAGGCGCGAAACCGGAAGCTCTTGTCCGATGAGCGCTTCACGGTGGACGGAACACTGCTCGAAGCATGGGCGGGGCAGAAGAGCTTTCAACGCAAAGGCAACGATAACGATCCGCTGAATCCACCGCCGGTGGATCGCGGCAGCAATCCGACGGTGAACTGGCACAAAGAGAAGCGCACGAATCAAACGCATGAATCGCTGACGGATTCGATGGCGAGGCTATATAAGAAGACACGTGGATCGGAAGTGCGACTGGGCTATCTGGGCCACGTGCTGACAGAGAACCGGAATGGGCTGATAGTGGACGTGCGAACCACGCAGGCCAGCGGCACTGCGGAGCGAGAGGCCGCGCCGGAGACGATCAGCGGCAAGGCGGCAACAAAGCGCGTCACGCTGGGAGGCGATAAAGGCTACGACACACGCGGTTTTGTAGAAACAACACGGGCCCTGAATGTAACGCCGCATGTGGCACAGAACAACAGTCATCGGCGCAGCGCCATGGATGAACGTACAACACGGCACGAGGGCTATGCCGTCAGCCAGCGCAAAACGAAAACGCGTTGAAGAGGTCTTCGGCTGGATGAAGACCGTGCCGCTCCAGCGAAAGACGCGCTTTCGAGGGCTTGCGCGGGTGGGCTGGATGTTCACCTTCGCGGCTGGCGCTTACAACCTGCTGCGGATGCGCAATCTTCAGATGGCAAATGGCTGAGGAGAAGTGCGTCCGCACGACGAAAAACACGTCGTTTAGGCCGCGTATCCCCCACGGGGCGCTGATGTTTTCCGTCCTGGGGGTTCGAAAACAGCATCAGCGATTCGACAAAACGGCACATGCAGCGTATTTCAGCAGCCTTCTGGTTCTTTGACCGCCTGAAAAGATTTCAATAAAACATTTCCATTGCGAATTTTTTTGGCGCATACTTATTTTTTGGCGCATACTTAAGGTATGAGCCGTCTCGCACTGCGTATTCCGGTTTCAAAGCGCGATCAAAAGGCACTGGAAACGTTTCTGGACGGGGGTATTCAGCCGGTGCGCGCGGTACTGCGCGCCATGGCGCTCCTTCAATTGGCAAAAGGAGTGAGTGCTCCGCGTATTGCGGGCTTCATACCTCTGACGCCGCAGGCGATACGGAAGGTCGGGCATCGGTACGTCGAAGGCGGACTGGATCGCGCCCTCTATGAAAAGGAACGACCAGGTGCGGCTGCCCTGCTGGAAGACAGCCAGAAGCAGCGCATCGTCGCCATGGTCTGTGCTGGCCCCCCGGAGGGCCATGCCCGCTGGACGGTTCGACTGGTGGCAGAGCATGCCGTAAAGAAACGGTTGGTTCCGAGAGTCGGACGCGAAACCATTCGGGTTCTGCTTCTCAGCCACGACCTCAAGCCGTGGCGGGAGAAAAATGTGATGCGTTCCGGAACTCACTGAAGAATACATCTCGAAGATGGAAGATGTCCTCGAAGTATATGAAAACGCTTACGATTCCAAAGACCCCGCCTGGATGAGAAGCCGGTGACTCTTCACGCCGAAGTGCGGCCATCGTCTGCCGCGGTGCCTGGCCGGGAAGCACGGCGGGACGGCGAATATAAACGATGCGGCACCGCTAACGTCTTCTGCGCGGTGGAGCCAAAGGCAGGAAGGCACTTCACGTATGCCACGCCGGACCGCTCAGCCGCGAGCTTCGTTCAGGTACTGGTCGATCTGGCAATCCAGTATCCGGACGCCGACGCGATCCATCTCGTCATGGACAACCTGAACATCCATCGGCGCAAGTCGCTGACGGACCTGCTCGGCCAGGAGATCGGCTGCGAAGTCTGGAATCGATTCACCGTTCACTACACGCCAAAACACGGAAGCTGGCTGAATCAGGCCGAAATCGAGATCGGCCTCCTGGCGCGGCAATGTTCTGGCACCCGGAGAATCCCCAACCTGAAAGAACTGCGCAGGGAAGTCGGTGCCTGGAATCGGGACGTCAACCGCCGCCACACCCGAATCAACTGGAAGTTCGACCGCAGAACCGCCCGGAACAAGCTCGGCTATAAATGGAAATCCATCAGGCGGTCGCAGAACCAGGTCCGTCAAATTAACCCAAATCGGCAAGGAACTGACTCCGGTAGTGCAACGCCTGGTCAGGGAACTTGAGGCTGTCGTTATGAATGCCCGTGACCTGTCGACCGGCGACCGTGGTTTGGTGAGCGTTGCGGCGCTGCCTTCCATCGGTGCCACCATACTGCCGCGCATCATTGCCCGTTTTCGTGAGCAGTCTCCGGGGGGGCGTGGCCTTGAACGACGTCGTCTCGGCACGCATCCTGACCATGGTGAAGTCGGAGGATGTCGATTTCGGCGTCGGCAGTTTCCCTGATGCTGAACCCGACATCCACACGATCCCACTCTTCGCCGATCGCATGAGAATTATCTTCCCGCCGGGCTCGCCGCTGGAACATAAGCGGCAAAATCCGCTCAGGCTCCTACCGATCTTCCCCTGATCCTCATGGATCGGCAAAGCAGCGTAACGACGCTGATTGACCGCGCGTTTGAGTCGATTGGCCATTACCCCGTACCCGCTTACGAAGTGACGTATATGTCAACGGCGGTCGGCATGGTGAAGGCTGGACTCGGCGTGACTTCTCTGCCGTCCTCCGCGCTCGAAGTGTCGGAATTGAGCGGCGTACGCTCCCGTGTACTGAGCCATCCGGCCCTGATGCGGAAGATAGTCGTCGCCCAAAAAAGTGGACGTTCGCTTTCGCCGGCCGCACAAGCTTTCGTGAAGTCTCTGGTGGCTATGTCCCGAAGCCTGATGACGCCCAATGGAGGCGAATGATTATTCGCAATTTCTAATAGCTGATATACAACACTTTCAATAGTCAGAATTCAGAATAAGAAGTAAGATGAGAACTTCGCAGTTCACGGCCTGCGCGCCCATCACATGGAATTAAGTAAACTATTTGGCGGTGTCGTCGCCGCAGTAGTGTTGCTCTGTGGATTGCCCGCCTGCGCAGCCGCGACACCCGGGATTCTTGTCTTGTCGAACCGCGCGGATCTGATTTCCGGCGGCGATGCGCTCATCGAAATCAAATGGCCGGCGGGAGCCAACCTTTCAACGTCGACTATCATAGCGAACGGGATGGCAGTGACAACCAGTTTCGCCGTGCGCCCGAATGGCCGCTACCTGGGTCTGGTCACGGGCCTCAGGGATGGCGCCAACGTTCTGCTGGCGCGCTATAGCGGCGGAGCAGCACAAATCGGAACCCAGGACTTCACTCATGATTCGAATAGCCAGCGGCCAGGGATTCTGGGGCGACTCCATTGACGCTCCCCTTCAGCGAATACGAGGCGGACCCATCGACTATCTGACCCTCGACTATCTTGCGGAAGTCACCATGTCGATCCTCCAAAAGCAGCGTTCGCGCGATCCGGAATCGCGCTATGCGAGGGACTTCATCGAGATGCTCGCAAAAGCGATGCCCGAACTGATCGAGAAGAATATCCGTGTAGTCGCCAATGCCGGTGGCCTCAATCCTCTGGCTTGCCGGCATGCTGTCCTGGCTGTTGCCGAAAAGCTAGGTGTGACCATTCGCGTGGCCGCAGTGACCGGCGATGATGCCTCCGGACGTCTGGATGAATTGATTGCCGGTGGCATTGAGTTTCGCAATATGGATACGGACGCCCCGCTTTCCGACGTCCGTCGTAAAGTGCGTAGCGCCAATGCCTGCTTCGGTGCATTTCCAAGAGCCGATGCGCTCAATCGGGGCGCGCAAATCGCGATTACGGGACGTTGCGCGGACGCGGCTCTCGCGCTGGGTCCCATGATCCACGAGTTTGGCTGGGGTGCTCAAGACCGGGACCGAATTGCTTCCGGCATCGTGGCGGGACACGTCGTCGAGTGTGGGGCGCAGGTCACCGGAGGAAATTGTCAGATGGACTGGACCTCGATTCCCCGGCTGGCTTCAATTGGATATCCAATCCTCGAAGTGAACCAGGATGGGTCGTCTGTGGTAGCGAAGCATGCCAATACCGGCGGGCGTGTCACAGTCGCTTCCGTGAAAGAGCAATTGATTTATGAGATAGGTGACCCTTCGGCGTCCATCACTCCGGATTGCATTGCCGATTTCACGACTCTGCACCTCGAGCGGGATGGCGCTGACGGTGTCCGTGTTTCCGGCGTAACAGGAAGGCCCGCAACCGAATCCTACAAAGTTTCCGTCAGCTATCCCGGCGGCTTCAAAGCGGCTGACTGGCTGTCATATACCTGGCCAGACGCGTATCGGAACGCCCAGGCCGGCGATAGCATCCTCAGAGAGCGACTGGACCTTCTCGGACTGAAGTTCGACGCGATTCGGAGTGAGTTCCTCGGCGCAGGCGGCTGTCACGGCATCGCGGCCGCTGAGCCTTCACCGGAATCGGCCGCGCAGTTACCCGAAGTGGTGCTTCGTGTCGGCGCACGCTCGCAGGATCGCGCGGCCATTGAACGCTTCAGCAAAGAAATCGCCCCGCTGGTGCTGAGTGGTCCGCCGTCCGTGAGTGGATTGGGTTTCGGTCGTCCGCCGGCCGAAGAGATCGTTGCGTATTGGCCTGCCTTGATTCCGAAGAACGCGGCCGTACCTGAGGTTACTTCACGATTCGACTGATCGTCCTCGCCCACACACGTTCCGGCGACAAAGGGAACACATGCAACATCGGCCTCATCGCCCGTCTGTCTGAGTACTACCCGATCCTTGTGAAGCAGGTGACAGCCGAGCGCGTCAGGCGCCATTTCGACGGCGCGTGCTTTGGTAAAGTGGAGCGATTTGAACTGCCGAACCTGGAATCACTGAACTGCCGAACCTGGAATCACTGAACTTCCTGCTGCATGAGAGTCTCGACGGCGGTGGTACGGTGACCCTCCGATCCGCAGGGCAAAACATACAGCACCGCCTTGTTTGCGGATGGAAATTGAGGTGGATCTCTGATGACTGGCTTTTCGGTGACCGGAAACGGATCTGCGCACGGCGCTCTCGACGGCATTCGCATCCTCGATTTTTCACACGCGCTGGCCGGTCCTTATTGCACCTTGCTCATGTCAGACTACGGCGCGCAAGTGTACAAGCTTGAAGCTAAAGATGGCGACATGGGCCGCGGCTGGGGGCCTCCGTTCGTGGGCGGTGAATCCAGCTTCTTTCTGGGTCTGAACCGTGGCAAGCTTGGCATATCAATCAATCTTAAAGAGCCTGAGGGCCTGGATCTTTGCCTTCGTCTCATCGAAAAGATGGATGTGCTGGTCGAGAATTTCCGCCCGGGAGCAATGGAAAGATTGGGACTGGGATACGCGGCCGTGCATGCGCGGAACCCGCGGTTGGTCTATTGTTCCATCTCCGGTTATGGTCTGGACGGGCCGTCGCGTGACGAGGCCGCCATGGATCTGGTGGTGCAGAGTTCGAGCGGATTGTTGAGCATCACCGGAACCGAGCAGGGCGAGTCGGTGCGATGCGGCTACGGCGTGACCGACGTCACCGCCGGCATGTTCGCCGTGATCGGCATACTGCTGGCACTACGTGCACGGGAAACCACGGGCGTCGGACAGTATGTGGACGTTTCAATGCTGGACAGTATGATCTCAACCATGAGTTCGAACTACATGGGCTATCTTGGGTCGGGAATCGTTCCCCAGCCCATGGGAACTTCGTTTCCAACGGTGGTGCCGTACTGCGCTTTCCACACCCAGGACAGAGATATCTCAATTGCCGTTGGCAGCGAAAAACTGTGGGCTGCGTTTTGCAAGGGTATTGGACAGCCGCATCTCGAACAGCATCCGGACTACGCGACTAACGCCCTGCGCATCCGTAACCGCATCGCCCTGCAAGCGGTGCTGGCTAAGGTCTTCCTGACCCGCACCGTGGCTGAGTGGTTAGAGCGCCTGCAGCCCGCGGGAATTCCCTGTTCGCTCGTCCGTAACTTCGAGGAGGTTGTATCGCATCCGCAATGTGAAGTCCGACAGATGTTTCCGGTCCTGGATCATCCTACTGCCGGTGCGCATCGGGTAACAGGCACGCCGGTGAAACTCTCTGGCACACCGGGCCATCCGACTACCCCGGCGCCGCTGCTGGGGGAGCACACGAAAAGCATTCTGACGGAGTTCTTTGGACTGGACGGTTCAGCCATCAACGACCTTGCTGCCAGGCGGGTCATTTTCGAGTCGCAGCTGACGCCCGATCACGTGCCTTAGATTGATGCCTCTGCTGGCCCTTCTTGTTTTTCTCGCAATACTGACCCTGCCGAGGGCGATTTACAACAGCCTGCCCAGGGGTTATTGAGGTCAAAAAGCCGGGCGATGGAAGTCAGCCCGATCTGGAAGACGTTTTAGACCCTCGGCCAGACTGAAATGTCCCAGCCGGAAGCAGTGGTTCCAGAACCCGGCACCCGAACGCGATACCAACGACTCTTATGGAAGAAACGGCGACCAGGACCGTCCGGGACTGCTGCGGAATACCTCGCCGATACGTTGGTAATCTACTGAAATCAAGCTGGATGCGTCTTGCGACGGTCAGAAGCTTGCACCGACCACGACTTGAGCCGAAAATAGGCCAGATACGGCACCGGGCGGCGCGCACCATTGCGCCGACCTGATCGCAAGACCTGCACAATCGGAAAAGGTGGGGACAACGCATGAAGAGTTGGTTGGCGAGTCGCGCCATGAGGGTATCCCTGATCGGCGCCGCAGCGGTAGCGACGATTGCCGCCCAGGGTGGAGCGGGCCGTGGCGGGGCTGCGATTGGCGCAACCGGCGGTTCCGGAGGCCGGGGCGGTGGGCGCGGCGCTGGAATGGCCTCTTCGTTCGATCCACACGATATCTCGGGATACTGGGAACTGGGCCCGGAGAACAAGAGCATCCCCGCCGCGAACCTGCTCCCCACCGTCACGAAAGCCTACCTGGATAAAGCCGCTCTGGAGGACGCGGTATCCCTCCGGTGGTGCAGACCCCTGGGCCTGCCGGCCGTGATGGACAACGGACGCCCGCTGGATATTCAACAGGGCAAGTGGGAAGTTCTGATCGCGCCGGAGGCGAACGCTTCGCCCCGGCACCTTTACTTCGACCGCCCTCACATCGATTCCAGGATCTTCGACCCGGCTTCAATGGGCGATTCCGTCGCGCATTGGGAGGGTGACACGCTGATTGTGGATACGCTCGGTTTCCACCCCAGGGACGGCAGAATGCTGATTCCGGGCGGCGGCTTTCGAACCGAGAATTCCCATCTGGTGGAACGCTACAAGTTGCTCAGGAACGGCACAGTTCTCTCCGTCTCATTCACGTGGACGGATCCCAGGGTTTTTCGGACACCGCACACCTACGAATACCGTTACACGAAGGCGGCTGCCGACTATGAACCGCGCAACGGCATCCCCTGCGACCCGTTTGACGCGGAACGCACCGAGTTCATCACGCGCACTTTCACTCCGGCTCAAAAGGCCGCAACTGAAGCGGCGTCCATCGAAGCGAAAGCGGCCGCGGCAGCCAGGCGCGCGGCGGCGGGAGCGTCGGGCAGAAGAGTGCCGGTGAAGCCGGTGGCGACGGCGGCAAAATGAGGCGCTCAGCAAAACAAGGAGTTTGAATTGGCTATGGGGAATGAAATGAAAAGCGCGGGGAGCGATTCGGGAATCCGGTCGTTGCAGCTCATCCTGTTGGGAATATTGGTATCGGCGCTGCTGCTTGCCCAGGCGCCAGGCGGCGGACAAGGGCGCGGCGTCGGGAGAGGACAGGTCGCGCCGGTGTCCCCCAGCGTGGAAGGCGATTGGGTGCGCATCGATCCCGTTGGCGCCGGAAGCTGGGACGCGCTGACGAAAACCTTTATGCCTGCCTTGCTCACTCCGGAAGGCGCTGCACTGGCGCAGGGTGGCGGCCGCGGCGGTCGAGGCGGCGGCAGGGGAGGGCCAGGCGGCGGTCAGACAGCCGATACGGGCCCGCATGAGGTCGGCGTGCCGTACCTCGTGCGGCAGAATTCCTGTTCGTTCAATGGCGGCGGGCAACTCGGCATGGAGTACGATTCCGAAGGCTTCCATATGGTGGTGAGCAAGCAGGAAGCACTGGTGGTTCAGGAGCGCAATGGTTCGCGGCGGATTTATCTCGACCGGACTGTCATCCCCGATGCCTCAGTTCGGCAACCCACCAGTTCGGGCTATTCCGTGGGGCATTTTGAAGCAGATGGCACGCTGGTGGTGGAGACCGGCGACATGACCCCGGGTGCAGTCACGGCGGGTGGCTATCGCACTGCGGAGACGCGAGCCATTCAGCGCTACACGCCCTCGGCCGACGGTAAGCACCTGACAATCGCGTTCACCTGGATCGATCCGAAAATCTACCAGAAGCCACACACCTACCAGTATTTCTTCGATCGGACGGAACCGGGATCGTACGCGCTCGAAACCTTCTGCGACGCCACCGACCCGCTCTGGAACCAATCGATTGTGCCACCCCAACAAAGGTAAATCGCGAACCATGTATTCACGACGCGAATGGGGGAAGATCCTCGCGGGAGTCACGCTCCCCACGCTGGCCGCTACCAGTTCGAAGAGCGCGAATGTCGATGCGGTTTATAAAGGCGTCAGGCTCGGCGCCATCACCGGATCACTCGGACAGACCAATGCCGCGCAGGGTCAGGATGTGGTTGATCTAATCATCCAACAGTGCATCGATGCCAAAGTGGGCACCGTGGAATTGGTCAATACGCCACTGGAACCCCGCGTGACGGGAGGCGGCATCGGCGGCCAGGCGCCGGCGACAGTGACGCCCGAGTACCAGAAGTCCCGGGACGCACTACGCGATTGGCGGATCAACGGGCCGCTGGACCGTTTCCGCGAAATCCGCAGGAAATTCGACGCGGCGGGATTGAACTTGTATTCCTTCGTGATGACGATCGGCGACGACTTCACCGAACCGGAAATCGAGGCCGTCTTCAAACAGATGCAGGCGCTCGGCGTCGACCGGTTCTGTACCAATCAAAGCCGCGTGTCCGCTGGCCCGCGAATTGTTCCTTATGCCGAGAAGTACAGGATCATGCCTGCCTGGCACACGCATGCCCTTGTAAACGACCCCAACGAGGTTGCCTCACCCGAAAGCCTGGCGAATCTTCTGGCGATGTCGAAGTACTTTGTGGTGAATCTGGACATCGGCCACTTCGCGGACGGAGGCAATGATCCGATGAAGTATTTCACGGAACACCATGATCGCATCAGCCATGTCCATGTGAAAGACGTAAAATCGATCGGCGGCGGACCTGCCACGGAATTGGGCGAGGGTGTGCTCAGGATTTATGACATGCTGCGGATGGCCAGGGACAGGCATTATCCGACGGCTTTCATCCTCGAAAGGAGTTACGCGGCTCCAGGCTTCACCGCCGTCGAGGAAACGCGGAGACAAATAGACTGGATGGAACGGGTGCTCGATCTGTGACGCAAACGGCGAAAAGAATACTCCGCGCCCGTGGCGGAGATTGAGTTGATACAACCCTACGACGTCTCCACCAATCCAATGAACACGGTGGAGTGGCTGTTCGCCGCCATGGAATGTGTTCATATCGGTTCGTTCGCGCTTTCCATCGGGACGATCACCATGGTGGACATGAGCCTGCTGGGCGCCGGCATCGGAGGACGCAGTCCCGCGCAGATTCTGCGCGCTACCGAGTCGTGGACGATGGTCGGACTAATAACCGTCATCACGGCCGGGCTGGCGATCTTCTCGTCCGATCCGCTGCGTTATTATTACAGCCCAACCTTCCGGTTCAAGATCTGGGTGCTGTTGGCCGCCATCGTTTTCAACTACACGTTCCACCGGAGAGTGTCGCTGTCGGGTTCCTCTCCCTTCATCGCGAAAGCCACAGGCGCAATATCCGTGATTCTCTGGGGCACGGTAGTGTTTTCCGGTCTGTTCTTCGCTTTCAACCCAGGCGGCTATTAGCGAATTCCCATGTCGATAGCGACTCTCAGCCACGCGATTCAGAGTACCGGTTTTTTTACCTCGGTCCGCCAGTCGGAACTGTTCTACCCGACCGTGATGGCGACTCATCTCTCCTGCATCGCCGTTTTTGGCGGCATGATCCTGATGACCAATCTGCGCCTGATGAATCTGGCCCTTAAACACACTCCCGCCAGCGTGGTGATTGAATCCCTGCGCGCCTGGAAGCGCATTGGTTTCGTCATCATGATCACGTGCGGCATTCTTCTCGCCGGCTCGCATTTGGATAAGTACTATGTGAATCCGTATTTTCAGCTAAAGTTATCCCTGCTTGTCATCACCGGCATCCACGGGTTGATTTTCCATCGCAGCGTTTATTACAACGCCAGTCTGGATCAGGGCGGAAAGCTGCCGGCGAAAGCTGCAATCGCGGGAGGCACTTCGCTGATTCTGTGGCTGACTATCGTGATTTGCGGAAGATGGATTGCTTATTACGACGACCCGAACGCGATTGCGAACCTGCTGCGCCGGCTCGCGCATCTGGTCTGAATCTGGCCACTCACCACCGGACTACTGGAAGAAAGCGATCGCCCGGCCCGACCACGCCACACCGAACCACAGACACAGAGACAGCGCACTGAATGCGACGCTCCGCGCTTTCGATCTGGATTCCGGATCGGTCCGGACCACCCGGCGAAACACCGCGAACTGATACGCCAGGGCAAGACATAGCAGGACCATCTTCAGCCGAAAGGGGCCGTTATGCGCATAACGTGTCGGGTCGGGCAGGAAGACCATAATGCCCGAAACGATGGTCAGGACCATTCCTGCTTTCGTCCACACCCAGAGTTGCTCCGCCAGATACGGCAGAGACATGCGTTTGAAACCGATGCCCAGGAGGCGGAGATTGAGTGCCAGGATCGTTCCCAGCAACAAGGCAATTCCGGTCAGGTGCATGGACTGCACAAAGGGCACGCCATACGGAGTATCCCGAATGAAGGCGTAGTCCTTCGAGTAGTAACACCACTGGACAAAATGATCGATGAATGTCTGGAACATGGTGAGGGTGGACCGGCTATTCCTACAGTTCGTACGCCGTCGTGCGGCCGCAGGCGATCACACCGATCCAGAGGATCAGGGAAAGTACAGCGATAATGCGTACCCCGAGTGGCGTCTTCGTGCGTTCCCATTCCGCCATCTTCGGGTAGTATCTGACTTGGTAATACAGAGCGTTGAGCCCTGCCAATAACATCAGAACCATTTTGATTCTGAAAAATGTGTTGCCATATACCTTGACGGCCTGCGCCGCGAATAACAGGAATCCGGTCAGCAACATAACGGCGAAACCGGTCATCGTCCAGGGCATGAGTTGCCCCATCAGCAGCGAAACCGGCTGGCTACGAAAGGAGATTCGCAGCAACCGCATATCGAGGATCATGACCATGCCGACCGAGAATGAAAGCGACAGAATGTGGCTCCCTTCAATCAGAGGGAAGACAAAATCCGACTCCTTAATCCCCACGGCCCACCAGGTATGCTGGAGCCAGTTCAGAAAATTGATCAGCGACATTGGCTACTGTGCGTTCGGCTGGCGCGGTGGCTCGGCTCCATCGGGAGCGGGGCGCGCAATATCGTGATACAGCCGCTTGCCATCCGGCATGACCACGTAGAAGAGAGAGACGCCCTTGGAACCATCTTTCATCGGATGCCCGACCACGGTAATCGGGTCGCCAGGCTTGAAGGTCGCGCGGTTCCAGCCCTGCTTGGACATGATGTTGACGGCGCCCCCCTCCACATCCCAAGTCCCGACCGTGGCTTTATCCCGCCCCTCCGGCACCTTTACGATGATGTGCGTGTGGGGATTCTCCCAGTTGTATTCGAGAACAGTTCCCACGTACGTGACGTTCTTCGACATCTCGAACATCGCGAACGAGTGGTGGGCATAAGCCGCCGCCGCGCCAAGCAGGAATACAAAAAGACAGTAACCGGGGATATTCGTTAACTTCATTATTGCCAAACTCCTGTGGCGGCCAGCCTGAGGCCATCCGTTCTGACGCGAAGGCGCGTATGGCGGTTTTTCATATTGTGGACCCAATACAACCCAGCCGCAAGCGTTTGACTGTCCTTGTTGTTCAACTATAACATTTTCAATGCTATAAACGGCCAGAAGCAAGGGCGTCTATGACGGTACAGGACGTCCATTTGAGCGTGCCACCGAGTCCGAAATACGTGATATACTTCTCTCGCGAACGGGGGTGGATCATGCCTCCGTTTCGAGTGGGTCCAAATGTCTGCTACAAGTCAGGTTGGCTCGGTTACGTCCGCGCAATTTCCCGGAACCTCCGGCGATCGGGAAGAAGTCTACAGGCAACTGGAACGTATTCTTGCCAGCCCCGTGTTTGGCACCAGCAAACGGTACCCTGCGTTTCTGCGCTTTGTCGTGGAGACGACGCTCGATGGAAATGCCGAGTGCCTGAAGGAACGGACCATCGGAGTCGAGGTCTTCGGCAAGGCCGCCGATTACGATACGAACTCGGATCACGTTGTCCGTTCGGCCGCGGGTGAAGTTCGTCGCCGATTGGCGCAATACTACGTGGACCCCAGCCATTCCCGCGAGATCCGGCTTGACCTGCCGCTGGGATCTTACATCCCGCACTTCCGCGCGCCGGTTGCCGAAGCGACTCCCGTCGCCAGCATGTCGGAAATTCGGGAAATACCCAGTTCCGTGGAAGTCAAACCAGCCTCGAAGAGGTACCGCTGGGCGATGATCGCGCTGCCGATTGCGGCGCTGGCTGTTATCGCTATTCTGGAAACCTTCTTCGGTCCGCGGCAAAGCGACCTGGATCGGTTCTGGAATCCAGTGTTGGCCTCCACTCGTCCCGTTCTGATCTGCGTGGGAAGTCGCTATGGTGGGACGGGAAACCGTCCACTGGAAATTGGGCAAAGCGGCCCGGCCACTGGACAAACCGGCGCGGCCACCGCGTCGCAGGATGACCCCCTCATGCGTCCGATCACCATGACCGATGCTGTGACTCTCGCCCGGCTAACGGATTATATGGGGTTGCGCCACGCGGCCTACCGGGTTCTGAATCCCAACGGTACAACGCTTGCCGACCTCCGCGATTCTCCGGCCATTTTGATTGGCGTCCGCAATAATAATTGGGCCATCAAGTCCGCAGACAAGCTGCGATTTGTTTTCGATGTCACATCCAGACCCGTGGCGATTCGGGATAGCCGGAATCCCTCGCGATCCTGGTCGATCCCACCCGGCTTATCAGGCCTGGAATCCGGCCGCGATTATGCGATCGTCTCTCGCGTTGCGGACCCAGGTGTTGAACAAGTGATCGTTACCGTCGGCGGACTGGGCCCCAACGGCACACTGGCGGCGGGAGAGTTCGTTACGAACGATACCTACATGAAAAAGCTGGAATCGTTCGCGCCTGCGGGATGGCAACACAAAAACCTCCAGGCGGTCGTTTCCACAGAGGTCGTGCGAGGCAGTTCCGGCCCCCCGCGGATCGAGACCGCCTACTTCTGGTAGGTGATAGCCGAACGGCCCGAGGAACGTTTAGTGCCGGAAGTGACGCACGCGGGTGAAGACCATCGCCACACCTGGCCGGTCGGCAGCCGCGATCACCAACGCCGGCGGGTGAATTTTCGCTGAGAATCCCCTTGCCGCCCCTCTTTCCGTTCACGCACCGTATTTTCCCGCCCGTTGCGGCACGGGCGCGACGTGGGCGACTTTCTGGCCAGCAGTGACTGGCTCCCCAACCACCAGGCTGAGTCGCCCGATAAAGATCGACAGGAATTCCGGCGAGTCGCCAAAGTTCAGAACCGCCTTGCGCTGCCATCGTGGACCCTCGCGGTGTCGAGCCGGAACCACTGTTGCGTTATGCTTTCCTTCAGCGCTCTCCGAAGCGTAAATAGCGTTATGCCACCAACGGAAAAAGACACTCGGCAAAATATCGCGGCCATGCTCTGCGTGCACTTCATTGATCAGCATAAACCTGTCTGAAGCCGGCCAACATCATGATTGACGGCCGGAGTCACGTTCGCATCACCAGTTTCGGGGCGGCGCTGGCGCAGGCAGTCCGGCTCGGCTATATCCGCAGTGTGGCAGCACGAATCGGGTCGCATGGAAATACTGTCTTGCGTTGTATCATCGCTGCATAAAACCTGGAGGGAGATCCAAATGTTTGACATGTCGAGATTCATCACTTCCGGACGACTGGCTCGGACAGCGGGAGCCCTGGTTCTTCTGATCGGCGCAGGTGCAGGTGTTTTCAAGCTGGTGGCTCAGGCCCCGCCCGCTACCGGCGACGGTGGGCCCAGTTCCTCTCTCTCGCGGTCTGTGCGGCCGTTCCTTGAAAGGAGCTGCATCGGCTGCCATAACACCGGGTTGCCCTCCGGACAGGTCGACATGCAGAAACTGCTGGCCTCAACTACGTCTCTGCTGGACGATCGCGACACCTGGGATAACATCGATTTCCGAATGCGGTCCGATCAGATGCCGCCCGCCGGAACTCCGCGGCCTCCCAAAACGGAAGTCGATGCGACGGTGGCGACAATCACCCGCGCTTTGGCCGCCAATCCCCGGCCGACAAGTGCCCCGCCCGTTTTGTCCAAAGGACCTTTTACAAAGGATTGGGCGACTTACGCCTACGATGAGGAACGCACCGGCTGGGCTCGCGGAGAAACCATAATAACGAAGGACAACGTGTCGAAGCTGCAGTTGTTATGGAAGCTTCAGACAGACGTGAAGACAGACCCGATTAACAAATACGCCACGATGACGGACCCTCTCGTCATGAACAATGTGCAGACGAAGCAGGGGCCGAAGAAGGTGCTTTATGTCGGCGGTGGCACCAACGAACAGAATAAGATTTTTGCGATCGACGCGAACGCGGGAACCATTCTCTGGTCGAAAGACTATCCAAATAAGGCAACCCCCGCGGCCGCTGCCTACGCTTTCTGCCCGAACAATATGAACGCGACGCCGGTGATCGATAAGCAAACTGGCATTCTGTATTTCCTCCCGACCGACGGAAAGCTTCGGGGCGTCAGTATCGCCGACGGCGAAGACCGCTTCCCGGCCACGAGCATCGTGCCGACCTTTACCCGGAACTTCAGCCTGAATCTGGTGGACGGAGTGATCTACACCGGCACTTCGCGGGGCTGCCAGAATGCGACGTCGCAGATAGCCGGCATCGATGTCGCCGATCCGGATCATCTGGTGACGCACTTTTATACGAGTCACGGAAAAGGTTCCGGCCCGTGGGGACGAGCGGGCGTCACAAAGACTCCTTTCGGCATCGTCGCGCAAACCGCGGATGGCGCTTATGATCCGGCTTCCGGTCGATGGGGCAATTCGGTGGTGGAACTGGACAGAAACGTTTCCGTCGTCGATTCGTTCGCTCCGCCGAATATGGATTATCTCAACAAGTGGGATCTGGATCTCGGTTCGAGCAGCCCCGTTTCATTTCCTTTCGACGATCGCACGCTGGTGGCGTCGACCGCGAAGGAAGGCGTTATTTATCTGATGGACGCCAGGAGTCTTGGCGGTCCGGATCATCGTACGCCGCTCTATACATCGCCCCGCTGGTCGAACGATCCCGTGTTGTACGGCTACCACGGCATGTGGAGCGTGATGTCGACCTGGGTGGATGAGAAGGGCAAGCGATGGCTCCTCGCGCCTTACTACGGGCCGCCTGCGAAAGACACGATCGGGCTGTTTCCCAGGACTCACGGGCCGACAGTGAACGGGCAGCTCATGGCCTTCACTGTGGAAGGCACCGGAGCCAAACCGACGCTGGTGCCGCGGTGGGTTTCCGCCGATCTCGATCTGCCTGGCGTGGCGGTGGTCGCGAATGGCGTGATTCTCATTCTGGCGAACGGTGACAGAGGCGCAACTCTCGTCTCCGGCGGTGGCGGCGGCATCGGTGGCGGACGCGGCGGCTTCGGCGCGGCTGGTGGCAGCGGAGCAGCCGGTGCCCGTGGCGGCATCGGCGGTGGACGCGGCGGCAACACGCTGGAGGCAAGCGTTCCGGGCAACGAAAGGGATGCCGCGTGGCGTGCCATTAATACCCAAAAGGCCGGCCAGCGCTACTCCGGTGGCCGGGACACCACGCACGCCGTTCTGTATGCTCTCGATCCACAGACGGGAGACGATCTCTATTCAAGCGGCGACGCCATCGATAGCTGGAATCACTATGGCGGTATTGCCGTTTCCGGGGGCGTTGTCTACCTGAGTTCGTGGGACGCGCGAATCTACGCTCTCGGTATTAAGCGGTAAAAGCGCAAGGGTTGAAAAAGTCTGCCACCCGCGCCTACTCGCCGAATCATTGCTCCGATCAGTTCATCAATCGTAACGCAGCGCGTTAACTACGAATATCGGTAGCGGTCATGTTGGACCAGGTTTCTTTACCGGTTCCTCAAAA
>Ga0302140_10002375_pt1 | contig 24455 bp, 15 predicted proteins | sample I_Bog_E1_1_FD_202095 | JGI IMG/M metagenome (GOLD analysis project Ga0302140, IMG submission 202095) | Peat permafrost microbial communities from Stordalen Mire near Abisko, Sweden - I_Bog_E1_1 | ecosystem: Environmental > Terrestrial > Soil > Wetlands > Peat | place: Sweden: Abisko, Stordalen... | reverse complement strand
AAGATTCGAACCTGTAATTTTTGTGGCCGAAACACAATACTTTACCAATTAAGTCAACACGCCTTCTTAGTACTTTAATCTAGCCTTTAAGATGAATTGAACATCTATCAAAATATTAACAGTATTTTGCTCTACCATTGAGCTATAAAGGCTTAATGCCTTTATAGATATACTAATAAATAGGAAACAAGAGATTCGAACCCTTAAAAGTTAATTACTATTGAGTTTACAGCTCAACCCATCTTACCAATAATGGAAGTTTCCTTTATATAGTAATATAGTTAATATAGATTTATTACATTACGTAAAAATACGTATAGTAATATAATTACTCCTCAAATTAAAATAGTGATGGATTTTTAGACACATAATATATACCACTGCTCATGCATACTTAGTAAAGCAAGTAAAAAAAAAAGATATAATAAACTAAATTATACACATTTGTTTAAAATATCCCTTAAATTTTAATCTATAACATATGGTTGCCCTAGGTTGATATATGGTAACCTTTCTTTTTAGATATATTACATTTACTAGTAATTAAATAAGTACCTTTTAATAATTTATTCTTATTTACATAATATAAGAATGTTGAATAATTAACTCTTAAATCTTTAGCTGCAGCCCACTTGGATTTATATACTTTCACAGAATTATCTTTTTTATTTATCACAGTTGTAACACAGCCCGTAAATAGAACTATACCAGCCTTATTTTGTATATTATATTCAGGCTTTATTAAATCAATATAATACTGTTCTCTCTCAATTATATTATTTTTATCACAGTATTCCAATATTTCTAAAGTAAAACTTTCATAACCGTCATTTAATAGTGCTCTATATATACGGCTATTACTAGTTAGTACTATTTTTCTTAGAAAGTCTGTATTATAGTAATAGTATTTAAGTCTACGATATAAATCTTTAGAACTCCCTACATAGCTTTTATTATTCCTATTATGAACTCACCTATATATAGCACTTTTACCTATATTATTATCTAAAGCATTAAACTTATTCAATAAAGAATCATTATAAATAATAAGAGGTTCAACCTTCTTACTAAGAATATTAATATCTTCTTTTTTAAATAAAGATGCGGTTTTGTTGTATTTCGTGTTTTTCATGCGTTTATTGTATCTTATTGAAAAAGAGACATAATTCTCTGGAATTAAAAGAGGCAATATCCTCTAAATGATATCACTGCTACTGAGAGTATCGAGCATTACTAGTCCTGACAATTTTATAGAACTTTTAAACCATAAAAATTATAATTTATTGGAATTAAGTTAGTTTATTTATTGCAATAGGTGAAAATTTAATTTTAAATAATGACTTGCAAAGTTACAGTTATACCTATTTAACTATGCCCCCCTCTAGTATTTTTAAGTAAAACAACAATCTCACACTAGGAAACAAGAGATTCGAACTCTTAAAGTTTACTACCATTGAGTTAATAACTCAATTCATTTTACCAGTAATGGAAGTTTCCTTATAGTTTATAAACATAAAGTCTATAAACATTTTATTTTATTGTTCAAATTAATCAATCCCGTGCAATTTCCACTACACGAACCATATTTCGACTTAACACTAATCAAAGTCACGCATACGAAGATCTTCCATAAAAATAACTAGAACTAATTTTCTAGAGTAAAAGTATATGAAAAACCAAACTTATTGCACATAATTCTTTCAGCGTCTGACGAGTAGTTAGTACCTATCTGAGATTAAATTCACCGTGACGTGGTGATTCACGATTACTAGTAATTCCTTATTCATATAGTCGAATTTCAGACTACAATCCATATTTTATCCTACTTTATTAGATTAGCTCATACTCACGTTATCGCATCATTTTGTATAGGAAAATGTGGCACGTCTATCGCCCACAACATTTAGGCCATGATGACTTGTCTTGGTCCCTGTTATCAAATCCAATATAGAGGTGAACTGCTTTATTTTTTTTTTTTAATAAAATCGCAAATAAAGCAAGGGCTTCCGTTAATTTAATGGAATTAACCAATATCTCACGACATTAACTGAAGACAGCCGTGCAACGCTTGTAATCTTTATGTAAAAAAGTATAATCATATATGGCTAAATAAGCGGTTAAACTGAGATAGCCTTTTTATTTAACTTTTTTACATAAATCATATTCAAGTTGTGGTAAGGTTTTTCGCGTACTTACGAATTAAATAACATACTTCACTACTGGTTTCAGACACGGTCTAATGATTTCAGTTCCTGCGTTGCCACATTACTCTTGAGGTGAAATGCTTACACTTTCATTTATAGACTAAATAAATATCTAACCTATGGCATTCATCATTCTCTGCTTGGACTACTAGGGTATCTAATCCTATTCGTGACCCAAGCCTTCGTCCCTCAACGTCAGTTATTAGATAAAAGGTTGCTTTCGCCGTTACCAGTCCTTATGGTATCAAAGAATTTCAACTCTACTCCACAAATACTCCCCTCCTCATATATAACTCTAGTATAATCGTATCCTTTTAAGACTAATTATACCGTCTAGGTACCCTTTAAACCTACTAAAGATGAATAACACTAGTCTTATACGTATTACCGCGACTGCTGGCACGCATTTTGGTCAAGACATATAGATAGAAATTTGTCATAATCAATAATCTATCTAGAACTTTATTCGATAAAATCGATCTTATACCTGTCCATGAAAAAAAGAAATTTCCATGGCAAATTAATTAACCCTAATCTCCGTTAGAGGTACTCTCCATTCGGGGTACTTTCCATTAGAGGTATTCATCATACGGTTAAATTGAATAATTAACTATAAATAAATCAATTGATTTATTTATAATTAATTAAACAGCCAAGCTTAATTAGCTCCGACTCCGGAGCTATGCATTCCCCCAAGTTGCTGGTTCAGCCGTTAGGCTATTGACCAATATTCCCCACTGCTGTACAATACGTATTGGGGTTTTTTCAGACCCAATGTGATCGATCGACCTCTCAGCCTCGACTACGGAATTTCAGGCTAGTTAAACCATTACTTTAACTACTACCTATCCGAAACATTTATTGTCCTCTTAAAGCGGAAATTTATTTCCTTTATTTATTATAATATCATTATCATAATCTTTTGCAAAAACATATGAATAAACTATAAGGTATTTATAAACCTTACTTTAAGGCAGCCAAAACATTATATACTCACCTGTACACCACTTCTAATGAAATTAATTATATAATTAATTAAAATAGACGTTCGATTAGCATGTGTCAAGCACTTGGATAGCGTTCATTCAGAGCCATCATCAAACTCAATTTATTGGTATAGTCGATTTGCATCGAAATTTTACTAATTTTTTTTCTATACCATTACTAATATTACCTTATCTTAAATAAGGTAAATTCTTATCTTATTAATTATATGTAACTTTGTTAACTTAAAATTACTATAATTTAACTTTATTAATTTATAATTACTATTATTTGTAGGATACCTTTAAGCCGGGTCCTGTTATAGTCATTAGTCTATATTAAGGCCTAACATAAAGCTTGTATGTTCGCTTAATTTCTTTTACTGCGTAGCAAATAAAATTAATTTATATTTAACTACACATTTAGCTAAAGATATCACTTTAGAAAGATATTAATTATTTTCTGTTCAATACTCGAGTTTTTACTCAACACTCATTGTTTATGTGTTTACGCCTAATAAGCTCCGGACTTTCCTATACTATACTATAATAAATACAATAATTATACTATTAGTATCACAAAACAAATCGTATAAATAAAAAAAATTTTTATTTTTATTTAGTATTGGTTAAATATTTATAAAAAAAAAATACAGAAGTAAATTAAAGATTTAAATCAAGAACAAAATTATAATAAGCGAAAATCGGCTTTATATAATGAATTATTATACTATTAGTATAAGAAGACAATTAGAATTATTTTTATCGAAACAAGTAGCCCCTATTAAACTAGTGTAAGTCTAAAGCATCTTTAATATAACTACTAGTTAAAACAACAAAAACCTGAGCTTGTATAAAAGCAATACCTAATTCTAAACCAGAAAATGCTATAATAAATGCTAAAGGTATTAATCCTAAAAAGAAAAATATAAAACCAGAAGTCATTATATTATAAGTAAAACCGGCCAAAATATTCAATAACATATGACCACTTAATATATTAGCACCTAACCTAAGACCTAAAGATACATTTCTCGATAAATATGATATAAATTCTATTAAAACCAATAGAGGTAATAAAGCCAAAGGACAACCAGCTGGTACTAATAAAGAAAAGAATTCTAAACCATGTTTTTGGAATCCTAATATTGTTGCACCTAGTACTACAGTAAAACTAAGAGCAAAAGTCAATATAAAATGACTTGTTGATGCAAAACTATAAGGAATCATTCCTATTAAATTATTTATTAAAATAAAGATAAATAAAGTATATATAAATGGAAAATATATTTGTCCTCGTGTAGGATTTATTTGATTAGTTACGATACTATGTATAGTAGCATATAATGACTCTTGACTTATAGATCAACTGTTACTAATTACTTTATTATAATTAGTAGATAAGACATTTAAAGTTAGAACTGCAAAAGCACCTATTGTTAAGTATAAACCAATATTTGTTAATGATATTTGCAAATCACCCAAAATTGGAGCATCTAAACTTAATAAATTTCGTATTTCAAACTGATTTAATGGACTACTTATATAAGTATATTTATACATTAAATTTTTTAGCATATTAATAAAATTATTGAAAAAATAACAAAATTGTTTTATATATACTTTATTAATATCCTAGAATAAGAAATTATACAAGACAAATAAGCTAGACAATGAGTCTTCCAAGAAGACATACTATAATTAGACAGTATGTGATATAATCATTCATTTATATTTATATCCTATAAATAGAATTATTAAAAAAAACAATAGTTTTGCATCAACAAGTATAATATATTATATATTAGCGATTATAATTTAGTTAAAAAGATTCGAGAAATAAATAAACGAACAAATCTTGGTAATATGTATTTTGAGAATATATATATCATTATTACAAGTAATATAAAAGTATATACTACTTGATTAATAAAATAAAAAGGTACTAATTGTGGCATAATATGAGGTGCTTTTTATTTTAATTATATAATTTGAATATAATAAATTAAAATCAAGCGAGTACTGTCATAAACACATCTACATAATCCCCAGTATCAGATAGATTTGTTCATAAGGAACTTTCTGTAGAAACACTCATGGCATATTCGCTAATAGCAGTAGGATAAGGTCAACAAAATTCTCACTCTTCCATTTTTATTATTATAATTATTATAATGATATAATTTTAATATAAATTATAACATTATAATTTAATTTTTAATGTTATAAAGTAGTGTAAGGTGATTAAACCTAGGTAAGAAATACATACTTACTAATGTTTACATATAATATATTATATGTAAACAAATTAAAACACTACTATTTACAAACTATTTTATATTTTATTATCTAATTAAAGATAAAAATTTTATAAGACTGGGGCTATTCTTATTCAAGACTCGAACTTGAATCTAGATATTAGGAATATCCTGCTCTACCATTGAGCTAATAAGAATATTATTAATATATTTAGTTTTAGACAATATTTTTTTTTTTGAGTAGCAAAACATTATAAAGTAGTTATATTATAGAATAAATGACGCTAATTCTTTTATTAAAGTTATCAACATTAAATATGTAATATAATATATTCAGTCTAATATATCCTAAAAATTTTATATAGGCTATTCTTATTCAATAATTTTGTTAAATATTAAGTATAATTATTGTATATTAAAGACGAAACTGAATAATGTAAACCATCTAAAATAGGAGCAGGATATATACCTAATATAACAGTAAATGCTACTAGTGTAAGTAATATAAAAAACTCACGTTTGTTAATATCACTTATATTATCTTCAAAAAACTTACTAAATGATCCTCCAAATGTTATTCTATTAAACATATATATAGTATATGCAGCAGAGAACACTATAGATGAACTAGCAAAAACACCTAGTAAAGGCAATCTTTCAAATACACCATAAAGAGACATAAATTCTCCTACAAAATTTAAAGTAAGAGGAACTCCACAATTACCTAAAGATAAAATAAAAAATAATATAGAAAATAAAGGCATTACTTGAGCAATACCTCTATAATAACTAATTAACCTAGTTCCGGATCTATCATATAATACACCTCCAGCACAAATAAATAAACCACTGGAAACAAATCCGTGAGCTAATCCTAAAGCTATACCACCTTCTATCCCTTGTATAGTATTACTAAACACACCTATAAGATATACAGCTGCGTGTGATACAGAACTATAAGCTATAAGTTCTTTAACATCTATTGTTCTTAAAGTACTAAAGCTAGCATATATTATAGTTATAACACCTATAAGGTATATTATATATGTATAATCTAAAGAAGCTTTAGGTAATAATGGTAGTATTAATCTAAATATACCATATAAACTTAATTTTAAAACAATAGCTGCTAATATTATACTACCACCTAAAGGTGATTCAACATGAGCTTTTAATAATCAAGTATTTAAAAATATAGTAGGAGTTTTCACAGCAAATGCTATAAATATACCGTAAAATAAAAACAACTGTGTAGAATAATTAAAATTAGTTTTATATAAAGCATCAAAATCGGTTGTTCCCATTATCGAAGACATAGCTAATATAGATAATAATAAAAATAATGACCCGAACAATGTATATAAAAATAAATAGAAACTCGCTCTTACTTTATTACTTGATCCAAATAGACCTATTAATATAAATAACGGGGGCAATATACTTTCAAAAAAAATATAAAACAACAAAATATCTAATACTAAAAAAACTGCTAATAACAAAGTCTCTAATAATAAAATAATAATGACATATGATCTTACATTATCCTTAATAGAATTTCAATTACTTAATAAAGCAATGGGAGTTATTATAGTTGTCAACATAACAAAATAAATAGATATTCCATCTAAACCTAAGTAAAAGTCGAAAGAACTAATTTCATGATATTCTTGAACAAACTGGAATTGATTATTACTAAAATCAAATAGTATAAATACCATCAAAGAAACCAAAAGATTAACAATAGATGTACTTAAACCTATTATTTTAATACGCTTAATGTTTAAATAGGATAATTCATAAGACATACCTGTGGATATACTAAATACTCCTAGTATAGGAATTAATAATAAAAATGTAAGTAACATAATAAAAACATAAATAATATTAAACTAATTTCCCTCAAAATTAAATATAAAATTTAATCTTTACTAACACTATACACAACTGTATAGTAAAAACACAATTTATATAAAATAATATAATTAAATATAAAGACATTATATTGATATGGAATATTAATAAAATACTAAAGCAATGTGATATTAGAAGGAATTATTTCAAAACTATATAAAATACAAGGTACTAATATTACAAAAGCAATAACTATAGGTAACAATATTGTTCAACAAAAAGACATTAATTGATCAAAACGTATTCTAGGAAATGAAGCTCTAGTTCATATAAATACAAATATCATAATACATGATTTGATACCTAAAGTTAAACCATATAACAATCCTTCCATTAAAGGACCTGAAAATAAACTTTCATTATATAAATTATTTATATAGTATTCAAAATTAATATATTGCATTAAAGTAAATAAAGGTAAATAATCATATAAATAACCACCTAAAAACAAGATACTTGTTAATATACAAATTAAAACAATACTAGCATATTCAGCCAAAAAAAAGAAAACGAAAATAACAGCCGCGTGCTCTGTCATAAAACCACTAACAAGCTCTGATTCCAAAATGTAGTGTTGTATATTGTTCTGTATATGGACTTGAACAAAGTTTATGTAAGTAACAATAAAAATTATAAACTTTTTGTTTTTATACTACTTATTTACTTAAAAACGATATGTTTTAATATAAATAAAACCCTTATTTAAATATTTACCGAGTTAATTTTTATATATTTAAATAGTTTGGCTATTACACGTTATTTTTAAATATTAAAAATTATAATATTAAATATCCGTTATTACCCAGTATTTTACTCAGTAAAATAAATAGGCTAAAATGTAATTTAAGCTTACACTACTCCATCTCTTACGAGATGAGTTGGACTATATCTTATTAAATGGGTTTAAACCTGTTTAATGATTGCGTAAAGTCTCTGAAGATCCTACTAGGATTATAACTTTTTTTAAGCTATATATCCGTTGGTTTCCTGCTGATTGTCCTATTTTGTTGATCTATCAACCATAATCGTAAACTAGCGAAAGATAACTTTAAATAGGGTTTTCCAGCACATAGCAATCTTTTACGAGACCAAATCATATTGTGATTAGTTAATAGCCTCGGCCAAATCAAAAGGAGCTCTATTAGTTTCCGCTATAGATCCTATAAAGAATATAATAAATATAGGAAATAAAGGTATTATGAATCATACAGCTCTCTGAGCTTCTATGTTAACAGTAAGATTTAAACTTCCTGTTAACATTACAACAAGTAATATAGCAGAACTTAATATTAATTCGTAACTTATTAATTGTGCTGTACTTCTAAGTGAACCTAAAAAAGCATACTTACTATTTGCACTTCAACCGGCTAATAATATACCATATGTAGATAATGAAGAAACTGCTAACATGTAGAGTATACCCAAATTAAAATCACTTAATGCTAAACCAGGACCATAAGGTACTACTAAATATCCTAGTAATGAAAAAATTAAAGTTATAATCGGACCAAGGAAAAATAAGCTTAAATTAGCTTGTGTAGGTGAAACATACTCTTTTAAAAGAAGTTTTAAGGCGTCAGCAAATGCTTGTAAAAGACCATAGTATCCTACTATATTAGGACCTAATCTTCTTTGCATACTAGCCATAGTTTTCCTTTCGGCTACAGTTACATAGGCCACAGTCAATAAAACAGGAATAGTTACTATTAAAACTTCTATTATAGATATTAAAGTTGGTATATAAAACATATTTTTTTTATTTATGATCTATATTTAATATATATTAAATATATTAATAATATAAATATATTTTATTATAATAAAATATTAGGTTAAAAATAACTTTTAAGTTTTAAAGTAATATATCTATAAGTTATCTATTATTATTAAAGATTATTTAATTATATATTGGAATTAATAATAAAAGCTATATTTAATTTACAATATTGCAATTATTTAACAAATTCTTATCCAAGACTCGAACTTGGATCTAGATATTAGAAGTATCCTGCTCTACCATTGAGCTAATAAGAGTATTATTTAATATATACTTTATTAATAAACTATATATTACAATTACACAAATTAAAAAGTGTTAATGAAGGCTTATTAATACAGGAATAAAAAAACTTAACTATTTTTCCATTATTAAAAATTACTATTTAGTATTTTTATCCTTATAATTATTGCACAATTATCGGTAATTAATTGAGACTAAAACAGAAACTATTCAATAGAATAAACTAGTACCATCAGATCCTAAATATTAAGAATCTAATAAAAAAACTTTATTTATTTTTATTTGATGATTCCCCTTTATTTTGGGATTCAGATTCAGATTCATAATCTTTTGGATTATATGCAGGAAACTCATCATAACTTGAGTCACCATTAGGTGAAACAGAACCAGAAGAATTAGAGGAAGCTGGATAGCTATTTGACCCTAGAGATATATTAGTACGACTTTTAGCAATTTCAAGTAAAGATTGTAATTCTTTTTTTTCTGCGTCTGTTAACAGATTTTGCATAGACATAAGCTTATAAATTCTATCACTTAACGCTTTATGTTCATCCAGAGCATCATTACCTGTAATAGACACTAATGTTTTAGTTTTACCTAAAGACTTTTCGGAATCACTATCTGCAACTGTAGCTTTTCCTTTATCTAAAGGCTTTTCGGAATCGCTAGAAGAAGTGCTTGTAGCTATACCTTTTCCTTTATTTACTTTAGGTTTTTCATACGCACTCTCATTACCACTCTCGTGAGGAGAATGAGGAGAATGAGGAGAATTTGTACCCATAAAAAGATAAGGCATTAATATATCCACTAATTGTTCCACTAAATCTTTGATACCTAACTTAACCATTAAAGCAATAAAGCTTGCAACTATATATCCAACAATTTCACTAATAGTTACATTAAATAAACCTAATAATTTAGGTATAATAAGAAATTTTAATAATGTTCCTAAAAATATTGTAATTAAACCTAAAAGAATATTTTTTATTGTAAAGTATTTTGTACTTTTTAATAATAAATTCATTTAAAATATACATATAAATACCTCATTATCTTTTTTAAAGATCAATATTAGTAACTACCATTGCTAAAATAAAAATAATTATTTTTATTTTTAGCAATAATGAGGAAAGGGTAATTAATATTATAAAGCTCAGACGTGTACAAGATTCGAACCTGTAATTTTTGTGGCCGAAACACAATACTTTACCAATTAAGTCAACACGCCTTCTTAGTACTTTAATCTAGCCTTTAAGATGAATTGAACATCTATCAAAATATTAACAATATTTTGCTCTACCATTGAGCTATAAAGACTTTATTTTAATTAATAATATATTTAATACTAAATAATGATTTGTATTATTAAAATCTTGCTTATATAAATTATATTAATATTATTATCTAATTACAATTAAGCAAGGTAAAACATCTGGTAATATAATTTAATTCCAAGCAAGATGAGAACTTAGTTAGGGATATGGAGGAATTGAACCCCTTATTAGTGATCTGCAATCAAAATGTAAAACCAATTACATCATATCCCTAATATATATTTTATAAATTAATAAAACATATACCAATCTCCCTACATACTTAGACAAACAAGAAAAAAATCTTTACACTAAAAAAATTTATTGTTGTTCATTTGAATTTTTATTAATTTCTATAAACTGTATTCTAGAATTCAATAGAGTAGCTCTGGCTTCTGCCCTAACTTTATGTCTATTTAATTCATCTAAATCTTTTAATATTTGATTTTTTAATTTAAATTCGTATTCGGTAGTAGGAATTGTAGGTATTTTTGATAAAACATCTTGTGCGTATGCAATTTTGGTTTGCATAGCTTCAAATAGTTTTAAGTTATTATCTCGCTGCTGTATAGCAGTTTCTAAATCCATTTTTTTAAATTGACTTAGAATATGCGTGTTATAATCAATATGTTTACATATTTCATCACGTATTGGTACTTCGCCCCCAGGAACATTGAATCCAGGAGTAAAATAAATCTTCTTAGGGAAAAAGAAAACTTGAGGGTCAACACCAGGATGAAGTCTATATCAATGAGCATTATGTGGTTCCACTGCATAACCGGGTCCTAATGTAAATCGTGATACAGATTTACCTTTGTTTCCATCATAAGTTGAATTTATCGCTCTATCTTTACCTTTGTCTAAACACATAGCATCGGTATCAGCTTCAGTTTCAAAAGACTTATTGTTGTCTGATGAACCTTTATCTATACCTTTGCCTTTATCTAGACCTTTACCTGAATTTAACCCCTTGTCTGATTCCATAGTGTTATACAATTTTACCTTTAATTCTTTAGAAGAATTGTCACCTAAGGCCATTGTATTATATCCATATAAAAATTGGTTTAAGTTAAAATTAATACCTTTAATCCCTAAATATTCGGTTAATCAAGCTATAACCGCTGTATTAATAGTTCAACCTAATAATCCAACTCCTACATTATTCCAAAATTCACAGTATTCTAGATGAAAATTACCTGAAATACTGTATTTAATCATTGCTACTATTGTAATAGTAAACAACGCTCCAGTAAATTTAGCTAAAGTAAAACTAAATAAAAATTTATTTAATTGTTTTATTAAATTATTTATAAATAATTTTTTGTACATTTTTTTTAGAACTTATTTTCTATCTTTATATGAATATATAAAAAAAGTGTCATAAGATTAATATTTTCCTATTGTTTTCCATATCCACCCTCACAGTGTGTGTTTCATTATATAGAAATATATAAAAAAAATGAATAAGCTAATTTGCCATATTAGCCTAAGCTTACTATATTGAAAACAAGTTTATGTATAGATTTTAAACAAATATTTAAATGTAAATTTAAACTACCACTTATAAATATCGTATATAATCTACTTATTCAACAATAAGTTTATTAATAAAATATATTTATATTTGATGGCTTTAACTAATCTAATATTATTATTTTAAGCTTAGTCTTCTCCTTTCTTTCTCTGATGCTCCGCAAGCAAGCGTAAGAGGATCTTATTATTTACTAAACATAGTAATATATAATAAGGTTTTTAAACGAAAATAACGAATTTTAAAAGATCTATAATAAACTAATTATTCAACAATAAGTTTATTAATAAAATATTACCTAGTATTACTTTTAAATTAATATATACGTTCATTTATATTATTTTCTTATATTTAATTTAAACGTATCAACTAATTGTAGATAAACTAAGTATAAAAATAGTCATGTAGCAACCAAACTATGGAGTACGAAATGCTCAATTTACATCTCTACCCATGCCAAATGTAGGATTAATTTGCCTTATTTGGTCCAAGATCTCAGAGTTACGTTCTACTGCCGCCCTTATATTAAAATGACACATAAAACGGTTCATGGCATCACTGTCTGCAGTACTTTCCATAAAACTATCATGAACACCACAATTAAGCATATAAAGATGTGTAATACTTTTAAATATTATAGTGCAATTTTCCATAAACATGGACAATAAATTAGGATCTATTAATCCATCTCCCACCGACTCTATCACAGATTGTAAAGGCAAGCTTACAAATGCGTGAGGTTTAGGTGGACTACTTAATGCTCATTCTAAACTATTATAACTTCTATTAAGTAATGTTTGTAAAGTATCACTATAGAATTGTGGTGTTAATCATGGGTATCTACTTGTAGCTTTACCTTCAACTAATTGTAGATAAACTATATGTAAGAATAATCACGTAGCAACAACACTAATAATACTACCGAAACTACTGATTAAGTTTCAACCAGCAAAAGCGTCAGGATAATCACTAATCCTTCTAGGCATTCCTTGTAGACCTAGGAAATGTTGTGGAAAGAATGTGACGTTAACCCCTATGAAAAGTATTCAGAAATGTACTTTACCTAACATTGTGTTATAATCTAATCCTAATATTTTAGGTATTCAGAAGTATCATGCACTAAATAATGCAAATACTGCTCCCATACTTAAAACATAATGAAAATGAGCGACAACGTAATACGTATCGTGGAATGCAATATCAAGTGATGCGTTAGCTAAAACAACACCTGATAATCCCCCAATTGTGAACATGAATACGAAACCTAAAGCAAATAACATTGAAGGTGTTAATTGTAAAGATCCCCCGTAACATGTAGCCAATCAAGAGAATATTTTAATACCTGTTGGAACAGCTATTATTAGTGTTGCGGCGGTGAAATATGCTCTTGTATCCACGTCTAAACCAACAGTATACCGTCTACAAATTTGTCCTATTAATTAAAACAACCGTATCGTAAATGATATTTAAGCCATAAGTATCATATTACGGGGAATACGCATATTCTATTTATCATTTTTATTTTTCAAAAAAATATGGTAAAAAGTAAAATTTGCATTCTTAAACTTTCCAAGTTTAATTAAATTTTTTATTTTTTTTTACCGGGAAAAACATTAATGTTACGGACTGGCTAATGTAGTAAATTTAATCTGGGGTTACTTAAGTATCATTTTTCTCCCACAGAGCCTATTTCTAGGTGACTAGAGTACACCTTAAGGTAACACAATATTTATTTTTTTTACGGAAATATTTATTACCTAAAAACCATCTACTCGTTGCTCTTTTACAGACACATTTAGATCTATCATGTCTGATTTAGATCCGCGATCACCCATTTACATTTCTGTAATCCCTAGTGATATTACCTTACCACTGGTCATTACTCAGGCCGGCTAAATTGTTTCCAATATAACTTTGGTTACTAGGGCTTTAGGGCTTCCCCGGAGTTTGGCTTTTTTACACAAATATGAGTAACCTACACTCACTTTATGTGATGACTTCAAACAACAAATCCTAATACACCTATAGACATCATGGCATAAACCATCCCTAAATATCCAAACACACTCTTGTTAGAGCTAGCTGATATTGTAGTACTTATTATACCGAATCCAGGTATAATTAATATATATACCTCTGGATGACCGAAAAATCAGAAAAGATGTTGGTAAAGTATAGGATCACCACCACCTGCAGCTTCAAAAAACGATGTATTAAAATTTCTATCAGTTAAAAGCATAGTAATTGCACCGGCTAAGACAGGCAATGATAATAATAATAATACAGCTGTAACTACTACAGCTCATCCAAATAAAGCTAATTTATGTAATCTTATACCAGGACTTCTCATATTAAGTATAGTAGTAATAAAATTTATAGCACCTAATAAACTACTTATACCAGCTAGATGTAAAGCAAATATAGCCAAGTCTACACTAGGTCCACTATGACTTTGTACTCCACTTAAAGGAGGATAGACAGTTCAACCAGTACCTACTCCATTTTCTATACCACTAGAAAATAATAATAATATTAAACTCGGAGGTAATAATCAGAAACTTATGTTATTAAGTCTAGGAAATGCCATATCAGGACCTCCTACCAATAAAGGTAATAAAAAATTACCAAAACCTCCGATTAAGGCAGGCATAACCATAAAGAATATCATTAATATTGCATGAGCAGTAATGATACTATTGTAAAGTTGATTATCTGCAATATATTGAACACCAGGTCCACTTAATTCTAATCTAATTAAGACAGAAAAAGCAGTACCTAATAATCCAGAAAATAAAGCAAATATTAAATATAATGTTCCTATATCTTTAGCATTTGAAGACAAAAATCATCGTTCTGTTCATAAAGATAAACTTGTCTTCAATATAGGAAATTTAGGCTCATTTGGCTGATGAGATTCTTCATTATTTTTATTATTTTTTATGTTTCAATTAAACAAAACATTGTGAGGGTGGAGATGGGAAGCAGGCAAACATCAACCCTAAGACACTATTTATATAATATAAAACTAAAATTATATTATTACGATAGGTCTTATTCTTATTTAAATACAACGGAATTTTATCTTAAAAAACCGCTCCTAAGAGATTATCTACTTAGGATAAAACCAAATGAATAAAAAAGACTATTATAAAAAAAAAATGCTACATGTGTAAAACGCTTGGATAATGTTCATTCAGGTTCAAACTTAATGGTATAAAAAATTATTGAAATTTTCATTTTTTTGTTTCTTTGCCATTACTAATATCACCTTATTCGTTTTCGTAAAAAAATAAATAAAATAAGTTTTTAATAAAACTTATTTTATTTGTTATATTAAAAACTTATTTTAAATTTTACTTTGTAAAACATTCATATATAAAATATTTATATATGAATGTTTTATATAATTTGCAGCACTACCTAAAATCTTTATTTAAAATAATTATTAACACAATAAAGTTAAATAAAACAACATATCATATTAAAATAGGCTAAAATAAATTACCTACAAATAAAACTAACTTAAAAAGAATAACAAGTAATATAGTGAGAACAAGTTTTATTATTCTATATAGTGTAAAACATGAACTTTGTAAAGCTTAACTTACAAATGTATTAGCTTTGTAACTACTTAATTCAATTAAGCTATTTTCTATTAAACTAATTAAAGGCACTATTATTAAAAAATGAGCAAAATATATTACTGTACTTATTTGTCCAAATACAATAAATGGGGATTCTACGTGTTTAGCACCTAATTGCATTAATATTAAGAAATTACCAACAAAAATATAGAAAGCTATTTTACTTAAAGGTCTAAATTGTATACCTCTAGATCTACTTAAATCTGTGTATGGCATAGCTAATATTATAAATATAGCACTAAACATAGCAATAACACCTAATAATTTATTAGGTATAGATCTAAGTATAGCATAGAAAGGTAAAAGATATCACTCAGGAACTATAGCAGGAGGAGTTTGCATAGGATTAGCCATAACATAGTTTTCACTATCTCCTAATGCGTTAGGCATGAAAAATACAAATATACTTAATACAATAATAAATATAAATATTGTAACTAAATCTTTAAATAAAAAATAAGGAGCAAAAGGTAATCTATCGTAGTTACCTGAAACACCTAAAGGATTACCTGATCCAGCACTATCGTGTAAAGCAATTAAATGCATTAAAACTAAAGCAGCTAATACAAAAGGTAATACGAAATGTAAAGCAAAGAATCTATTTAAAGTAGCATTGTTAACTGAGAAGCCACCTCATAAAAATTCAACTACGTCTTGTCCTATTCAAGGTATAGCACTCATAAGATTAGTAATCACTGTCGCACCCCATAGACTCATTTGACCATATGGTAAAACATAACCCAGGAAACCTGTAGCCATCATTAATAAAAATATAACTGTACCTAATGTTCATACTAATGTTCTAGGTGCTCTATATGATCCATAGTATAAACCTCTACCTATATGTAGATATACTAAAAAAAAGAAAGCTGATGCTGTATTACTGTGTAAGTAACGTATTAATCATCCATTATTTACATCACGCATAATATGTTCTACTGAATTAAACGCTTCTAATACGCTAGGATTATAATGCATTGCTAAAGTAACACCTGTAATTATTTGTATAATTAAACAAACAGCTAATAAAGAACCAAAATTTCATAAATAACTTAGATTAGATGGTTGTGGAGAATCAATTACATAGGAATTAACCAATTTTAATAAAGGATGACTTTTAAAAATTCTCATTATTGAATCTTGAGATTGTTTGTTATTTTATACTAAAAATTAAAAAGGTATGCTTGCAAAAAAAAAACAATTAATGTATATATATTGGTACTTTAGTAGTTAAAATAAACTATATTAATTTAAAACATTAATCATGTTTCATTAATGTTTTAAATTAATGAAACATTATAGCTAATATATAAAACGTATTTATCGAAAATACATTACTATATATACTTTAAACATTTATTAAACAATTTTAAATAAAAATAGATAAAATTAAATAATATACCTATATTTTATAGATACGTCGACGTAAATGTTAAGTATAATAAATTATACATATTATGAGTCATATGATGAAGGTCAAATATAAGAGATTCAGTTAAAAAAAGCTTTGCTTTGCACAAATAGTGGAATAAATACGTTAATAGTATTTATATTATTCATTAATCAAATAAGAATATTAATACGAAAAAAAAAAGGATTTTTTATGTATAATTTTAATAATATAACTAACTAAAAAAATAATATTATTAATATTATTATATAAACAATTACTTATAATATTAATTAAGTAACCAAATAAATAAGTTTATTATTTTAAATAATTAAACTTAAACAAAGTAAACCATAAACATATATAGTATAATCATAAACTATATAAATATTTATGCGTGAAAGTTCCAAGTAAATCGATACTCTATATGGCCGTCCTCATATACATAAACCACAATAAAATTATTAAAATCATTACTTATATGCTCCACATATAAACCAGATCGTGTTTGCTCTAAAACAAACAGTTCATTAAATAGAGGTAGGAATTCACTAATATAATTAGGATTAATCCTAGATAACCATCTATCAATATTAAGAAGATTTACTAATAATCTACGCTGATCCTCAGTATTACCTAATTCTAGGTAAAGAGCTACGATTCTCCTACACTGCCCATTTAAATTAACAGTACCTAATCTATATCTATTTGAAACTTGTAAAGATAACCTATGTCTCCCATGTATACGACTATTCCACCGAGGGTTAGAATGACCTATTATATAAAAATCAGTAGGAGACACATGACGTTGTAAGCGTCTAACTAATCTTATTCTAACACGAATTAATTCTGTCAATTCATCTATACAACTAGAAATATAATCCTCAGCCCTAACATAAGCATCGAATACATCAAAGGGTAAGAACCTATTACAGTATAGACATATACGTAGATAGTGTGTATAATAATTCAATATACCTAAATATAAAACTATTAAATCAGCTAAACTACGACGTATACCATTATTTATTATATGAGTATATAAGAAAAATAATAACTCAATTAATTTTATTATAAGTAATATACTATTACTTATAATATTATTTAAATAACGTAATCAAGGATATAAATAATGTAAAAATATTTCAAATAAATTAAATACTATATTACTTATACTTATTAACAACGGTAATAATATAGGTATAAGATAAATAGTATACTGGTGTAAAGTTGATGATACACTATAAATATATGAAGTACTAATATTCCAACTATGACTCCAACTACAACTTAAATTGGATATGTAAGACTTTTCTAATAATAAAGGTATACACTTGTGAAAATTAAAATTTTGCATAATAGAAGATGAATATGTATTTGCTTTACTACAAAGCAAATCTATCGCAATGTTTTGCATATTTAGTATATGAAGATAATTCTTAGCTAAATACTGCATTTTATCAAAATGTATAGTATCAATACTTATATTATTAAGTACAGGTAAAACAATATCAGAACGAATATTAACAGGTAATTTAACACTAGCTTTTAAAGCAGGTAAAACACTGTCTGTAACTGATAATAGAGCTATTTTAAGATTACTCTGTACCATAGGTACAACTTTATCAACTATATTAGTAAGACCATTTAAGGTATCAATGTCTAATAAATATGTCATACTAGATTGTATATTAGCTACAATTTTAACACTGTTGTTATAAGTAAAAATATTTATAACACTAAATAATGATAATAATATTAATAAAAGTAAACTATTGTCAAACAATGATAAATATGGGATTAATATATATAAAATAAGACCTATTAAAATATATAAAGCATAACTTGTAATTACTCCAGTATCTAAGCTAATAATATTTTTACTTAAATTAATTAAACCTTTTTCTAAACCATAAGGTCCTAATAATTCTACACTACCTTTATCTATAACTTTAGTGGTTTGACCTCCTAATTTAAAAACTAGACCAGTAATATATTTATTATAAAATAATTCAATCAAGAAACGTTGGTTAAAGAATCCAAATATATTATAACCTAATCTAGTATATTTAAAAGTGATTAAAATTTTACCTAATAATTCTGAAATAACTATAGCTATAACACTAAGAGATATAGTAAAAAATAAAGGCAATAATTTAAATAGAGTAGGTACAGCGAACTCAGTATTTAACATTATTTCATGTGTAGGATGAATAAATAAACTATTATCCGCAAAGAAACCTGAACCTAACCCTATAAAAATATCCTTAGTAATATAACCAAAGAATATAGAGAAAATAGCTAATATAATTAGCGGTAAACTCATAAATATATCACCTTCATGAGCATGTTTATAATTAACAAGAGGCCCATTAGGATTAGTTAAGAAAGTTAAGTATAAAACTTTAACAGAATATAAAGTGGTAAACATAGCACCAATAGTAGCTATAAAGTAAACAACTGTACCGCTAAAATAAAATTGTCCATAAGCAGATTCTAATATAAAATCTTTACTATAGAATCCAGTCATAAACGGAAAAGCTACTAAACTAAGACTAGCTATTAACATTACAGAATAAGTTAAAGGTAAGAATGGTCTTAATCCACCATATTTTCTAAAATCTTGGTTATCCGCAACCGCATGAATAACAGCACCTGCACCTAAGAATAGCAATCCTTTATAAAAAGCATGATTAACTAAGTGGAATAAAGCTATATTATATGAAGAAAGACCTACTGCTATAACCATCATACCTAATTGAGACATTGTACTATAAGCAATAACTTTTTTAATATCTTGTTGGAATAACCCTATAAGACTACTAAAGACTGTAGTTATAGCACCCAATCATAAACATAGTATTAATACAGTTGAACTATATTCTATTAAGGGACTTGTACGCATTAATAAATATACACCAGCGGTTACCATTGTAGCCGCGTGTATTAAGGCACTAACAGGTGTAGGACCTTCCATAGCCATAGGCAATCAAACATGTAATCCAACTTGAGAACTTTTAGCCATAGCACCTATTAACAAACATATACCTATAATTGTAACGATATTTTCATTAACAAAAGGTGCTAATGAAAAAACTGTACTATAATCAATGTTACCAAATGATCATAGTATAGCAAACATACCAATAGTTAAAAAACAATCACCCACTCTGTTAGTTAAAAAAGCAGACATAGAACTTTGGTTTGCTGCTATTCTAGTAAATCAAAAACTTACTAATAGATACGAACAAATTCCCACACCTTCTCAACCCACAAACATCAATAAAAAATTATTAGCTGTAACAAGTATAATCATCATAAAGGTAAATAAACTTAAATAACTAAAAAATCGCTGATTATGAGGATCATGGCTCATATATCCTATAGAGTATACATGAACTAAAGAACTAACTATTAAAACAGGTATCAACATAGATACCGTTAAACTATCAAAATGGAAACCTCATAAGACATTTAGTGATTCACTATCTATTCATCTAAAAAGGCTTATTGATACAGGTATATTATTTAAACCTACTTCAAAAAAGGCTATGATTGCTAATAAAGTTGTTACAATTACACTTGTACATGTAATTAATTGGGCTCCGCTAACTCCGACTTTTCTACCAAAAAAGCCGGCAACTATTGATCCTAATAAAGGTAAAGTAATTATAGCTAAATACATTATTTATATTCTATTGCGATGCTTCCTCTTAATCTATAAAAAGCAACTAAAATACCTAAACCAATTGCTGATTCTGCACCAGCTATTGCTATAATATATATAGCAAATGTTTGGCCTAATATATCATCAAAGCTCAGTGAACTTATCAATATTAAGAACGTAATAGCTAATAACATTATTTCAATTGAAATAAGCATTAAAATAATATTTTTTCTGTTTAATACGAAACCTAAAATTCCGATTAAAAAAAGTATTAAGGATAAATTCATTATATTTTATTTTTTAGTAATTATATTAAAGGCTTTATCTTAAATTTGTTTTGTTTTGCATGAGCCGATAATTTAAGCTTTCTCCCTTAAATTTCCTTATAGTTTCTATTTTATTACTGGCATACCAGGCATGCATATAAGGGATAAGTCTAGTTATTAATATCTATAACCAACTAATTACTTTTATAAAATAAAACAATATATTTTTTAATATTGTATAATTATATTTTATAAGCAATGGAAGTAACAATAATAATGTGTATTTTTAAAAACAACCTATATTTTTACGAAAAGAACAACCTGTTCTTTTAGAGAATGACCAACCTACAACTAATCCTATAATTAATAAACTAAAATAATTAATCCCTATAGAAATAAATAGAGTAAATAAACATTAAAACAAGTAATACTTTAAATTTTATTGATCCTCTAATCAAGACAAAAATTTTTCTATACTTACTGATTCTATAACTATAGGCATAGAACTGTGTAAAATTCCACATATTTCCGAACATTGTCCATAAAATGTTCCTTCTCTGTTAATAAGAACAGAAACTTGATTTAATCTACCTGGGTAAGCATCACACTTAATACCTAAAGCAGGACATGCAAAAGAATGAATAACATCAGCCGCTGTAACAATAAATCTAACGTGTGTTAATTCCGGAAGGATAACTCTATTATCTACTTCTAACATTCTTAAAGCTCCATCCTCTAAATCAGATTCTGGTACTAAGTATGAATCAAATTCTATAAATTCATCATCTGCATTTAAGAAATCAGGATATTGATAACTTCAATATCATTGATGTCCTTCTGCTAATACAGACATGGCAGGATCACTAACTTCATCCATTAAATATAATAACTTAAATGACGGGAAAGCTATTAGTATTAATATTAAGGCAGGTGTAATTGTTCATATCAATTCTATTAATGTTCCGTGATTTAAATATTTATGAGATATAGGTGATTTAACATTAGTGTAATTTCTAACTATAGATATCATTATTCAACCTACACCAAATAATATAATTACTAGGTAAAACATAATATTATCGTGTAATTCAACTAAACCTTCCATTTGCGGTGTAGCACTATCCTGAAAATAAAGACCTCAAGGTCTAGGAGTATCACAATTATTTAAATTTATTAAATATAATAAATTGAGCATTTTTTTTATTAAACTTTTCCATTCTATATATTAATTATATTTTCTAATGTAATATATCTGCATAATATATCAATATATTGATAACTTTAATATCCTTGATGTCCTTATAATAATTTAAAAGATGAGAAAGTAAAATACATAATATAAATATAGAATAGAAACCAAAAGACAGCTTATAATAAATAATATTATCTTATTTATTATAATTAGAATTTGAGAAATACCAAACGAATAAGTAAATAGTTTTATTAATTAAAAACCCTAATTAACTTTATACGTTTTTAATATGTTTATAATTTTAGGATAATTAGTTCTTATAAATATAATGTTTAAAACTAGATATAACATTTACTGTATTTGTATAAGTACTATCTAAAATAAACATTTGTTTGCTATCTATTTTCAAAGCATTTTTACCTAATTCAAAAGCAAATCCTAATGTTAAAGCTAAGAAAAATATTAACATTATAACTAGGCCATATATACCGTTTGTATATGCACTAACAACGTAAGGATAAACTAAAAGAATTTCTAAATCAAATAATAAAAATAGAAGTGCAAATATAAAGAAAGATATACTGAATTGTGTTCTATTTTGACCTAAGAAAGAATGAAAACCACATTCAAATGCACTATCTTTTTCTTGGTATGGATTATGTGGTGCAAATATTAAATTTACAGCTAATAAAATAATAGCCAATAATGGTATAAAAACAAAAAAGAAAGTAGTACTTGTCATTTAAGGATTAAATATTATTAAGGCTAATATATTAGCCATATTTAATCATTCTTGGGGTATAAAAATGAATAATAATATTATTAAAGTTAATATAGATATAGTTATAGTTAAATAACTAGATAATACAATACTATTAGTATTAAATGTCAATCTTTTAATTAAAACGTTATTTTTAATTATATTACCATGTAAATTCATACTAGTTACTTCTGGATTAAGTTTGTATTCAGATTCATCAAAGAAAACTTGTTTTATTATATTTAAATAATAAACTGCACTAATAACACTTGTTAATATTGCAACTAAAGCAAGGAAAACATAACCATTGTCTAATGCGGCACTTAATACCATCTGTTTCGCAAAGAATCCTATAAGAGGTGGGATACCTACAAAAGAAAAAATTGTAACAGCTAGACTTAATGACATAACAGGATTTATATAAAAGTAACCTTTCATTTGACTTATTAATTGTATAGGTGAATTGTTTTTATCAGCTAATTGTTTAAATTCATCACTATCGTTTATATAAAAATAAAGAGAAAAACCAATACTAATAAGTATAATGAATGCATTTAAATTACTAATTGAATATTGCATCAAATAAAATATAAAGGCTTGGATCGACTCTATACTATTAATACTTAATGCTAATAAAATAAAACCAACATGTGAAATAGTACTATAAGCAAACAACCTTTTTATTCTGAATTGTGTTAAACCTACAACTGTTCCTATAATTAAAGAAAGTAAAGAACTAACTAGTAAACTAGAAGTCCAACTAAATTGAAAATTAAATAAAGAATTACTTGTATAATGTACTAATTCTAAAAAGAATATAAATATAGAAATCTTAGCTACAATAGCTACAAATGTTGTAACTATTGTAGGTATAGCATCGTAAACATCAGGAGATCAGAAATGAAAAGGGGCAGCACTAACTTTGAATAAGAAACCTACGCTTAATATTAACAATGAAAAATTTATATAATAAGATTTATACCAATATAACATATCATTATTAGTATTATTTGCCAAATCACTTAAGCTAGTTATAACATATATTCCATCTAAATTAGTTGTACCAGAGTTTGCGTATAATAAACTAGTTCCCAATAAAATGAAACATGAACTTAAACCTCCTAGTAAGAAATAAGTAAGACCACCTGAAGTGGCTAATTCTGAATTTCTATATATTGTACTAAGTAAGTATAATCCATAACTCTGTAATTCTATAGAAAGAAATATAGAAACTAGATCACTTGTTGATACTAGAAAAACAGCTCCTGTTATAATAAATAATAATATTAGAGGATATTCTATTATTTTAAATTGTT
>Ga0302140_10002374_pt1 | contig 24468 bp, 22 predicted proteins | sample I_Bog_E1_1_FD_202095 | JGI IMG/M metagenome (GOLD analysis project Ga0302140, IMG submission 202095) | Peat permafrost microbial communities from Stordalen Mire near Abisko, Sweden - I_Bog_E1_1 | ecosystem: Environmental > Terrestrial > Soil > Wetlands > Peat | place: Sweden: Abisko, Stordalen... | reverse complement strand
CACCATCCCTGCATGCTGCGAATAACCCATGCCCACACCACCGCCATGGTGAAAAGATACCCAGGTTGCACCTCCGGCAGTATTCGACATCAGGTTAAGCAGCGGCCAGTCGGAAACGGCGTCCGAGCCGTCCTTCATGGACTCGGTTTCACGGTTTGGCGAGGCTACTGAGCCGCAATCCAGATGGTCGCGCCCGATAACGATTGGACCTTTCACCTTGCCTGTCCTAACCAATTCATTAAATAACAATCCAGCCTTTTCGCGTTCGCCCATGCCCAGCCAGCAAATGCGCGCCGGCAAGCCCTGGAAGGCTATTTTTTGCTGTGCCTTTTCCAGCCAGTTGATCAACGGTTTGTTTTCCGGAAATGCCTCCATCAACGCGCGGTCGGTAATAAAAATATCTTCGGGATCGCCGGACAAAGCCACCCAGCGGAAAGGCCCTTTGCCTTCGCAAAAAAGCGGGCGTATATAGGCCGGCGTAAACCCCGGAAAGTTAAATGCGTCTTCTTCTCCGCCCTGGCGCGCAAATTCGCGCAGGTTATTGCCGTAGTCGAAAGTTATAGCGCCGCGTTTTTGCAGTTCGAGCATAAAACCAACATGGCGGGCCATGCTTGCCAACGATAACCGTTTGTATTCTGCCGGATCTGTGTTCCGGAGTACAGAAGCCAGTGCGAGCGATAAACCATTCGGAATATAACCATTCAGCGGATCGTGGGCCGAGGTTTGGTCCGTCAGCATATCCGGAACGATGTTGGCATGGAGCAATTTTTCCAGCATATCGCCGGCATCACTCACCAATCCGACGGATAAGGTTTCACCTTTGGCCATGGCTTCCTGCACCCATGCTATGGCCTCTTCATAAGAATCGGTCATCCGGTCAATGTATTTGGTTTCGACACGTTTTTGTATACGCGTTGGATCTACATCGGCCCCTAAAAAAACACCGCCGGCCATAGTTGCCGCCAAAGGCTGAGCGCCGCCCATGCCGCCTAAACCGGCGCTAACGATAAGCTTACCGGTCAGGTCACCATTAAAATGCTGGCGGCCGGCTTCTACAAACGTTTCATAAGTCCCTTGTAAAATGCCTTGCGAGCCGATATATATCCAGCTGCCGGCGGTCATCTGCCCATACATCATCAGGCCTTTTGAACGCAGCTCGTTAAAATGCTCCCAGGTGGCCCATGCAGGCACCAGGTTGCTATTGGCGAGGAGCACACGCGGCGCCTGCGGATGACTGCGGATAATACCCACAGGCTTACCCGATTGCACCAATAGTGAATGGTCTTCGTCCAACTCCAACAGCAACTCAATGATCTTCCGCAGCGATTCCGGGTTTCGCGCTGCCTGGCCGATGCCACCGTAAACCACCAGTTCAGCAGGGTTCTCTGCAACCTGGTCGTCAAGGTTGTTCAGCAGCATGCGTAATGGGGCCTCTGTTTGCCAGCTTTTGGCATGCAGCTGCATGCCCCTCGGCGCTTTATACACCGGGTGGTTCGCGTAGGTATTAATAAATTCCGAACTCGTCATCGTTTAAATTTATATGGTTGGCGCTAGCTGTCTGGTTGATGGTTGCAAGCAATTCGCCGGTTGTAATTAATCGATGTATTTCTTTGATGTCCTCTGCCAAAACGCGGTCGTTATTAATAAAGGGTACCTTTTCGCGCACGAGTGTATGACAAGCCTCGATAACGGGGGTCGACCTAAGCGGACGGCGGAAATCCACTGCCTGTGCCGCATAAAGCAGCTCGATCGCCTGGATGTATTCCAAATTGTCGATCACTTGATGCAGCTTGCGCCCGCTAATGGAGCCCATCGACACATGGTCTTCCTGTCCCAGCGAAGTCGGTACACTGTCGGCACTCGCCGGGAAACACATCGTTTTATTCTCTGTAACTAACGCGGCAGTGGTATATTGTGGTATCATCAGGCCTGAATTGAGGCCGGCATTATTAATTAGAAATTTGGGAAGGCCATACCGTCCCTCGCTCATCAGGTAGCAGCGGCGGTCGGCAATATTGCCCAGCTCGGCTGCAGCGACTGTCGCGTAATCCAGCGGGATGGCCAATGGCTGCCCGTGGAAATTACCGCCGCTGATGGTATCCTCTGCATTAAAAATAATGGGATTGTCAGTAACCGAATTGAGTTCAATTTCGGTCAATTCCTTTAAATGCAGCCAGGCGTTGCGGCTTGCTCCGTGCACCTGGGGCATACAGCGCAGCGAATACGGATCCTGTACCCTGTCGCAATTGATGTGCGAGCTGCAAATTTCAGAGTCGTGCAGCAAAGCATGCAGGCGTTTGGCCACATATTGCGTGCCTTTATAGGGGCGGAGTTGGTGGAGACGGTGGTCAAATGGCCTTGCTGAGCCCATTAACCCTTCTAAAGACATCGCGCCGATAATATCCGCAATATCCAAAGCATCGGCTAACCGTTGCACAGCTTTTATGGCAAACGCCAAAATAAATTGTGTGCCATTGATTAGCGCCAAACCTTCTTTTGGCCCCAAAACCAGTGGCGCAATCCCGTGTGCCGTCAAAACATTTGCCGAAGGAAACCGGCCGCCATTAGCAAATACTTCGCCCAGGCCGATCAGTGGTAAAAACAAATGTGCTAGCGGCGCCAGGTCGCCGGAGGCGCCTACGGAGCCCTTTTCGGGTACAACTGGAACAATATCATGATCGATATGCCATAGGATACGTTCAAGGGTCTGCAGAGAAATACCCGAATAGCCCTGTGCGAGCGCATGTACTTTGGTGATCAGCATTAATTTCGCAATCTCTTGCGGGATTGGATCGCCCACTCCCACGCTGTGGCTTTTCAGCAGGTTGGTTTGTAACAACGAGGTATCGTCTTCCGAAATACGGGTATCACACAAAGGCCCGAACCCTGTGTTAATGCCATAAACCGGCTTTTGGTTTTCCACTATCTTTCTGACATCCTGCCAGGAGCTCAAAACTTTTTTAGTTGCGGCATCATCGATTACACCTTGCACTTTTCCTGCTGCTATATCAAGGCAAAGGCCTGTTGTTAGATGCCCGCTGCCGTAATGAAAGACCTTACTCATTGGGCTCGCTTTTTAGTTCTACAGCTATATTGCCTGCAATCTTTTCGCTCAGGCTGTTTCCCCTGAAGATGTTTTCCAATGCAGCGATGGCCGGCAGCAGCTTGGCGCTCTCTTCATCAAGGGCAACCAGTTCGTTCATTGCGGAAAGTACAGCATCCCAAACCGGAAGGATCTCGTTCAGCAAGTCTCTGCCTTTGTCGGTTAGGGTAACTAATTGGCGGCGGCCATCGTCCGCACAGGTAACACTGGTAACAAGGCTTTTATTTTTTAGATTGGCGATAAGCTGGCTGGCCGCGGGGTGCGAAACTTCGGTTTGCTCACTTAGCTCCTTGATGGACAGCGCGTCATTTTTCGACAATAGATAAAATACCGGGAACCAGCTGGCGTCAAAATCAATTCCCAGCTTTTGATAAGCTCGGTTTATTTCCGCCAAAAAACTCTCGCTCAGGCGCCGTAAACGACTCCCCAATACCAGGTACCCAAGGCTTTGATACAAATTCATGGCGCAATTTATATAAGTGCTTATATAATTACAAATTTTGACCGCTGATTTTATTGATTAACTGATTTCGTTGATTTCAGATCACCGATTTGGCTGATTTGTTGTTTGATTACAGCGGTTTTTAAGCTTGAAACTTCTTCTTTCGGACTTTACTGACTTTTCGGACTTCGTTTCTTCCTACAACCCTCCTTTGCTATGCAGCTTTCCCCATTTGATCAACTCATCAACAGCGGGCGTAAGTGTAAATGAATAGCTGGTAAGTTTATATTCAATGGACACGGGATGGCTATCATGCACAATGCGAATGATCAGTTTACTGGCCTCAAGGTCCTTTAACTCCTTTGACAAAACCCGAGTAGTGATTTGCGGTATATTGCGCTGTATATCGCGAAACCGACTTTTGCCGCCGTACATCGACATCAGGATAGGGACTTTCCATTTTCCATTGATGGCCTGTAAGGTAGTTTGCACGTAACCAATGCGGGTAATGATGTCATTGCTTTTTTCTTTCATAGCTGATATACCACCTAATTTGGTATCGAATGTATATCAATAATTTGTAAAATAAAACTGTTTATTGGTTGATAATCAATATATTTTTTATTGCTTTCTTTTTTTATCCCGTTTTTTCTAATTTTATGTCAGTTAAACCTTAAAACGGCCAAAAATGGAACCATCACCGACCTTAAATAAGCACGACGAACTTCATCTGGAAGTTTCGGCTATTGATCCTTTTGCCAATATTGCGCTGGCATTTTCGGGCGGCGGATTTCGGGCGGCTTCCTTTGCATTGGGTGTTTTATCGTATTTGCAGAAACTGCAGTTTACGGCTGACGATGATCTATTAAAAGGCAAGCGCCTGATTGAGCAGGTAACTTATATGTCATCAGCTTCCGGGGGTACGATCACAACCGCATTGTATTCACTTTACAGCGCCCAGGGAAGATCATACAACGAGTTTTACGTTAAGCTTTTTGAGAGCCTTGACGGTGAATTTTTATTGCAGAAGGCCCTTTCGATCCTGTCAGACAGGAAAGCCTGGCGCAAACGGCCGGATAAAAGCCGGAATTTTATCAATGCTTTTTCAATGGCTTATGATGAGTATCTTTTTTCGGGCGCGACATTGAAAGCACTTTTTTATGAGGGGACAAAAGGTCACTTGCAGGAGGTTTGCTTTAATACAACCGAATTTTATACGGGATTGTCTTTCCGACAGGATCGTAAAATGGCGGCTGACGACGCCAAAGACCCTTATTTTAAATATGGCAATGAAAATATCTACCTTGCCCAGGCCGTCGCAGACGGAATAAAAATAGCCGATGCGCTGGCCGCTTCGTCATGTTTTCCGGCTGGCTTTGAGCCAATTGTTTTTCCTGAAGATTTTTCCAATGAAACGGTAACGGTCGAGGAACTTAAACAAGGGCTTACCTTGTTGCCGCAAACCGGCGACAAGGCTGAAAAAGCTTTTATAGCAGCCAAAACAGTTGGTTTTATGGATGGCGGCATAACTGATAACCAGGGCCTCCAAAGCATGATGTATGCCGATGGCCGCAGACTAAGGAACGAAACTACGTTTAAATGTTTTGATTTAATGCTGGTTAATGATGTAGGCAGCTACTTTATAAAGCCTTATGTAAATCCGCCGGAGCCGAAAGGGCGCGGGTTAAGCCTGAATGGTTTGAAATGGTGGACCGCTGCTGCGCTTATTGCCGCCGCTGCCTGTGCCTATTTTGGCTTTCATTGTCACAAAACTTACCTTTCGTTTATTGGCGGTTTTTTTATCGTTATTCCTGCAATTGTATTGTTAACGTTATGGTGGTTAAACAATCAGATCAGGGGAGCGGCGGCGTCATCTCCGCTCAATTTGCGGAAATCGTTTACCGAAAAGATAATTACCTTGTTGTTAAAGTATTTCAGCCGCACGCCGATGGCTGTGCTTAAGCAAATGCTGGCGGCCAGGGCCGATTCGGTTTTATTGCTCAATATGAGCGTGTTTTTGAAACGGATAAGGCAACTGCTTTACAATAAGTTTTACGGTTCGCCCGAGTGGAAAAACCGCGGTAAGGGAAATCACATTTACGACCTGGCATTTGCCAGTGATATTTATCGGAAACAAAATCCGCCGCCCAGTCCATTTTTGGAACCCAGCCGCGACATCCAGATCGTTGCCCAAACGGCTTACCAAATGGGCACGACTTTATGGTTCGATGAACAATCGGAAGCGCTAAGCCACAGCAAAGCTTGTGTTACAGCCTGCGGAGAATTTACAACCTGCTACAATTTGTTAGGCTATATTGAAAAGCTATCGGGCGACCCTTCGGCCACCGACCCGCGGTACGTGAACAGGCTCGCTGAATTAAAAACGCAGCTGACCGCCGACTATACCAGGTTTAAAACCGATCCGTTTTTTATGTACAATCAGGACGGCCTTGCGTATGGCATAAAGGATTTTCAGCCGCTAAGCATGGCAGATATTCCTGATCCTGGTTTTTGAGAGGCTGGTTGTCTATATTCGACAGATCAGGTCAATTGAGTTTTAAGGATGTGAAAAAGTCATCTTTCGGCTGGGTGCTTTTGTTTTCCGGAAGAACAGCGCTAAAGCTGTACAAAATTTTTCCGATGATCAGCATTAAAGTATACGACCTAAGCCCGGTAGTTGCATTGGCGCCGTCAATACTGTAACTGTAATAGCCGTTCCATTTACCAGCCTTCAATTCCCCCAATGTAAAGCCCTTCATTTTTTCGAGCATGCCGTTTTTTGTGCCATTAACAAAGTTATCGGTTGGCGCCAGGTCGGCAAGCGTGGTCGAATCAAGTTGAGCTACTTTTTCCATATCAACACGGGTAATCACGCAAACCAAAGAATCTTTAGTCATAGCCGTTACGCTGTATTCGTCCGCTTGCGTTGGCTGTGCAGGCACCAGTATGGATAGTTTACTGTCGATTTTATAATTGATCCAGTCGCTTTGCGCATTCGCAAAGTTTAAGATTAAGACAACGAAGCCAAGTAGCAAGCCGATTTTTTTCATGTAGCGCAAACTAATACCGTAAAGATGATAATAAATGTGCCAAAGGCGAAACAGGGAAATTTTTATTAATTTACAATTCGAAAATCAACTCCAATGGTACCTGATATAGAAGAGTTAAGAAAGAACTATGAGCGCCTTGACGATGCAAGGATCATACGCCTCGCATCAGAAGAGGCTGCTGAATTGCGGCCCGAAGCGCTCGATCTGCTTAAACAAATAATAAAGGAGCGTGGCCTTTCTCCTGTTGTGGGTACGGCTATCGATGTTCAGTTTAAGGAGCTGGACGACAATACGTTGTCAAACTATTGTGAATTGTTAAGGAGATTACCATGTCCGGAATGTAACATGGTTAATGAGAAATTAAATGGGAATATGATTGCCACCCTGTCGGGCGGGTACTATTTTGAAAACCTAAAGATAGCTTGTCCTGCATGCCTCGATCAGGCATATTCCAGGGCCAATTTAAAGATAGCTTTATCGGGGTGGTGGCGCTTGCCGGGACTGTTTAATACGCCCCGTGCTCTGATTTTTAATAAAAAAATGAAAAAGTTGGATCATATTGAGGAGGCAAGCGAACCACTAAAGGTTTTTGTGGCCCAGCAGGCAGGACGAATCGAGTTGAACCGAAATAGCCCCGAAGGACTTACAGACCTGCTTTTGTACCCGCGTTGATGCCAAACAACAGGTGTTATTCCTCTCCCTTTAACCTGAACACCATTCCATCCATATCCTCATTTATCCTTAACTGGCAGGCCAGGCGGCTATCGGTACCTGCGTTGGGCAGGGTATCCAGCAGATCGAGTTCGGCATCTGTGGCGTGAAAATATTTTTCCGGTCCTTCCAGCACCTGTACGTGGCAGGTTGCACATAATGCCATCCCGCCGCAGGTCGCCAGGATGTGGTGATCTGACGCCTTTAAAACCTCCATCAGGCTAAGGCTGATATCTTCTGGTATCTCTACGGTTTGCCTGCCGCCGTCCCTGTCTTCTATTGTTAGATTAATCATTTTTTTTGGGGTTAAAGGCGAAAGGTTAAAGGTAAAAAGTGTGTGGCTTGTTTTTCAGCCTTTTGCCTTTAACCGTTTACCTTTTTTAAAACGCGGTTACGCCATAAACGGTGGTGTATTTAAAACTTAATTTCTGATTAGGGTAAACATATTTAAACGCACTTTGCGCCATGAGGGCGGCTTCGTGGAAACCGCAGAGGATCAGCTTTAATTTGCCCGGGTAAATATTAATATCGCCAATGGCAAAAACACCTGGCACATTAGTACTATAGTCCACGGTATTGACCATAATGGCTGAACTATCTACATTCAGGCCCCAGTCCGCTATCGGGCCAAGTTTTGGTGTAAGGCCAAATAGGGGTATTAGGTGATCCGTCTCTATAACAGAAATATCACTTTCCCTGCCAACGATCTCTACCTCCTGTAAATGGCCGTTGCCACGGATAGCTTTGATATGCGATTGCAGGATGAGATTTATCCTCCCTTCTTTTGCCAGTTCAAATACCTTTTCGGCAGAATCAGGCGCACCACGAAAAGTATCGCCGCGATGGATCAGGGTTACTTTTTCGGCAACATCTGCCAAAAATATCGTCCAGTCGAGGGCGGAGTCGCCGCCGCCGGCCAGTACCACCTTGCGGCCGCGATAAGCTTCCGGATTTTTAACCATATAGGCCACGCCCCTGCCTTCAAAAGCTTCGAGGTTATCAATGGCCGGCTTTCGTGGTTCAAAACAGCCGAGGCCACCGGCTATCACCACCACTTTGCTGTGCACCTCCGTGTCGTCGCCGGTCCGGGTTACAAAAGTGCCATCATCAAGCTGAAATAGTTCGTTAACGCGTTCACCCAGTGAGAATCCAGGTTTAAACGGCTCGATCTGTTCCATCAACCCATCTACTAACTGTTGCGCGTTGATGATAGGGAAACCGGGAATATCGTAGATAGGTTTGTGCGGGTAAATCTCGGAAAGCTGGCCGCCCACCTGTGGCAGTACGTCGATCAAATGGCAGCGCATTTTTAATAGCCCGGCTTCAAAAACGGCAAATAAGCCTACGGGGCCTGCGCCTATAATGCATATATCGGTATCAATAGGTTCCATTTATCAGTTTAAATTAAACAATTAAAGGTAGGTTTTATTATAACCAATTTAAAATGATAAATAGTAATACCTGATTACTTAAAGTTATAATTAGCGAGACAGAACCGCTTAAAAAGCTCGATAAGTTTGGAATTTTTCCCGTGCAGCTGGATGAATTGGAATGTGCGGAAGATTTCCAGCCCTTTAATATCTATTACGCTTAGTTCGTTGTATTTTAATTCACTGATAACGGATTGGATGGATAAGAAGGTTGCCGTGTCGGAATATAACAGGTATTGTTTGATGGCAATGCTGCTTTCCAATTGAATCTCTACCTGCAGATCTTTCGGGTTAATCCCTGCAGCGTCAAGCGCATTGAATATAACATCAAGGGTACCTGAGCCGGCTTCGCGCAAAACCAATGGAATATTCAGCAGTTGTTTTGGGGTGATCTCGGCCTTTTTAGCCAGTTGGTTATTAGCCCTTGTGACCAGCACAATTTCGTCTTTGGCAAAAGGGGCGTAGGCGATTTGCGGGTGGTGTGCGGCGCCTTCAACTATTGCTATGTCTATCTTTTCAGCTAGTACCAGCTGGGTGATCACGTCGGTATTAGCCTGTATGAATGTAAAATTGACTGCAGGGTAGGTTTTTTTAAACAAGGCCAGAATTTTAGGCAGGATGGTTTGTGCAACGGTTGTACTGCCGCCTATATGCAAAACCCCCGACTCCATGTTATTCAGCTGTGCAAGTTCAGTTTCCAACTCGGCGTACAGCCGGGATATTTTTTCAGCGTATTGAAGCAAAATTTTACCGGCATTTGTAAGGCTAATGCTGCTCCCGTTCCGCTTAAATAATTGTACGCCCAGCTGATGCTCCAGTTCCTTTATGTGTTTGGTAACGGCCGGCTGAGTAATAAAAAGTTCGGTAGCTGCCATGGTAAAGCTAAGCCGCTGTGCAACCGTATGAAAAACTTTTAAGCGAAAATCGAATATCATAAGAGCTAAGGTAGCGGTAAAAAGCTGAAGGCTAAAAGTCCAAAGCTTAATTATGGTAGCTGTGCGAGTTTTTAGGTTTTTACTTAAATTAAAGGTTGTCTGCTTTTAGCTTTACACTTTCTGCTCTTTACGCTTTTTTAGTGGTAGCAAGTATCACGATTCCACCCACAAGCAGAATGCCACCCAGGTAGGGTGGCCAATTCACCGTTTTTTGCCTGTCGGCTGATATTTGTATTGGACCTGCATCTACTATCTTTTCCTTTTTAGTATAGGTAAAACCGGTCCAAACAATCATGACAGCTCCGATTATGATCAATACAATTCCAATATTTCTGTTCATGAGATACAGTTTATTATAAAATGCAAAACGCCGGTAATTGTTTTGATCTCTTAAGTGGCAACTTATCAATCGTTTTGCGGTTAACCCGGAAAAAAAAGCCGTTATAGGAGGTTCCCATAACGGCTTAAAGCCTATCCATATTAATATTTCAATTTTGTTTATCCTGCTGCCACACGCCGGTAAACCTGCTTACCGCCTGGTAATCTGACAGATTAATGTGGTTCTTGCGTATCGCTCCCAATAAAGTACCGGTTACTGAAATCACTTTAAATTTATAAGTTGGTATGTCATAAGTAGACAATACAGGTATGGTGGCCGTTGCCACCAGCTGCACAAAAAAATAATGGAATCTTATTGTGCCTACATTGGTTTCATAGGCTATTTCATAATTAAAGTTGCCGCTGCCATCTGTAAACTCATAAGGTAATGGCGCCCATTGATTGGTGTTATTGCTTGTATTTGGCGTAAAGTAAACCATCACCATACCATCATCCAATACATTTTGTGTAATGGAAGCCACTGCGGTATCGCAATATCTTGTAAAGTATTCCGTATAGCTTGATGGACTTGTCTGAAACACATACTGCGAATTCCATAACCACTGGGTGTTGCTAATGGTAAATACGTTAGTATTTACAGCTGTATTAGTGCCTGGCCCTTGTACGGCTATCGGTGTGCCCCAGCCGGTGGCTGTTTTAGGGCCGTAAAGCAAATAGGCGGTTGTGTCCAGGTAAAAATCGCCCACTGTACCCAAAGTGGAACTTGGCGGGCCGCTGCCGTTATATAACTGTCCGTTGGTTGCACCATTTGCGGCCCCGGTAAATGAACCCACCTGGCTTAGCGAGACGCTCGTGCCCCAACCACTTACCGTTTTAGGTCCGAATAGCATGTCGGTAGCAAGGTTTATATAGAAATCACCTATCGTTCCCACTGTGTCTGAAGGATCGGAAGTGCCGCTATAAACTTTCGCGCTTTTAAGCCCGCCTTGATTCACGGTCACTGCTGGGCGCGCACTGTTGTCCTTTTTACACGATGTGATGATAGCTGCTATGGCTATTATTAATAAAATGATAAATTTTGTTTTCATAATGGTTGGTTATCAGTTGAAATAATTTATGAGCTAAAGGAGTTAGTTGATGTATGTAGTATGTAATTAATATTATTAAAATATAATGCAATTTGCGGTGCAAAAGGCCAACGATTAAGCGCTAAGGAATGATTTTAGTATTACTTATCTATATCACTATCGGGCTCTTCCGCTTGAATAAAGTTAAGACTTTAAACCCCTTGCAATTTTGGGATATTACATCGCATAAACATGTGATCTTTAACCCCGCGCCCTTTCAAAAAAAGCCGCCGCAGAAAATCCGCAGCGGCCACCCTGATTAATTAAACCAAACAGATTGCACTATTTAGCGTCTTGTTGCCATAGGTAGTAAATGGCTCCTTTATAATCATTTCTGCCTTCAAATTAACGGCAGCTAAACTATTTGATGATCAAGAACTTGAAGCGCAAAGTTAACTGGTCGCCCGGTTCATTCAAATCACATAAACATGTGATTTTTGATCGGCATCCGTTGCTTAAAAAAGCCGGTGCGGTAACTCCCGCACCGGCAACCAAACCAATTAACTAACTAACTACTATTTTAATCCTTATTATTTAAGTGATGCTTCTACTACCGGGCTGCCAATTACCTGGCACTTTGTACCGGCGTTTAAACATTACAAATCACGCCAATTAAAGCGGACGCGCTCTGCGTATGTCTACGCAATATGAATACGGGAAATACTTGAAATTAGCGGCGGCTAATGTAGAAACATGTATCAGCCGACCATATGAGGTATTCTTACTACCGAGATTACGACCCTAAAACCATCCGGGTCCTCAAATGTAATACCGTTTTTTTCCCAGTAGGGGTTTGGGGGTTTAACTTGTTTTACATGGTTTTTAACAAACCTTGTCTTCATTGCCGCAAATTCTTCCAGCGAGGAAGCATAAAAAACCAGCAGATCATCGTCATCGGGCTGATGGATTGGGGCGGTATCAGATACCGTAAACTCCAGGTGCCAGGTTTCGCCCGGCACACTCATAAAGACGCCGCTGTAACCATGGTGATCCTTAAATTCGCCTAAAACTTTCAGGCCCAGAATTCTGCCATAGAAATCGATAATGCGGTTTAAATCGGTGGTATGCCTGGCAATTCTGAACTTCATAGTAACGAGCTTTGTGAATAGCTGCTGTTTGAGGCCTAATTTAATAAATTCCATTTGTTTGCCAATACCGTCCTGGTGTTTAGTCGCAAAATGGTGCTTAAAATTAGTCGTGCCTATTCCCAAAACAAATGGCTTTCAAACCTGTATCAAAGTGTTCACGTTTTGCACACATACACCCCCAAAACGCCAACGAAATGCCCTGTTTTTTAGGCTGTTAAAATTTGACTTTCACAAAACGCCGCCATTTTTGAGGAATTTCGTGAACACCCGGATCGCTAAATTTTTCGCGCATCGGCACCGTATTTAACCGGCAGGATTTCAAAAATCGATTCGTCGCATAAACATGCGATACCCTTTGTGTTAAACGCGCCCATGAGGTTGTTTGTAAAAAATAAGATAGATTCGGCCCATGTCGAAAAATAATTGTCATTTATACATTTTAAATTCTACCTTTAACTCACCAATTAAAACAGTTATGTTAAAAAAACCATCAATCTTGTTTCGCCGTCAGCTTAAAAATAGCATTCTGGTTATCCTGCTCCTGCTGCTCACCTGTGCTGTTGCTAATGCTCAGCGGGGAAGAAAGCCAAAGCCGCCCGGTGTACCCTCGGAGATTCAAATTACGCCATACAAAACGACGATGATCGCCAACGGCAAGGACCAGGCCCTTATCAGTATAAAAATAATCGACAGCCGCGGCGACAGTGTGGCGAACGCCGATGTTAAAGCCACCCTGCATTTATTGGGCGACGCTACCATTGTAAATGTTATGGATGCCGGGAATTTTAGCGATATCGTGCATACCGACAGCACCTGGCAGGTAAATATCCATGGCAGCTGCCGCGTGATATTGCAGACCGGCCGTACCCTTGGCAAGATCAAATTAAGCGCAACCGCGGATAGTTTGTACACCGGCTCAACAGAGATACATACCGTGCAGCCAGGTATTGCCCATGCGGTTACCGCTGATAAATACACCCCGTTAAAGGTTACTGATAAAATAGTTGGCGCCGATATTTCCTTTTTGCCGCAAACGGAAGCCCGTGGCATGAAATTTACCGACAACGGCGTACAGGGCGACCCGATCGGGCTGATGAAAGCGCATGGGTTTAACTATATACGCCTGCGCATATTCGTCAACCCCGAAAATCCGAAAGGGTATTCGCCCAAACAAGGCTTTTGCGATTTGGCCCACACCGAAGCGATGGCCAAACGCATCAAAGCCGCCGGCATGAAGTTTCTGCTCGATTTTCATTACAGCGATTACTGGGCCGATCCGCAGCAGCAAAATAAACCGGCTGCATGGGTAGGAGAGGATTTTACAGCGCTTAAAAAGTCACTTCACGACTATACAGTGAGCGTGATGCAAGCATTAAAAGACCAGGGCACTACACCCGATATGGTGCAGGTAGGTAATGAGATCAACCACGGCATGGTTTGGCCGGAGGGTGCGATCAACAACCTTGACAGCCTGGCCCAACTCATTTATGCGGGCGTTCAAGGCGTAAAAGCGGTTAGCCCGGGTACAGCTGTCATGCTACATATTGCTTTGGGCGGCCAAAATGCTGAAGCGCGGTTTTTCCTTGATAATATGAAAGCGCGCAATGTTCCTTTCGATGTGATCGGATTGTCTTATTATCCAAAATGGCATGGCACTTTAACCGACCTGAAAAACAATATGGCCGATTTGGCCAAAAGGTACCCCCAGCAGGTGATGGTGGCTGAATACTCGCCACTGAAGCGCGAGGTGAATGATATTGCTTTTAACGTACCAAAGGGAAAAGCAGTAGGGGCATTTATTTGGGAGCCGATAGGCAGCGGCTGGGAAGGGATTTTCGATGCCGATTACAACAACAAAGAATTTAAGGCCAATGACTTTTTGAATTTGGTTTACCCGGAAATAGCGAAGAAGTATATAAAATGAGCTAATGAACTATAGCATTAAATAAGTAGAATTAAGGTCAAGATGCTTTAAACTTGTTTTCAAGGTACTTCATCGTGTTTTTGATCATGGATTCCAGTACGTCCAGGTTAATATCACTCACTTTTTTAATATAGAGACAGCCTTTGCCGGCCTTGTGTTTGCCGAGTTCGGCAAGCAACGCGCTTTGACCCTCTGCGCCGGCTAAAACGTAAAGCGACAGGTTCCCTTTGCGTGGCGAAAAGCCGACTTTGCAAATATCGCCCTCGTGCCCGCTGGCATACTTATAATGGTATTGCCCGAAGCCAACAATTGCCGGCCCCCACATTTTGGCCTTTTCGCCGGTCACTTTTTCCATCAGGCTAACCAGCGTGTAACAATCCTTCCGGGTATCGTCGTCCGTTTTGGCTAAAAACTCGTCTACGGATGCTTCATTGGGTTTGGTTTTTGCTTCGGCCATGGTTTTTCTGACAGCGTTTAAAATCGCATGAACAAATTTAATATTAACGTAGGATAAATATGCCGCCTGCAGTATTTTTAGATAGAGCGGGTGTTAAAAATGATGCGACAATCATGCGCTGGTGTATATTTGTTTTTCAACGTTAACAAGCCAACTAAATGTATAAGAAAACCCTGGCAAAAAAAGGGATCCTGCTTTTCCTTTTCCTCGGTGCATTCAATATTGTCTATGCCCAAAAAAATATTCCGCTTGATTCCGCCGGTAAGCAGCTGCAGGGGTTTTACCTCGCCGAAAACGTTGAAAATTTATGGTTGGCTGGGCAGCATGTTAACTGGGAGACCGGTGTGCCCGACAAGCCATTCGCGACCAAGTCTATCAAAACGCATTGCAGCTCATTTGTGGCGTCGGTATGCAAGCAAAAAGGCATTTATATTTTACGGCCGCCGGCGCACAAAACCGAACTATTGGCAAGCGCCCAATACAATTGGCTGTTCAGCACCGATGCCTACCAGCAGGGCTGGCGGCAAATAAAGGATAGTATTTATAAAAAAGCCCAGGAGTTGGCAAACAGGGGGTATATTGTAACGGCGGTTTATGGTAACCCGAACCCCAAAAGGCCCGGGCACATCGCATTCATCATGCCTTATGAAAAAGAAATTGACAGTTTAGACGAGGAAGGGCCTACCCTGATACAGGCTGGTGCGACAAACAAAAACTTTGTTTCGCTTAAAAATGGTTTTAAACACCACATTTCCGACTGGAATTCAGCAACACAGGACATCGCCTTCTTTTACAACGTGAATAGTAAATAGTTGGCGCCCGGCGTTTTAAGCGCGTTGCAATTTTTGCTATCTTCATCAAAAAGAAATAAAAACCCTTTTTTACTTTTATTGGTTTTACTGGTTATAATGTAAAAGTTATGAGATCGATCTGGAAAGGTTCCCTCGGCTTTGGGCTGGTAAGTATCCCCGTAAAGCTGTATTCGGCGGTTCAAAGCAGCTCGCTTGATTTTGATATGCTCGACAGTCGCGACCATGCGCGTATACGTTACGAGCGCGTTAATGAGCAAACCCATAAAGAAGTACCCTACGACAAAATTGTAAAAGGCTATAAGCTGGATGATGATTATGTGGTAATGGACGACAAAGATTTTGAAGACGCGGCGCCCGAAAAAAGTAAAGTGATAGAGATTGAAAGCTTTGTGGATATTGGCGATGTTAACCCGATGTTTTACGAAACTTCCTACTATGCGGAACCGGATACCAAAAACAATAAGGCCTATGCACTTCTGGTTGACGCATTGGTAGCATCAAAGAAAGCCGGTCTTGCGCGCTTTGTTTTGCGGAGTACTGAATCGCTTTGCATTGTTCACCCGGTTGATCATGTTTTGGTGATCACGCGCATTCGATTTGGGCAGGAAATAAGAAGTATGGACGACTTAAATATTGCAAAGGATGTCAGCATCAGTAAAAAAGAACTGGATGTAGCCCTTGCTTTGATCAAACAGTACGCAGAGCATTTTGATGTTTCAAAGTTTAAAGATGAATACAGCGACGAATTATTGAAGATCATTAAAGCGAAATCGCAGGGCAAACGGGCTACCGTGAAAAAGCTGAAGCCACGTAAAGCCACGGGCGACGATTTATATGAGCAACTGATGCAAAGTTTAAATACCAAAAAGGGAGCTTAAAATGAGCCTGCTGGATTATATAAAAAAACGGGACTTCAAGAAAACCAGCGAACCCAAAAGCGGGCGAAGTAATGCCAAAACCCTGGCGTTCGTGGTGCAGCGGCACCATGCCTCGCATTTGCATTACGATTTCAGGCTGGAGTTGGACGGCGTGCTCAAAAGCTGGGCCGTGCCAAAGGGGCCTTCCATGAACCCCGACGATAAACGCCTGGCGATGATGGTAGAAGACCACCCTTACGACTACCGGAATTTTGAAGGCATCATACCCAACGGTAATTACGGCGCGGGTGTGGTGCTAATTTGGGATCACGGAACTTACACCTCATTGGCGGAAAACCGGAAGGACGATGTGAAAACGCTGCGGGAGGGCCTGAAATCGGGCAATTTGAAATTTAAGCTCAACGGCGACATTTTAAAGGGAGAGTTTGCATTGGTAAGGCTGCATAACGCCGAAGAGAATTCGTGGCTGCTAATTAAACACCGGGATGAATATGCCATGGATGATTTTAACAGTGAGGATTTGGTGCCCGACAAAATAAAGGCCATGAAGAACAACAAGGATGGTGAGGCGACAGCGCTGCCGGGCGTAAAGGAAATTAAGGCTAAAAAAAAAAGCCAAAATCAAAATGACGATATAGAGGACGACAGCGGCGAAGAAAGCGATGAGCCGTACCGGCCGATGATGGCAAAGCTGGAAGCCAAAGTTTTTGACGATAACGGCTGGATTTACGAGCGCAAGCTGGATGGTTACCGGGCAATTGGCTACACCGGTGCAAAAGCCAGGCTGATCTCGAGGAATGACATCGATTTCAGTCGTGACTATCAAAAGATCGTCGATCAACTAAAAAAAATATCCAAAAAAGCCATACTGGACGGTGAACTGGTTGTAGAGGATGGGGATGGTAAAAGTAGTTTCCAGAATATTCAGAATTATAAAGGCGAAACCAGGGGGCTTAATTTAAAATATTATGTGTTCGACCTGCTGAACCTGGAAGGCCACGATCTCCGCGGAATGGAATTGCTTAAACGCAAGCAGCTTTTGAAGGCTTTTCTGGAGACGGCTGATCTGCCCGATGTTATCTATAATGAACAGGTTGCTGGCAAAGGAACGAGCCTGTTGGAAAGAGCAAAAAAAGAAGGATGGGAAGGGATCATCGGCAAGGATGGGAATAGTTTTTATAATAGTAACAAACGCAGCGACCGTTGGTTGAAATTTAAACTGCAAAACTCGCAGGAAGCGATCATTTGCGGCTATACCGCGCCAACGGGCTCACGAAAGCATTTCGGCTCGCTAATACTCGGCATTAAGCCCGGCGAAAAGATACAATATATCGGCAATTGCGGTACCGGCTTTAATGATGCCGGCATTGAAGATCTTTATAAAAAGATGCACCCGCTCGAAACGGAGCGAAAGCCTTTCGACGAAAAGATCAGCCGGGCTACAAAGATCACCTGGATAGAGCCAAAATTGGTTTGCGAGGTGTGGTATTCGGAATGGACGGCAGACAAACATTTGCGGCACCCGGTATTTAAGGGACTGCGTATGGACAAAGACTCAAAACAAGTGGTTATGGAAACACCTGACAAACAATTGGCCGACGATGAAACGATTAGTGCCGGCGGTCATCAACTAAAAATGACCCACCTGAATAAGGTATTCTGGAAAGAAGAAGGCATAACAAAGGGCCAGCTGATCAATTACTACCGCGACATGGCGGAATGGATAGTTCCTTACCTTGAAGACAGGCCAATATCAATGCGCCGCCAGCCTAATGGCACGGGCGATCCGGGTTTTTTTCAAAAAGACGTGGATACCAGCCACCTACCTGATTTCATCAAAACTGCACCCCTCCATTCGGATAGCAATGATAAGGATATCCACTATATTATTGGCAAGGATGAAGCTACGTTGTTGTATATGGTAAACCTGGGCTGCATCGAGATCAATCCATGGTTAAGCTGCTACAAAACGCCGGATAATCCCGATTATGTAGTGATCGACCTTGATCCGCACGAGGTGCCATTTAGCCAGGCCGTAGATGCTGCCTTGAAAACGAAAGAGATTTTTGATAGAATGAAACTGGAATGTTTTATAAAAACATCGGGCTCAAAGGGTTTGCATATTTATTGCTACCTCGGGGCAAAATATGATTACGATTTTGTGAAAATGTTTGCGGAATATACCGCCAATCTCATCCACGATGAACTGCCGGATACCACCAGTGTTGAACGAAGCCCGGCCAAACGGCCAAACAAAATTTACATTGATTTTTTGCAGAACCGGCGCGGGCAAACCGTTGCCTGCCCATATTCCGTCCGCCCAAAGCCCGGCGCAACCGTTTCGGCGCCATTGCATTGGGACGAAGTAACCTACAACCTGAAACTTTCGGACTATACCATTTTTAACATGAAAGACCGGGTAAACAAAATGCAGGATCCCTGGAAGAAACTCACAAACAGCAAAGCCGACCTGAAGGACGCGCTGGAGCTGCTAAAAAATAAGGCAAAAAAATCCCGGCGTTAAAAACCGGGATTTAATGGGAACCTGTGTAAAATCCTTATATCGCCGTTGGCCTTCTAATCAGCCCCAGCAGCAGTGCGATCACCGCGATAATGAGTAAAATGTGGATCAAACCACCGATGGTGGTGAAGAAAAAACCAATTGCCCACCCGATTACGAGGATGACAGCAATAATGTATAATAATGAGTTCATGATAGATGTCTTTTTTAATGATTCATAGATATACACTATAAATAAAAAAACACCCTCATTTGTTTTAGAAAATTGGTATTGAAAAGTAGTTAGTTGCCCCTAGCTCTTACCTTTCGCCTTTCACCTCACAGTTTCATCCATTTTTTCCGCACCGCTAATTGCTCCGCTGTGGGTGATGGTAATTCCTCAACTTTATAGTTCACTTTAGGATTACGCAGCAGGGTAACCGGTATAGTAAGCGGCAGGTTGTCGCGCAAAACAGCTACATTAACCTTATCGCCGGGTTTCTTCCCGCTTAACATGGAGGCGGCATCGGTAACCGCGCCATCTATGGAAACGATCTCGTCATTAACGTTGATCCCGTCTATCCAGCCCGCGCCGCCGCGCAATACGGCTGTCACTATTTTTTTGCCGTTGTTATTTCCCAATGTAATGCCCAGGCTTGGATCATTGCTGCCGGCCAGTTCATCGGTTATTTTATAGCCTGCATAAGCCAGGTATTTTCCGTAATCTATTGGCGCGAGGCCGTATATGTACTTCTTGTAAAAATCGTCAAGCTTTTTGCCTGCAAATTTCTCCAGGCCCTGCTTAAATTCATTATCGGTGTAGCCGCGCTTTTTTTCCTTATAATGGGTATTGTACATGTACCGCATTACATCGTCGAGCGAATATTTTGCTTTTGAGTCATTGATGATCTCCAGGTCGAGCAGGGTTGCTACCTCGGCCCCTTTGTCGTAATAAGAAATAGTTGAGTTGACCGAATTTTCGTTTGGCCGGTAAGCTTTTATCCAGGAGTCGTAACTGGCCTCCGCCAATGGTTGAATTCTTTCGCCGGGCGTGTTTTGCAAGGTACTCATCTCATTGCCCACACTGCCCAAAAATATTTCCGGCGTAGTTAAATTGGCATGGCGAAGGATCAAATTCTGGTAATAGGCCGTAAACCCTTCGGCTATCCACAGGTCGGTAGTATAATTTTCATTGTCATAGTCAAATGGGCCAAGCGCAATAGGGCGTAGCCGTTTTACGTTCCACAGGTGAAAATGCTCGTGCGCAACCAGGCTCAAAAAATTGCGGTAACCGGCCTCGGTGGCATAACTATCGCGCGAGGCGCCCAGCGTCGTCGAACTCAAATGCTCCAGGCCTCCGCCGCCCCTGAAATAATTGTGGACAATAAAAACATAATGCTTATTGGGGTTTTCGCCAAACACCGCGGTTTCCTGCTCCACAATTTTGGCCATGTCCACTTTAAGCTTTTCTTTATCATAACTACCGCCGCCCACCATGCAGACCTCGTACTTTACACCGGCCGCGTCAAAGCCAAAAACATCCTGGTTGCCCACCTCGATAGGCGAGTCGAACAGAATATCGTAGTTGGGTGCATGTCGGGTAAAAGGATCATTATTCATCATATCCAAACTGGTGGAAACTTTTGTCCATCCCTTGTAAGGTATGATATGAATAGCAGATGGCTCATGCAGCATTTTATCCGGGTAGATAAAAATGCCTGTTGTGGAAAGAAAACCGTGCGAGGCATCCACAAAACTGGTGCGTACGGATATTTCGAAACAATACACCCTATATTTAACGGTAATGGCTTGCAAACCCTTTGTGTCGATGCGCCACCAATTTTTCCTTGTTTTTAAAACGGGCAGTTCTTTAGCGTTTGCGGATGCACTAAAACTTTCGATGTTTTTTGAAAATTCCCGCACCAGGTATGATCCCGGCGTCCAAACAGGCATTTTTAAAACGAGCGTGCTTTGCTCCAGGCCAGAGATATTCATTTCAACATCGGCATAATGGGCCTGGGCTTCGGGAAAAGTTACGGTATAATTAATTTTCGGGCTGCCTGCTGCCCGGCTGAAATTGGTATCCATCATCAATAAAAATAGTAAAATAACAGGGGCTAACTTAAATGTTTTCATGGATTGCGTAGTTTTAGATGCAATAATTTATCGACCGCGTTTGATTGAAGGCATTGCGATTGGATTGGCAGGCAATTTAAAAAATTTTTAGTTCTAAAAAATGTAAACCAATGTAACATGAGTGTTGCCGGCAACGCATAGGTGGATTGATTTGGATAACGAAATTATTTAGTTAACTTAAATGAACAGATCGACTATTAACTAAAAGAATTTCATAAATTGCCTGAAAAACCTAATTTTGAACTTCAATGGCCAGTTGCTTTAAAACCTGTTTGCTGATAGACGATAATTACATTGACAACTTTGTAACGCGCAAGATTTTGGAGGGCGGCAACTTTGTTGAAAAGATAATCGTTGTACGTTCGGCTACTGAGGCAATAAGCGAACTGCGTGCCGGCAATATCAAACCCGATGTTATTTTCCTCGATGTGCGCATGCCGATGATGGGTGGCTTTGAGTTTTTGGAAGAATACGACAGGATAAAAAACCTGGATAAAGAGGGCATTAAGATATTTATGTTATCATCTTCGCTTGATCCGCTTGATATGCGAAAATCAACCGATAACAAATACATCACCCAATTCATTCATAAACCACTAACCCAAAAAGCCCTCGAAGAACTTTGTCCATGATCCTGGTAGCTGATAGCGGGTCGTCAAAAACAGACTGGTTGCTTCGGGTTTCAAAGGACGAAGAAAAGCAATTCAGAACTGCCGGGCTTAATCCATATTTTTTGGGAGAAAAAGACATCGTAAAAATACTGCAGGAACAGGCAGTTGATATGATCGCCTATGGCAATGACATCAGCGAAATATATTTTTTCGGCGCTGGTTGTTCAAGTCCCGACAGGCACGAGATCGTCTCCAATGCGCTCAGCCAGTTATTCCCCAAATCCTATATCAGCGTGGATAGCGACCTTTTAGGCAGCGCGTATGCCACGTGCGGGCACGAAAAGGGCTTCTGCTGTGTATTGGGCACGGGCTCAAATATTTCCTATTTTGATGGTGAAGGCATACACGCAGGCCAGCACGGCCTCGGTTATGTTTTGGGCGACGAAGGCTCAGGCACCTGGTTTGGCAAAGCATTGGTCACCGATTTTTTGTACGGTAAAATGCCGGCTGATATCAGCAAAAAGTTTAATGAAGAACATCACCTGGATAAAGAAACGGTGATAAAAAATGTGTACCAAACCCCTAATCCGAACGCCTACCTGGCTTCGTTCAGTAAGTTTTTGTTTGAAATTAGCGCCACTGAATATGCGCAAAAACTGCTTAAGTCGGGGTTAAAAGAATTTGTGGACACTAACATCCTATCATACCCGCAGTGCCATCGATATAAATGCCATTTTGTGGGTTCCATCGCCTACGTATTTGCAGATGAGCTAAAAGCGGTGTGTGAAGAAAATGGTATCCATGTGGGCAAGATCATCCAGCAGCCGATCCATGACCTGCTGGTATTTATTATCAGCCGCGAGGGAGACGTTAGCTGAGCGGTAACCTAGGACGTTTTAAGCTTATTTCCAAAGAACTGCCTTATCACAATAAACAAAATCCCCAAAAGCGCCAGCAGGCTTCCGGCTCTGGCAATATAATCACCATGCAGTACGTAAAAAGTCAGGTCGGAATTGAGATTAATGTCTTGCTTGATAGCCGTTCTTGTCCACCATTTGGTTTGTTGAACCACATCCCCGCGTTGGTTAATAAACGCTGAAATACCTGTATTGGCCGAGCGGCAGACCCACCGCCGCGTTTCGATGGCCCTCAATTTGGCGTAGTCCAGGTGCTGGTCTTTGCCGGGGGTGTTTTCCCACCAGCCGTCGTTGGTGATGATGGCTATAAATTGAGAACCTTGCTTTACTGATCGCGCAATCCATTCGCCCCAGATCGTTTCATAGCAAACTGCCGGCGTTACGCCAATCCCGCTTTGCGAGTAAAAGACGCCGGGATCTTTTTGCCTGCCATATCCGCCGGTTACCCCGCCTAAATGTGCAAATATGGGTTTCATAAACGATAATGCCGACCCGAATGGCATCGCCTCGGCCCCGGGGACCAGTTTTGACTTATGATAGAACTGTACTTCGGCCGAGTTTTCGATATTTAATGCCGCATTAAAACTATCGAAATAAATTTTCCCCTGCGGATCATAAGTAGCCGTCGGCGTTTGCTGTGTATTGTAAAACTTATAGGTTTCGGCGCCCGTCAATAGGTTCCCATTTTTATATTTACTTAAAAAATGCTGCGCCTGTAAAAAGTAGGGGTTCGTGCGGATATTATCCTCGTTCATTTCGTCCGGTATCGCCGTTTCAGGCCAGATAAAAAATTCGGTATTCTTTTGTCCGATTGAATCCGAAAGGTGCATTAGCACACCCAATTGCACTTGGGCCGGTATCGAGTTTTCTTTTGCGTAGGGATCGATATTCGGCTGAACCACCACGATATTCGAGGGATTGGTTTGTTCCCGGTAATTGTAGTAAGTGTAAAGTGAAAAACTAAGCGGCGCGATCAGCAGTATAACAAAGGCTGACACCAGCCTCGGGCGTAATTGCTTGTTTTTTCCTTCCCTTAGGTTGATATAGATCAGAAATACAAGGATATTTAAAATCCATATCCAAACCGTACCGCCATAAACGCCGGTGTATTGGTACCATTGTACCCATTGGTGCGAAACTGCAAACCCATTGCCCAGCGTCATCCAGGGAAAAGCCAGGTCCCAGCTTTGGTGCAGGTATTCGTATCCAATCCAAAAGCAAACCAGCCCAAACAAACTCCAGCCCCGGTTTATTTTTAGCCGCAGGCGATAATACAGCCAGCAGGCCGTGGCCATTAGCAGCGGCCCAAGTGAGTAGGGGATAAGCGAAACCGGGACGGCGACGACCTCGCCAATCATTTTCAAGGCATTATACACCCAAAAAATGCACAGCGTATTCCATACAAAAAAACCAATGAAGGCTGTTGCAAATACTTTCTTTCCCTTTTTCTTTAGATCGGAATTGATAATATTTTCGATGGCGACCAGCATCGGCGCCAAACCAACAAAAAGCAGGAAAGTGGTGTAATGTGTCGGCGGCCAGGCAATCCAAAGCACAAGGCCTGAAAATAAGGAAAGGAGGATGTTTTTCTTCATTTATGGTTGCGAGGTTATTTGGGATGACTGCCAGACATTTTTTGATTAAAGGATTCGGATTGCCCTTTGGGTATGGAAAGTGACCGCCATTTTTCGCCGGCAACCATCTTTCCGATAAACACGATCTGCCCAACGTGATAAGGTACGTGGGCAAGTTGCCGGTTTATGGCATCTACGATGCTGTGCGCCTCACCGCGGATGTAAATGGTTTTACCCCAATCCTCCGAAGAGATGGATTTAAGCGCGCCAAGCATGCAAGCCCATCCTGCGTTCCATTTTTCAAGCAATTCTGCACGGCTTTTAATTACTGTTTCAAATTCGGCATCACGGTTGCGCGATTCTTTTTCGCCATCGCTGTTAAGAAAATCGGTCCAGCGCGAAAGCATATTGCCTGCCAGGTGCTGCACGATCAT
>Ga0302140_10002371_pt1 | contig 24490 bp, 11 predicted proteins | sample I_Bog_E1_1_FD_202095 | JGI IMG/M metagenome (GOLD analysis project Ga0302140, IMG submission 202095) | Peat permafrost microbial communities from Stordalen Mire near Abisko, Sweden - I_Bog_E1_1 | ecosystem: Environmental > Terrestrial > Soil > Wetlands > Peat | place: Sweden: Abisko, Stordalen... | reverse complement strand
CGATAAAGTTCGCGACGTACCAGATGTTTCCTTGTTTGCTTCTTCTGGCCTGCCGTCTGGGAATGGAGGCAGCGCCTACCTTATCTGTGTGTCCTCGAACTCGCCTGACGGTAAATGTGATTACACCGGCGACAACATAGTCGCTCAGGAGGTAGGTGGTACGTCGGTATCTTCTCCAGCGATGGCGGGCATCATGGCTCTTGTAGATCAGAAGGCAGGCAGCGCGCAGGGATTGGCCAATCCTGTGTTCTACCAACTCGCCGCCAAGGAAAGTCTCTCCAGCTGCAACTCCAATACCGTCACAAACGGGAATAGCTGCATCTTCTACGACATTACGACCGGCACCAACGCGATGCCTTGCCTGACTGGAAGTCTGAATTGTGTTGTGAATACAAGCGGAGACCAGATTGGAATTGTCACCGGATATTCCACGACCACCGGCTACGACCTTGCGACCGGTTTAGGTTCAGTGAACGCATATAACCTGGTCCAGGCGTGGCCCACAACTACGACCGCCACAGTGACGGTATCGCCCACGACGTACGCGTTTCCTGCAACCGTGGTTGGTGCAACCAGCGCCACCAAAGGCTTGATCACAGTCAAGAATACCGGGACGGCTGCAGTAAGCTTCTCGACCGTAAGCTTTACTGGAACCAATGCCAGCTCCTTTACGCAGTCGACTACCTGCCCTGTTGGCGCGACACTTGCGGCAGCAGCTTCCTGCACGGTAACAGTCTCGTTTCATCCCGCAACCGCTGGTTCGCTTACCGCGACACTGAACATCACGGATGGTGCGGGAACTCAGAAAGTCTCACTCTCCGGCGCTGCTACCGCGGCCGCAACCACGGTCAGCGTTTCTCCAGCAAGCCTCGCATTTGCATCCACTGCGGTAGGCGCAACGACGGCCGCGCAACTGGTCACGATCAAGAACACGGGAACAGCGTCAGTATCACTTACATCGGAAAATCTCACTGGAACCAACGCAACATCCTTCGTCAAGTCGGCAACAACCTGCACAACAGCTTTGGCAGTTGGAGCCATCTGCACCGTCTCAGTGGAGTTCAAGCCTACTGTTGCTGGAGCCCTGACAGCATCCCTGTCGATCGCTGACAACGCGACTGGAACACCTCAACTGGTAGCTCTCAAAGGTACGGCAACTGCTGCGCCTTTGACTGTCGCGGTATCGCCCGCCACACTGACATTCGCGTCCACCAAAGTAGGCGTTACAACTGCCGCACAGTTGGTCACGATCAAAAATACGAGCGCAACGGCGATAACGCTCACATCCGAAACGCTGACTGGAACGAATGCAACCTCGTTTGTAAAGTCGGCGACAACCTGCACTACATCCCTGGCTGCGGCTGCGAGTTGTACTGTATCGATCGAGTTCAAGCCAACCGTTGCGGGCGCTTTGACTGCATCGCTCTCAATCGCTGATAACGCGACCGGGACACCTCAACTCGTCACGCTCAAGGGCACGGCAGTTGCCGCGACTACACCCACGGTTACACTCACTCCGGCCAGCATTGCATTCCCTGCTACTATCCTCGGCACTACGACGGATGCGCAGATCGTCACGCTGAAAAATACAAGTACGGTGAGCGTAACTCTCACTTCCATCGTGCTCGGTGGAACGAATCCAGCAGATTTCGAGGAGTTGACGAATTGCGGCGCTTCGTTGGCCGCGTCGGCGACTTGCAGCATCTATGTCGCATTCAAACCGGTCGCGGCCGCTGCCTATTCCGGAACGATCAGCGTGACAGATAACGCCACTGGGTCTCCACAAAAGATCACGCTAACCGGTACTGGCGCTGCGGCTCCGTCCGTCACACTAAGCACGAAGAGTCTTACATTTGCATCCACTACCCACGGAACTACCTCGGCAGCTCAGACAGTGACGCTGAAGAATTCCGGCACGGCTACGATTAATCTCACCTCGATAACCTTGAGCGGAACAAGCGCAACGTCCTATGAAGTCTTGGATACATGCGGACCGACATTAGCCGGCGGCGCAAGCTGCATGATCTACGTTGCATTCAAACCAACTACTACCGGTACCCTGACGGCAACGCTAAACATTGCGGATAATGGCAGCGCATCTCCCCAGACTGTGGCCTTGACCGGAACGGGCAAGTAGCCGTTCCGGCATCTACAGACAGCGCTCCATTACGCAGTCCTTTCAGGACTGCGGATTCAAAGTACAAGGCCCGTTTGCCACTCTCACAGGAGAAGACAAACGGGCCTTGTATGTGATTATTACTTGCTGCCAGGCGTCTCTTACGGAATCAGTTCAACGTCGATATGCTTGTTAGCTGCATCCAGCTGAGTGATGCGGAAACTTCGCACCTGACCAGCTTTTGCGATTTCAGATTTAGCTGTTTCCGTTCTTGTGCTGGCAGGCGTACTGCCCGTCTTCCACTTTGATTTCAGCATCGAACTGAACGCGGATAAATCGACCTTTGCGGCAGCTTCGGGTGCGCGCGCCGTTTGTGGCTCAGGCGCCTCGGCAGGTAGTTTGCAGAGGCAGACAATGCCCTCGCCTAGCTCAACCTTTGCAGTATCGTTTTCAACCGAGACGATACGGCCAGTAACCTGATCTCCCACGGAGTGTTCAGCAACGAACTCATCCAGACTTGTCGGAATCAACTGCTTGATACTCAGTCGCAGTTGGCGCTTGTCTTTGTCGATTTCCAGCACTTGTGCTTTAACAATCTCACCAACACGCAGCACATCCGAGGGGTGATTGAGGCGGCGATCCGCCGTGATTTCACTGATATGCACCAGCCCTTCGACGCCTTCCGCAACTTGTATGAATGCGCCAAACTTCGTGATGCTTGCCACCGGACCTTCGACGACTGAGCCAACGGCAAACCGGGCTCCTGCTTCAACCCATGGGTCACCGAGAGCCTGTTTCAAGCCGAGTGAGATCCGCCGTTCAGGCAGACTTACGGCGAGGATGGTAGCTTCAACGACATCGCCAACTTTCACCACTTCGGTAGCCTTCAAAATCCGTTTGGTCCAGGACATTTCTGATAGGTGAACCAACCCCTCAACGCCGGGCTCAATCTCGACAAACGCGCCAAAGTCCGCCGTTCGAGTGACCACACCGCGAACGCGATCGCCGGCTGAATACTTCTCTCCGATCGCATCCCACGGATGCGCCTGAAGCTGCTTCAATCCGAGCGAAATGCGCCGGCTCTCCGGATCAATCTTGAGAACCTTGACTTCAATCTGTTGACCCACCGTCAGGACATCAGATGCTTTTGCTACGCGGCTCCAGGCAATGTCGCTGATGTGTAACAAACCGTCTACTCCGCCGAGATCAACAAACGCGCCGTAGTCCGTCAGGCTGCGAACCGTGCCGTCAACAGTTGCGCCCTCTTCCACCTCCGCATAGCGCCTTGCCTGAGTCTGGAGCGCCTCTTCTTCAGTCACTACGCGTCGATCAACGACCACATCTTCATCTTGAACATCGAGCTTCGTGATGCGGCAGCGAATTTCCTGACCGACCAGTTTTTCCATCTCAGCCGCGTCGCGCGTGCCACTACGAGATGCAGGCAAAAATGCGCGAACACCTACATCGACGTGCAGGCCGCCCTTGATCACTCCCGTCACTGTCCCAACGATGGTCGACTTCTCTTCAAATGCGCGTTCCAGACTGGACCAGTCCTTCGGTTGGGCTGTCTTGAAAAGACTGAGTTCGTAGTAGCCGTCCGAGTCGCGACCTTTCACCGAGACGATCAGCGTATCGCCGACCTGGGCTGCCGCCCGGTTCGCAGGGAAGGCGGTAAGCGGAAGAATTCCTTCGGACTTGAAACCGATATCAACCAGAACCGAGTCTGCCGTAATTGAAACAACGGTACCGCGAATTTGCCGGCTGTCATCTGATTCACGGCGAGAGTGCGTACGCGTGAACTCAGAGAAAATGTCGGCGAAGGATTCTTCTGGTTCGCTCGGTTCCGCATCGACAACCGGCGTCGGCTGCGGCATGGGCGAGACATCAGGCCGGCCCTCGGAATTGCCCACAGAATTTGCCTCGGAATGAATCTCAGGCAGGCTTGCATCTGGCATAACTGTTGGCTCTGGCGTGTTTACAGGCGGCTGGTCAGCAGTCTGCGGCTCCGATGGGCTCTCAACCTGTATGGTCGACTCTGCTGTCGAAAGTAAGGCGTCGGAGTGATCGGAATTCGAAGATTCAGAAGGGCTTGGGACGCTGGATGCGATCCCTGGTTCGGTGATTTCAGACATGAAAAGTAGAGGCCTCTTGGATTGAAAACCTGCCTCGTGATGGGGCAGGTTTCCGGTCAAGGATACCATTCCGCTGCAGAGCCGGCGTTTCAGCCATCGTGAGAGCGTCAGCTCTTCAATCTTGGAAACGCAGTGATGCGCAATTTTGCCCCCGCGTACGGGACAAGTCTGATCGTTTCCTCAGCCTCATCAGAACTCACCGGGCTCTGAGGAAGTTCGTTGGCTACACCGTCCTCAGCGCGCCAGGCAGGCAGTTTTCTCGCCTTTGCTGACAGCGCGACAGGCGAGTGCTGCGCGCTGAACGGCAGCGGCCCGACTTCGCTTTCTGTGATGCTGAAATTCTTCGCAGTTGAGGCATCCGCAATCGCAAGCGCATAATTCCACTGAGTTTTTGGATAAATTTGCCAATCCGCAGTCATACCTCGATCTTGCAGCTTGAGCCAGTCTTCGCCGATACCCAGGGAGAAGAGCATCGGGCCGCGCTCGACCGAGATGGAGTCATGGTATCCAGGCGTTACACGAGGGTTCATGGGGAAATGAATCTCCACGTTATCCCCGGTCTTCCAGGTACGCTCAATCTGCGCGAAGGTGCCTGCCGCAGGCTCCGGTTGAGCTTGTCCGTTTACGAGGATGGTCGTCCCTGCGGCCCATGCGGGGATGCGCATCTGCAAAGGAAAGGCCAGCGGAGAGGATGGATGTACAGCAATTCGAATCTTGCCGCGAAACGGGTAATCCGTTTCCTCCACCAGGCGAACGATCGAGTTGCGTATAACCGTCTCCACCTCGCATGGAGAATAAGCAGTGGCCACAATACCGCCTGTCTGAGAGGCCATAAACAGACTTGCCGCGAACTTGGGCCAGCCCTGATGGAAGTTTGCTGTGCAGCAGCCGAAGTTGGGCTCAAGACCAAATAGGTTGGATTCAGGACCGTCCGTAGTCCATGGCCTGCGATGCAGACTGCATTCGACTTGATTTGGTTCCTGGTTATATTGATGCGACCACATATCGTCTGAGATTGCACCGGGCAGCGCATTGAATGCAAGCTTTTCCAGCCGGTCGCCCAGCGCCGCATCTCCTAGAACAGCCAGCGACTGCTCGAGCGAATACATGTATTCGACGACAGTGCAAAGCTCTGAGCCTTGCGACGGATTTCGTCCGGCAAGATGTTCGTCGCAGGAGAACATGCCATTGGGAAGACCGTGGTACTGGTCCAGCTCTGCAATCATGTGGGGCGTGGCGCTGCGGTCTGTAGTCGATCCCGTCACCATCGACCAGACTGCGCCAGTCTTGATTGCCTGCCCATTGTTGACGCCATGCGTGGTCAACGCAAGATCCTTGAGACCTTCACCCTCTTGCAGCTTGATGAACTCCGCGGTGATGCGATCTTTGAACTTGAAATCTGAAAAACTGGCAATCCAATCGAAACCCTGCGCGTGCAGCAGGCGCACGAGGTCGAGAAGCTTTGGATCACCAGTTCTGTTGTAGAGCCAGAGAACGCTCAGCGCATTATCCTGCCAGCGAAATTTTCCCCAATCGCGCAATGGGCGCTTCGGCAATTCAGCAAGCTGGTAATCAAAGTACCGTTGCATCAACGGCAAGACTCGGTTGTCCTGGGAAACCTCGTAGTACTGGGTGAGTACCTTGAGCATCACCATGCGTGGCCACCAGTCATCGTTGGATGCAGGCCCGAAGATTCCGCTTGGCTGCTGCGAACCCAGCGTCCAGTCGAGGTACCGTTGCGCCTTCGCTTTCAAGCGCGCGTCGTCAAGTAGATACGCCAACGGCACCAGTCCATCGAGATAGTAGGGCCCGCGTTCCCAGGATTCGCCTTTCCCGCCTAGCCAACCACTATCCTTGCCTACATCGGGCCAGGTCTCGTCGAGATGACCGCTGAGTCCATTGGCCTGTGTCTCAAGCTGCCCGCGCAACCACCCTGCAGGCCGAATAGAACCGAGCGGTAATGGATAAAAGGCATTCGGAGCAAGTGGCGCGCGATTCGAAACCGGTGCGTAATGCGACTGAGGCCCTGTCGCAACCTCCGATGTTGATAGAGCAAGCAGGCGGCCAGCGGGGAGTGAGGCCGCAATTCCCATAGATCCAAGTTGCTTCAGGAAACGACGTCTGCTAGCTGCTCTTCGCGAATCTGAACCCATCGGAAACTCCTGTAAGCCTAACAATGTCATCTTAGTCAGGTTGGCACATGAAGGCATAGCGCAGCTTATTGTCTATGCCACGAATCCGCGCTGATTACGGGCAGAATTTGGTGGTGAAGAACCGGACGCGAATGAGAGGATGAGGAATGTCGCACCGCGCCGTTTTTCTTCTGACAATTGTGACACTCACTAGCCCGCTGCTGGTGAAGGCCGAGACGAATATCATTCCTCAGACTGCGCCTCAATCAAGCGATCAGGCAAAGCCGGTCCCGGCCGCCCTGTCGGCAGCGGATATCGCGGCAATGGATAAAGATCTGCTCGAGATCACAATCCCCCAGCTGGAAGATCTCTACGCCAGCCACAAGTACACCGTTACACAGGTAGTTCAGTGGTATTTGGCCCGTATCCAGAAATACAACGGCATATACATGGCTGTGCAGACTTTGAATGATTTAGAGGCTCTCAAAGTGGCGGCACAGGAAGACGCTGCATACGCGGCAGGCAATATCCAGCGCGGTCCGATGTGGGGTGTGCCGATCGTGACCAAGGCCAACACGAGTGTGCGAGGGTTGATCACTACCGATGGTTGGCGGGGCTACAAGATTCCAGGACATGAACTGGTTGCGCCTAAAGACGCAACAATCGTTGCGAGACTCAAAGCGGCAGGCGCAATCATTCTTGGCCAAACCAACATGCCCGATTTTGCAGCCAGCGATACAAATCGCAGCACAGCATTCGGCAGAACAGGCAACGCCTATGACGTACGCTTCAGCCCTGGAGGTTCTTCAGGCGGAACTGTAACCGCGGTCACTTCTAACTACGTCATGCTGGGCAATGGAACTGACACGGCAAATTCGATCCGCATGCCTGCCGCTACAAGCGCGGTAATCGGAGTTTTCCCAACTCGCGGATTGGTAAGTATTGCGGGCATCGCGCCACTCGACTGGCTCCTCGACAACACCGGCCCCATCGCAAGAGATGTGACAGACGCAGCGATCGCACTCACCGTCATGGCCGGAGAAGACCCTCTCGATTCACGCACCGCTGGATCGGCAGCGAAAGCTCAACCAGCTCCATACACCCAGTACCTGAAAACCGACGCATTGAAAGGCAAGCGCTTTGGTGTGCCAGCGTTCATCCTGCACGGAGCAGGTATTCCTTTTCAGGGGATTCATGCATCCGTTTCCGAAAAGGTCGCCGAGGATCAGCGCGATGCGTCACGCCTGCCACTCGAGCCCTCTACGCGTGCAGCATTCATGAATGCAATCGAAGGACTTCGCGCAGCAGGTGCGACGATTGTTTTCGATGACTCCATATTGCCGGATAGCTTTGCAAAGACGATCAGCCGCGTGGGCACGTTGCCCTACGTGCGCGAAGGTACAGAGAACTTTCTCAAGAACTACGGGCCTCCGCAATATCACTCTGCAGCGGAGTACGAAAAAGCAGTTGGCTCCCCTCTGCCAGCAACAATCATTGGAGGATGGAGTGGTGCCGATCGGCGCGCTGAAGCACCGATCCCCCAGGTGAAGATCGAGACAGATCCCAACGCCGAGGCCAACTACTTTCGTCCAAAGCGCAAAGCGCTGGAAGAGTACTACGCAACGCTTGAGCGGCTGCATCTTGATGGCTATGTTTACCCCGCTACACAAATGCCTCCGCCAGACGAGACAATGCCGCAGAACGGGGCAATCAGCGATGGACCTCACAGCGATACAGGATGGGTCAATATGATCGGCGTTCCTGCAGTGGTTGTTGTCGGAGGGTTTTATCCAGACGGGCTGCCATTCGGCTTGGAGATTTCAGGCCGGGAGTGGAAGGACGGGGATCTGCTCGGCTATGCTTACGCCTATGAGCAGGCAACCAAGCATCGTCATCCGCCGGTACTGGTAGAGAATGGTCTGCTGCCGATTGCGCGTTGATTCAAGAGTCAGGCGCTATGCAAGAGCTGGACGCGATACGAGAGGTTTCGGCTACTTCACGTAGACTTCATCAGGAGAGATGAGCAATGTATTTTCATATATTTGGTTTTCAGTGGAAGCCAGAAGCGACCGACGCCCAAAAGGCCCGCGCAGCGAAAGATATCCTCGCATTTCAAGGCATGATTCCAGGCTTGATCGAAGTTCACTATGGCGTGAACTCATCCGCGCATAACCAGGGATATACCAACGCAGGGCTGATGCGCTTCAAAGATAAAGCTGCGCTCGATGCATATCAGGTGCATCCACAACATCGTGCGTTGCTGGAGTGGCTGGTGCCATTGATTACTCCAGTGGAACTTGATATTCAGGGCTGAACCGCTTATTTCAGAAAAATAGACTTAGGGCAGATGGCATGTACGCCCACGTTGCCGTCCACCAACTGGGTAATGTCTACATCGACTGCGACACTGGTCAGCATGTAGGCATCATCTCTGCTGAGGTGTTTCTCCTCAACCAGGAAATTGATCATATCCCGCACCGCGAGTTTGGTCGCCTCATTCAGATCAGGGCTAAAACCCATGCTGATATAACTGGTCGGCGTTTGCGCGCGCGGCCAGAGCAGGTGCTGGTCTTTGTGAACGACAAAACGAAACGTGCCGCTTAGAAATGTCTCCATTGCCGTAATATCAACTTCGCCATTGCCCTGGCCAGCGTGGCCGTCACCCACTTCAAACAGCGCCCCTGCTGCGTGAACAGGGATGTACAAGGTAGTTCCCGCTACCAGTTCCTTGTTATCCATGTTGCCTGCATGCATCCACGGCGGAGCACTATCCAGGCGCCCAGCTGATTCCGGCGGCGCCACCCCCATACTGCCAAAGAAGGGATGCAGTGGTATGTCGATCCCCGGAGCGAAGTGTGCAATCATTTTGTCGCGATCAAGCGGGATGATTTTTGATCTGGAGTAGGGATAGTCATTCGGCAAAAAGCCTCGCCCTGTGCCAAAGCCGTTGCAGGCGAAGTTCGTGTCGATGTCGATTTTGAGAATGTCCACTTCGAGAACATCGCCTGGTTCCGCCTCTTCGATTGCCACCGGTCCGGTCAGGATGTGTCCACCTGGCCCCTTGTCCTTCACCTCGCGATAAATGTCGGCATTGTAAGAAGGAATATCTGCCGTCGCCACGCCTTCCTTCTCAAGTCTTTCCGTAGATCCGCAAGTGGAGAGCGTCTGGATGCGCACCGTATCTCCTGAATGAACAGTAAGCACGGGCTTTGCCTTCGCTGAGTAATATCCCCAGGCGACAGAGGCGGGAGACGCAAGCAGCGTCTTCTCCCCACCCTGGGAAGACGCAACAGCAGCGTAAAGAAACGGCAAAACAGCAGCGACAACAAGCCTCATTCGGATTCACCCTCGACAGTATGCGTTACGGTATGCGTTAAAGATACTTGAGCGAATAGGAAAGCGAGCCTGCCTGGGATTGCTTTATTTTGATCCGTCGCTAGGCCAAGCGTCACCGGGCTTGCCGGCTATTTAGCCGGCTCATCCACAGCGACGCTTTGATCGCAAGCAACGTTCTCGATTGTTTGAACTATTCCACTCGGCCAATGAATCGTAACCGTCTTGATGACAGAGTCCGCACCCAGTCCAAAATGAACACGTTTGTCACTCGCTGACAGATAGCTGCTGGATGTTGTGACGGTCGCGTACTGAGATCCTGATGCCGTCGTGATTTGCACCACAGCGCCGATTGCATCGCGATTACTCTTATGCCCGGTCAACGCCAGAGTTATCCAGTGATTCTTATTGATAGTTTCGTTGTGCAACACATACGCAGGTCCGCCATTCGTCGTCACTACGGCATCCACGCGGCCATCGTTATCCATGTCTCCGATCGCTAGGCCACGTCCCACCCAGGCTTCGTGGAACACATCTCCAGATTGCGGGGAAACATCCACAAAACCACTCCCCGTATTCTGCGCAAGCAGCAGCGGTTCCTTGTAACGTAATTGGGGAAAGCTCAATTCAATGCTATCCAGATCGTGGCCCTGAGCGATCATCAGATCCTTGTGCCCATCGTTATCAAAATCAAAGAAGCGAACACCCCAACCAGAGTGCAGCAGCGTCATCGCACCGACGCCTTTGATGTTCGTGTCGTATGAGAAGCTGCCGTCATTGGTGTTGCGGTAAAGAGCATATTTCTGATTGGCAAGATCGGTAATGAATAAATCAGGCGAGCCGTCATTGTCGTAATCGGCGAAGTCAATCCCCATACCGGCAAACGTCCGTCCGTCTCCATCCACCGCAACTTCCGAGACGAGCCCCACCTCTTCAAATGTGCCGTTGCCCTTGTTGTGATAGAGAAACTCAACCATGGAATCATTCGCCACCGCTACATCAATCTTTCCATCGTGATCGTAATCTCCAATGGCGATTCCAAGTCCCTTACCCGGCTTGTCCACCCCAATCTTGGCGCCTACTTCAGTGAAATGCCCGTGACCGTCATTATGAAAGACCAGAGGCGTGACGGGTTCAAAGACATCGGGATGGCAATAGGATCGATATCCCTCGCGATGCTCTCCGCAGTAAATATCATCAAAGTCCCACTTGAGATACCGCAACACGATCAGGTCAAGCAGCCCGTCATTATCGAGATCGACCCAGGTAGCGGAGGTAGACCAACCGCTGCCTCCCGTTCCCGACTGTTCCGTTACATCGGTGAACGTGCCATTACCGTTGTTGTGGTAGAGCCTGTTGCCGCCTAGAGCGGTCACATATAAGTCTTCATAGCCATCGTTGTCATAGTCGCCGACGGCTACCCCCATGCCATATCCAATACCTGCAAGGCCAGCCTTTTCAGTGACGTCCTCGAAGGTTCCATCCTTTTTTTGGTGAAAGAGCCGGTTCCAGTATTTGGGGTCAGTTTTCTGAGGGATAGTACCTTTTGGCGTAGGGTCCGAAAGCGGCGCGCCATTGACGAAAAAGATATCCAGCAATCCGTCGTTGTCATAATCAAACAGGCCAACGCCCGAACCCATTGTCTCGATCAGGTACTTCTTGGAAGTGTGGGAGGCCTGGGCGAGGAAAGAAACATGGCTCTTGGCCGTGATGTCGACAAACTTTCCCGGAGTTCCCTGCGCTTTTACAGCGGGGGCTGCTGCTTGGGCGCAGATGTGCTGCGGAACGATGCAACAAACCGCTGCGGAGGCAATCGTCAGAATTCTATATGCTGTCCGCCACGAGTTCCAGACATGTGCGGTCTTCGTGCGAGTGCTAACCAAGTCGCTTCCTCATACTCTAACGATCATACGGCTACGCACCGGTAACCCGGTTCTTGTTCATTCTCGTTATACTTCTTGCTTCAGGCGCAGGCAATATGACCGAGAGACGGATGGGAGTGAACTCAACGGAGATGAGATCTGGCACACAATGCCGTTTCCAGGACGCAGCGAACGCCCTGCAAGAGTTGGAGCAGTTAAAGAGCAAACCCTCGCAGGGCAATCAAAGAGACAAGCAGAAAAAGCGTTAGCTGAACTGAGCCATATTCATGCCCAGCTGATAAGTTTCTCCATGTGCGAGAAGGTCTTCCCAGGTAACTTCACGTTTCTGGTATCCAGCCATGCGGCCTAACATGCAACTCAGTGCAGTCTCCACTCCCGAAGCAATCTGATTATGAGATTTGCCGGAGGTGATGCTGTCGATGAAGGTTCGTTCCTTGTCGCGGTCTGCAAACTCAAGATTGTCTGAAAAGCTGCCGTTGGCCGCGAACTTACCGCCTTCGGCGCTGGCATTCTTGGAGTCTTGCCACGCCCATGCCTGCGAGCCCAGAATCTGTACCGCGCCTGAATATGGAACGGCGGCTGAACCATTCGCTCCAAAGAGCTTCAGACCAGCGTCAAAACCACCATAGTCGCCAAATTGGGTCGAAGCGAAGGACATGTGGATATCGCCTGGGTAGGTAAAGTCAACCTGATAGTTATCCCAGCAATCGCCAGCATGTGTCAGAACATTTCGGCCGCCGGTAGCAGTAGCCTTGACTGGATGTGAGCCCAGCATCCAATTGCAAAGATCGATGATATGAATATTCTGCTCTACCAGAATGTCGCCGGAGAGCGCTCTGTCCCAGAGCCAGTTCCGTAGACGATGCTCATCTGCCGAGGCGCCGGCGCGGATTTTCTCCGTCGAAGCAGGAGCGTTGTAGTTCGCAATTACGGAAGCGATCTTGCCGAGCGCGCCAGCTTTGATACGTTCCTCGATTGCTGCAATGGGTGGAGCGCTGCGGCATTGAAAACCAACATCCACGCTCTGCGTAGGCTTAACGCGCTTGGCAATCTCCAGGGCCTGACGAGCCTGCTTTACGTCGATACCAACCGGCTTCTCGCAATAGACGTGCTTGCCCGACGCAACCGCAGCCTCGAGATGCTGCACATGGAAGAACGGCGGCGTCGAAATCTGAATCAGGTCGACATCCTTTGAAGCAGCTAACTCCTCAAACGCATGTGGACCGCGAAAGAGTAGTTTTTCGTCAACTGCGGAGCGTCCGAGGCCCGAATTCACCTCGTTAAAATGCTGGTGCCCGGTAGCCAACTGATCGGGAAATAAATCAGCCAGAGCCACAACCTGTGCTGTTGTGCTCTTTGAAAACGAAGTAGAAACAGCAGTTCCACGATTGCCGCAGCCCAGCAGACCAAGGCGCACCGCAGAGTTCGCCTGGTAACCAAAGACAGTCTCAGGTTTCAAGATAAGCAGCCCCGAAGCGAGTGCAGTGTTCTGAATAAACTTTCGACGATCCATGTGTCCTCATTCCCGCGGAATAAATATCTTTCCAAAGCAGTGCGTCGCTTCCGAAACCTAAGCTAGAACCTCTCGAAGGATGTGTTCAAGATAAATCTTCTCCTGCCTCACATCTTCAATTTGCTGCGGTCCTGACGTCTCACGTTCGATGGTTACCGCACCCGTGTATCCAATCCGATGCAGCTTGGTGAAGACCTCGCGAAAGTTCACCAGCCCCTTGCCGATCAGCACTTCTTCCCCGAGTTCGCTGGGATCTGTAGGCCACTTGCCATCCTTTGCATGAACGCTGCGAACATGCGGTCCCAGGATATCGACAGCGTCCACCGGATTCGCTTTGCCGTAAAGGATCAGGTTTGCCGTATCCAGGCCGACCGCCAGATTAGGCATAGCCACATCGCGGATCATGCGGGACATGGTCGTAGGTGTCTCCTGGCCCGTCTCCATGAGGAAATACTGCCCATTTTCTTTACAGTGCCGGGCTACCGTGCGAATCGCCTCAACCGCACCGGGATAAAGAGGGTCCGCCGGATCTTCAGGGATGAATCCACAGTGGGTCTGCACCTGGTTTACGCCGAGTTCCTTGGCAAAGTCAGAGACCTGTCTCAACGCATCGATGCGCGCCGCGCGAGTCTTTGGGGGAACCACCCCAATCGTCGAAGGGCCACGATTGAAATTCCACTCGAGCGGCCCTGGTCCGACAACCTCGACAGTTGTAACCGTTACCTGATACTTCGCAAGCAGGTCGCGATATTGTGCAACGACCTCAGGCGTAAATTTGCCAATGTATCCGTCCAGCGATAGAAAGCAGTTGCTGAACCCGAGTTCCCGCAAGACGCGAAACCGTTCCTCTGGCGCGCTGAATGGAACAATCAGCAACCCCAGTTCCATCGGCTTCAACGGTGCGGGAGCCATCGCAGCCAGTGCGCCCGTGCTCTTCAGTGCGGTCGCTGCAACAGCAGCCGTGGCTACCCCAAGAAACTTTCTACGATCCATATCAGAACCCTTCCCGTATGCAACATTAGGCAACAGCAGATGCCACTTTGGCTAGAAGCCCTCTCATAAAGGCTTACCCACAAAGTGCAGGTATCCCCAGCGGTCGGGAACATGCATGTTGATAAGGCCCTGCGGAGACCAGACCCAGTTGTCTTCCCTCGGCTGTCCTGCCTTCCACTCGACGCGGCTAAAATTACCCCGCCAAACATCGCCGATTTTCGGCGCGGATACAGGTAATCGCGAGGCGAATGCTTTCCAGGGAATCGCGATCTCCACCGTCCATCCATGGTCTTTGTCCGTGGAGTTGTTCAAAGTGCCATTCACCGCAACAGCGGTTTTCAACCCAGGGATATCCCAGCTATTGTCCGGCCTGCCACCCTCGCGGTACGGCTTGTTGAGATATAAGTCCCAACTGGTGTTGAGAGCGTTGATTTCAAACTCAAAGTATCCGGATGCATCGGGCAGAGGTTTGAGAAACAGCTCAAAATCATTATCCTTGTAGATGATGGAATCGTGTTCTGTCAGCGTCCCCTTTACATCTGGCTCCTCCAACTCGGCCCCAATGTACAGGTATGTCTCGTCCCACAACATCTTCACGCGTGTGTGAAACCGGGGCAGCGGTTTGGCTTTCCCCTCGATATCAACAAAATCCGTAGTCCACGGAGCTGTCTGCCACGCTTTATCGTCCATCTTGCCGTCGATATGCAACGGTTTGACTACCCGGTAGCATTCATAACTTTTGGGTGTCTCCTGCGCTGTGACAACGACAGTAGCGAGAGCTGTCAGCAGGATCGTCTGCACCGTTCGAGTGCAACCACGCAATAAAATGTATCGGTTCAATTTGTAACGTTCCTTCCGTTGCTTCAGTATGAATGGCATGGGTGTTAAAAATTCTTCTGGATCACCTTGAGAAGCGAATGCGGTGCAGGAGCGTCGCTCAGCAACTGCCAGATCATGATTCCACCATATTGCTTGCCCAGCAGCGTTTCCTTTGCCATCGTATCTTCTCCAACATAGTTGAACGCCTCCCCATCGTCGAGAGTTCCCCCGCCTGCCATGTCCACTTTCCACGCGTTCGGGTACGCCGCGAGGATCGTGGCGTAGTCTTCTTCCTTCGTATCGCTCGTATTCGAACCGAAGAACGGAACACCCAGCACAATCTGATTCTTCGGCACATTCTTCTGAACAGAATAGAACTCGAGCTGGGTGAGCGCGCCTGCGTACGATGCGTAGTTCATCACATTGATGAAATCGAACTGGTGTAGCGCAGAGTCGGGCATCGAATCTTGCATATACTTTGCGACTGCTGCCGTGATCAGTAATCCTCTCGGGCGGAATTTGTTCACCACAGTGCTCACGAATCCAGCGAAAGGAGCTCCCATGTTGCTCGGATCTTCAATATCAACGTCTACGCCATCCAGTTTGTGGGTAGTAACAAATTTGTCCAGAGAGGCCACAAGCGCATTGGACAATCCCGCGTTGTAAAACTGCAGAATCAGTTGATCACCGCCGCCGCCTCCAACAGAAATCAGCACCTTCGCGCCTGCCGCATGTGCTGCTGTAACAAATGAATCTATATCGGCGTCGGACTCACCTTTGATGCCAAACGTCATGTTGCTCTTTGCCGTGCAAACGCCATCGCATTTTGGCGGATTTCCAAATGCCAGATTTACATGGGTCATTTTTGTAAAGTCCAGCTTGCCCGCATAGCTTGCGAAGTTTCCTCCCTGGTAGCAGGGAATGTAGCCGACCAGCAGAGATCCTGCTGGGGACGCAGGAGCTGCATGCATCAAGCTCGCGCCATTCACGCCAAAACAGATTGCAATGAACGCTGCCAGAAATGCGCGTAATCGCTGCGCGTAGTTTCGAGTTGTGGCACACCGCCGTGTCATCATCACTCTGATTCTCCTGAAATTAAGTAGGTAATTTGCCCTATCTGCTATGCGTACCCAGAGGCAACTCGGATTATAGCTGTCCGTTTCCGCGCAAGCGCCAACTCGTTTGCCTTGCAACCCACACCGCGAAGATCTGCACAAGCCACCCACTATGGAACGCGATCCGCCGTGGTTCAAACGGAAGGCGCCTCTGAAAGGCCTCAGCTTGTGCGTAGAGCTCGTTGTGGATCGGCAGGATACCTATCTATTTTGTGCGGAGGGTTAGAGTAATCAAAACGGAAAACTAAGTAGCGACAGTTTTATTCCAGAACGACTATAGGTAATGTGTTACTGCTGAATCCTTTTAATCTTTGCTTGTCTCCGTCATTTCATCATGCTAAGTTGATCCCAATCCAATACATCTGCTGTGGTCGAGGCCAAGGTTCCCCGCCAGACCTATCACTGCACGACGGTGGGTACGCGATCAGCGTGGGTCGAACGGAGGCTGTACGTCATGGGTTATTTTGCTGGAGAAATACAAGCAGAGAAAAATTCCTTCACGCAACATAGCTCGTCAAGTATCCGTAGTCTCGCGCGTAAGAGCATGTTACTGATCACATGCGTATTTTGCTCAGTATCTATAGCGTACTCGCAGGTAAGTGTGACCACGTATCACAACGATATAGGGCGAACCGGGCAAAATTTAAGCGAGACTGCGTTGAACACATCGAATGTTAATTCAACGCTATTCGGCAAGCTTTTCTCTCAGCCTGTGGACGGCCTGATGTTCGCACAGCCGCTGTATCTCTCTGGGGTCACTATTGCGGGCGTCTCGCATAACGTTGTTTTTGCAGCCACCGAGCACGACAGTGTTTATGCCTTTGACGCAGACTCCAATGGCGGCACAAACGCGACACCTCTCTGGCAGGCGTCAATGTTATCTGCCGCCCACGGAGCAGCAGCAGGTGCGACAACTGTATCTTCAAATCTGGTCGGCTCAGATATCTCGCCCGAGATTGGTATTACCGGCACTCCTGTCATCGATCCAACCACAGGGACTTTGTATGTGGTTAGCAAAACCTATGAAAATGGCGCTGCCGTACAACGGCTACATGCCTTGGACGTAACTTCAGGGGCCGAGAAGTTTGGCGGACCTGCAGTGATCACGGCAACCGTGCCTGGTACAGGTAACGGCAGCGTCAACGGTTCGCTTACGTTTGATCCACTCTGGGAAAGCAATCGTCCAGGGCTTCTGCTCTTGAATGGAATTGTCTACATCGGATTTGGTTCTCATGGAGACAATGGTCCTTGGCATGGCTGGATACTGGGCTATAACGCCGCTACGCTTCAGCAGACTGGAGTATTTTGCGCGTCCCCCAACGGCACTGGCGCGGGATTCTGGATGGCAGGTGAGGGACTCGCAGCGGATCAGCTCGATCCGGTTAATCATCCATTCGGAAGGATGTTTGTGCCCACGGGCAACGGAGACTACAACGCAACAACTCCCTACACCAACAACATGGATTACGGAGATACGCATCTTGCCCTCGATCTCACCAACGGAGTTCCAACCGTCGAAGACGAATTTACTACCAACCTCCAGGCCCAGTTGAACTCCATGGATGGGGATGTTGCATCAGGCGGCATGATCGTTCTCCCAACGCAGACTACCGGACCCACTCCGCATCTTGCCGTCCAGGCAGGCAAGCAGGGGACTCTCTATTTGCTCAATCGCGACAACATGGGCGGATATAACCTGACCACGGATCAGGCAGTTCAGGAGCAGGCATACTCCGTCGGGGATGTCGGTGTCTGGAGTACTGCTGCGTACTGGAACGGGAATGTCTATATTTGGGGGCGTTTTGATAATCTAAAGTCCTTCGCTCTCGCAAATGGACTCCTTTCAACGACGCCTACAAAATCGTCCGAGGAGTACGGCTATCCGGGGTCTACTCCATCCATCTCTGCCAATGGGAACTCGCAAGGTATTGTCTGGACCATCGACTCCGAGTATTACCCCACAAGTGGCGCCGCCGTCTTACAGGCTCATGACGCCAGCAACGTGGCGACGACTCTCTATTCCAGTGCTACTAACCCGACGCGTGATGCGGCCGGTCCAGCCGTCAAGTTTACGGTCCCAACGGTCGTAAATGGAAAAGTATACGTGGGCACTACCAACCAGGTGGATATCTATGGGCTACTCAATGGTGCTACTCAAACCAGTGCCCCGATCCTAACACCTGGCACCGAGTCTTATAGTGGATCAATCAGCGTAGCCATCACGGACAGTACGCCCAACGCAACTATCTATTACACGACTGATGGCTCGATACCGACATCGACATCGACGATTTACACCGCGCCGATCGCTGTAAGTTCGACAGAAACAATTACAGCGATTGCAAGCGCGACAGGTCTATTGGTTAGTGCGCCAACTACGTCAACTTACACGAACACCTCTCAGGCCACGGCAGTGACCTTCAGCTTACCTACCGGCACATATAGCGCAGCTCAGTCGATCTCACTCTCCGACTCCACTGCCGGCGCGACAATCTATTACACAACAGACGGCTCCACTCCGACGACGGCATCTGCTGTCTATACCGCCCCTCTGGCCGTCAGTTCAACTGAGACGATTACAGCGTTGGCCACGGCTCCAGGCGTATCCAACAGTCCAATCCTCGCCCAGACCTACACGATTCAGTCCGGTCAGTCGGAGATCGACTTCACCCAGGGATTTGCAGCTTCATCTGGATTGATGATTCTCAATGCCTACGCCACGTTGAACGATTCCCGTTTGCAGATCACCACCGGGTTGAACATTGAAGAGTCGTCCGCCTGGTTCCATACGCCGGTGAATATTCAGACATTCACGACTGATTTCACAATTCAACTGTCCAATCCCGGCGCCAATGGTATGACCTTCGCGATTCAGAACGCAGGAGCGAACGTCAACGCACTCGGCGGCAACGGGTCAGGACTAGGGTACTCAGGCATTGGCAATTCGCTAGCCATCAAATTTGATTTCTTCACACCTGTTGGTACTGGAACAGACTCAACTGGCCTGTACACAAATGGCGTCAGTCCGACCACACCTGCAATCGATCTGAGTTCAACAGGAATCAATCTATTAAGTGACGACACGATGGCCGTGCACCTTGTTTACGACGGCACAACACTGACTATGACAATCACCGATATGGTGACGGCTGCAACGTGGTCAACAAGCTGGACAATAAACATTCCCAGCATCGTGGGTAGCAATACAGCCTACGTCGGCTTTACCGGATCGACAGGAGCAGAGACAGCCAGTCAGAAGGTGCTCACCTGGAGTTTCTTCCCAGGTGCCGGATCGACGACTACTGCGGCCCCGACTTTCTCTCCAGCCGCCGGAACTTATACGGGTGCACAGACAGTGGCGATCAGCGATTCCACGTCGGGCGCAACCATCTACTACACCACCAATGGCGCAACTCCTACTACATCATCTACGGTCTATACCGCCCCAATCACTGTCAGTGCAACTGAAACACTTCAGACATTCGCCGTCGCCAGCGGATTGACCAACAGCCCTGTCACTTCAGCAGCCTACACAATCAATGCGGGCGCAGTTGCAACACCAGCCTTTGTGCCCGTAGGCGGAGCCTACACCAGTGCACAGTCGGTGACCATGAGTGACTCGACAACAGGCGCTACCATCTACTACACCACTAACGGGACGACACCGACAACGGCATCATCAGTCTACTCAGGGCCCGTGCAAGTGGCGTCAACGGAAACACTCAAGGCCATTGCGATTTCAAGCGGGCTGAGCAATAGTTCAGTCGCTTCTTCGGTCTACACAATCAGTACGCCATCAGCGGCAACCCCGGTGTTCTCTCCCGTTGCTGGCACATACACAAGCGCGCAGGCAGTGACAATCACAGACTCTACTGTGGGCGCGACGATCTACTACACGACAAACGGAACGACTCCTACGTCCGCATCAACTCTGTATTCCGGCGCGATCAAGGTAAGCTCCACCGAAACACTGCAAGCCATTGCAATCGCCTCTGGGTACAGCAATAGCGCTGTGGCATCGGCCGCCTATACCATTACCGCTCTCATCACTGCTACGCCGGCTTTCTCTCTTCCAGCGGGAACCTATACAGCAACTCAAACTGTCACGCTTTCGGATACAACCACAGGAGCAGTGATCTATTACACAACAGATGGTTCGACGCCCACCACTGCATCGAACGTTTATACGAGTCCCATAACAGTAAGTTCGACGGAGACATTAACAGCCATCGCAGTTGCTCCCGGCTATACGCAAAGCAGTGCTTTAGCGAATACGTACACTGTGCAGTCGGGTGGCACTACTGTGAGCTTTGCCCAGGGCTTTGCCTCGGCGGGAAACACGGTGGTCCTGAACGGCTATGCGGCTGTCGTAGGATCGCGTCTCAGGCTTACCAATGGCGGCTCCGGACAATATGCCTCGGCGTGGTACTCAAAGAAATTGAGTGTCCTCAGCTTCACCACAAATTTTACGTTTCAAGATACAAGCGCCAGCGCCGACGGCATGACGTTTGCCATCCAGAATGCCCCGGCAAATGTGAATGCTCTCGGAGGCAACAGTGGCTCGCTCGGTTACGGCGGAATCACAAACAGTATTGCGGTCAAGTTCGATCTCTTTAACAACAGCGGCGAGGGCTCGGATTCAACCGGACTCTACACCAACGGAGCAGCGCCGACAGTGCCAGCGGTAGACATGAGTGCATCTCCAATCAACCTGCACAGTGGAGACACAATGGCAGCACAGATAACCTACGACGGTACGACGCTTTCGCTATCAATTACCGACACTGTCACAGGCGGAGTCTTCTCCACCAGTTGGCTTATCAACATAGCCTCCACCATCGGCAGCAATACAGCGTATTTCGGCTTCACAGGCGGCACCGGTGGATCAAGCGCAACGCAGGATATCGTCACATGGACATACACGAGCGGCGCCAGTTCCTTAGCGGCGACACCTACATTCTCTCCAGTTGCGGGAACATATACGAGCGCTCAATCAGTAGCAATCAGCGATTCCACGATTGGCGCGACAATCTACTACACCACCAACGGAACCACGCCTACAACAGCCTCAACTCAGTACTCCGCACCGGTGTCTGTTGCGGCTTCTGAGACACTGCAAGCAATCGCAGTGGCCACGGGCTATACCAATAGCGCGGTCGGATCGGCAGCCTACACGGTCAATCTCCCAGTTGCTGCCACTCCGGCCTTTTCACCTGCGGGAGGGACGTACACGAGCGCTCAGACCGTGGGGATCACTGATTCGACTGCGGGCGCAATTATCTACTACACGACCAATGGATCTGTACCCACTACAAGCTCTGCAGTCTACTCCACCCCGCTCACAGTCGGTGCGACCGAGACCCTTCAGGCCATTGCAGTTGCTGCTGGGTATTCGAATAGCGCGGTAGGCACGGCAGCTTACACCATCAATTTACCTGTCGTTGCAACGCCGTCGTTCTTGCCTGTAGGTGGGACATATACCAGCGCGCAGACTGTCACGATCAGCGACGCAACAGCGGGTGCGACTGTCTACTATACGACCAACGGTGCCACACCTACGACTGCATCTACGGTGTATTCTGGTCCAATTTCAATCAGCTCCAGCGAGACGCTAAAGGCTATTGCGGTAGCATCTGGATCCACGAATAGTGCAGTTAGTTCCGCCAGCTACACGATCAGCTTGACGGCAGCAACGCCAACCTTCTCGCCAATTGCGGGAACTTATACGAGTGCCCAATCGGTAGCAATCAGCGATGCGACTCCGGCAGCCATCATCTATTACACAACCAATGGGACTGTTCCGACCACGGCCTCCGCCGTATATTCTGCACCTGTGAATGTTGCCGCTTCAGAAACGTTGCAGGCTATCGCAGTCGCAACAGGATTTACCAATAGCGCAGTGGGCTCAGCAGCTTATACCATCAATTTGCCGGCTGCGGCGACCCCAACATTTTTGCCTGTAGCTGGTACATATACGGGTACACAGTCTGTAACGATCAGTGATGCAACCGCGAACTCTACCATCTACTACACTACCAATGGGATCACACCTACAACAGCATCCACCCAGTATTCGGGTGCTATCTCTGTCACTTCGACTGAGACGTTACAGGCCATTGCAGTAGCCTCAGGGTATGGCAATAGCGCATCGGGATCGGCAGCATACACGATCAATCAACCGGCAGCAGCAGCGCCCGTATTGTCCCTACCCGCCGGAGCATACACGAGCGCTCAAACGGTAAGCATCTCTGACGCGACAGCTGGGGCCGCGATCTACTACACCACGAACGGTTCGACTCCGACCACATCGTCAGCCGTGTACTCAGGACCAATAGCGGTATCTGCGAGTGAGACGCTTCAGGCCATCGCGACCGCCACCGGATATGCCAACAGTCCCGTTGCTTCAGCGGCATATACGATCAATCTTCCAGTTGCCGCCGCACCTACATTCTCCCCTGTAGCAGGCACTTACACAGGCGCGCAGACAGTGACGATTGCGGATGCAACTTCGGGCGCAACGATCCACTACACGACCAACGGAAATACACCGACGACATCTTCGGCAATCTACACAAGCCCGATCACAGTAGGCTCGACCGAAACTCTGCAGGCACTAGCCGTCGAGACGGGCTACACAAACAGCACAGTGGCTTCCGCTGCCTACACGATTAACCTGCCTGTTGCCGCCACGCCGACATTCTCACCAGCGGCTGGAACGTATACGAGCGCACAATCGGTGACCATCAGCGATACCGCGGCAGGCGCCATCATCTATTACACGACAAATGGAACAGCGCCTACAACCTCCTCGCCGGTCTATTCCGCGCCTCTTTCGGTCTCGACTTCTGAAACCCTGCAGGCAATCGCAGTGGCGCCAGGATTCGCCACCAGCGCAGTAGGATCCTCGGCATACGTTATCCAGACCGCAGCCACGACCATCAGCCTTGGCTCAGGTTTCAGCTCCAGTTCAAAAGTGGTCTACAACGGCTACGCAAAACTGAATGGAACTTCAGCTGAGCTAACCAACGGCGGCTCTGGCGAGGCGGGCTCGTTCTGGTACAAAACGCCTATGAACGTCGGCGCATTCACCACCAACTTCACATTCCAGCAGACCAGCGCAGCCGCAGATGGAATGACATTCGCAATTGAAAATAGTCCCAGCAACGTAAACGCACTTGGCGGCAACGGTGCAGGACTTGGCTACAGCTCTCTGACAAAGAGCGTCGCGATAAAGTTCGACCTCTACAGCAACGCAGGCGAGGGGCCAGATTCGACAGGCCTCTATCAAAACGGAGCCACACCGACCACACCGTTCGTAGATCTCAGCTCTACCGGGATCAATCTGCATAGCGGCGACGTCATGGCCGTTCAGATCACGTACGACGGCACCACACTGACAATGACCATCACCGACCAGGTGACGGCCGCCACATACACGACCAGTTGGGCCGTTAATATCCCTTCAATTGTCGGCGGCAGCACCGCCTATGTTGGATTTACCGGCGGCACCGGCGGCTTGGTCGCCACGCAGAACGTTCTAACTTGGACTTACACATCCGACTAGGCTGGCGGCGAGTTAGCCCCTGGCTGAGATTAATAATGACGCATCGGGCCGTCGGCTTCACGGTAAGGTATCACCTCCGCCAGCAATCTGCCTGGAGGTCGCGACAGCGCAATTATCTGATTACATCCAGGCTTGGCTGAATTAGTTTGAATAGACTCCCGCCCACCTCAGGGAATTGATACGCCAGCCAGGTAAGAACCGGCACGGCGCCGAAAGTCACTATACGAAGGTAGAAATCCCACCCTAGTTCATTCGCGTTGGTGTCCGTGATGCGGCTGAGTATAGCGTTGCGGTGCATCTGTGCAAATATCCAGACAAGGCCTGTTCCCAATAAGAGAAACAACGCCGTGAAAGCCTCATCGATCCACTGGCGCGGCTGAAATGGGTAAGAGTTCCACGCAACGATGGTCAGCACAAAGATACTTGTGATGAGTTGAAGCAGCTGCCGCATATTCACCAGAACTGCGCGAATAAAGGAGACGTAACGAATGGCGAGAAACTCCTCTGCGACACGAATATAGGTTGGCTCCTCGGCAACCGTGCTGGTGTGTAATTGCAACGAAGTATGTGTGCGTCCTTCCACTTCCTCTTTGGGTAATGGGTGCGCCTTGATGGGCAGCTCGGTGAGTTCTTCGCCCTCGACGAGACCGACGCGCGTTCTCTCCCAGTAAGGGATGAGGATGCCTGCCAGCAGAGCTTCACAGGCTTTGGCGTAGCAAGCCTCGATGGCGACCATGCATTCGAGGCCTGCCTGCGGTTCGGGCCCGTTTGGTTCGAGTAGATTTAGAAACTTCTTTACGTGAGTATCAAGATCGCTGAGCGTACGTTTTAGATGATCACCCTGTGACTGATTTTGGAGGTCGAAGTCTTTGGTCAGGCTCGTGTCCTGG
>Ga0302140_10002370_pt1 | contig 24491 bp, 29 predicted proteins | sample I_Bog_E1_1_FD_202095 | JGI IMG/M metagenome (GOLD analysis project Ga0302140, IMG submission 202095) | Peat permafrost microbial communities from Stordalen Mire near Abisko, Sweden - I_Bog_E1_1 | ecosystem: Environmental > Terrestrial > Soil > Wetlands > Peat | place: Sweden: Abisko, Stordalen... | reverse complement strand
GCAAATGATGTTGATCCGAATGCCTTCTATGCCGGGATCCCGACATCGACCCAGATTTATGCAAGCACGAGTACGTATAGCGGCAGTGCGGAAACCGTCGTGTTGGAGGTTCGCGCCAACGCTCCGGGCACGCAACAGGCAACGTCTTATTCGGGTGCGATCACTATCACGGCACTTGCCCTGCCGTAGTTGGCTGTGGTTGGGTGAGGTTGCCACGCTTGGGGTTCGGGCGCTTTTCGCTATATAATAGAGGGAACGGTCACCCAATATAAACATTTAACGATTTTTTAATAAAAACATGGCAAAGGTGCGGGTTGCGATAAACGGGTTCGGCAGGATCGGGAGGTTGTTCTTTAAGGCGGCGTTCGAATTGCCGGACATCGAGATCGTGGCGTTGAACGATCTCGGCGATGTGGAAAATCTTGCATATCTTTTAAAGTACGATACGGTCTATGGCCGCTTTGAGAAAGATATTAAAGCCGATCTTCCGAACGGAAAGTTGACCGTTGACGGGCATGAAATAAATTTCTTGCAGATCAAAGATCCGACCCAACTTCCATGGAAGGCGTTGAACGTCGACCTCGTCGTCGAGTCCACGGGCTTATTCGATGAGTACGACAAGGCAAAAGTGCATCTCGATGCGGGCGCAAAGCGCGTGGTGATTACGGCGCCGGCAAAGGACGAGGATGGCGTCGCCGGGCAAACGGTGCTCGTGGGCGTGAACGAAGACAACTTTAAGATCGCGCCGATCACGTCGAACGGTTCGTGCACGACAAATTCCGCATCGCCGGTCATTCAGGTGTTGAGCGAGAACCCCGGCATCATCAAGGCATCGCTTTCGACCGTGCATGCATACACCGCAACACAGGCGCTGGTGGACGGACCGATCCGTGGCGGCCACGATTACCGCAAGGGCCGCGCTGCGGCGATGAACACTGTTCCCGAGACGACCGGCGCGGCGATCAGCGTTGCGCGTGCGATCCCATCGCTCAAAGGAAAGTTTGACGGGCTTTCGTTCCGCGTGCCAAACATCACCGGCTCCATCTCCGACATCACGTTCCTCGCCAAGCGCGCGACGACGGTGGAAGAGATCGCGCAGATCCTTACCGACGCCGCCAACTCGCCGCGCTGGCAGGGGATTCTCCAAGTGACGCGCGATCAGCTCGTTTCGTCCGACATCATCGGTCAGCCGTTCGGCGCGACTGTGCCGCTTGATCTCATCAAAGTGATTGACGGCGATCTCGTAAAGGTGCTGTCATGGTACGACAATGAAGCCGGGTACGTATCGACGCTCATCAAACATGTGGAAAAGGTGGCGGCGCTGTTATAAAAAAAGAGCCGCAATGTGCGGCTCTTTTTGGTGTTCATGGGGATAAGAACAAAGAGCGAGTCAGCGTGAATCCATCACGAGCCTGCGATGTCGCCGGGCGATGTACGATGCGGTGAATATGAATGGCAATGATGCAAGCCAAATATATACGCTCGTCGTGCCGTGATTCCAGACGTAGGTTGAAATGACCGCGAGGAGAACAAGGGCAACCGGGAAATTCACGTTTAGCTTGGCGGCGTAGTAGATTCTCAACTGAGGACTTTTCCATACTTCAATAAAGGATACTATCCAAACCGCGAGCCAGATAATGGAAACTGCGAGCCAGATTTGATGGTCAAGCATGAGCACCTCCTGTCGCCAATAGTAGTCATTTGCACATAGCCTGTCAATAAATGTATCTGTCGCAAGTAAAATGCTATCCTTAGGGGATGACGATCTATATCGGTGCAGACCACAGGGGATTTGATCTAAAGACGATCATTGAGGTGTGGCTCAAGGGCGAGGGCTATGATGTCGTCGATGTTGGCGCCGCCACACTTGATCCCTCCGATGATTCTCCGGACTTCGCGCACGCAGTCGCGGAAAAGGTTTCCGTAGCAACGGTAGGCACCGACGCGACCGCGACGGATGCCGTGCGCGGGATTGTGATCTGTGGATCGGGATTTGGCGTGGATATTGCCGCCAACAAGGTAAAAGGCGTGCGTTCGGCGCTCGCGATGTCGCCGGACCATATTCACGCCGGCCGGCATGATGATGACGTAAATGTGCTTGCCCTCGCCGCGAATTTTATCAAGCCGGAAGAAGCGCTCGCGATCGTTCGCGAATTCCTTACGACGAAATTCGAAGCTGGCACGGTGCGCTATGTGCGTCGGATCAAAAAGATGGAAGAGCCTGAATAAATAGGCATTTTGAAAATCAGGAAGGATATTTGAGGGGGAATGATTTTTGTTATCCACAGGATTATTTGCCCTAGCTATGCATACGTGCTTTTATTATAAGTAATAAAAGCTCCTTGGTCCGGAGTAAAATTTGGGAAATGTATACATGAATATAAAAACTAGGATAGTGGCGGCGCTCGCGCTGGCTTCTTTGGTGGTGCCGGGAATGACATTTGCGCAAAGTACATCGTCGACTGCGTCATTGAATGCAGAGATACAAAGCTTGCTTGCTATGGTGCAACAACTTGAGTCCCAGATTACTGCACTAAAAGGAACTGCAAGTATTAACACGAGTACTATCAGTAAACTGCCACGCGTCTGTCCTGTGTGGGGATGTAACGGTCCGGAACCTATTATTGGGTCATTACCGGTGACATCAAGCACTAATTTTTCAGTGACAAAAAATAGCGCTTTTTCATCAGGCAGTGTTATTGCGGGATTTACAGGTCAAAGAATCGGATCGTACATCTTTAGCGCGCCGTCCAGTGAAGGCATAAATGTTAACACTATCACTCTCGGAGCGGGTGCGAGCGCAAGTGCTTTCCAAAACCTAAAATTGATGGTGAATGGTACGCAGTTTGGCGTGACGCAAGGCGTCCTAACAAATGCGGGAACCTATGCGTTCTCTGCAAGCCCAATCTCGATCCCCGCCGGGGGGAGTGTGGTGGTTAGTGTATATGCCGATGCTCTTCCGAATATCGTGGCGGACACGCATAATGAGACTGCCGTTCTTAGCTGTATAGGGACGGGTCAGGTAAGTTATGCTGCATATCAATGTCCGGCGGCGGGCGTGCAGGGTCAGACGATGACGTTCGCGGGGGCTGCCGCGCTTACCATTGCCGCAGACTCGAGCAATCCTCCGGCAGGCAATATCGTTCAGAACTCCACGGGCAACACGCTTGCGGTCTTCCGCCTTACGGAAACTTCGAACATTGAAAACGTGAAGGTAACCCAACTGAAAGTCCTCGATGCGGTTGCGAGTTCCGGCGTCAAAGCTGCGTTTAGTGACGTAGGTTTATGGAATGGCTCCACATTACTTGGTGTTGCCTCCGCGCCGGTGCTTGATGCTGCTGGTACGGGCTACATCTATAGCTTCAATGTATTAACTAATCCATTGATTGTTCCCCAGGGCAATTCGCTTTCGCTTACGCTTAAGGGCGATGCGGGTTCGTATAGTAATGGTTCGCTGACCGACGGAAGCATCTCAACTTTTGAGATTGCGACGACAACGGATGCAGGGAATACTACTCCGGCGGCCATTGTGGTTGCTCGTGGTGTTAACTCGAATGCGGCCGCGACAGTCACTCTCTTGAATGCAAAAGGTAATCCACAGACGACACTTCGGACCGTTCTCAGTGTTTCTGGGGTGCCTCAGACCTCCCTGCCTCCAGCGAGCTTCCAGCAACTTGGTTCGATCACCTTCACCGCGAATACTGCGGGCGATGCGGTATTGAATTATCTAAAGCTTACAACGAATCAGTCAGCCAATCCCGCTTTCTTAAACTCACTTGCCTTAAAGGATCCGAGCGGCAATGATATCGTTGTCGTCGACGGATTTGCAAAATCTTCCGTTTCCGGAGGCGATGTTGCGTGGACGTTCTCTCCGTCCGTCAAGCCGTTGGATGTTATTGCTGGTTCTTCGTACACGCTGGCAGTATGGGGAGATCTGAGTAAGATTCCTGTAGTGGCAAATCAAGCGGAAACGGTGAGCGTCTCACTGAACGCGCCGACGGATTTTTTCTATTACGATGGGGTGGGTAATAGCCCGGTGCTAGTCCATCTTTCATCCTCATCAGCGCCTATCACGATCGTCAATCTACAGGAGTTGGGAACGGCGAATCCTATTCCAACTGTGACGTTTTCGGTAAAACCGAGCACGATTACCGCGAACCAAACTACAACGTTTGCGTGGTCGAGTACAAATGCAACGGTTTGCAAGCTTACAGGGAGTCATGCATATACCAATAACGGCGCGTGGGGGCAGGGGAGCCTTTCCACTTCCAGCACACTTATGGTTACTCCATACGCTTTAGCGACCACGTCTTACACTGCGCAATATCAGCTCACATGTACTGGCGTTGGCGGTACGAGCAATCCTGCTTCGGTGTTGGTGACAGTAAATCCGCCTGCCGTGCCGTTTCCAACGCTCTCTATTGCTAACATAACTGGCGTTCAGTCATCATATCAAGCAGGTCAGCTAATATCTTTCACACTGGATGGGCTTCAGTTACCGAGCAATATACCCGCAGACGCTTCGGATGGATTCAATGTGCAGGCAAGCCTCACTAATAATGGCGGACTTACCAATATAAATGGGGTAAACGGTTCATACAACAGCGCTACGGGTCTTTGGAATGTGGTGCTTTCCACACCGACTACTACCGGGATGTATAGCCTGTCCATTGCGCTTTATTGTGCGGACGCAAACGAGCCTTGCTATACACAATATCTCCCGCTTTCTCAAGTCTCGAAGAATTTCAACGTGGCTATCGTCGCTCTGAGTGTTGCTCCTGCTCCAATTTCGCCAAAGCCGTGTACCGCGCCAAGCTTATGTCCTCAGCCCATTATCCCGATTAAGGCAACAACTACTTTGCCTTCAGCCTCGGCTTCCGATAATAGCGATCAGACCGCCATCATCTCTCAATCACTCCAGAGCGACTTGAATGAGTTGAGTGCTCTCTTGAAGTCACTGTAGTTTTCTCGCTGTGCTAAAATTGAATATATGAAAGTGACCCCCGTGCTCAACTGCCTGGACATAGAAGATGCGCGAAAAAAAATCGCGATAGCAAAAACTTTTTTAGCCGAAGGGGATCTGTTGCACCTTGATGTGACCGACGGTTCCTTTGCGACGCAAAAAACATGGGCTGACTCAATGGGGTGGGTCAGCCTTAAGTCGCCGTTCGGCCTGGAGGTGCATTTGATGGTGGACCAGCCGGAGGAATACGCGGACAACTGGCTTGCGGCCGGCGCACAGCGGCTGATCGTGCACATTGAATCGATCACGCCGCAATCGTTGCACGAGATCGTCTCGGCGGCGGAGCGGTATCGTGCGGAGGTGATGCTCTCGTCAAAGCCGGAATCGCTGGAAGAGGCCTTCGAGCCTTATCTTCGCGACTTCAATGCATTTCAGGTGCTTGCCGTCGAGCCCGGTCCGGCAGGGCAGACATTCCTTCCATTTTTGGAAGAGAAGATCCGTTTTTTGAGCGACCGCGCGCCGGATGCTACAATTGAAGTTGACGGGGGAATGAATCCCGACACCGTGCGGATCGCGAGGGATGCCGGCGCCACGGTGATTGTCTCGTCGAGTTACATTTTTGACAGCGCCGATCCGAAGAAGGCGTACGAAGAACTCTCTGCGATATAATGGGATTAGGATCGTATAACTTGATATTTATTTAATCTATGGAATCGCTCACTGAAAAAAAATTGAAGGAAATGGAATTGATGGCAAATCGCTTGCGTGAGGACGTCATCAAGATGGTCTCGCACGCGGGGTCTGGCCACATCGCGGGGCCGCTCGACATGGCGGAGATATTTACCGCGTTCTATTTTCATATTCTCAACCATGATCCGAAGAAGCCGGAGTGGCCGGATCGCGACCGACTCGTTCTTTCGAATGGGCACATCTGCCCGGTCCAATATGCCGCGCTCGCGCATGCAGGATATTTTCCGGTGGATGAATTAAAGACTCTTCGCCAGCTGGGAACGCGCTTGCAGGGCCATCCGCACCGCACCGTATTGCCAGGTATTGAGACCACGTCCGGGCCGCTCGGCGAGGGCATCTCACAGGCAAGCGGCATCGCACTCGCGGCTCGCTTGGATGCAAAAAAATATCAGGTCTATTGCTTGACCTCCGATGGCGAGCACGAAGAAGGCAACACGTGGGAAGCGGTGATGTTCGCTGGGAAGAATCGGCTCTCGAACCTGACCGTCGTCGTGGATCGCAATAATATCCAGATCGACGGTTTTACGGAGAAGATCATGCCGCTCGAACCGTTCGCGGATAAATATCGCGCATTCAACTGGCACGTACTTGAGATCGACGGGCATAACTTTGAGGAGATCATTGCCGCCGCCGCGGAGGCGCGCGCGGTGCATGAGCAGCCGACCGTGATCATCGCGCACACAATCCCGGGCAAAGGCGTGGACTTTATGGAGAACGATTACCTCTGGCACTCAAAGCCGTTCAAGCCAGGCGAGGCGGAGAAAGCGCTCGATGAATTACGCACGCTCCAGCACAAGATACAAAGCGAACATCAATAAAAGTCGTCGATGCTTAATAAAAAATTAATTTATTAAAAAACATGAAAGTAGTGAACTTCGTGCTCGGGCTTGCAACAGCGGTGATCCTCGCCGCGCTCATCACGCTCGGCATCGCGGCATTCTATCCGGCACCGGTCGCGCCATCGTATCCGAACACCGCCGTCGTGGCACCGGTCGCGCCGTGCCCGTCAAATGACACTGCGTGCTTCAGCAACAACACCAAGATTGAGGCGCAACAGCAGGCCGCGCAGGATCAATACAACAATGCGGAAACCGCGTATGAAAGCGCGATGGGTGTCTATAATAGGAATCTTTTTATCATCGCGAATATCATCGGCATAGTTATGTTTGCCGTCGGATTTTGGTTGGTCTTTGGCGTTGCGCTTGCGTCGAACGCGGTTCCCGTCGGCATCATGCTCGCCGGATTATGGAGTGTCGTGTATGGCTACGCGCGGGGATGGGGGAGCGTGGATGATCAACTCAAATTCTTTATCGGCCTCGTGATAGCAGTGCTCATCATTGGCGGGAGCATGTGGCTGATACAGCGGCATCAAAAGCTCACCGCCGAAAAATAAAATTATCCAATGCTAAATCCCGAGGCAAAACTGAATCCAAAGATGTTCGACGATGATGTCGAGGCTGCGCCGACCCGCGATGGCTACGGCACGGGGCTTGTTGCCGCGGGCGATGCCAATCGCAACGTCGTCGCGCTGTGCGCCGACCTTTCGGAATCCACGCGTTCGGAAGCGTTTGCAAAAAAATTCCCCGAGCGATTTTTTGAGTTGGGTGTTGCCGAGCAGAATATGGCGACGGTCGCCGCCGGGCTTGGCGTGACGGGGAAGATCGTGTTCATCGCGTCGTACGCCACGTTCTCTCCGGGCCGCAATTGGGAGCAGATCCGTACGACGATCGCATACAACAATGCAAACGTAAAGATCGCGGGCCATCACGCGGGCATCTCCGTCGGGCCGGATGGCGCGACGCATCAGGCGACGGAAGATATTGCGATCATGCGTGCCCTGCCGAATATGAAGGTGATCGTTCCATGTGATGCCGTCGAGGCTCGCAAGGCGATGCTCGCCGCCGCTCATGTGTGGGGTCCGATCTATCTGCGCTTCCAGCGCGAAAAGACGCCGATCATGACGACGGACGAGACGCCGTTCATTCCGGGCAAGGCGGAAATATTCTGGCAGTCAAAAAAGCCGGAGGTATTGATTATCGGCTGTGGCAGCTTGGTCTATAATGCGCTTCTCGCCGCTCGCGAATTGGAAGAAGAGCATATCGGCTCGGTCGTTTTGAATTGTGCGAGCATTAAGCCGATCGATGATAAAAAGATCGTCGAGTTGGCAAAGAAGATCGGCGCGGTCGTGACGGTAGAGGAGCACCAGGTGAATGGCGGCTTGGGTGGTGCGGTCGCGGAAGTGCTCGCAAAGCACGCGCCGACACCAATCGAATTCATTGGTATGCAGGATACGTTCGGCGAATCCGGCGCACCGGCTGAGTTGCTCAAAAAATATGGCATGTTGCCGAAAGATATCGTCGCGGCGGCAAAGCGGGCGATACGCCGAGGAAAGTGATCATTGCTAGATTTTTTTTACTGAACCCTTGATTCCAGCTGTTTTACGAGCGCACTCGATGGATTGAGATTTGCCCAATACAGGGTGTATGCCTCTTCTACGGCTCTCGTCGTAACATCGACAAAGCCTTCGTTCTGTCAGTAGGAATCTGGGGATACACGTTTAGGTTGAGGGGGCGGCAGAAACCCTCCCTCCATGCCTTGTGTTAGAATTAAGAAATGAAAAAGAAATACGACGTGGTGTGCATTGGGGATGTGGTGATGGACGCGTTCATCGCGCTGGAGGAAAAAGAGGCGCGTGTGGAGTGGGATGCGGCGCACGAGCACCCGCGGCTTTCGATGTCCTTTGCCGATAAGATCCCGTACAAGAATCTTACGGTGGCGCCTGCGGTGGGAAACGCGTCGAACGTGGCCGTTGGCGCCGCCCGGCTTGGGCTGAACACCGCGATCATCACCTCGATCGGCGGCGACCATTACGGCGCGGAGATTCTCGATCGCTATCAAAAGGAGGGTGTGAGTACGGAATACGTAAAGACCAATAGGAATAAGCCGACGAATTATCATTTTGTACTGACGTACAAAACGGAGCGGACCATTCTTATTAAGCATCAGGTGTATGAATACTACGATCCGCGCAGGTTGGATTCAAATACTGACTGGATATATTTTTCTTCCATCGCGGAGCACACGCTGCCATTTCATAAGAAGGTTGCGGAATATTTAAAGCGGCATCCGGAGGTAAAGATGGGATTCAACCCCGGCACGTTCCAGCTCCGCTTTGGGGCAAAGAAGCTGCGCGATATCTATAAGCACACGTACATGCTCTCGGTGAATCGTGAGGAGGCGGCATTCATTCTCGGCACCAAAAACGAAGATATTAAATTTTTATTCAAGGGTTTGCACAAGATGGGGCCGAAGGTTGTGGTGATCACGGACGGTCCCGCCGGCGCATACGCGTCGGACGAGATGAACCAATACTTTATGCCGCCCTATCCGGATCCGAAGCCGCCGATCTCGCGTACGGGCGCAGGCGATGCGTTTTCGACGGGTTTCTTCTGCGGCCTTGTGTACGGCCTTTCTCTCTATGACGCCTTGCGCTGGGCGCCGATCGAGTCTATGCACGTCGTGCAGTTCTTCGGTGCACAGACGGGGCTTTTGAGCAAATCCAAACTGCTCGCGCTTCTCAAAAAGGCGCCGAAGAATTATAAGCCGAAGAGAATATAAGATTAAAAGATATGAAAACCCTCCGCGAAGTCCTTGCCGATGCCGATGCGCGCCACGTTGCCGTAGGGCACTTTAATATCTCCGACCTTGGCGCGCTGAAGGCGATCTTTGCCGCTGCGCGCGAGCTTCAACTCCCCGTACTGATTGGCGTTTCGGAAGGCGAGCGCGAGTTCATCGGGGTCAAACAAGCCGCCTCGCTCATTAAAAGCCTTCGTGACACGTACGATTATCCGATATTCTTGAATGCCGACCACACGCATTCGCTCGATAAAGTAAAAGAAGCGGCGGAGGCGGGATTCGACGAGATCATTTTTGATAATTCGTCATTACCAATGGGGCAGAACATTGCGAATACAAAAGAAGCGGTTGCCGCGATACGTGCGATAAATCCAAATATTGTGATCGAGGGTGAGATCGGCTACATCGGTTCGAACTCAGAGATCATTGATGCCGCACCTGCGAATCTTGCGCTTTCCACGCCGGAGGAGGCAATTCGCTTTGTGCAAGAAACCGGCATTGATGTGCTCGCGCCGGCGGTGGGGAATATGCATGGATTATTAAAGAGCATGACGATGGGCGGCGCGGATGCGGAGCACAAGCATCTCGACATCGGGCGGATCGTCGCGATCAAGGCGGCGATTGCGGCATTGCCGCCGAACGCGGCGGGCGGTGGAAGATTTATGACGCTGCACGGCGGCTCCGGCACTGAGGACGCGGACTTCACCGCCGCCGCGAAGGCGGGGATGACGATCATCCACGTTTCGAGCGAACTGCGCCTTGCGTGGCGCCGTGGCGTGGAGGAAGGGCTCAAAGACCCGAACGAAATCGCGCCGTACAAGCTCGTAGCGCCATCCGTCATCGCGATCCAAAAGATCGTCGCCGACCGGCTAAAGCTGTTCAACGGGATGGCGTAGGGCTTTGTAATTTTCTTCCAGCGCGCTATTGTTTAAATAGTAGGACGCAAATCCCAAATTAGGAGGGGATGGCTATGCAGGATGGATCAACGATGGTTCAAAGCACTCCGAGCTTTTCGGATGTGTTCGTCGGATTCATGCAGATCGCTCAAAGCAGAGGGGCAAAAGGCTTTCCCTTGCCCGAGGATCCGTCATGGCATTTGTTCTTTAACGCGCTCCAGCATAATCTTGGAGGAAAGATTCCGTTCTTATGCATGCTCACCATCGATACTCGTGGAACCTATCCGGTGGTAAGCGAACTCATCGATAACCAGCTTCTCCGACAGGATCTCGAGATGTGCGCGATCATCGACAGGAAAGCAAATCTGATGCGGCTGAGGCCAGATTCGTGGGGAAGCGATTTTGCCTGTGATCTTCTTCCCGAAGCGGTTGATGAGATGTTTTACATCGGCCGAGCGATTTTCAGATTTTGATATTAGAAGACGTGGCCGTCCGATCCCATCTGGACGGCCATTTTCTTGCCATCGTCCGTCACACAGGCGAAGACTTGCTCTTTCCTTATTATTTGTTATACTTTCGCTTATGGATTTAGCTGTCAAAACACGCAACGTATTGGGCAAGAAGGTAAAGGCACTCCGCAGGGAGGGCTTTATTCCTGCAGAGCTCTACGGCCACGGGTTTGAAAATATTCATCTCGCGCTTCCGGCAAAGGAATTCAATAAGGTATTGAAGGCCGCTGGTTCCACATCGGTTCTGACCCTCTTGCTCGGCAAGGAAACAAAGTCCGCGATGATCCACGAGGTAGCGCGCGATTCCGTCACGAGCGAGGTCATTCACGTCGACCTGCATCAGGTGCGCATGGACGAACTCGTCAAAGCCGATGTGCCGTTGGAATTCGTCGGCGAGGCGCCGGCGATCAAGGCATTCAGTGCCGTTATTAATAAATCTATCTCTACCATTGAAGTCGAGGCATTTCCACAGGATCTGCCGCACAGCCTCGTCATTGACCTTTCTGTTTTGGATGAACTCGACAAAACTATTTATGTAAAGGATATTAAGCGTCCGAAGGGCGTCACGTTCCTGATCGATGCCGAAACCGCTATCGCGACCGCAACCCCGCCGGCTCCGGAAGAGGTTATCGCCCCTGTCGAGACCGTTGATGTTTCCGCCATCAAGACCGAAGGCGAAGAAAAGAAAGCCGAACGCGACGCAGAAAAGGCAACAAAGGAAGAATAGCCGAAAAGGCATTTTATGATTTTTACTCCGGAGCTGCTTGCAAAATCGAAATAAAGAGAAGATAATAGGGTAATATCACTTATGCCTTCACGGAAGGTTGTTCCAAAAAACGGCAAAAAAAGTAAATAAAAAGGGCCATATGGCGAGGAAACCAAAAAAAACTTTGAAAAAAAAGTCTAAGAAGGTTTTGGTAAAGAAGTCAAAAAATAAGCCTGGCGCAAAGCGACCGGCGGCGAAGCACGTCAAAAAAGTAGCGACGGCAAAGGGAAAGGCCGGAAAAACCAAGCCGCTCTCCAAGCTCGATAAAGCGATTAAGGGCAATGCATCCGAGATCAACGAGCTCATCGAGCGTGGCCGGCCGCGCGGCTTTGTGACCGATAACGAGATACTCTATTATTTCCCCAAGATCGAGGACAACGTCGATTTGCTCGACGAGATCTATGATCGCCTGGAGAAGGCGGGCATAAAGGTGATCGAGACGAGCGCTCTTATCGATTTTTCTAAGGACGAAAAGAGTGATACAATCGACGACTCAATGGCGTTTGAAGGCGATGTGCCAGATGCCGTACAGATGTATCTTAAGGAGATCGGCAAGACACCATTGCTTTCCAAAGACGAAGAGCGTGAGCTCGCCAAGCGTTCGGAGAAGGGCGATGAAGAGGCGCGCCAGCGTCTGATGAAGGCAAACCTGCGCCTCGTGGTTTCTATTGCCAAGCGGTATGTTAATCGCACGCCGCATCTTTCAATACTTGATCTTATTCAAGAGGGAAATATCGGCTTGTCCCGCGCCGTCGAGAAGTTCGATTATCGCCGTGGGTTCAAGTTCAGCACGTACGCCACGTGGTGGATTCGCCAGGCGATCACCCGCGCGCTCGCTGATCAGTCGCGCACGGTACGCATTCCGGTGCACATGGTAGAGACGATTTCCAAATACACGCAGGTACGCCGCCAGTTGATCCAGGAACTTGGCCGCGATCCACTCGCGGAGGAGATTGCCGCAGAGATGGGCATCGACGTGGAGAAAGTGCGCCATATTCAGAAAATTTCCCAGGAAGTTTTGTCCATCGAAACGCCGATCGGCGACGAAGAAGATTCTACGCTCTCGGATTTTATTCCCGATGAGCGCAATCCGACGCCGTCACAGCTCACCGCGCGCGCGATGCTTCGCGATCTTATCAAGGAGATCATGATTGACCTCACCGAGCGTGAACAGCAGATCCTCAAGATGCGGTTTGGATTGGATGATGGCATTAGTCACACGCTCGAGGAGGTGGGCAAGGCGTTTGGCGTTACGCGCGAGCGTATCCGTCAGATCGAAGCGAAGGCACTGGAGAAGATCCGCGAGCACGGCAAGGCTGCAGCACTCGAAGGATTCGATAGTTTGTAGAAAGCATGCCCAAATAGAAGCAAAAACCGCGTGAAAGCGCGGTTTTTGATTTAATAATTTTTTAATGTGTGATGAGTATAATGGGAATAAAAGGTCGTAAGAAATCTGCAACCCACTTTATTATTTTTATTGCCATGTATACAATTCAAGAGATGAGAACATTCGTTTTTCCGGTAAATATAGAAAAAGATGAGGATGGTTTCTTTGCGGAATGTCCTACATTGCCGGGGTGCGTGACCCAAGGAGATACATACGAGGAGGCGCTGGCCAATATCAAAGATGCAGTCCAGCTTTACATTGAGGATATGGCGGCCAATAGCGAAAAGATTCCAACACCTAAGATCTTAGCAGATTTGCTCACAGTAAAAGTCGTTTTCTAATAGTGGCGCGGCTTCCTAGGATAAGCGCCCGAGAGGCGGAAGCTAGATTAAGATTGCTTGGGTTTGTTCAAACGCGCCAAAGCGGCAGTCACAAAATTTATCGTGATCCCGAGGGAAGGCGAGCGACAATTCCATTTCATAGCTCAAAAATTTTGAGTATGAAAACGTTAAAATCGATTATGAGCGAGGCTGGAATTAAGGAATGGTAATTTAAAATAAAATCAATTAATATAGATTTTATGACCTTATCCGAAGTCCGCTCTCGATATCTGGCGTTCTTTGCCGCCCGTGGCCATGTGGTGGTGCCTTCGGCATCGCTTGTGCCAGAGAACGATCCGACGACGCTTTTTACGAGTTCGGGCATGCAGCCGCTCGTGCCATATTTGCTTGGCCAGCCGCATCCGGAAGGCAAGCGTATCACGAACTCGCAAAAGAGTTTCCGCGCGGACGATATCGACGAGGTGGGCGACAACCGCCACACTACGTTCTTTGAGATGCTTGGCAACTGGTCGCTTGGCGATTATTTTAAGCAAGATCAGCTTTCGTGGTTCTTTGAATTTTTAACCGACAAGAAGGATGGCGTCGGGCTTGATCCGGTGCATTTGTACGTGACGGTGTTTGCGGGGGATGCGGAAATGGAAATTCCCGCCGATGACGAGTCGGTAAAGATCTGGAAAGAGCTTTTTCTTTCCAAAGAAATTGATGCGAAGTACGTAGCGCTCGGCTCGGAAGCAAACGGGAGTGTGATGGGTATGCAGGGAGGACGCATATTTTCCTACGATGTAAAAAAGAATTGGTGGTCGCGCGCGGGCGTTCCATCCAAGATGCCGGCGGGCGAGCCGGGTGGCCCGGACTCGGAGGTGTTCTACGATTTTGGTGAGACGGATGCCGGCGGCGCTCCGCGTCATAGCGCCGCGTTTGGCGCGCAGTGCCATCCGAACTGCGATTGCGGCCGCTTCTTTGAGATAGGCAACAGCGTGTTTATGGAGTATAAAAAACGTGCCAGCGCCGAAGGCGGAGACAATAATAGTGGTACGTTCGAAAAACTTTCCCAGCGCAATGTGGATTTTGGCGGGGGATTGGAGCGCATCACCGCAGCATCCATCAATGATTCAGATGTGTTTCATATCGATGTTTTTCAAAAAATGGCAGAAACACTCGATTTCGAAGGTGCCCAAACGGCGGCCACGTTGAAAGAAGTACGGATCATTCTTGACCATATGCGTGCGTCGATATTTTTGATCGCGGACGGCGTACGCCCTGCGAACAAGGGGCAGGGATATGTATTGCGCCGACTGTTGCGCCGCGTTGCGCTCTTTGGGCGCACCATTTTTGGCCCGGCCGCGTATCGCGAAAAGATCATCGGCCTCGTGCCGATCGTCGCGGAGCTCTATGGCCCGTATTACGAGAACGTCGCGGCGGACGCGGCGATCATTCACAAAGAGATCGAAACAGAATTCGGCAAGTTCGATACGGTAATCGAGGCGGGATTAAAGGAGCTTTCGAGAATTACAAAAGAGGGCACCATCACGGGAAAGGATGCGTTTACGTTGCTCCAGTCGTTTGGTTTTCCATGGGAACTCACTCAGGAGGTCGCTGAAAAGAACGGCGTCGCGATAGACAAAGCGGCGTTCGAAGCAGAGTTCAAAAAACACCGCGATCTTTCCCGCACCGCCGCAGCTGGCACATTCAAGGGCGGCCTCGCCGACACGTCAGAGAAGACGATTCGCCTGCATACCACGCACCATCTATTATTGCGTGCGTTGCAAATAGTGCTCGGCCCGACGGTGAAACAGCGGGGGAGTAATATTACGAGCGAACGGCTACGTTTGGATTATCTGCACGACGCCAAGCTGACCGATGAGCAGAAAGCGGCCGTCGAGAAGATCGTGAACGAGAAGATCGCGGAAGACCTGCCGGTCATCCGCAGTGAGATGGCGTTGGAAGATGCAGAGAAACTTGGCGCGGAGCACGAGTTTGGGCAAAAGTATCCCGCGCGGGTGTCGGTGTATTCCATCGGACCGAAGGGTGCAACGCTTGCCGATCCGCAATTCAATACAGCCTTCTCGATCGAATTCTGTGGCGGCCCGCACGTATCGCACACGGGCGAGATCGGGCACTTTACGATCGCAAAGGAAGAGGCGGTGGCTGCAGGGATACGGCGTATCCGAGGGGTTATCGAATAATTTTTTATGCTAAACTGAATAGGTGAAGAAGCCAACTATCTTCAAACCCCGGGAAAAGTTTTTGATACTTACGATAGCGCCCGCAGGTGCGGATGGATTATTTTTAAGCGTCGACGAGGATCGGAACATCATTTTTGAAAAGCGGGTAAAGAACGTCGATCTCAAAAAATTCTTTACGTCGCCGATGCGGAGTGTGACACAAAAGTCCTGGGAAGGAAGCTATCTTTTTAAATCCCACCGCAAGGTGATCGCCGCGGCGGACTCGTCGCTCGCGACGACGATCCCGATCCCGCTTGATCTGCCGCGCGAGCGTGGCACGGAAGAGAGCGAGGTCATCCTGCCGGAGCTTGAGAACTTGATCGCGCAGGCGATGGGAAAGATATTCAACCAATGCCGGAGCGAAGCGGCCAAGCGACTCGGCATTCACGAGATCGACACGATCATGGTCGGCGCGAAGGCGCGTAACTTCAAGATGGATGGCAGTCTGGTCGTAAACCCGGTGGGCTTTACCGGAAAGAAGATATCGCTCCTGCTTGAACTCACGTTCACCGGGCGCGCGCTCTTTGAGGACCTTAAGCAATTCTTCAACGCGCCGGAATATTTCTTTTTTGCCGAGTCGGCGCAGGCGCGCCTGGCCTCTTTGGCGCGCGCCCGAAAGCTTCCGCTGAACCTCATCGTGGACGATAGCCCGCGCGGCGCGGCGCTTTTTGTCTTAGAAAAAACAAAAGACGGCCATCCGGTGCTCTATCGGGAAAGGATGCAATGGAGCTTTGACGTGCTCTTTTTGCGCGTCGCCGCGGAGCTTGGAATAAGCGCCACCGCCGCGCGAGAGATGTATCGCGCGTATCTCGGCGGTGCAATGTCCGAAAGCGCTGCGCGGGCATTCAAGAAGTTCATCGATCCCGCAGTCGAGCAGCTTTTGAAGGAAGTGGGAAAGGGAAAGATCAAGGGATCAATCTATATAGATGCCGAACACGACCTGCCGTTCGCTCTGCCTTATAAACATGGCGGTATCACATTCGAGCAATTTCCCTTGGCAGAGATCCTACAACAGCTTGGATTCGCGGATCGGGAGGGGAAGTGTGGTCCTGACGCGGTTCTTTCGCGCCATCTCTTGCCTTTCATTGAGGCATATTTTGATAAGAGCAATTCGGAGATCAACCAGAAGTTGCGGCGACGATTGCACTGGCTTGCGGATTAGCGGTCTCCGCGCTCGCCTGCAGCGGCAGAACGAGTGGGGATGTGATATAATTTTTTAAAGAATGAAAAAAATCATTGTAGAGAAGAACGAGGGCATTGCGGAGGTCATTGACCGCCTATTGAACGAGCCGGACGGCGAAATATCGATCGTCGTTCCCAAGGGATCGGCGCTCGGCCGATCGGTAAGCAATTTTCATCTTTTAAAGCGCGAGGCGGATTCCGCCGGGCGCAGTATTGTCATCGAATCGGTTGATGAGACGATCCTTGCATTCGCCAAGGAGAGCAAGATCGAATCAAGCCATCCGTTATGGAAGGGCGTTCGGGGAACCGGCGGTTTTTCCGATATCGTTTCCCGTCGCGATGAAGATAGCGCCGCGCCGATGCGCGGGGACATCGACGATGATCTGAATGACGAGGACGAAGAAAAAGAAAAGCATTTCAAAAAAGCGGCGCCCGTCATAGCAAGCAAGCGCGGGAAAAAAGCGGAGCCGGAGGTTGACGAGCGTGCGTCCGATGAGAAAGCAGAGACCGAAGACGAGGATGAAGATGAGAATGAGTCGGAAGAAAAAACAGAATCACCGTCGTCGCCCGCCCGCAGTCGCTTTTTTGATGCAACGCCCGACATTGAAGACGAAGACGATTCCAGTCCACGTCGATTCCCTAAAAAGACGGTTATGGCGATCGTCGGTATCATCATTCTTGGCGCGATCGCGATCTATGTGACGAGCGTCTTTTTTGATCACGCCGACATTACGATCAACTTCAAACAGACGCCGTGGAGCTATCAGGACAACTTTACTGCAAGCAAGAGCGCGGTCGGTATTGATCCTACGAATAATACAATCCCTGCGCAGGTGTTCACCGCTACTAAAAATGCGACAGAATCATTTCCCGGTTCGTCCGTACAGCAAGTTTCGCAGAAGGCGCAGGGGATGATCACTATCTATAACGCGTATGGCGCCGCGCCTCAGGAGCTCGTGGCGACGACGCGATTTCTGACGCCGAGCGGACAGATATTCCGCATCACCAAAAGCGTTACGGTGCCGGGCGAGACGAAGGCTGCCAATGGTACGCTTACCCCCTCATCCATTACCGCACCGATCGTCGCCGATCAGGCGGGTCCGGATTATAATATCGGCCCCGTCGCCAAGCTTAGCATTCCGGGATTTAACAGCGACTCCGCGCGCGAAGCGGGATTCTACGGCGTGATCACCGCATCCACGACCGGTGGCTTTATCGGCCAGCGCGCCACGCCGACCGCTGCGGACATCGCCGCCGCAAAGGCATCCACCACCGCGATGCTCACGCAAGCCGTGTCGAGCAGTTTTGCCGGCACCTACCCGAATAATTTTGAGATCCCTCCGGGTGCAACGCAGGTACAGATCACGACGCTCACGGTAAACACGAGTACCGACGCGAACGGCAACTTCACCGTCTTCGGCGTGGCGACGTTACAGGCGATCGGATTCGATCAGGCGGCATTGCAGAACTATCTCCTCACGCTCGCGCAATCGCAGGAAGCGAGCTCGACGTTCAAGACGATCACGATAAATTATAGCGATGTGACGCCGAACTTTACGACGGGTCAGGTCGCGTTCGCGCTTTCTGCGCAGGCCCAGCTCGAGCCGGCGTTCACCGCGGCGGAGTTCGCCACGAGCATCGAGGGTCAGAGCATCTCCGCCGCGCGCAGCACTATCGCCGCCATTCCCAATCTTGCCGACGGCGAGATCTCCATGTGGCCCTCGTGGCTCTGGAGCATCCCTTCCGACCCGTCAAAGATCCACGTCACCGTTAATTAGAAGATTAAAAAATCGTTAAAAAGTTTTTGACTTATTTCTCCGCGAGAATACCCTTAGGGTATGGACTGGCTCATTTCTTTACCTAACTTATTTGGCATTACTCCCGACAAGTATCCCTTTCTCGTCCTGGGCCTTCTTATAATTGTCGCAGCCGGTTACATCCGTCTTTCTATCGGCCGGACTATGGGGAAAATGAAGGATAACATACTCGTCATCATCACTTATTTATCAACCAGCGCCGCCAACCGCGGCAAACTGGATACGAGCCTTATCAAAATGATGAGCCCTATGCGTATCACTCCGCAAGGGTATGAAGCGCTTGCGAGTAGCGGCTTTAAGGCAATTTTTGATATTCCCAAACATAGAGCGCATTTATGAGATATCTTCAATCTCAAAATCCGCGAACAAAATTGGACGTGGAGAGCTTTGCTATTGTTTCATTCGCCACTTTCTTGGAAAAGGATTGCATGAACCCTATAAAGACCTATCTATTCGATAATCCTAGCGCACGGGAAAGTTATCAGACGCTTGCCGGCCTCTATATTAGGGATGCATATCTAAAAGACCATCCCGAAATTATTCAATAACGACGACGGTTCGACAAAACTGCCCTTGCGGGACCATTTTTAGATAGTTTTAATGGCAAATGTTTTAGGCTTACTAAAACTATAAAATGCCATATAATGAAAATAAGGTATTCCCGCCATGCGCTTCTCCGAATGAGTCAGCGAGGTATCTCTAAATTCGAAGTTGAAGAAGCTCTCGCTTTTGGAACAAAAGGTGAGGCACCCGGAGAAATAAGAATGGCAACGTACAGGATGAGAATTATGACATTGATAGTGAAATATCAAATAATCACCGGTCAGGAAGTAAAAGTAATAACAACCTATTTCCAGTAAAACCATGATCAAAAAAACATACGACCCGGAGGCAGATGCCTTCTATATGAAGTGCAAAAAAGGAAAAGTGGCGAGGACCGAAGATAAAGGCAATTATTTAGTAGATTTCGATACAAAGGGAAATATCCTCGGCTACGAGATCCTCAATTATTCTATGATGGCCGAAGAGTTGCGAGCTATCGATGGGATTGCCCTTTTGCCGCCGAAAAGACAAATATTTTAGTCACGCGCACATAAACCCGACTGCCCTCCCCGAGCAAGTCCCCATGATATAATTTTTAAAATGGTGACGCTCTACAATGTGGTTTCCTCAGATGGTTTTATTGCCCGCCCAGATGGACGGGAGGATTTTATACCGGACGATCTTTGGGGAAAGTTTTTGGATATTTGCCGTAAGTATGGGACATTGGTCATTGGCCGCAAAACGTATGAAACTATTCAGCGATATGATAAGAAATTATTAATTCCATTCGAATCTTTGCCGATCAAAAAAATCATAGTTACGAGCAATCGGGAATTTCGGCCGAAGCCCGGCTATGTCATTGCTCATTCTCCAGAAGACGCGATTATATCATCTGAGAATATCTTAGTATCCAGCGGACCGACGCTTAATGATTTTCTGCTGCAAAAAGGATTGGTCGATAAGATTATTTTTCATGAAGTGCCTATTGCGATTGGTAATGGTATAAAGGCGTTTAACAGCGAAAGGATTTCCTTATTGCCGGTCAAAAATCCGGATATATTTTCCGGGGTAAAAGTCAAGGAGTATAGAGTGGGGGTTGTCGGGCAATAAAGTTCTGGATTTGCATCTCCCTTTTGAGGGGCTATCGGAGCCGCCGAAGGGCGGCGAGATGGAGCGGCCGCGCAGCAGCGCGGAACGCGTATCCTCAAAAGGGAGATGCAAATCCGGGGCTCTGTTGACAAACCGCACCCCCCTCGTATATAATCGTCCTATTGGTTTATGAGTCTTACCTTGATTTTACGTGATGGAAACTGAAGCCGCGAAAGAGGGCAAGGTGTACGAGGCCCTGCCAGGTTTAATGTTTCGGGTCAAGATCAACGGCTTAGAGACCGAAATTCTTGCGCATCTTGCGGGGAAGATGAAGATGCACAACATCAGGGTGCTGCCCGGCGATCGGGTGCTTGTTGAATTGAGCCCCGATGGCGAGAAAGGCAGGATCGTGCGCAGGTTGTAGTTTCCCGCCGCTGTCTGCGGTCACTATATAAAGAAATGAAAGTACGAAGCTCAATAAAGAAGATTTGTTCAAGCTGCCAGATCGTAAAGCGCGATGGCAAGCTTTTTGTACGCTGCAAAAATCCAAAACATAAACAGCGCCAAGGCTAATATTATCCATGCGTATCTTCGGAGTTAACATCCCAGACAATAAGAGAATCGAGATCTCACTCACATATTTATATGGAGTGGGTCCGGCCGTTGCAAAGCGTGCGCTCGTCGCGGCAAAGATCGAGGTCAGCAAGAAAGCAAAAGACCTTACCGCCGACGAAGTGCTCCGCGTCCAGAACTTTTTGGAAACGACCTATCCGGTGGAAGGCGAATTACGCCAGCTCATCAAGCGAAACATCACCCGGCTTAAGGACCTCGGTTCCTACCGTGGTAATCGTCACGCGCGTCGTTTGCCGGCGCGCGGTCAGCGCACCCGCACCAATTCCCGCACCGTGCGTGGCAATGTCCGTAAGACGGCGGGTTCCGGAAAGCGTAAAGTTGATCTTAAGTAATTGTTAGGTAATCACACTCGATAATCATCAATCACCATGGGAAAGAAAACGGTAAAAACTCAAGAAGGGGATAAAGCGGCAAAGCCGGTTGCCGGCGCTGTTGCTGATGCCGCCACAAAGGCTGCTTCTTCCGCAAAGCGCAAAGCCAAGCACGTGCAGGAGGGCAAAGTCTACGTGAATGCCACGTATAACAATACCGTCGTCACCGTCACGGATACCACGGGCAACGTGCTCGCATGGGCTTCCGCCGGTTCGCTCGGTTTCTCCGGTCCGAAGAAGGCAACCCCGTTCGCCTCATCTAAGGTGATTGCGGCAATCACGGAAAAGATTCAGGCAAGTGGCCCGAAGGACATCTCGGTGATCGTAAAGGGAATTGGCTCCGGTCGCGACTCTGCGATTCGCTCACTCATCAACAACGGATTTAATATCCTCTCTATCAAAGACGCCACTCCGATCCCGCATAACGGTCCGCGCCCGGCAAAAATCCGGCGCGTATAACAGGCATATTATAGAGATTTGATTAAAAACTTGAAATTTGTTACTATATCACTACATTAACCACCATCCATGAGCGTAAAAGGACCTAAAGAAAAAAAAGAGCGGGCGCTGGGAGTACGCCTCGGCCTGAAGGGTGACCGCGCAATGTCGCCGAAGTCCGCACTTACACGCAAGCCGTACAAGCCGGGAGCTCATGGGCCGCGTTCGCGTGCCAAGGCACTTTCCGAATTCGGTCTCCAGCTTCGCGAGAAGGCCAAGTTTAAGATCGCGTATGGCGTGAACGAGAATAACATGAAGCGGCTATTCACGATGGCACAGGCGGCGAAAGGTGCATCGGGCATGCGTGTGTTAGAGCTTCTCGAATCGCGCGTGGATTCCGTAGTATTTTTGCTCGGCTGGGCGGTCTCCCGCGCGGCGGCGCGTCAGCTTGTTGTGCAGGGCCATATCACCGTGAATAAAAAGAAAGTGGTCTCTCCGGGATATCAACTTCGCAAAGGTGACGTCGTGGGCGTTCGCGCCGCTTCCAAAGAGAATAAGACGTTCACAGATCGCATGGAGCTCATAAAGAAATACGATGCGCCGTCGTGGCTTCGGATGGATGCTGATACGTTGGAAGGCGAGATGCTTTCGGCCCCAGTGGACCTCAATCCTCCTTTCGAAATTAACCTTTTGGTCGATTCATTCTCTAAATAAAAACTTTAATCACTTTTTAATAACCACATGGAATTTGCATATGTCAGCTCCAGTGTTTCCATAAAGACCATCTCCGAAGATGCGCGCGAGGGCGTGTTCGAGATCGAGGGATTATACGCGGGATACGGTTTGACGATCGGCACGGCACTCCGCCGCGCGCTCTTATCATCCTTGCCGGGTGCTGCGGTCACCGAGATAAAAATAAAGAATGTTCCGCACGAGTTTTCAACCTTGCCGGGACTCAAAGAAGATATCGTCGAGCTCGCGCTCAATTTTAAAAAGATCTATTTCCGCTCCCACACCGACGAGCCGCAGGTGCTTGCGCTCAAGCTGAAGGGGGAACATGAGATCACGGCCGGTGACATCGAGCTCAACTCCGACATCGAGCTCATTAACCCGGAAGTGGTGTTAGGGCATCTCACCGCCAAGGATGCGGAGATCGATATTGAAGTAAAAGTAGAACGCGGCCTCGGCTACGTGCCGGTGGATGCGCGCAAGTCGGAAGGCCGCCTTCCAATCGGCACCATCGCAATCGATTCGATCTTTACGCCGGTGCTCAAGGTGAACTACACCATTGAGGACATGCGCGTCGGCGATCGCACGGATTACAACCGCTTACGCTTGGAGGTTTCGACCAATGGTACGATCAGCCCGTCATCTGCGGTGCACAAGGCATCAAGCATTCTTAGGGATCACTTTGAAAAGGTGGGTGTCGTTGAAGTAAAGGAATTCGACGCGCCGAAGTCGGAAGGCGGTTCTGAGACAAAAAAGAAGATCACGAAAAAAAAGTAATATAACCTGAGATTTGTAGGCGGTGCTTTGGGGCATTTAATCTTCCATGACCCAAAGCACCACCTACAAATCGAATTCCCATGACCCACGGTAAGAAAAACAACACAAAATTCGGAAGACTTCGCGGCGCACGCATTTCGTTCATGCGTAATTTGGGCAATGACCTGATCCGCGCGGGCAAGATCGAGACGACCGAGACGCGTGCAAAGGCGATTCGCCCTCGCGTGGAGAGCCTCGTCACCTTTGCAAAGAATCCGACCGTGGCCAATCGCCGTCTTGTTGCAAGCCGCGTGGGAAACGAAAAGATCGTAAAGAAACTTTTCAGCGATTACGGACCGAAGTATGCCGAGCGGAAGGGAGGCTATCTTCGCATCATCAAGCTGGCAGAGAGCCGCAAGCGTGACGGCACGCGCATGGCCCGCATTGAATTTGTCTAATATATAGAGTATCCTATACCGGCAATCCAAAACCATGGAATATCACATTGACGCAAAAAATAAAGTATTGGGCCGCGTGGCGACCGACATCTCCCTTATTTTGCAGGGCAAGAAGTCGGCCGCGTTTGAGCGCAATCGCGTCAGTGCCGATAAAGTATATGTAACGAACTATGATTCCATCATCGTTACCGGCAAGAAGGCGACGGACAAGGTGTATTACAAGCACACCGGCTATGTTGGCCATCTTAAAGAGAAATCATTTGAACAGCATATGGCTAAGGATCCGCGTTTTGTGTTGCGCCACGCGGTGCGCAAAATGCTTCCGCGCAACTTTCTTACCCAGCAGCGCATCAAAAATTTGATATTTGTAGAACCGGCGGCGATGGCCGGCGTAAAGAATGCTGGCAAGCGCGTGCGGCCAGTGAGCACAAAGCCAGGTAAGGCGGCAGTAACGGCAAAATCAGCAAAATAATATTATGGCAACGACCCAGGAATTAGAAAAGAAAGAAGTGGCAGTAAAGCCGGCGCATAGTGCCGCGTCCGCTCCGGCACACAAGCCCGCGGCAGCAAAGAGCCATCGTTATACGGAAGCCGTCGGTCGCCGCAAGACCGCGATCGCGCGTGTGCGTATCATGCCGGGCACTGGCAAGATGACGGTCAACGGCAAAACGCCGAAGGATTATTTTACACTTCCTCGTCTCGTACAGGACGCGCGTTCTCCGATCGATCAGCTCAAGCTTGAGAATTATGATGTGTCGGTCAACGTAAGCGGCGGCGGCATTCACGCGCAGGCAGGTGCCGTACGTCTCGGCCTCTCCCGCGCAATCATCGCCAAGGAGCCGGACTGGAAGCCGCGCCTTCGCACGATGGGTTTCCTTACTCGCGATTCCCGCATGGTTGAGCGCAAAAAGTACGGACTCAACAAAGCACGCCGCGCTCCGCAGTGGGCGAAAAGGTAACGCTACAAATTCTGCATATAGTCAAGCAGCTCCGAGAACATCG